>Ga0310690_10001640_pt1 | contig 39195 bp, 51 predicted proteins | sample AusTroGonzalo_MG_2_FD_207661 | JGI IMG/M metagenome (GOLD analysis project Ga0310690, IMG submission 207661) | Bovine rumen microbial communities from tropical cattle in Woodstock, Queensland, Australia - Gonzalo_04 (v2) (version 2) | ecosystem: Host-associated > Mammals > Digestive system >... | reverse complement strand
ATGTCGTGAACGGCATCGGCTTCACCGAGATTTTTATTTGCCATATACTTGGTTGTTTAGATTGTTGTTAACTCGTCCATTCGACCTCGGACACCACCTCAACGTCCTTCTCAACGCCGTCGGCATCGGTCTCGGTCGTGGTGACTTGGCAGGTACAGGTCGCTGCAGCAACTTGGGGCTGCACGGTTTTGAGAATCGTCCAAGAGTCCTTGTCCATCACCAGCATCTTCCACATACCGCTAATGGTGATTTCGGTGTTGGTGCGGACGTTCACGACGTATGCCTGCACATACACCGGGTTGTTTGGAGACACCTCGCGATTGGCGTTGGAGGTCGTGCCGCCGCTGTTCACATAGCGGTGCTCAACCTGAAAATCGTCGTTCGTGTCGATGATTCGGATTCCGGCGCGATAGACAGGCGTTACGTCACCAGCGGCCTTGTAGAACTCGGCGATGATCAGCTGCGTGCCGTCAACGTCGCCAACGCCCACCGTGATGCTGTTGCCAGTCTTTTCGGTCCAGAGCGTATCGTCCTTATACCACTTCACGACGTAGTTCTGCTGCTCCGTCGCGCCGAGGTAGAGCTTCGTGGCGATGGTGGTAGAGGTCACGGTCGGAGTCAGCTGCTCCGTAGTGGCGTTGACCGTACCGAAGTAGGAACTTGCGCCGACGCTCTGGATCTGAATGTCGATGCTCTTGGTCAGGTTGTATTCCACCCCGGCCACCGTAGCGACGCAGCTGTAGGTGAGGTTGTCTGACGCGATGTTGGTGGTGCTGGCAAGGTTCGCAATGATTTTCAGTGCGCCAGTGCTGGCCTGCAGCTGGAACTTGCCCGTGGAGTCGGTGGTCCAGCCGCCGCTCGACGCGCCGTTGAAGTTCAGAGCCACGCCGTTGTAGCTCCACTGATGGCTACCCAGCGTAACAGCATTGCCTCTCGCCGAAGTGACCTGCGGCGTAATGACGGGCTGATTCGCGGCCACGGTCCAGTCCGGGGTGACTACACCCGATGCCGGATCCACGGCCTGAAACAGCGGCACGCCGTTGTTGCCGAAGCTGATGAAGAAAGTGTCCCCGTTGCGGAGACGTTTGACAGTGATACTGCCTTGTGCGCTTAAATTACTCATTGCCAACCCCCCTCCTGCAGGGCTTGTTTGATTTCAGAGGCCGAGTACAGGACCCCATCCACGGCACGCACCTTGTCGGCGAGCGTCGGCCCCGGGACAACGTTCAACTCCTTCTCGTGAAGGACGATGAGCGCGTCTTTGGTCCGATGCCCGGCGGCGTTGATGCCGTACATAGTGGCCTTGCCTCTGTTCGCGATTACGTATTGCATAACTAATTGAATATGAATTTGTTTCCGTTTTCGTCCGTGAAGAAGTCGCCGTTCTCGTCCACAGCGTACTTGTGCATAGGCTTGATCTCGGTCTCCACGTAGATGTCGAGCCAGTCGTCGTCATAGCGGTTGCCGATGCCTGTCTTGGCAATCGTGAACAGGGTGCTCTGTCCTTCGTTGTGGACCTGACCCGTGATGGTGGCACTGTCCGTTTTCCAGACAATCTTGATGATGTTGGCCGGACACTCCACGACGTTGCCGTCGCTGTCGCACATCGCCGTGTCGAAACGCTGGATGTCGCCGGGGTTGATGCCAGTGCCGTTGGTGGGCCTGCAGTTGTAGTCCTGATACACGCGGTTGACGCTGAACTGGAGCTGCGGCGCGATACGGTCCGAGTCGGTGATGATAGCCTTGATTAAATAGTCGGATTTCGTCACGAGGCGGAGGTCCAGCGTGATGGCAGTAGGCGTGATGGCCACAACTTCGTCGCTGCCCGCCGACAACTCGGTGAAGGAGTTCGGGCCATTGACGCGGAACAGCTTGATGGTGTAGCCAGACTGCATCGCAACCTCTGCCTTGAACAGGGTGACGGGGATCTGGCGCAGGTATGCGTTCTCGTCCGTAGCGGCGGCTTCCGCAGCACTTGTGGCCGTAATCAGGCCGTGGGCGACCTTGTAATTGTACAGGTGCAGCTTGTCCTTGAACGGGTTGTACTGGATGATCTGGTCGTCGCCGATGGAGAGGCTGTAGGCATCCTCGCTGCTGTCCTCGGTGGAGAGGATGATTTCGTCGGACTTGACCGTAATCTGCGTGCCGAGCCGGGGGTCAGTAAGCACACCTTCAAAATGCAGGGAGAAGGTCTGCGTCGGCAGCACGTTCCTCTTGATGGTGATTGCGCCACGGTAGTTGCCCGCCGTGTTGTCAATCTCATAGAGGTTGGTCCAGTCCTGCAAGGTGGTAATGTCCACACCGTCCACGTACCACTTCATCTGGGTCAGGATGGAGTTCGCATACTGGTTGTGCCACGACCCGTCGTTGGCGTTGGCCATAATCATCGGCCAGAACTGCGACGGCGTGAGGCTGCGGTCCGGCTCAAACTCGTCAATGCCCGAGTTATACACCTGCAGTGCAGGCGACAGCGGCGTAAGGCATTCCATCGACACCGCCACGTTCAGCGGTGCGTAATCAACCCTTATTCGTGTTTTATTGCTTCTCATAATTGTAGCGTATAATTGGTTGAACTGTCGTCAGGGAGGTAGGCAGTGATAGTGAACAGGGTGCTGACACCGATGCTGCCGAGGTCGGAATAGTTCTGGTTATGCTCGATCAGGATAGTGCCTCGGAAATTGGTCGCCTTGCTGGAGAGGTTCCAAGCCGCGTCCTCCAACGGCACACCAGTGTCACGCTCTATGGTCCAGCGCACAACTTGGCTGGTGAGGTCGTCCCAGCCCTTCATAACGGCGCACGTCACCACCAAACTCTCGCCGTAGGCCAACGTGTCTTGGCCCTGCGTGTCTATCTCCATCCGAAGCGGCAGGTTCTCGAATTGCTCGATAACGCCGCTCATATAGATGTTGTTGAGGTAGGCAGAGTACCCCGTCATATTCATCCCGAATACGTTGAGGTTGCTCAAATCACCGAACTGCGCACCAATGTTGTTGGCGGTAAATTCCCACGTGTTCACGTCTTTCAGGTAACGCTCGTAGGTGCGGGTGCTGTAGCGGGCCGTCTGCCTGTTGGTATCGGAGAAGTTGCCGTAGGCCACGAAGTGCATAGCCTCGCAGGGATGGAACGTCTCCGGCCAGTTCGTAGAAACCGGGCGGATGGCATAACGGAACTTGCTGTTGTCCTGCGTCAGGATTTCAGTAACGCGGAAGTAAGCGGTATAGAACCCTTTGAAGTGGAAGTTACCGATGCTGTCGTCGCTGTCGAGGACGGCATTGTTCGACATACTGATTTCATCGTGGAAGATACCCATACAGATGTCGTCCAGCGCGATAAGGCCCGGCTCTCCGTCCTCCAGATGCAGGGTGATAACGCCCGTGTTGAGGAGATTGCCTTGCGCATCGTAGTCCGGCTCCACCTTCTCAATGATGCCGCCGCCCGGCGCACGCCACTGGTTGCCAATGGTGATGTCGATGCGGTTGTAGCGGAGTTCGGGAACCTCCAGCCAGCGACGGAGCTTCAAGCTGCTCAATTCGCCGTTTCCGGCCCCATCAATCTTTCCTCCAAAGCCTGTTATGCCCTCGGCGAAATCACCGAATTGTGCGCCTTGAAGGAAAGTGATGAGACCTTGCGCCATATCGTCGTACCGCTTCGACAGGTACTCGATCTGACTGCGGAGGGCAGAATACACGTTGTCGTCGCCCTCCGGCGTGGTATCGTTGCTGCGGATGATGTTGGCAATGCCGCCGCCACCGCCACCTCCGGCGTTAATCATCGTCGCAAGCTGCTGCATCGCGGCAGTAGTGGTGCTGGCGACTGCGGCCTTCTTTTTCTCCCGAAGCGTGACTTTATATGTGGGGATGTTGCTCTCGTCCTCGGCTATCTGCAGCGTGTCGATGAGAATGTAGTCAGTCGTGCCCTCCACGATGTCAGCGTCCTGAATCTCCATATAGAGACCTTCTTTCAACGCTACGCCGGATTCGGCCACCTTCTTGGCATTGATTTCCGGCTCGTAGTAGGCTTTGCCCCGGCTGACTTCATTGTACAGGTCCGTGGCCAACTCCAGCAGAGTCTGCGCCGCCACGGTGATATACAACTCCGGCATCACGATGTCAAGAATGACGAAGGTGTCGCCCATCATTATCGGGAAGTCTGCATTCGGGTACAGCATTTCCGTTGAGTTGTCCTTCGTCCGCTTCACGGTCAGCAGCCAGTCGTCGGTAGCCGACCTGTACGTACAACGCTTGACGGTGAAGTTCCGGCCACCGCACATACCGTCTTTCATCGACAGGGTACAAAGCCCGCCACTGGCCAGAGCCATCTGTTCTTCGAGGTTGAAGCCGATCTGTTTCAGGACAAGCTGGAAGGTGTCGGCGTACTTCTCCTTGAAGCCAAAGAATACGGGCTGGGAGTTCTCCGTAATGGAGCGCAGCGTCACCGTCATATCGGTGGCCACGGTCCGGGCACGATCCACGCGGAGGTAGATTTGAATCTTCTCGATGGTCCCGGCGGCGATGCAGTAGTCGTCGGCCAGCGCAACAATATACGTGTTGCTATTGGCAGAGATACGCTCGTAGTTCAGGCTGGTTTCCTCAATCTGCTGCGTGGTGCTGCCATCGGCAAGGCGCACGTCCAGAACGACGCGCTGCGTCACGGTGAAGGAGTCCACCGCAACCACGTTGATGTAAACGCCGTACTGCGGCTCAATCTTGACCCGGGTGCTACCACTTGACGGAGTATAATTCACGAAGCGAACGTCGATGGGGGCCGTGGTCGGAGGCGTTCCGGCATTGAACATCACGCCACCACCATCGGCAAAGGGAACATTGACCGTCTCCGAGAAGATGTAGGCATCGTCGCTGTCGCCGCTGCCGTGGTCGCTCGGGTTGGTGCAGTCCTTCACCTTGTCCAGACGTTCCGAATCGGGATAAATCACCGAACTGGGGATGTAGGTATCGTCGTGGGCTGCAGCCTTTGCCGTGCGCAGCCTTCCCGCCGTAAGATTCTTCACGGAAGGGTACACGGCCTCGTTCTGGTTGCCGTCGAAGTACACCTTCTTCGGCACAAGGCCATATTTTGCCACGGTTGCCGCATCCTCGATGTAGCAAAGGCTGGCATCGGGCCTTGTTTCACCGCTGACGGGATCCACTGCCGTACCCCAGCAGGCGAGCGGCAGCATCAGGTGAGCAATGTCAACGCTGGCCGCATTACAGATGCGAAGGCTATTGTAGTAGCGGTTCGGCAGGTTGCGGTCGCTACCATAAACGTACAACCTCGTCGCAAATTCGTCGAGGTTGGTGTAGGACTTCTTTATCGCAGTAAGGCCGTTGCCGAGGCCGTAAACAAAGGGATTCGTGGTGTTGCTACTATCCCGTTTGTTGGGACGGCCGATGGTGATTACATCCTTCCCCAGAGTCGTGTTGTAGGTATGGATCCAGCCAATGCCTTCCCACACGTTGTAGATCGTGTTAAGTGCGCCCAGCACCGTGCCGTTGGACAGGCTGAACTCCTTCGGCTCGGAGAGCTTGGCAATCAGGTCGGCATCGGCCACGGGGTCGAGCGTCATTACCTGAATCAGCCACTTGTTCGGGAAGAAGGCATCAATGCTGGCCTGCAGGCGACGGGCGATGCCGTACACGTCCTCGAACGTGGAAACGTTCTCTCTGGTGGAGAAATGCACGTTGCGTTCAACGTCCAGCACCAAGTCGTTAAAAAGGGCGATTTCCAGCTCTTTTGTCGCGTCGTGGAGTTGGACATTGGAATAGACGTAAGACGCGCCAGATTCGTCCGTTCTGGCCCGTTTCTTGGGCTGTGGAATGGAGTACAGCTTATAGCGGAGACCCGTGCGCTCGTAGTCGAGATAGTCGCCGATTTCCCAGTCTATCTTGACGGGGCTGGCAATCTCGTTGAACTCGATGTACGGGACCTTCATATAGGTCCCGAAATACTTCGGCTTGCCGGAGAAGCGGATGCTTTGGCCGTCCTTCGCGTAGATGCTGAATCTTGACATAGCGCGGCCCTCCCTTACGTTATGGCCGTGATGCTGCCGCTGCTCAAAGTCATAAACGTCACGGGGTCGTTGACTTTGAACGTGACGGTGAAAATCAGTCTGGCCCAGTTCTTCCTTGCCTTGAATGCGCCTTCCTCCTCCTCGTACCCGGCGTAGCGCACCTTCTGACGGCCAAGCCCAGTGTAGGAATCGAACACCTTGAACTCGCCGTTCTTGATATGGTCGAAGAAGGATGCCACCTGCTCGCGGAGGGCGGCAGAGGCGGTCTTTGTCACGGTGTTGCCAGTAACCACGTCAAAGGTCTTGACGTAGAACTGCACCTGAAACGTGAAGGCTTGATAGCGCATCGCGGCGGTGTATTCGTCGTCGCCGTTTTCGTCCGGGAAGTCGTTTTTGTACGGCTCCTTCGGCTCCGGCAATGCAGGATAGGGATTCGTCTTTGCGACGAGTCCCCACTGCACGGCGGTATCTTTTGCAGCCGCATCACCCTCTGCTTGGATGTAAAACGGCTTGTAGCCTGAAATGTTCGGAGTGTAAGGTGTGGTAGGCATAACGGTACAAAAGTAGTCTAATAATGGAATAATCTGAAATAATTGTTTCAGATTATTGCAGGGAGCGGACCGCTGGCGCACCACCTTCGGAGGTGATAACGCTCTGCAACTCGGTAAGAATCGTGGCGTTGGTCCTTGCGATTTCGGCGTTGGACTTGGCCATATCGAAGGTGTGAGCCTCAATCTTGGCGATATACTCCCACACGGTCGGAGGCGGCAGCAGGGCGCGGATGGCCTTGATTTCCTCCATTTCCTGCTGCTTCAACATTCGGAGGTAAGAGACATCGGCACGGATCGCGTTGACGTATGAGGCAATGAGGCTACCCGTGTCCTCCGTCAGCGACTTGATGCCGTTTACGAGGTCGGAATCGGAATCGTCGCTGGCAAACAGGTTGTAGCCGTGCTTCTCACCCCAACGCCGGGCCGCTTCCATACCCTTCTCGAAGTCGTCGAGGCCAGTGTCAATCCTATCCTCGAAGTCGGAGAAGATTTCCTCCCAACCCTTGCCGTAGTACTTGGACTTCTCGTCGTACATCGAGTCGTGCAGAGCCTTCTGCAGTTCGGTGAACATATCCTCGAACACTGCGGCGTATATCGACTGCGCAAACAAATCCTCGATAACTTGGGTCACATAGTCGTGGAAACTGTCAATAGCATCGTAGAGGTCGCCATTGCGGAAGGCTTCAACCAGCTTTTCCCGGAGCTGCGTACCCATATCTCCGGCAATGTCCTTGATAGTCTCATTCAGAGCCTCCTCCGCCTCGATCATCTTCTGCTGGATCTCATCCCAATGGTCAATAATCTCCTTCGTCTTGGCATCCAGCTTATCGTAGTCGGCCAGAATCTTCGGGTTGAGGGCGAAAGGCTGTGCGTCCTCCGACTGGTCCAGAAGGGAGCCGTAGTGCGACAGCAGGTTCTCATACACAGGGACGGTCTCCTTCGCAGCAAACAGGCCAATGAGAAGGCCCGTAATAGCACCAGCCGCAGCACCAATGAGCGTCGTGGCCCAAGAGAACACACCACCACCAGCAATAGCACCAATGGCAGCACCCGTGGCCGCACCAGCCAAGATGCCATACCCGGTTCCTGCGGCAGTATTCGTTCCGCTGTAAACCTGCTTCGTCCCGGTCTGAACCTGACCGCCAGCAAGCTCCAGCAGCGTAGTGTTCAGTTCTTCTGCTGCAGCCTGATACTGGCGCACGCCGCTGATGGCCTTCTTATACGGAGACTCAACACCAAAGACGTTGCTCTGCTTATAGTCAAGCTGGTTGATTTTCAGTGCGCGATAGGCGAGGTCGGTGCGAAGGACCGTCAGTTCCCATTCCTCCTGCGCCTCCTTGTTGGCCTTGATCTGATTGCCGACCATAGCCAAGAGGTTGGCAGTGTTCTCAACCGCCATCGCGATATAGCCAGCAATAGCGGCATCACCACCCTGCGCCTTGTAGTCCATCAGCTTACCGTAGCCGCTCACGACCTTACCAGCAGCATTGAAGCTCGCGCCGACGGTGTTGGCCCAGCCCCGGCCATTGCTGTCGCCAAAGGTTGCGATGGCATCGCCTATATTTTCGAGGGATCCGGCAACCTCATCAAGATGCTCTTTGAGTTTGCTCCAGAACTTCTCGTCAACGACTTCTTCCTGCGCCTCTCTTGCGGCCTTGATAGCGGCGACAATATCGTCCAGCTTGATTCCGAGACGGGCTGCACGCTCCACCAATTCCTCTGGAATGAGGTTGGCAATATCCTCGTCGGACAACTCGTCCTGAATGAGTTCGAGAATGTCCTGCAGCTGCTTCAAAGACTTCTTGTCCAGACGGGTGATGTCAACGTTCTTGCTCTTGAAGAACTTGTTGAGGAAGTTCTGGCCGATGCTCTTGATGCGCTCCTGCTTGACATCGTGGATGGCACGAATCTCGCCCTGCCGCCAAGCCTCAATAGCATCTTTTGCCTGCTGCTCATATTCGGCCCAAGCCTCCTCGCCGTTCTTCGAGATATAAGCGGCCTTGCTCTTTTCCAAATCATCCAGCTTCTCGTCAACCTTCAACTGAATCTTGGCCTCCTCGTCCTCGATAGCCTGCAGTGCCTGACGGACCTCCAAAGCCAGACCCTCACCGAACACGTCTTTGGTAAGGGCCTCGATATTCTTCAAGAAGGTGTCGGTCTTGGCCAGAGCCTTCCCGCTTTCGGCAAGGGCCTTCATCTGGGCCTTCTGCTGGTCGCCAACCTCCTGCGCCTTGCCACGGGCAATGTCGGCGCGGAGACGGGCTGCAGCCTCCTTGTCGAAGGCTTCCAGCGCATTCGCGGCCTCCTCCAGTTCCTGCCAGAAGTCGCGGCGGTCCCGGACGCTGGCATCGACATAGGAGAAGTACGAACTGACAAGGGCATCGGCATCCGTGGCGGAGAATCCGTCCTTGATGAGGTCGTTGTACGCACGCTGAATCTCCTTCACCGTGTCAATACGGGTTTCAACATCTTTCTGTGCCTGACTCTTTCCCGTGGAAGGAACGTGAGTGCCAGCACGCTTGTTATCCTCCAGCGAGTAGCCGAGATTCTTGGCGATGGCCTCGATCGCGGTCTTTCTGGTCTGGAGCTTCTTCACCTCGTCGTAAGCAGCCTTCGCCTCGTCATTGAGTTCTTCATAGACGGCCTTATTGAAATCGACCTTCGCAATCTGCTTGAACCGCTCCTGCGCACGGGTGATGCCGGGCATAACGGCCTTGTACTGCTGGTCAATCTCCTTGTAGTAGCCGTCCATCGAGAAGTCGGTGCTCTCATCAGCCCAGAGGCCGAAGGCGGCACTCTTGCTGGTGATGCCGAGTCCGGCCAGAGCATCCTGAACCAGACGTGCGCCCTTCACCGGGGCGGTATTCGCCTTCCGCAACTTATCCTCCCACATCGCGGCCTTGTCCGGCAGATTGACGGCAGCACTCTTGTAGAGGTCAATCATCTTCTGGAAGTACTCCTTCTCTTTGGCAAGGTACTTCTGGTTGCGGGCCTCCTTGTCGGTCTCTCCAGTGCGGATGGCCTCCTTCTCGGCAGCGTACCATTCCTCGATGGCCTTAACGCCGTTCTCCTCCGCGAGAGAGGTGTACGTGCCGTTCGGGATGCCAGCAGTGATCTGGTTGTTGAGGCGAGTCGTTTCCTTCACGATGTCGGCGTGGATCTCTCCCAGTTTCAGGATGTCATTGTAGATTTTGTCCTCTGTGCCACCATTATGCACAGGCTCGACCCAACCGTGGGTGATGGCCATAGCAGCGGTGCGGTCGTAGGCGTACAGGGCCTCCTTGAACAGGTCCCAAGCCCCCTTGTTGGCGGGGTTGTTCTCCAGTCTGCCGAAGAAGTTCTGCATCAGGTTCGATGCCTGCTCCTCGCTCAAACCCGTGATGGACGTGATGTTATCCAGCACGTTGTTGGTGAGCTTCTGCCGCTTCTGGCCGTACTTGCGGTCAATGGCCTCCTGCCCCTTGTCGTAGGCAGAGGCCCGGGCCTTGTTGTAGATGGCTTCCGTGGCGGCATCTGCAGCACGCTTGATCTCGTCGTAGGAAGCCGCCTCCGTGATGAGATTGGGGAGGTAGTCGCCGTACTTCTGGTTGAGTTCGTGGATGGCATCGCCATACGCCTCGGTTCCTTTCTCGACTTCGCCGAGGCGGTCCACCAACTTCGTCAACTCCTTATGGATGCGGTCGGCTTCACCCTTACCCTCGGCAACGATGGAGTCCATTTCGCGATGCAGTTCACCAGCGGCCTTAACCAACTGATAGACCTCCACCGCGATAGCGGCCACGATGCCGACGATGGTAGCAGCAAATGCGGCTTTCGTCGCAACGCCTGCCATCTGCATAGCGCGGGTATAAATTTGGAGGGCGCGGGTCAGCGACCCAACGCGCTGCGTCAGGCTGATGATAGACTGCAGCGTATTGATGGCGAGAAGGGCCTTCTTTCGGACGGCCACGACTGCGAGAATGGCGGCGTATGCACCGAATCCCGACGCGACGGAGACGAGGACTCGGCCTATCTGCTGCCAGTGGCTCATCAGGTTGCCAATGGCAGAGACACTGCCTTTCAGAAGCCCGTCCTGCGCCTGCCCGATCTGGTACAACATAATGTCGTACTGGTCGCCGAGGTTCTTCACCTTCGCTTTCAGGGTCTCGGCCTGAACCTCCTGCATCTGGTAGAACTTACCACCTTCGGAGGTCATATCCTTGAACACCTTCGCCACCATTTCAAACGGGACTTCGCGGGCGGAAATCTTGTCGAATACCTCGCCAGCGGACACTATCCTGCCCTCGATTTCCTCGAATTGCTTCGCCAGTTCCGTGAGGATGGGGATGCCTGCTTCCGTCAGCTGCCGGACTTCCTGACCACGGAGGAAACTTGCACTCCTGATCTGGCCGTAGGCAAGGATGATGCGGCTCATATCGACACCGAGACCTGCGCTGACATCGGCCAGCATCTTCGTGGTGTCGTACAACTCCTCCATCGGGACCGAGAAGGCAGACAACTGCTTGGCGTAGCCCGTCAAGTCTTGGAAACTGAACGGGGACCTGACGGCCAGTTGCTGCAACTGCGTGAAGATTTTGTCGGCGGCATCGCTATCCTGCAGGATGGCCTTTAACGTCTGGTGCTGGAGTTCAAATTCACCAGAAACCCGCACCAGCGAAGAAATGAACCTCTCCACGGTGCGGACACTGAAATAGGCAGCGGCATAGCCACCCAGTTCTTGTAGCATCCTGCCGTGTGTCTGGTAGTGGGTGTTCTGCTGCTGCAGAAGCCGATTCAGACGCTCCTGCGCCGTGGCCGTCTGCAGCCGGGCCTTGCGCTCCTTCTCGGCATTGATAACGGCCTGCGACGAGGTTTTCTGCTGCTCTCGGGCGATGCGTTCCTGTGCGGCAATAGCCTGCTGCGCGGTTTTCTGCTGCTCGCGCCGGATCTGCTCCTGCGCCTTCGCCGCCTGCTGTGCCGTTTTCTGCTCCTCACGAGCGATTTTCTCCGCATTCTTGGCGTTCTGCACGTCCTGCGAAGAAATCCGCTTCTTGATGGTCAAGATGTCGGACATCGAACGGTTGAACTCCTGCGCCGTTTTCAGGTCAGCACCAATCTTGGAATTGAACTCGGCATCGTCGAGTATGACCTTGAAATCAAGTTTATCTATTTCTCCTGCCATAGCGGTTTCTTATGCTTGTGGGGCTACGCCTCATCATCAGCGGCCCCGGAAAAAACTTCATCCAATGTGTACTGCCGTTGCCCGGGGGCTTCGGCCTTTGCCTTTTTACGAGCCTCGTGACGGGCTTTCGCCTTCGCCACAGCCTCTCGGTTAAGCCGCTCGCACTCGTCGTCGGCTTTATTGTTCTTGAAGTTGTAAAGGGTGTGAGGTAGGTCGGCCTGCATCAGTTCGATCTGCGGTATCGTCAGGCGGCAGCGGTAGCCAAAACTGCGCTCCCACCTGCCTAAACAGACCCGGCCCCTTCCATACTCGGGGTATTTTTGGATGAAAGCAGATTCGCGACCGAAATCTGTTCGGCTTGGAAAGTCTCGGCTTCCTTTGTCGTCAGCCTCATCCAGTCCGCTCTCATATCCGTCAAGAATACCATATTCCTCCAGAACGGTTCGAGCGGAAGTTTTTTTTTACCCTCGGCGATGATAGGCTCCATCTGTTCTTCCGTGTACTGCCGCAGAAACGCCCAAATCCGCCACTTTATCGGGTAAAGCAGGCGGAGACTCCAGTACGAGTTCAAAACGATAACACAGGCGCATTTGATGCTGAAATAGGGGTCAACACACTTCGCCTTCAACGTCTCGCTGGAATCCTGCGGAATGGACATTTCCCGCGCTCCCCACAACTTCGTCAGGCACTCTATCGTGTAGGGCTTGATACCCCTCACCTTCACGGTGCGTCGCGTCCCTATGATTGCTATGGTCGTAGGCACGTCCGCGAGCACTTCGCGATATGCCTGCCGTGCATTTTTATCGGGCTGTTTCATTGCTTCTTAAATTGAAAAAGGGGACGGGGTTTCAGGTCCCGCCCCCTTTGGTTGGTTTTGGCACGAGCCGTGGGTTAGGCGGCAACGTACTTTTTCAGGACTGCGAACTTGTCGCCGCCCGGGTTGTCGAGGATGTAGCCCGCGATCTTCACGTAGCCCGGCTTCTGATGGTCGTCGATGGCCGGGTTGTTCACGATGAACTGCACGTGACCGAACACGATGGCAGTTTTCTTGGACTTGGACTCCACGAGGACGGTGGCATCCACCACCTTCGCACCGTTGTAGCCCTTGCCCTCGTACTTTGTCGTGCCGTCCTGACCCGTGATGCGGCTGGAGGAACCGCTGATGGCGGAGCCAGCCTCGAACAGGTAGTCGAACACAGCCGTGGCGAAGGACGGGATGTTGCCGTTGATCACCCAGTCGCCCTCGTCGAAGTCGATCAGTTCGTCGTACTGGTCAACCCGGTAGAGGTTGTCGGGGTCGGACGGGGCCAGAGTGAAGGAGTCCTGCTCGGTGAAGATCTGGTCCGCACTGGCAAAGGACAGTCCCGCCAGATTCACCCCAGAGGAGTTGTACGGCAGGAGGGAGATAGCTGCGTTACCTTTGTGGAGGTCGTCCAGCATCTGATGGGTAAGAGTAGGAGAATTAGCCATAGCTTATGAGAGTTTTACTTTGATGATAGTTTGCAGTTGGAGTATTCTAACGTGGAAGCCGTAGTCGTCTGCCGTGTCCCCAATGGTCTTTGGCGTGTCGTCAAGCAGGTATCGGCCGTCGTCGTAAGGCAGGCCCTTCACCAGCTTCTTGTACATCACCGAGAGCTTCTTTCCGTTCTTCTGGTTGGAAATGTCCTTCGCAAAGAGGTGGATGGCAATGGTACAAGTACCGTATGCGTCGTGGTCCACCACAGTCCCCGACACCTTCACCACGCAGAAGTCGTTTCCGGCAATATCAGCAGATTTCGGCCTGTTGTTGTACACAGTGGCCGAGACCTTTATCTCATCGCGCAGAATCTCTTTCAGGCGGGTTTCAATGTCGGTTATGTCGAAATCGTTCATAGACTCATCTTCTTGAAGTGCTTGCGGAATAGTTCGGGGGTGAGTGCCATCACATCTTCCAGAATGTCGATTTCGTAGTCGGCTTGGTAATAGTTCATCGGGTGCATACCCGCCATCACTACGCCGACCCAGCCCTTCTGATTCACCTCGGAGAGGATCTGGTCCAGTGCGGCATTCGCCTTTCCCAGCGGACCATCGCCTTCTGCCTTGACATATCGCTTAACCTCCTGCCCGTCGTGGACAATCAGCCAGCCGTAGTTCTCGCCTTTCTCGATGTGGTGACGATGTTCCGGGTCGTGGAACTGGAGCGCGAGCTTCACAGCTTCGCCAAGAAACGCCTCGAATGCACGAGGAATCAATTTCTGCTCGCTGCGGCGGAGACGGGCAAATGCCGCCTTTATCCGCCTGTCGTTATCCGTTTTCAGACTCATCGCCGTCGTCCTCATCATCGTTGTCAGGAACGTCGCCGCTGCCGCTGTTGTCGCCAGTGCTGGGGCTGGTGTTGTCAACTGGCTTCACGCCTTCGTTCTTGATGCGGTCGAACCAGATCAAGGTCCCGAGATTGAAAGTGTCCTTCTTGACAACCACCCCACGGAAAGTCTTTTCGTAGTCGGTCAATTCGAGGATGTCCCCCGGATTGAGCGGTGTCAGGAAGATAGGGCACGAAATCTTGTAGTCAGATACAATCACGTCCCCGGCCCGCATAGTGTTCATAGAACTCTGCCTGTAACCGAAAGGGATGCTGTCCACTTCCTCCGTGATGAACTTGCCATCGGCATCGAATGTCGGCTGGTTGTCCACCATCACGACGGCCGTCAACGTGACGACAGCGGCAACGGGATCACCGTTTTCGTCAGTGATGGGGTCGCCGTGTTCGTCAAGGCCCTCGCGAATGACGCGAAGCGTGTGTGGAAACTGCGGATTGTACATCGCTACTATTTCTTGCTGTAGATGTCTCTCATCTTGAACTTGCTCGTCACGGTCTCATCTGCCTTCGGGTCGTTCCATTTAGCATACAGCCGCATTGCCTGATCTCTCAAAGCCCTGCGGTCGAACACGTTCTTGGCCGACTTCTGCAGCTGATAGCCGTTGTCGGAGATATACTCGCCAGAAGCCTTCACGGAGGATCCGGCAGCGTACATCAGAACGTCGGCGTAGCAGAGGTCGCGCTGCTTCTCCGTCAGATTCGCGGCAGGGGTCCCCGCCGGAATGTTGCGGTTGAAAAGAATCGCGGCCAACGTTTCCTGCGTCAGGTCGAAATCGACCATTCCACGGAGCCAAGTTTCTACTGTGTACGCTGCCATAACCTTCGTGCTGCTTTAAGCGATGGGGAAGAAGTAGAACAGGTACTGCGGCGAGGTCGGAACGACCAGCGAGGTCATTTCGGTGTAGTACCCCTGACACTTCTCAACAGCGTCGGCATCCACCGTCAGGAGGAGACGACCGTCGTAGAAGTGGCCATAGGTCGCGGACGCGCTCTGGAAGGTGATAGGCATCACCGTCAGGATCGTACCCACGTTGCCGTCCGGCACGAACACCACGACATCGGAGTTGAAGGCGTTGATCTGGGGCTTCTCCAGCGACTTCTTGGTCTTGTCGTACTTCTCGACGGCCACGAGGCTGTCGATGGCCACGACAGGCACGCCAATCAGTTCCTCGAACACGGTCTTGCGGCGCAGCTCGGGCAGAGCGGCAGCAGCAGGCTGGGTGTCGGAGACGGAACCCATCGGCCACAGGTTGATGGCGATGGCCTTTGCCACGGAGCTGTGGCGCAGGATGCGGCGCAGGAAGGCGGAGTTCACCTCCAGATGGCCCTTGATACCCTTGTCGAGGATGGGCTGCAGGAAGGCGGTGAGGTCGGCGATAACGTCGGAGGAGCTACCCTCGGCAGCGTAGGTGTTGTCGGTCCACCACTTGTTGTTCGCGCTGGAGCTGCGGAAGCTGGAGGCGTTCTTCTTGTTGGCGGAAGGAACACTGGCACTGAACGTCACGTTCTTGATACCCTTCGGGTTGTTGCTGTCGGTGAGGGTCAGCTTCCCGGCGGAAATCATCTGGTGACGCTGGTAGGTCAGGGAGTTGGTGTGACCGCCGATGAGTTCGTCCAGAGTCTCGAACAGCTTGCGCTTCGCGGAACGGACGGCTTCGTCGGAGGTCTCGCCGAACATACGCTCGGTGATGAGCTGCTTGCGCACCTTGTCCTCGTTGAAGTAGATCACGTCCTTCATACGAGGAATCTTGCCAGTGAGCAGGGATGCACCCTCAACGCCACGCGGGATGGGCTTGGAGTCGAGGTCGTAGTAGTTCGCCATCGCGGTGATGCCGAGTTCCTTCTGCACCTGCTCGTAGGTGAACTCCAGCTGCATATCGGGGTCGAAGCTGAACCCGGGGATCTGGAGACCGTTGTACTTCTCGGCAAGGGTCTTGTCGAGGAAGCCCTGCAGTCGCTTGCTGGTGGTGTCGCCACGGAAAGCACGGGCGAGAAGGTCGTAGAATTGTACGGGATTGGTATTCATAACTTTCTCTCCTATGGTTTATTCGTTGTGCTGATAGACACCCGGGCAGACGGCCTTCATCTGCGCCTTGCAAGCAGCAGCGGGAGTGCGGTCGATGAGGATGCCGGACTGGTGATACATCACGGCGGCTCCCGTGGCGGCGGTGGCTTCGTCAGTCACGTCGTAATCGAGGCCGAGGTAGATGTCGTTGTAGAGGTAGGCGTTCGGCTGCTTGGCCATAGCCTTGTCGTTTCCGGCAGACGCGGCAGCAGAGAACACGATCAGGTCGCCCTCGGAGGGTTCGTCGATGGAAGCTGCCTTCGAGACGGTGATCTCGTAGCAACCCTTGTTGTCGCTCTCGTCAGAGGTGATTTCGGTCACACTCACGACTGCAGCGGCCTTGCCAGTGGCATCGAAGGTTGCGCCGAGGACCATAATCTTGTCGCCAGCTTCGGGGATGAACTTGGCCTTGCCGTACACGCAGGGCTTCACGACGATGGTGTCGTAAGCGGCGGAGCCGACGGCGGCGGTGAAGTCCACAACCTCGAAAGCGATGAGAGGAGTGATCACCTTTGCGGTGATGTTGATGGGGGTTCCGGCGGGGAACAGGACACCCGGCTGGAGGTAGTCCTTATCCACGGTTCCGCCCACGGGAATGGCTTCGACAGTGCCGAGCCACACAGGAATCGACATCGGGCCGAAGTCCTGCTTGGTCTTGCCATAAGCGTTGAAAGAACTTTTCATCGGATAGTGGAGTTAAAATGTGAAGTGTTATGCGTCTTTCTTCGGGAGCTTACCTTCACGGCGCATCTGATCGGCGAAGTCGTCGTCCTCCGTACCAGTGTACTCGGGAACAGTCTTGCTGTGGTGATGCGGCATCGGGCCGTCGCCATAGAACTTGGTGTACTTCGCGTCGTAGTCGGATTTGAGTCGGGTGGCGATGTCGTCAGCCTTCTCGTCGTCCTTCCATTCGGCCTTGTCCAGAACCAGATCAAGGATGTTGTCGTTGTCGGACCCGTTTTCCTTCATCTTGGAACGGATGCTGGCCAGCATTTCGGCGCGAGCCGCCTTCTTGTCCTTCTCCTCGTTGGCCTTCTTCAAGTTCTCGATTTCCTCCTTCATCTTCTTGATTTCGGGGTCCTCGGTCTCGGTAGGCTTCGGAGGCTCGGTCGCAGGGTGCTCCTTCTTGTACTTGTCAAACTCGGCCTGCAGGGTCGCTTTTTCGCCGCGAACCTTGTCGGTGTCGGTCTGATAAGCCTTGATGAGTGCTTTGGTTTCGTCAGCCTTGACGACCCCATCAATCTCATCTGCATTGGTAACGGTTTTTACGAGGACAGAGGCCACCCCGTCAAACGCCTTGTCGCTCAACCCCGACTTCGCGTACTCGGTTTTGAGAGCTGTCAAAAGTTTAGTTTTCATACAGAAACTGGGTTTTGGTTATACATTAAAAGCCCGAATCCGAGGCGGTAATCACCACCTCAAACCCGGACTCCGTGTTGGTCTCTTGGACGCTATCGGTCGCTGATGTGTCTCTACGGACGCTCTATATGTCTTTTATCTCGACTTCGCTCTTTGCCTTGCAGTTCCTACACACAATGCTGTAGCGAAGCCGACCCTTCAACTCGATTATGCGCACGGGAAGGGCCTTCCCGCACTGCGGGCAGACCACCTTCACTTCTTTTTTGCTGTCGTTGTTCTCGGCCATAAATCTCGTTGAAATCTGCGGCAAATATAAGTGGGAAAAACAATAAAATGAAATAATTATTTCAGATTATTTCAATAAATATGTCATCTTTGCGTCGTATGGCGAAAAAAGTAATCAGAGACGATAGCAAGTATCTGGACCCCGTGTTCCTCAAATACGGGCAAAAAGTCTATACCTACGAATACATCGAAATGCTGCGGGAGGAGAACCTGCAGTTGAAGGCACAAGGCAAGCGCAGCTACAATCTCGTGCCGCAAAAAGGCTTTCAGGAGCGCGTTGCGGAGGCCGATGCAGACCTCCTTATCATAGGCGGCAAGAAGGGCGGCGGAAAGACTTGGATCGCCCTTTTCAAGGCCCTGCCCTACATCTTCAACCCAGATGTGTCGATGTACGCCTTCCGTAAGTACGAGGACGACGTAAAACGTGGCCCGTGGAAGGCAAGCCAGCCCGTATTTCGTGGCTTCGGCACGCCGAAGGAGTCATACTTCGAGTGGTCATTCCTGAACGGTAAAGGGGCCTCTTTGAAGATGGAGCACCTGATGGACCTCGGCAAGATTACGGACCGATTCCGTGGCGCGGAGCTGGCCTACATCGACCTCGAAGAATTGCCGGAGCATACCCGCGAAAGCGTCAAGATCATCTTTGACTTCCTCTCCGTCAACCGTAACACGGCAGGCGTGAAGTCACAGGTCGTGGCTACCTGCAACCCGGTGGGCTGGAGCAACAAGCTGCGCAAACTGCTGGAATGGTACATCGACCCGGAGACGGATATGGTCATTCCCGAGCGCGACGGCAAAAAGCGGTATATGTTCAACTGGGGTGACGACATCAACCAGATTGCGTGGGGCAACTCGTGGCAGGAGGTGTACGCTCATCCGAAGGCGAAGGAGAAGATTGACCTGCTCCTGATGGGTGCGCCCGACCTCACGCCGGAGGATATGATACTGACGATGCAGTTCATCGAAGGTGACTATGCCGACAACAAAATCCTGCACATTTCCGATAAGCGATACGTCTCTCGTCTGGCCAGCGGTGGTGGAGCCTCCGTCGTCAACGATATGCGCGGCATCTGGCGCGACATCGACAGCGGCACGGGCTTGCTCTCCGACGAGGATATGGAATCCTTTTTCAACAACACGGAGCGCAGGGACGGCGTGATGCGGGCCTCTGCAGACGTAGCCCTCACTGGCGACTTCTTCGTGATTTACGCCTTCGACGGCCACCACATCGTTGACGTTGAGGCGTGGTTCGGGGTTCCGTCCGACGACGTGGTTCCCTTCATCAAGAAGTTCTTGAAGAAGAACGGGGTCCGCGAGGAGAACTTCACCTACGACAAAAACGGCCTCGGCCTCTGGCTGGAGGGTCACTTCAAGAGCAGCGTCGGCTTCAACAACAAGTCCGCGGCATCCGATCCCCGGCTGTGGAACAACCTCAAATCCGAGTGCGCGGAGAAGTTCGTCAAGGCCATCAAGAACAAGGAATACTCCATTGCGGAGGAAGTTCTGGATCGCAAGTACACCGACAAGAAGGGCCACACCTTCACCGTCCGCGACCGCCTGAAAGCCGAGCGTCTGGCCCTCAAACGGAAGGACAACGAGGCCAGATTCGAGATCATCACCAAGCAGCAGATGAAGCTGGAGATAGGCCACAGCCCGGACTTTATCGAGGGCCTGTTTATGGTCACACCGCTTTTCGCCCGTAACAAGAAATGCGTCCGCAAGGGCTTTGAAAATATGTAATTCTTCACGCGATATGAGTACCACTATTGACTCCCTTACTCCTGACAAAATCCGCGTCAAGGAGGCTTTCAAGAGGCTTATTCCTGCCAACCTCGCCAGCCCGGGCCTGTCCCAGTTGCCTCGCGGCAACCAGAACTCCCGGGCCAACTACTCCGTGGACCCGATTCAGTACGAGCTACTGACACAGGCCGACTTCCTGCGCGAGTACGATGTCAACTCCCACCTCATCAACTCGATGAAGTACTACCCCAATCCGTTCAGCAAAGACTCGGACAACAAGGTGTACCAGAAGATCAAGAGCAGGGTGGCCGTCGGCTTCCAGTCTCGCATCCACACCAAGCGTCTGACCGCGCTCATCGGCAACAACGTCAATCACCGCCTCATCCGTGGCTTCAAGGGCGAAGATGCACAGAACTGGCTCGCTGACTTCCGCGAAGGCTGGGAGGAAAAGAGCGTTGAGGTGGCCATCCACGATGCGATTTCCGCCGACGGCAAGGTCGGTGATGCCGCGATCTGCTTCTACCTCAACAAGAACAAGGTCGGCTGGCGGACCTTCTCCTTCGAGAACGGCGACATCCTGTACCCGCACTACGACCGCTTCACCGGGGAACTGACCCTCTTTGGCCGGGAATACACCGAAGGCGACCCCGACGGCGAGCAAACCACCTTCCTCGATGTCTGGGACGACACGTCCTACATCCGCTACAAAAAGACGCTGAAAAACAACGAGAAGAAGGAGTGGGAAATCGACGAGCCGAAGCGTCCGCACAACTTCCCGATGTGCCCCATCGCGTACCACCGCTACGGCGCACCGTTCTGGTCCCCGAGCCAGAGCCTCATCGACAACTACGAAATGGCCCTGTCCCAGTTCGCAGAGAACAATGCCGTGTACGCCCTCCGCATCCTCTACACCATCGGCGAGGAAATGGAGGTGATCTCCGACTTCGACGGCACGCCGCAGCGCATCGACTCCAGCGACCCCAACGCCAAGATCGGTTTTCTGGAGCCTGCCGATGCCGCCAAGTCCTTCGAGACGCAACTGTTCGCGCTGGAGCGCAACATTATGCGGAGCAGCTTTGCCGTGGAGACTCCAGAGATCAAGTCCGGCGCGGATATGTCCAGCCTGACGGTCAAGATGCTGTTCGCCGACTCCTACCTCAAAGCACTGGAGGACTCGATGAACTACCAGATGTTCCTCGACCGCGCCACCGAACTGTTCAAGTACGGATATGGCGTGGAGGTCCGTCACCGCAGCGACTACAACAAGTTCCGGGTCAAGGCCGAACTCCTGCCCTTCGTCTTTATGAGCGAGAGCGAGACCGTGGCCGCTCTGGTCCAGCTCGTCGGCAGCGGGGTCCTCTCCAAGCAGACGGCATCTGAACTGGCGTACAACGCTGGCTATGGTGTCGCCGACGAATGGAACCGCGTCAAGAACGAGGTCCACGAAGAAATGGTGGCCGAGGCGCAGGTCCAGAAAGCGACCAAGCAGCCTACCAACGTAGTAAGTTCAACAAGACAGAACCAGTCGTAGGCTATGGACCGCATCATTAAACAAATGGAACACGTGGAGGGCGATGTCAAGCGCGACATTCGCCCTTCCGTTTCTGAAATAGTATTGCTGGCGGAAGCCTACCGCAGGCTGGGGAAGGACTTCACCTTCGACGCAGATGCCGGGCTTGATGCCGCCGTGAACCAGTCCCTTGTCCGGCTCTCGGATAGAATCATCAGCGACATCGGCAACAGGCTGGACATCGCCATCGACGAGGCTGATGCCGATGAGTTCGACCTTGACATCAAGTCCTACGCCACAAGGCAGATTGACGATGCCACGGCCCAAGAGCGCATCGACGGCCACGTCTCCAGACTGAAATATGTCTTTGAGGCGGTTATCGCCATTGGCTTCGTGAACAAGATGTCCCGGTCCAAGATCGAGACCACGATAATGCAGGTGGTGGCCAATCCCTACTACCTGATGCTGATTCCCAACGCGAGGCGAGACGGAGGCTATGCCGCCACCCTTATCATTGACGGGGACCTCAACTCTGGCCGAGGCGTGAATAGCAACATCATTAAAGCCATCGCCCTTGTCGGCGGCACGATGATAGCCGATGCCTTCCACTACGGCAGGCTGCTCACATACAAAAGAGACGGGGCAATCGGATATGGAGTGAAACGAAACTCCAACTTCGACTGCCCCGACTGCGATGCGGTGTGCGCCGTGGTCCACCCCTTCACGGAAATCGTGGTCCCGGTACACCCGAACTGCTGCTGCTCTACGTACCCCGTGTTCCCTGACCAGCCAGACGAGATTTAAGCTGCTCTATCCGCTTCCGGCCATCCGCGATAATCGCGTCTGCCCTCAACACCATATCCCAAGCACCCTCCGCCACGAGACCGCGACGGAGGTTTTCTGTACAACGCAGGTCGAACTCGGCCCGATGCAACTCGGCTTCGGTATTGTGGGCTTTGGCCATTACTCTGCAGGGGATTCGGTTTCGGGCTTGGTATCAGGCTCGGCAGGTGCAGCAGGCTCGGCGGACTCGGGCACGGGCTGCTCGTCGGCGACCTTCTCCTTGATGTCCTCGACGGCCTCGTGCAGTTCGCGCTCCTCCTGCAGGATCTTGTCGTCCTCCTCCTTGCCGATGTTCTCCTTGATGCCGTACACGTCCTTGTGGCGGTTGATGCAGGCCAGCACCACTTTGTTCAGGTCCTCATAGAGGGTGGTATCGGGCACAGTACACAGCAGGTTGTACATCAGCGTGGCGTAGTTGTGCAGGTCGTTGCCGTACTTCTTCGGATCCTCCAGCATCATTTCGAGCAACTGGCCCTTCGCAATGTGGCGATTGATGCGGTGCGTGATGGTGAGGCTGATGTCCTGAACCTTGATGTGGTCCGGCTCCAGCGTGTACACGAAATTCCCGACTCGGGTATCTCGCTTGTCGAGTTTGATTTTTCCGTTCAGAATCTTCATAGGGCTACTTCTCTATCTTGTGAGCGATGCTGCCGAGGGCAATCAGTGCCATCGCCATCATCATTTCCTGCGAATCGCCATCTTTGGTGATCTCACTCGGGACTTCGATTTCATCGTGAGTGGCGATGTAGTCACGAATCTTCTGCTTCTCCTCTGGAGTGGGCTTCAAAAGGACGACCAGTGCGCTGATGTCCTCTTTGTCGATGTCAAAAATCAGTTTCATATCTTTTTCCTGTGATGGTTGAAAAATTTCCGTCTTGGCGTAAGAAATTTCCGCGAAACGTTCCAGAATTTCCGTTTTATGTGCGAAAATTGCAGGAATCTGTGCGATTTCGACCCGAAAACGTGCGATTTCCTCATTCTTCGGTGTCGTCGTCGTCGCCGTCCTCCTCGAAGCCGGGCAGCACACCTTCCAAGACAACAGGCATAATCACGCCGACGAGGTTGTGCGCCAAGCCGTCGTCCGCCGCCTGCTCGATGTAGATTTTCTTGTCTGCAGAGGTGAACCGCATCGCGACAGTGGAAATGTTCATCGCTTTCGCAAGGTCGGCCAGCGTGCCGGGATTGATGCCAATGCGACGAATGGGCTTGCGTTCATCCCGTGCGTTGAAGATGGCCTCGAAGTCCGGCATCTTCTCGTCCCGGTTGCGGGCCAGTTCAAACGAAATCTTGGCTCCGGCGAACATCGCCCAGATGGTGCAAGTTTTCACGAACTCGCCCGTGTCTTGGTTCAGGTCCTCGCCGAGTTCAATCTGAATCGGGTCGAAGTTGTAGAGGATCTTCATCAGCTTGGCCGGGATACAGAAGCCGTTCAGCTTCTCACACTCCTCGAAGGGCAGGCCGAGGCAGAGTTCGAGCGGGACACGGACCAGCGCGTGCCTATCGCTGGCGTAGGCGCAGTTATTCTCAAAGTAGATATTGCCGAAGGCATCGCCGCCATCGCCATCGCAAACTGCAGGCAGATAGTACTGCTTGTTGAAGGTGTTCTTTAACTGTGGCATATAACTTATTGATTTTTGGTTGTTTCCGTCCTATATAGGTAGTAGCGCACCTCAACACCACGGTCCTTTGCCACGTGGTATCGGTTCAATTCGCGGGTGATGGCATCCTTGCTCATCTGTCCGCCGAGGCCGTTGTAAATCCGGCTGGCGGTGACACGCTCCGGCTCCTGCCCCGAGTACTGCGGCTTCACGTCGTAGCCGATGCCCTCCAAGAAGGCCACCAGCGGACTGGCCTTGCCCCGCCGCACGTCACGCATCATTGCAGAAACGGCCTTCTCCATCTTGATGCAGCGCGTGAAACTGCCTTTGTGGTTCAGCAGGCGGCGACGGCCGTCCATCACCCACCTGAATATGCCGGGCAGCTCCGCATCGCAGAGTTCTGCAGCCAGCTTCTTGTTCTGACGCTCGGGCGGGATAATCACATCGAACTGGAACGGCATCAGCCTACGGAAGAAGGCATCGGTGTCGTCCCTGAACCTCGGCCTCTCGTTGAAGGCGAACACCAGCGGCGGACACTTCACGATAACATTCCCGGCGTAGAGCTTCCAGCCCTGAACATCCTGACTTGACGATAGGGCTTTCAGGCCGGAGTCAAACGCCGCGCTTTTCTTGATGTCCGGCGCGAAGTTGAGCTTCTTGCCTTCAACGCTCACCAACTGCTTCGGGTCGATGAGCTGATCCGGCGACAGGAAACTGACCCACGGCTTGCCAATGACGTTCTTCATCACCTCGAAGATCACACTCTTGCCGTTGCTGCCCTCACCAATGAGAAGGGCCATCTTCTCGATGCTGAACCGCTCCCGGTCGATATAGCACATACCGAAAAACTCCTGCAGGCACGCCCGCTCCGAGGCATCGGGCAGGACCTCCGCCAAAAACGCCTCCCACTTCGGGCAGGTGGCATCAGCCCGCCATTCGTAGGGCAGGGCGTAGTCCGTGATATGCCGCTTGTCAAACAGGTAGGACTGATTCCGCTGAATATCATACACGCAGTTGATGAAGCAGACCTTCGTCTGGTCGCGGTGGTATGACTTCTTGAACAGGACGGAGAACGGCATATCGCCGATCTTCTTTGCGTCGGAGGCCCCCACACCAAACTCGGGCAGGATATTCGCCACGATTAGCGTCAAGCTGCGACTGGAGAGCTGGGTATAGGCCCGGCCATCGAAGAAGGCCATATCGCCGTCGATGTAGCACAGGCTGCTGGATTCCAGTGCCTGCCGCAGGATGGTGACGTAGCCGTCAATCCTCTCCGTGGCGGAACGCGACATTCCAGTGTGCTTGAAGTCGTCGGCGTGGGGCCGGAGCAGAGTCACTAACTCCTGCTCCAGAATATCGAGGTTGTCAATCATCTTTCCTCACCTTTAATGTGGAGCGGACAATGATGTTGTCTCTGTCGTCCACATAGACATCGAAATCGAAGTAGTCCCGGCTCTCGCTCCGCAGGAGTTCAACACTGCGAAGGATGCACTGCTTCTGGCCCCAGCGCACGGCAGCGTCATAGACATCGCGGGGGTCGCGGTACTCACCCAGCCTGCGCCGGATCCGCTCCTGCTTACGGGGCTTAACCACCGTCACCAGAGACAGCCTTCTGTATGGAAGTTTCGGGGCCGGATCAAGGCCATCGGCCCAGTGCCGGAGCCGAGACGCGACCCACACCCTCATCCGTGCCAATTTATTTTTTCCCGCCCTCATTTGTACCAACTTTTTTACCTACCTCCTTGAACCAGACAAATCGCTTGTCGCGGCGGTCGAATGGACCACACTGCAGGTCGCCGCAGCCGAGGTAGAGCTTCGACAAAGAGCAGCCGCTGCAGGCTTCGCTCGGCACGCCGACTTTCTCCGCCGCAATACACAAAAAGCGACGACCACTGACCGTCACCTCATCCCCAACGGGGACGAATTTCGTAGGCAGAGACGACTTCTTGCCACGGGCCTCGCGCTCCACGTTGTAGGCCGTAATCACGGCCCCGGCAAACTCGACCTCGGCAGCAGAGAACTCGGTGCGGTCGCGATAGGCCCGACGCAGTATTTTCTCGACAAGTTTCATAGCCCAAAGATAAGGACTTTCTGAAACAATCTGAAATAAAATTTACATCGACGGTTCCCCCGCCACACCACCCCCTCCAGTCACAGACCATTTCTGGAAAGGCCATTTTTGACCATTTCAGTCCCCGTAACTCATTGATAATCACCGCACTCGTTAGGTTCTCGTAGATTCTCGTTAGGTTTTTCGGAAATGCGCAACGCAATACTTTGATAATCACTACTTTAACTATTCTTCGTTAATTTACACCCCCTCTACCCTTGTAATATATGCGCAGGTAAAAGAAAGAATATAATATATTTTGACTGAAATTAACGAGGCCATTGTTACTCAATGACTTACGCTGCAAATTCAACGAAAAAAGTAACGCAAACCTAACGAGAAATTAACGAGGACGCTGTGACTCAACGCTTTATGCCGCATCCGCGTTGGGCCAATCCCGAAAAAACCAAAAAAAAATTTAGAGGGAAGGGGTCCGTCAGGACCGCTTATCTATACTTCCCCCTTCCCCCCTTTGCGGGTCTGGCCGGGCCTTTGTCGCTGTCTCCGGCTGGGCGTTTGCATTATCCGTATAATATAAACCGTTTCCGGGCTTTTACTGGGCTTTCTGGGCTTCTTCATACAATTTGCAGCCTCGACAGCTTAACGGGGTGTAAAATCTTTGTAGATCCGGCCTTGTTTCGTCCTCGGTTTTGGTCTGGTTGATTAGTTTTTGTATTGCTTGGATCGCGTCGGCTCGTTTTGTCGGGTCTGCAATATCGTTTGCAAGACGGTTTAATTCCTGCAGGGCGTTTTGCGTATCGGTAAAATCTATTTTTGCGGGTTTTGGCTTTTTTTCTTCGCTGTTTCCCGGTTTCGTTTCGTCCTGTCCTCCTTCATCCTGTCCGGGGTTGTTTCCGGCGTTGTCTGCTGCCAGCCTGAAAGATTCTATTTTGTTACGCCAGCTTTCCCGGGCTTGTTCGGTGTACTTCTCCACTTTTGCGCTGTGTTTCCACTTCGACGCTGCGCCAGCTATATTTTTTGCGCTGTACGTGCTTGGATCGTTCGGCCTCGAAAGTAAATATATTTTTTGCCAGTCGTTGCAATCGGTAACGATCGCCCACAAAATAACGGCTTTTTCACGCTCTGACAAATCGGCGTTGTAAGTTTTTACGGGTTTAATCTTTTCGCGTTTCATCTGGTTTTTTTTCGTGCTGGGGGTTTACTGTTTCCGGCGTTCCGGCTGTTTCTGTCTCCAGCTGCAAAGATAGCAAGAAATTTTTTTGAAATTTTTCGCAATTTATTTTGTAGTTTAATAATATATTATTATATTTGTAATGGATTTAGAACGGTAGCCCGCCGGGACAAAGGGCGCAAAGATTATGAAACAGACCCAATTAAAAAAAGCTGTTGTTTGTCTGGGACTCAATGACAAAGACAGCAAGACGCAAAAGATCGAAACAGCCGCCGCCGCTGGGATTCTTCGCGGCCTGCTGTGCTCCCGGTTTTATGGTGCAACGGTTACGGCCTGCGCCGGGATCTATACGCACGACAACGGGGAACAGGTGAACGAAAACAGCTTCGCAATTACGCTTTACTTCGTAACGCTGGAACAGGTCCGGGATTTTGCCGGGGAGCTGTGCCGGGTTTTCAATCAGGAGAGCGTAACCGTTGAAACGGTCCGCCGGGGCTTTTTCGGGGATCGGTTAAGCGTTGAATTTTTCCAGCCCGGCAAATAAGCCCGGGCCGGGATTCTTCGCGGCTGTCTGGGACCGCTGCCGGGATCGTCGCCCGGGGCCGCGCCAAATTTCAAATTTTTGCATTATGAAAGCTGTTATTATGTACGATTGCGACGGGATCACCTTCCCGGTCCTGAACGGTCAGGAAATCACGTTTACAACGATCAAGGGCGCAAAGATGGCATTTTTCCGCAAGGTCCGCCAGAACGCCGAAAACGGCAATTTGCGGCGTTTCTTTGGCTGTGGCCGAACGATTCAGGCCCGGGCGTTTGTCATCGGGAACGAAAACCACTTTTTGCGTATGACTGTACAAACGTCGTTCTAAATCCACGACGGGGCCGCAATAAATAGAAACTTTGCCCGGGGCGGATCCGGGGCGGCTCTCTAACTTGTTTAATTTTTGAAGCGACGGGGCGACGCTATAAAACGGCCACAAATCAAGATGGAACGTATTAAAATGATGGAGATCAACGGCAAGACTTACGAAGTTTTCGGCCAGTACTGGGAAACTCGCTACAGCTGGGGCCATAACGCCTATTTACTTATTGACGGCTGCGAAGTGGCCCGGGACAAAGTGCGCTATTATAACAGGACGTGGGAGTCTTACCGCTTCCAGAGTGCCGGACAGTGCGCCGTGGGCCGCTATCTGGACAGCCTGAAACAGCGGGCACTGGACCGCTACCGGGAGGCGACGGGCCGCGTGCGCCTGTCTCTGGACCTGAAACAGAAGATCTGGGAGCAGGACGCGGAGGTCCGGGCCGTGGGGATGGTTTACGCCGCCCTGTAGGGCCTAAACGACTGGCCGGGCAGGGAGGACCACACAGGGGCAGCGACAGCCCCGCCCGGTCCCAAATATCAAACTATTTTAGAACCGCCGCCGACGGGATAAAAACAGGCAGGAAACAAGATGAAGAAACAGGCTATTTTACGGGCTATTTCCGACGGGATTACAAAGGTACTGGCCGCGTGCGTCGTCGCCCTTATCTGGGCCGAGAAGCGGGTATTTTGGGCGACTGGCTGGGAGGGCCGGGCACTGCGGCAGCTGTGGGCCAGTCAGGGGGACAGGCTCCAGAAGGCCCTGAACCGGGAGCACGGCACGGCGATCAAGTACGGATATATTGCACGATAACGGGGAGGGCCGCGCTATGACTCTACAGCAAATTATCCAGAACGCGCCCCGGGCCAGCTTCGCCCGGCACTACATCAAGGAGGACGACCACGACCCGCGCCGGGTGACAGTCAGGACAGGAAGCCCGGCGGATGCCGTGCGGGTTATTGAGGCAGTAAGGGCGGCGGGGTACTTCGCCCGGCTGGAGGATCCGAGACAGGGGCGGCAGGTAGTGGCGGCAACGGTCGCCTGTCTTATCTGAACGAACAGGAGGAGGCCCGGGGCCAGACCTGAAAAAGAAGCGGCGGCAGCTTCTCCGGGCGCAAGGTTTAATTTAGAACGATTCAAAATTATGAAACAGGGTACAATCATAGTTTACTGGGGTCCAGTCGGGGCGATGGTCTATTTTTACGTGACCGACAACGCCGAGGGCCAGCACGTTTTCTGCAAGCTGGGGACGGATCCGGCAACGGCCAGCTTTACCGACTTCTGGCGGATGTCGCCGGGCTGGATGGAGGAGAAACGCCGGGCCGGAGTGCTGGAGGAGTTCCCCGACGGGCTGGGGCCGGACGACTGCGCCCGTATTGATACCTACAACGCCGAACACGAAATTTTATAACACAGGAGGACCAGAATATGAAAACAGCCTATTTTATCGTATCAATCCCTGACGGGGACCACTTCGTAGCGGCAGACACTACCAACGGCCAGAAGCTCTCGTATCTGGACTTTTTCGACCGCTGCCTGTTATATCGCTATTTCAGGCCCGGAGCCTGCACCGTGCGCCGGATCCCGGCACAGGAGGCCAGAAAACGCCACGACCGCCCGGCCAGCTTCCGCGACCTGTTCCGACTCGGCCAGTGGCAGTGAAATTTTTCTGAAATTTTCTGCAAAAATGTTTGCAATTTAATAAAATGTTATTAACTTTGCATAGGATTTAGAACGGAAGGGCCAACCGATACAAACAGGCACAAATAACAATGGAACGCTACGACTACCGCCAGAACGTCAAAGACGACGTAAAAACCTACATCAAGGACAACGAGATCCACTGGACCGAGGACGACCGCGACGACGTGGGCCAGAAGCTCAACGACGACCTGTGGACCGAGGACAGCGTAACCGGGAACGGCTCCGGCTCCTACACCTTCAACACGTGGCAGGCCGAGGAGAACGTCTGCCACAATACCGACTTACTGGCCGAGGCTCTGGAGGAGTGGGGACAGCAGGGCGAGAACATACTGGAGAAGGGCGCGGAGTGGGCCGACGTTACGATCCGTTGCTACCTTCTGGGCGAGTGCATCGGCACTGCGATGGATGAGCTGGAGGAGGAGGGCTGGAACGACGACTACCAGCCGGAGCCAGAGGACGACGACGAGGAGTAAGCCAGAGGACCAGCACCGGGGACGGCGGACGGCATCAGGGAGCGACACCCTGCCCCGGTCCAAGTTTATTTCAAAACTCACGGCCAGAGGATAACAGGCCAGAACATTATGAGCTGCCCCAACTTTTTCAAGACAAACGCCGCGCATTATTACGTACTGGATTGCCGGACCTTCTGGAAGGACGACGAGCAACTGGACCAGTACGAGGAAGGCTGCGAAGTGTACGACGACACCGAGGACGAGATCGAGTGCATACAGGAGAACGCGATGAGCAACGGGCCGAAAAGCGGCTATTATAACCGCTGGAGGCTCCCGGGCACGGACAAATACAGGGGCCGCGATTCTGTCGCCCTTCTGCAGAAGGTTCAGAAGCTGGACCTGTCCCCGGCCTGCGGGATGGATATAACCATCGAGATCCAGTACAACTGCGGCCACTACGAGGCCGGGTGCTTGGACTGGTCCATCACTGCCTGCGACGAAAACGGGTGCAGCTTCGACGGGGAATACGGCCCGGAGGAAGTGGACGGACTGGTCGCCGACGCTCTGGATTATGTCGGCTGGCGGGAGTCGTACTGGAACCCGGGTCTGGTCAAGATGCAGGCGCGGAACATCGAGAAGAAGATCCGGCAGGCAATGGCCGAGGCAATGAAGGAGGCGGAGGACTTCTGCCGCCAGAATTGCACCGGGGTGTACGGGCTGGCGTATATGTTCAGCAACGGCGAGGCCGGGTACAGTAAGATAGCGTAATTTAGAACGATTCAAAATTATAACGATATGAAATCAGACGTTAACGGGTGCTCAACCTGCAAGGCAGGGAGAGAGAACTGGGAAGCCTTCACCCTTCGCGGGATAGGAGGCAAACCGAGAAAGGCGATCCAATACGACTACAGACACACCAACGGGAACCTGTTCTCCTGCGTGGCTCCTACACTGGAGGAGGCAAGGGCAAGGCGTGATAAATGGCTGGAGGGGCAGGGAAATGTGTAGTTTTGCCGTGGTATTCTACAGCTTCGGCTTCTGGTTCGTCGCTGGCTGGATCTATTTAGCAATCAAAGACAGGAGGACAAAAAAATGAGAGTCACCAGATTTAGAGCGATGAAGAAAGACAAGCAGGCGGGAGGCCGGGGCCGCGCTCTGGCCGTGGCACTGGGCCGGGAGTTGAGGATGCAGGGGCACGTCGTGGCCGAGTCCGTCGCCGGGGAGTTCTGCACCAGTGCCGACTTCGAGACGGTGCAGGATCTGGCCTACAAGCTGGCCGAGGACCAGCCGGGGTACAGCACTGCCGCGCTCCGTATCTTCGAGACAGAATAATTTGCTGTGCAGATAGGTTGCACACCTTCTGCCTACATTTGCAGCGTTGAACCTTTAACCGCGAGTCCGGCGGCATATAAACAGGGCTTTTGCGATATGTCCAGAGCGACTGCCACCACCTTCGTCGCCGATGCCTTCGGCAAGACCTACACCTTCAACTGCGATGAGACGATCACCGCAAAGGGCCTGACCCACGTCTGTAGCGACGGCGACGGCCACGTCACCCATAAGGTCTGGGGCAACCGCCCGTGGGAGGGCTTCAAGTACGAGTCCGTGCTGCGCAAGGCTATCAACAAGCTGCCGGAGGCCGTGCGCCCGGTCCTGATTCAGGTTCTGATCGAGGCGAAGAAGCAGACCGCCCAGCAGGAGGCGGACACGATGCTGGAGGACTTCCAGCGGCTCTATGACGGGCTGTCGCCCGAAAACAAGGAGCGGATGAAACGCTATCCGATGCTCCACACCGAGGCCGATGCCCGGATCTGTATGGGCTTTATGGGCCTTCTCACGCTGATGCAGCAGTAGCAGAGCAGGGGCGGGACCCAACCCGGGCACTCCATAAATCCTGACCCCGGATGATAAAGGCCGGGCCATAACAGTTGGTCGGAGGGAAGAAACCCAGACCCCGCCCCTTTTCTCTGAAACTTTCTTCAAAAAAGTTTGTAGTTTAATAAAATCTTATTATCTTTGCATAGAGATTTGATTTTGAACCGCTGCCGACGGGATAGAAACAGGCACAACGCGCAATGGCAAAAGTAATTCAGACTTCAACCGATTTGTTCCCGATCCTGAATCCGTGGCTGTATGAATCAGCGATCAGCCCCGGCACTGTCTTTGACTGGGAGCAGGAGGAACTGGCCGCAGAGCTGCCGGAATCCGTCAACGTGTACGAAATGGCCATCGACTTCCAGAAGTATCTGGGTCGCTTGGTGGAGTTCGCCAACGAGGTGATCGAGGCCGACATCCTGCCCGTGATGAAGGGCTACGGCGTTATCGACATCAAGGCAACCACATTCCACCACCCGGAGTGGTATCGCTTCGGCAGTGGCCGCTGCGACGTTATGGACTTCTCCCTTCTGGTGGAGGATGATTTCTTCGAGAAGATGGCGGGCGAGATCCAGAACCTTCGCGGTGATGCCGAGGCCGAGAGATACTGCCGCCAGCACTGGACCGACAGGCCGGGCTTCTGGTCCTATATGCCGGGCAGTGTCAAGGAACTGGCCGAGGGCTGGGACTACGAGACGGAGGGCCGCAAGCAGGGGGCATACCTCACCCTTCTGGCGAACAGGCACGGCTTGCTTTGGCGCGACGACCAGACGCAAGAGGACGGCGAGGCCCAGCGCGACTGGGAGGAGAAGGTGGCCGAGAACCTGTATTTTATGGACTTCATCAGCGACGAGGACGCGGCCCTGATCGCTGCCAACAGAGTGGAGGCGTAGGCTATGGCACGAGTTGACCGAACAATCAAGCGAATCGGCGGCTTCATCATCGCCGACCATCAGGAGTACGGCAAGGACCAAATCATCAGCCGTGACTTCTATTTCCCGCACCCGGAGCACAATGCCGCAAACGCCCAGCTCATTGCCGACGCGGAGGCGTATGCCCGGGACAACGGCTATACCAACGTAAGGGCAGAGGTCGTAACCAGCTACGCCGTGACCATCCCCGCTGGCATCATTGGCTGGAAGGTCGCCCGCCGCAGTGTGAAGAAGTTAACCGACGACGTAAAACGCATTTTCGTATGTGCAGTTTAGTTCAAGCTATACAGGCAGGAGCAGGGGCACAGGCCCCGGCCCTGATCAAACATCTGGGACAGTCCGGCATCCAGAACTGGGCCGACCTCACCAAAGCCCGTTTATTTGAGTTCAGGGACGACGTACTGGAGGCAGTGGCCACGAACTCGGCCCGGACCTACTTCGCCGTTTTCAAGGGGGTTCTGGCCCGCTACGAGGACGAGGAGGACTTCTGCCGCGACTTCCGCGATATTCTGCACGCCAAGAAGGAGAAATCAGTCAAGACCTACCTCACCGTTGCGGAGTTGAAGAAGCTGGAAGGGGTCGAGGTCAGGAACGAACTGGAGCAGCAGGTGCTATACCAATTCCTGATCGGAGCCTACACCGGGATGCGGATCTCCGACATCCGAGTTGTAACGGAGGAGAACGTGGTGGACGGGTCGCTGTCCTACGTCAGCCAAAAGACGGCCGTCCACGCCGTAGTGCCCTGCAGCGAGCGGGTACTGGGCTACATCACGTGGGTGCAGCAGCACGAGCAGGACATCACCCTACCCGGGTACAACAACGCCATCCGCAGGCTCTGCAAGCGGGCAGGCATCACCACCCGGGTGAAGGTGTACAAGGCCGAGGAGACCCTGACCGGGGAGAAGCACGAGTTCGTGAGCAGCCATACCGCCCGCATCAGCTTCTGCACCAATCTGGCCAAGATGCACGTCCCTATTCTGGACATCAGCAGAATGGCTGGCCACACCTCAACGGCTATGACCGAACGCTATATCGTTGACACTGACATTGAACTGCCAGCGGCAGCAAAACAATACTTTGCATAACCATCTTAATTCATCACAACTATGTACGCTATCAAACGAGAGAGGACGGGAATGATCCTCACCACGAACTTCGATCACGAAGTCAACACGATGTCCACCTTCAAGACCAAGAATGAGGCGAAAGCCGAACTCGCCAGCCGCAAGAAGGCGCAGGCCGACCACTACGGCAGCACTGCGACCTTCACCTCCGGCAAGGACGAGTTCACGGTCAAGGTGGACGACATCAACTACCACGTCACCGAACGCTTCTACATCGAGAAGGTATGAACGGCGACTATCTGAACTTCCGGGAGAAGGTGGAGGCCATCGCCGCCGCCGCTCCTATGAATCTGGGCCAGATCCAGCCCCGCGTCGAGGACGCTGCCATCGAGGAGGACTACGCCAAGAACAGGCTCTCCATCAGGCGCGACATCCGGGCGGAGTTGAGGCGGGCCATACTGGAGAGCGGGATAACCCAGTCTTTTCTGGCGCAGGCCCTCGGCATCCAGTTCCAGAATTTGAGCGGTTTTCTCCGGGGCCAGATCCCACTTCCTTTGAAAACCGTGGAAGAAATACTATTTTTGTTGGACGGAAAAATGACGGCAGAATGAAACAACTACCACGCTTTGTTTTTATCAGCAACCCGGATGAGGGCCTGTCCGACGTGATTATGGAAACGACACCGCCCTTCTTCCTCGGCAAGGTGTACGGCATCCCCAAGAAGGACGATGCCCGCGTCGAGCAGATGATGTCCGACATCGCCAACGACCGCACCACCGCCGTGAAGCTGCCGGGGTTCACCATCTTCCTGACTCCCTACGGTTCGCTGCAGGGCTGGCGAATGGAGAGGGAGAAGGCCGTGGCCACGCTCCGGGATATGGCCGACTTCTATAGATCCGGCATCATCGAGCGGAAGAAGCACAAGCACCGCCAGTATCAGGAGGACGTGCCCGACGACATCGACGAACAGAACGGACGGAAGATAGCCGAGGCCCGGGACGAGGGCCGCAAGATTTTCCTCCAGCAGAAGTGACGGAGAAGGGGCAAAACCACGAAAGTCTTGCCCCTTTTCTTGCCCCGAACGGCCACAGAGAGCCGTAGAACACGTTTTTTATTTATTTTGCAAAGATTTGAAGTGCGGTTACGGCCAGATGATGCTGTAGCCGCATTTCTTCTTTGTTTATCAATACTTTAGGCTTCTCAAATGTTAATTATTCTTAAAGCCGAGTAAACAAAAATTAAGTCTATTTCAAATTTTCTTGCCCCTTTCCTTGCCCCTTTGACGGAGATTGCCTACCTTTGCATCAAACATCGCTTGCAATGAAAATCTCCTTCAATCTCAAAAATCCGAAGGCGGAGGTGTCGGCTATCCGCCTCATAGTTACCCACAAGGGGAAAGTGTACCGCAAATATACGGGAATTTCCGCAAAAACGAAACAATGGCGGCGAACGAAGCGCGACGGCCAGTTCCCTACCGACGATGCCACCGCAGATAAGCTAAAAGCTATCCGTCTCAATCTGGAACGTCAACTCAATGAGTATAGCACCGAGGCCGAAATCCTGACGGCCATTGATCGCGTATTGCTGCAGGACTCCACCTACTATACGCCGATGCGTGACGACAACGGCGGCAAGCCGAGCTTCTGGGCCTACTTCAAGACGTGGAGCGACAGAGAAATGCCGTCGAAGGCCAACCATCAGAACGCCTACCGCCTCATTGGGGAGTTGATGGGAACGGAGTCGAACTGGAACGAGGTCAATATGGCGTACTACTACAGGTTGTACGACCTGCTGCAGGACCGGGGCTATTCCAAGAACTACGCGGCCAGCATCATCAACCAGTTGAAGTGCGTGATGAGTGCCGGGTTCAAGCTGCACTACCACCTCAATACCGACTACCTCAACTTCGAGCAGAGCACCGAAATCCCGGACACTATCTACCTGACGGAGGCCGAGCTGTCAAAATTGTGGGAACTGGACCTATCCGGCGACGAGCCACACGACAAGGCCCGCGACCTGTTCCTGCTTGGGGTTTACACCGCCGCCCGGTTCAGCGACTACAGCAAGCTGACGACGGCCAACATCAGGGGCGACTACATCACCTTCACCCAGCAAAAGACCGACAACAGCGTGATGATACCGCTATCGCCAAAGGTGAAGGAGATACTGGAAAGAAATGGGGGCCACGCCCCGGAGTTAACGCAAGCATACTTCAACATCCTGATCAAGGAGACGTGCAAGCTGGCTGGCATCTGTGACGAGGTGAAAGTAACCAAGAGCAAGGGGCGGAACAAGACTACCGTCGTCAAGAAGAAGTACCAGCTCGTGAGCAGCCACACCGCCCGGCGGACTGGGGCAACGTTGTTATCGCAAACGGGTGTATCGCTCGACAGCCTTATGCTAATCACAGGGCATAAAAGCCTCGCCTCGATTCAGCACTATCTCCGCCTCGGCAAGGAGGAGAACGCCAAGAAATTGCTCAAAAATTCCTTCTTCAAGTAGAAAAGCAAATTAGGGCCGATTCTGGGCGTTTTAGAAACCGAGCCGAGTAATCTATCCAATTTGCTGGGAAGTCGCGAATTTGGGCCACTTCTGTGGCCGTGGCGGGCATTGTAGGCTTCGGTGTAAAACCAGCAGAAAAGAAGCAACCTCCCTCTGCACTCCCACCGTAAGAAAAGATGTCAATAGGCTTTCTGTAATTTCAACATTTCATAGTGAGTACGTAGATAGATATTACTACATACTGGTCTATGTAGTATTTCTACGTAGTATTTCTATAATATCTGGTCTATACAGGATGTGCGCGTATGCGTGTGCGTGAGGAAATCTCAAAAAAAATCGCGGCGCGGCTACAACTTTTCCTCGATGATGCGCTGCTGGAGTTCGACTTCTTTGGCCAGCGTTCTGATAACTCGGTCTCTGTCCTCAATCACTTTCAGCAGCCTGTCGCGGACCAGTTCAATCGAGAGGTCGCCGGGATAGCCGATGCCAGTTTCCAGCCAGTCTCGGTTCACCTCGGGATAGGCTTTCAGAATCGCGTCGAAGTGGCGGGTCAGGCGCAGCTCTCCGCTGCGGATCCGGCTCACCTTCGGCAGGGCGATGCCCGTTTTGTCCGAAAACCGCTGTGCGACTCCCGACTCCAGCATCTTGATGAGATAGTCCATCCTCTCGGATTCAGTCATTGACATTTTTTCCATATCGTTCCGTGTCTTTAATCAGGGATTCCAAAATCTTCCGCGTCAGGACCTGCGCCCCGGCGAAGCCATCTGCCGAGATATAAAGCGCGGTCTTGTTGTTCTTCGTGGGGAACAGGGCCGTCCCGTTCTCACGCACCTTCACTCGCGCCGTTCCCGTCAGCAGCTCCACTTCATACCTGCTGCCTATCTTCTCGTCCAGCAGTCCCAGCAGTTGTTGCAGCGAGGCAAGGGCCTCGGCTGTCGAGGTCCCGAGCCAGATCTGCATCCTGTCGTCGTACCTGTTGTTGGTCTGGACCACGAGGCAGTAGAAGGCGGCGGTGTCGGCTGGGTATTTAACCACCTCGAAGATCTCGCTCACGGCATTCAGCTTCGAGGCCACGACCTCTGGCCGCGCCACTTCTTTGATGTTGATTTGCGCCTGCGCCTGCACGCATAGCAGGACTGCGGCTGCGACTACCAGCAGTTTCTTCATTGGCGGGATAGGTTTTCAATAATCGTCAGCAGGCGTTTGCGCTCCTCCTTCATTTCGTCGAGTTCCTGCAGGATGGAGTCCATCTTGTCGTTCAGCGTGTTGATGTTGACCACGCCGTTGTGATGCACGTCGAATGGGGCCGTAGGAGCTGTCGGCTGGGGCTGGGCCGGAGCCTCGGCCTTTTCCATTGTGCCGCGCCCGGTCAGCAGCCACACGATGTCGAGGTCGGGGTAGGTGTCCATTATCCGCTCCAGACGTTCGGGCTGGATGCTGCTTCGGATCGAGTCCACAAACGACGAACTGGCCCCGATCGAGGAGCCGAAGGCGGATTTCGTCAGATGCTTCGCTTCGAGGTAAAAAATTAGCCTCTCTTTAACGCTTTGACTTTCAGGCATTTTGCAAAAAGTTATCAAATTGCTCAAAAAATTTTTACGAAAATGCTTGCATATATCAAAGCAAATTGCTTACTTTGCAACCAACAAAGCAAAACGATGCGCCAGTGTACAACTTGCCCCTGCCCCAAATAGGGCTATTTTGAACTCATTGCAAGCGAGTTTCGTGCCTACAAAGGTAGGGACAAGTTTTCTAAAATGCAAATTTTGCAACAGTAGATTGCGGGTTGTGTCGTAGCGTTTTGTTCCCACAGAAGAAAGTGGGTTACAAAAGAGAGTGGGACAAGTGATGGTGTTCCCCGTAGGAAATTCCAGTAGATTCTGACGACGGGCTATAACGCATCACTGTTCTGGAGGGGAGAAACCCCGGGGATGGTCGCCCACTTTGCCGAGGCCGAAAGGTACAGCCTGAACGGAAACGTTGCCCTTTTGATGCGGGGCAGATACCGAGACCACGATAAGCGCAGCTTGATGCCCGTGACTGACCATCAAACGCCATAGAGCGTAGTCAGAGTTGGTAGCGAAGGGGACTTCGCAAAGAGGCAGGCTAACACAGCAGACCGCGACTATATGTCGGACTGGTTACATAGCGTGAAGCGTAACAGAGACTCTAATGCGCCGGGGCGGTTTTCCGCCTCGCTGGTCACAAGCCCAGAACCATTGCTGCGATTGCAGAGTGGAGTCTCAATTCTATTTACCAATGACATCTAAACAGAACGAATTGCTCAAAGCGAAGAAGTGGACCGAACTTCTGATGTCCCTTGCCGTAGGCCACCAGCACGTGCTGGTTTTCGAGAACGGGAAAGATATGCACAGTTGCCGTAACGTTGGCTGGCGCATCAATGCGCTGGGCGACAGCGACAGGAAGTTCTCGATCAAGGCAGATGCCGCACAACGTGCTTTGGCAATTACCGTTTCCTCGCGAAACAACCAATAACACAGAGATATGTCCAAAATGACCGCCTACAAAGGCTTTGAGCGCGACCTGACGTGTCGTGGCTTCCAGTATGAAGAAGGGAAAGAGTTTGAGATTGACGGTGATGTCAGTCTCTGCCACAAAGGATTTCACGCCTGTGAGGATCCGCTTGACTGTTTCGGCTATTACGGCCCTGCAGATTCCATTTATCACAAGGTAGAATTGGATGGCGTTTCCAATGAGCGAAGCAAAGACGACACGAAAGTTGTTGCGAAGAAAATTCGCATCGGCGCACGGCTGAAACTCCACGAGCTGATCAAGGCCGCTATTGACTTCCGTTTCTCCAAGACAACGCTGGAGCCGGGCTGCGCGACTGACAAGGAGCGCGGGGCGGTTTCGGCCACGGGCGACAATGGTGCTGCCTCGGCCACGGGCGACAAGGGTGCTGCCTCGGCCACGGGCGACAATGGTGCTGCCTCGGCCACGGGCTACAATGGTGCTGCCTCGGCCACGGGCGACAAGGGTGCTGCCTCGGCCACGGGCGACAATGGTGCTGCCTCGGCCACGGGCTACAAGGGTGCTGCCTCGGCCACGGGCGACAAGGGTGCTGC
>Ga0310690_10001639_pt1 | contig 39221 bp, 45 predicted proteins | sample AusTroGonzalo_MG_2_FD_207661 | JGI IMG/M metagenome (GOLD analysis project Ga0310690, IMG submission 207661) | Bovine rumen microbial communities from tropical cattle in Woodstock, Queensland, Australia - Gonzalo_04 (v2) (version 2) | ecosystem: Host-associated > Mammals > Digestive system >... | reverse complement strand
GTTGACGGCTCTCCAAACTGGCTTGCAAAAGGAAACGAAGGTCAATATCTCAAACAAGGTACTAATGGTGTAGAATGGGCTTATATTCGCAAGCGGATATTTCTCAAACTAAACGACAGCTCGACAGGTATCAAAACATCAGGAGCTGGCTACACCATCACTATGCCCACAGATAATGATCTAACCGTCCACATTGTGTGCGGTACTAGCGAAACAAGCGAATACGACAGATATATTACTCTGCCGGATCCATCCGATCTGACAGAGGGAGACAGAATTGAAATTGTTGTGACAAATCTCAGTTCCAATGCTATCAAGTTGCATTACGACTATGCTAAAAACGACGCAACACTATACCGCACACACACCAACAACAACATCACTCAAAGCGAAAGACTTATTAGATCTGGACAACGTATGATCGCCGATGTCGTGATCATTAGCGGAACATCAAAGATCTGGCGTATCAGTAACGTCTCTGAATTTGCATCTTAATACTGAACAATAAACACAAAAATCAAATAATTATGAACGAAGAAAATAATATTGATCCCGTGGAAAACCCCACCGAAAACCAGGAACAGCAGGAAACTCAGGAAACTCCTACACAGGAAACACCTGAAACACCGGCTCAGACAGATCCGCAAACGGATCCGCAAACAGAAACAGATCCTCAAGATGAAACCCAAGAGAATCCTGAACAGAATCCAGGTGAAACCCAGCAGACAGAGAACACTGTTCGCGAGGGGATATATCCAAAAAAGATATATCTCACTCAGGAACAATGTACACAGAAAGCCCTAGACGCCCTGGCAATCAATCGCCAAGTCGCAGCCAAAAAGCTCGCCCGCGCGCAATATGTGGACGAATTTGACAACCGTCTGAATCAGATGGACACCGAAATCAAACAGCTGGAAGAAGAGGCAGGAGCTACCGGAAACATTGCCCTCAACGGCGAAATGATTGAAGAAATCCCGGTGGATATACACACAATCGGAAACGAAGAGATCTACGTCAAGAAAGGCCAGGACATCACCAATCCGGACAACATTGTTTTCCGGCAAACAATAACAGAATAACATGAACAGGATCGAATTATCAGATTTTCTGCCAAACCTCACCAGTCTGGGATCCAACCAGTCTCAGACCTTGCCCGCCATTAGCAGTGACTATCTCCAAGACGCTGCCACGATCAAAGCACGCCTGGGATGGTCCAGCTACACAACACTGATCAGAGCTGTCAATCAGCAGACCGGCGAAATCTACGAGGAAGAACAAAACAGCCACACTGGAGAAGACTGGCCAGATGGCTACTACAGGATCTACGTTCGAGCCTACAAAGGCAGCTCAGATCCAAAGCCGGACTTTTACGAGCTATCCAAGCGCCCGATCTACTGGAACAAAAGCCCGATGCAGTTCATGACGTACATCGCACCCGGCGAATTCATCATGGGCAGCCCTGCATCCGAGCTGAGACGCAGTTCCAATGAAGATCAACACAAAGTCACACTCACACAGGGATTCTATATCATGCGGACACCATGCACTACGGCATTCTTTTACAAAGTGACGGGAGCAAGCTCTGGTGGTGACAATAAACCAAAAACGTCTATCCGATACAGCGCATACAACAATGACGGGACATATCGAAGCGGTGATCAAAATGTGTATGGCACACCGCCTGACAGTTACTGGGACACTCCATACATCTATGAATCACAGCCTAGAGCATCCGCAGGGGCCACCCCAGGAACCGCAACAACAGGCGGATTGATCACAGCTCTCAGCAACGCCAGAAACGCCGATCTGACCGCGCTAATCCCGACAGGCTACTCCTGGGCATTGCCAACAGAAGCCCAGTGGGAATATGCCTGCCGCGCTGGAACCAATACTGCACTCAATAACGGAAAGAATCTCATATCAGCTTCCGACATCGAGCAAAAAGTTCTGAATGAAATTGCAGTCTATAAACAGAACGGAAACGCCTTGAAAGTGGTTGGCGGTCGCCGTCCGAATGCTTGGGGATTGCACGACATGATCGGAAACTGTTGGGAATGGTGTCGTGACTGGTACACAGAATCACTAACCACTGCAACTGACCCATTTATCAGCACAACCACTGGCGTCGGCAACCGCGTCCATCGCGGGGGCAGTTACCGCTACGCAGCGTTTTACTGCCGCTCCGCGCGTCGTGACCACTACTACGCAGCGTACTCTTACAGTTACTACGGCTTCCGCCTCGCCCTAGTTCGGTCTTAGTTTTTTTAGATCGAGCAGTGGTAACATAGGATCCTCAAAACCAATGCGGTAGCATGGTTTTGAGGATTAAAAAACGTCGCGAAGCGACGTCGAAAAAAATTTTATAAAAAGGCATTAAACATGTTACAATTAAAATTTTTCAAAATAAACGACATACAAACTCAAGACGAACTAAACAGATTCCTTGCAAGTGTCAAGATGTTATCTATCACAAAACATTTTGATCCAAACGCAGGATCCTGGAACGTCTGCGTCGAATACGATGGAAACCAGCCAAATCCGGAATACAAACGTCAGACAGTCGACTACATAAAGATCCTCTCTAAAGAAGATTTTGCAAAATTCAGAGTGTTAAGAGATTGCAGAGCAAAAATCGCTATTGAAGACGCTGTGCCAGTCGCAACCGTCTTCCTGGACGAACACCTTGCCGAAATGCTAAAACTTGAGAAACTTACACCGGAAACAATGAAATCAATCAAAGGCGTCGGAGAACAAAAGATCCTGAAATATGCAGACAGAATGATCAAGTATTATGCAGAAAAGCAAGGCGATGTTCAGAAATACTTATATGAAGCGACAAGGAAACATGTTTGACCAGATAACAGACACAAACAATCTGTACAGCGCGTTTCGCAAAGCCTCGCGAGGCAAACGCACGAAATCAGTCATCATCAAATTCAAACAGGATCTCGATGCCAATATTGCCAAGCTCAGACAAGAACTGATCGATGGCACAGTACAGATCGGCAAATACTATCACTTCACTGTTTACGAACCAAAACAACGCCTGATCAGCTGTGTTTCGTTTCCAGAAAGAATCATTCAGCACGCTATCATGAATGTCTGTGAACCGCGTTTCGAGAAACATCAGATCGCACACAGTTACGCTTGCCGAACAGGCAAGGGACTTGATCTAGCTATCGCAAAAGCTCAATGGTATTCCAGACACTTCGCCTGGTTTGCAAAATTAGACGTCCGGAAGTATTTCGACAGCGTGGATCACAAGATCTTGATCAATCTCCTGGCTAAACTTTTCAAGGATCACAAATTGATTGACCTGTTCTGGAAGATAATTGACTCCCATCACGTTACACCTGGAAAAGGGATCCCGATCGGCAACCTGACAAGTCAACACTTCGCAAACTACTATCTTTCAGTCTTAGATCATTTTATAAAAGAACAGCTCAGGATTCCTGGACTTGTCAGATATATGGACGATTTTCTGATTTTTACAAACTCAAAACAAAAGCTGTTTTCAGCAATCAAACAGATAAAACATTTTCTAATAAAAAAACTTGCATTGAATCTGCATGATCCAGTGATCAATCACACAGCAAACGGCATTCCATTCCTTGGATATCAGGTTCAGAGATACACATTCCGCCTGGCCCAGAAATCAGCCAGGCGATTCAGAAAGAAATTCAAACAAGCAGAAGCAAAACTTCGAGATATGGAATGGGATCAAAGAGACTATGTTCAACACGTTCAACCGCTTCTTGCATTCATTCAACGTGCTGACACAACAGGATTTAGAGAGAAACTTTTTGGGACAAAATCTATATAAGAGGCGTCGGCAACCGCGTCAATCGCGGGGGCAGTTACAACAACGCAGCGTCTAACTGCCGCTCCGCGCGTCGTAACAACAACAACGCAGCGAACTCTAACAGTAACAACGACTTCCGCCTCGCCCTAGCTCGATCTAAAAAAAACTAAGACCGAACCAGATTTTGATCCCGTCCGGCAGCAATGCCGGCAAAATAACAAAAAGCGAGCCTATTAGTAGCAAAGACAGCGAAAATCGGCTCGCTCCTTTTATTCCCCACACTTTTCCCCACACTCGTCTTGTTATTCTACACAATAGAACACAATCTACTACTTTCAGCGTGTTTTTATAAAGTGCTTATCCTAAAGAAGATTTTTTCCTAAAAGTGGTACGCGAGAAGGGGGTCGAACCCTTAACCTCTAGCTCCGGAGCCGACTCTTTTAGATAGAAAGAACTTTTTACAGCTAAAAGAGTTTTGTATTTTTTAACGCGTTGAAAAGGAGATTCCCCACACTTTTCCCCACGCTTTTCTATTTACTCCGCTTTTTCTATGCAATAGAATTTCAGCCCATGAACGTGCGCGTTGTTCGTCAGAAAAAACCCGTCTGGGAAGGGTATTTTTCCTTCGCCGGTCGTCGCTATTTCGAGCGACTGAACCCGGTCCGCGGTCACATTCCTGATGACGTATTCCCCGCCGGCGATGCCGAATTCCAGGCATCCAAAGCCGAGGCCCTGCGTCTGCTCCAGGAACGCGCTGAACGCATCAAACAGCCGAACGCATCCGCAGAGGAATATAACCGCCTGCAAGCTCTCCTGGCTAAACGGATCCTCAAGACAAACTACAAATCCAAGCCAACCATGAGCGGGACCCCGCTCTCCAGTCTCGAAGATCGTGTCAGCGCGCTGATCCGCGAGAAGGTATGCGCTGATCACCTCAAACGCGTCCTCTGGATCACACGTCAATTCGTCAACCACGTCCACGCTGCAGGCACTCTGGAATCCGTCACGTTTGATCAGATCCAAGACTACCTGGCCAGCGTCGCAGCCACTCATCCAGCAGCACGAACATACAACGAACACATCCGACAAATCAAGCGAATTTTCAGGGAGTTTGCTCCGTATGGAGACACGGCCAGGGCAGTTTCCAAACTGACCAAACGCCAGGAAGCAACCGTTTCCCGTCAGATCTTTACAGAATCAGAGATCGCACAGATCCTGGAAGTCTCCAAAAAAGCCGATCCGCTCATTCATTCCATGGTCATCATTGCCAGCTGTACCGGCCTGCGACTGAAAGACATCTGTCTGCTCAAATGGGAATCGGTCAATTTTCGGCGTAACATAATCACCCTGGAAACACACAAGACCGGCGGTGATGTTGTCCTGGGAATGTGGCCGTCCCTGCGCAATGAGCTGGAACGCCTGAAAGCCGTTGCCAAAAAGGACGCTATTTACGTCCTGCCCGAAGCAGCCAAGCGCCACGAATCCAATGCAGACAATCTGCTGGACCGTCTGCGCAAGATCCTTTATGCCATCGGCTATGCCAAGACAGAGATCATGCAGGCGCGCGGATCCAAGCTTTCCGCATCACTCCTGGGCTGGCACAGCTTCCGCGGATCCTTTGTCGTGGCTGCACTCAAGGCCGGTGTCAGCATGGAATTACTGCAAAAGGTTCTCGGATCCAAAACCGTCGAGATCATTTACAAGCACTATGTCAAAGTAGATGATCAATTTATGCAGAGCGCGTTCACTGCAAAAGCGCCCGATTTTGCCAGGGAATAGATATCCGCGGATATCCGCAACTGTTGCATATTTTGCAACTGTTGAAAAAAAATTGCCACCTATTGCAAAACAGATGACAACTCACAGAGCGGGAATCGTTTTCAGTTATTAAAGATTTCTTTACAACTGACCGACATTCATGCCGGGAACATCCGATAAAAACAGTTGTTCGGAATTTCCGAACAACCACTTTATCAATGCTCCTTGTTACTGGGAAAGAGATACTTCACAATCAAAACAAGCAGTGTGATAACATTCGCAGAGACACCGCCTATCAGGGATATTAAAATTTTCGGATCCGCGTTATATCTTCCACCTTCCACCAACAAACACTCCTTCAAAAATCCCCACATAAAATAGAACCAAATGCCGGCAAATACAGGCAATCCAACAATAAACACCCAGCGCATCCAATAGTCAAATACAGCCGTTTTTGTTTTGTATTCCTCCCTTCGTTCTATGGAATGCATGATGTTTTTGTTTATCTGGGCAACCTCCTTTTCTTCCGCTTTCTGGATCGCAAGATCCATCTGCTTTTTCCAAACACTATTATCTGAAGGAGTTTCCTCTTTCAACCTTTTGAAGAAATCTTTCATCTATTGTGCTTGAGCAAGTTTCGAATAAAATTCTTCAATGATCGCGTTCGGAATCTCTCTGTAAAGATATTTTCCGGCTCCAGCCTGATTCCATGGGGATCCTGGGTTGTGAGTAATCGCAATAAGTTCTCTCACATTGTAATGGCCATACTTTTCATACAAAGCCTGCAAAAACTGATAATCGTCAGACTCTTTTTCAACATTATCAATAGCTTCAATCTCTCCCGTTACTTCCCCGGATCCATACTTTCTCAAAGCATCGTAAAGATATTGAAAAACAGGGCCATATCTCCAAGCCTGGCAAACCTCCAAAACAAGAGGCTTGTGCATGATCCCCAAATACCAGCCATGTGCAAAATAAACCATCTTTTGCAAATAAAGATTCGTCAATCTTTTGCCGTCTTTTTCCTCTGCTATTTCCAGCAAAGCATTCGCCACCGCAAAACTTGTATATGGTGCCCCCATAATAATCTCCTCACACAACTAAAAAAAACGCATCTACGACACAAGCACGCTACTGCAACCACTGTAACATGCCTGCACAATCTAGCACAACAATGACCAAACCGCCAGCGAAAAAATGACTAAATAGAGCTTCTATGACTAAATAATACTTCTACGACTTACAGAAGACAATCCGCCTTTACACATAACTTCTCCGGGTGACCACTTCCGATGCGACGACGGGCAGGATCCGGATGATGTCTGATTTCGGGATAACGATATCCTGGTATTTCGGATTGAGACTGCGAAGCGTCAGGGTTTTGCTGTTTTCTGTATAAAGTATTTGTTTAAAACAAGATTCTCTGTTCCCCATTCGTGTCTTGGCGATGACTACCGCATATTGTCCGGGGGCGGGCTGCGTATTCGGGGAAACACAAATCTTGCAGCCATCCGGGAATTCCGGCGCCATACTGTCACCTTCTACCTGGAGCGCGAATCCATTTGGATCCTTAACCCCTTCAGGCGCTTGAACTCTTTCCTCGGCATCACCCGGATATTCCGAAACTTCAATAGTTTCAACCCAGGGACCGCCATGAGTTTTTCCCACAATCGGCCATTCTTTCTCATGGTCATATTCCTGTGGCTCATAGTGGATTTTATCTAAACGCTTTACATTTGTTTTTCCGTCAACCGTCTCGTCTGACGGCACGCACAGATCCTCGTATTTGACATGCAAAATGCGCTCGATGGCTGCGATGTATACTGGGTTTTTTATGTTTTTAACATTTTTCCACGCATAAACTGTTGCTTGTGGAATTTTTGACATTTCTATAAAGTCACTTGCTTTCAGTTTGTTATCAAAAAGAGTTTTCAAAAACAAATCGTAACTAAAATTTTTTTTCATAAAAATCCTATTTTTACTATTGACGACATCAGGATTTTCCTGATATTCTCACCACAGTTAGCGCGCGTGCGCTGGCTTGTGCGCTGTAAGTACAAACCCTGCACAAGACCAAACGCAACGCGCATGGTAAAAGAATTATGACAAAAAGCGAAGCCAAAAATGTCCGGGTCAGCCTGAAGATGGCAGCCATCATCGCCCTGCGCGAGATGGTGGCCGAAACCGAGGAGACCACCGACAAAGAAATGGCCAGCCGGGCCATCCTGGCTTATCACAAAGCCTGGCGCCAGCGCAAAGACGAACTCAGCCGAAAGGCGATTGTGACGGAGTAGAAACTATGAGCGGAAAAGAAATTTTTGAATTATTTGTTTTTGCTATGTTTTGGGGTGTGATTATTTGGAATGTCTCTTCGTTTAGGAGAGAACTTCTTCAATACCTTCGCGAGAAAAAAGAGAGAAGCAGTAATGAATGAAAAGATCCAAAAAACCACCCCTTTTTTAGCCCCGGCAATTTGACAGTACACGCTTATTGATGCAGGAACCAGATAACAGAGCCACCCATAAAACTCAATATAATCAATATGTATTCCGTATTTAACATTTTTAGCATTATTACTCATATTTCAGCTATTGTTTTTTGTGTTTCTTATATTGTTTTAAAAACATTGATAATTCGTGAATTTAAAAAAAATCACTAAGAAAGAATAATACTTTATGATCTGGAAAACCACCAACTTAAAAGCCATACAATCGCTCTTTATAGGAGAGGAAGGCGCGGTCGGTCTTATTAACGGTTTTAAGTTAGATCTAATAAATAATCCCATAAGCCTTGATGTTACGATGCCAAGAGGAACGGCGCCTGACATCCGCCCCGCAAACCAGATCATTTCATTTTGGGCGTGTAGTGTAAGGAGTAAACGCCGGCACGGAGAATACGCCGGAGAACATGGTGCAAGTCCATGCGCGCTCTCCATTACTGCAGGAAACAGGAAGGATCCTGAGTTTCCCCGTATAAGAAAACAGTCCACGCAAGCCGGGTGCGTCAATACCGGCTCCCATTTCTCAAACGAGGTTTCCGCTAAAGTGGCTCGCCAGAGCTCGTTTTCCCTTAGAGGTCATAATACTGAGAATACCAAAAAGCAGGGGAGTGAAAGCCTCCCCACATTTTCCCCAACTGAGGCCCTGGACGCCTGCCGGAGCGTTATCCGGCCCCCTTTTATGAATAAAATCAAAACCATGAAAAACAAGAATAATCCATTTACTGTTGTTGCGTCTAGCAAGCAGCGTTGTTGTAACACTAATCGTGCCGGCAGATCTTTACGGTTTGCCGGTCCGATCAGCATTGCCCTGGCATTGATGGCCCACGCGGTCGTCATTGCCCTGGCGCTGGCCGGGGTCAACCCGGCGCTGATCAGCGCGGTGGTGTTGCTGATAGTCATCACTTTCGGAGCCCAAGAAGCCCGGATAGCAAGTAAAACGGAACATAATTGCCGTAGTATTCAATAGTCTAAGACATAAAGACACGGGGACCGTGAGTGCGGTCCCCACATTTTGAGAGAAAACCATGAATGAGATTTTGAACCTGAGCGAGACAGACACCCTGCTGAGTGTCTTCCTGAAGCTCTACTTTATGGCGTCTAACGACAAGCGCCGTGCAGCACTCAATGTCCTGCGCGGTCAGGATGCCGACGATCCGCTGGGCGAGAAACTGCACACGCCCAAAGAAGTAGCGCAGATGCTGAATCTCTGCGAAAAGACGGTCTATGCCGCCTGCTCAGCGGGCAAACTGCGCCATGTCCGGATTGATACCAGCGTCCGGATCCCGGCCAGTGCCGTGCGCGAGTGGATCGAAGTCAAGAACCTTTCCCCGGCGGGTGCCGGCGGAAACAGATAAGGCTGTCATGACAACCAGTTATCAAACCCATGACAGTCCCGATGCTGAAAAGTAACTGTAAACACGCTCCCCATGTGAGTAGCTTGGGGAGTCCACTTTAAACACTTTGTGGAGAATACATATTACGAGAAACACACGAGCCGGCGCCAGCCGGTCAATCGGGACACCACCCGCGTCCCGTTCGTGCTCCACATCTGGGGAGCGGGTTGCCGCCGGACTGAAGCACAACTGTCTGACCGCTCCCTTTCTTTTATGAGGATCCCGCTATGTTCAAACTGAAAGACAAAATCGCCAGCTGGTTCCAGAGCTCTGAGATCCAGAAACTCCAATGGAAAAACCACGTCAAAGACGTGATCATCGCCGAAAAGGAAAAGATCATTGAAGAAAACAAGATCAAGTATGAGAACGAGATCGTGAGATTGAAGCAAGTGTTGTCTGATACCAGAGAAGAACTAACCAGCGCCCAGGAGGCGATCCGATACCACTGCGATCACGACATGGAGCAGGATCGCGAGATCCAAACGCTGAACAATAAGCTGACCGAAGCCGAAAAGAAGGAAGCAGCGTACAAGCTGGAGATCAAAGACATGAAATACAAGTGCGGTCAGCTGACACGGACCAAAAAGACCGCCAAGACCAAGAAAGAGGATCAGAAGTAATGGGATTCGCGAAAGTAACCATCGCGGGCAACATCGTCCGCGAGATTGAACCAAAAACATCATCAGGCGGTAATACCTATCTGAGCAACGTCATTGCCTGGGACCGATGGAACAAAGGCGAGAAGACCGTCAACTACCTGGACTTTTCCGTGTTCGGCCAGACGGCGGATATTATTGCCCAGTATGTCCGCAAAGGTCAAAAGATCCTGCTTCACGGTAATCTGGAGCAGGAAGTCTGGACTGAACGCGACACCGGCCAGCGCCGGGCACGGTTCCGAATGCTGGTGGATGACTTTGAATTTATGTATGCCGGAAAAGCCCAGACACAGCAGCCGGCCTTACCGGTACAACAGCCGAAACAGACTCAGGATCTGACGCCGGATGACTTTGTGCCATTTTAGAATTTACGGAGACAGGATGCTGACAAAAGAACATAACTATAACTGGTTTATAATGAACAAGTGTAACTCCCGGCGCGAGTGCGTCGGCGGTTTTCCCAGCACTGTCTCCCATTTTTCGGATCAGCGACAACGGACTCATCACCGGGATCCTGCGGGTGCGGGATCTAGGCTGGTTCGGTTACCGGGTTCTTTCATGGTTTCCCGGTGCAGCCGGGGCAAACATACGCCTTTTTGTTTGCCCCTTTTCCCCTTTACCTTATGAGAAAATCTAAGAAAACACCGGCGCCCAAACCGAGCGCCAAAGACAAGGCTGAGGCACTGGCCAAGGCAAAAAACATTGACGCTCTCAAGCTGAGACTGCGTGAAAAGGGTCAGATCCCGGAGCTGGGCGCTCTGATCGCCAACCTGATCGCCACACATCAGGCCGAGAAGCAGAACGCCGTGTACGCCATCGAAGCCAGAAACGCCTGGGAGCTGGGGAACTGTCTCCCCACACTGCGAGCCAACACCAACCGCCTGACCAAGGCGATCGGTGCGCTGTATAATAATGCCATGATGGACAACAATGCCATTCTTGACTTGATGTGCGACACAGGAATGGACACCATGCTCAAAGAATATGACCAAAAGCAAACCCAAAAAGAAACCACAACCGAAGCCGTCCCCGCTGACAAGTAAAGACGGCCTGACACTGGTCCATCTGGACTATGACTCCACGATCCATCATCTGAGGGATCTGACGCGTCAGATCCTGAACGAGATAGCAGCGCACGGGTTCAAGGATCTTTTCAATGATCCTGTCTGCCGTGAAAAGATCCTGGAGATCTACGAAAAGCGCAAAGGACGCATGATGGTCGAGGATAAAATGACACTGCTCTCGCTGAAGCGCGAGAGCCTGGACGTGATGATCCCCGAACATACCGGTGTCCGGTTCGACTTCGACGGCACAATCAAAACAAGGAGCGCTGCAATAGCTTAAAACCAAAAAACAAAAAACCATGAATAAAAAACCCAGCTTCCAGTTTTATACAGGCGACTGGCTGAAGGATCCGGGAGTACGCAGACTGAGCCCGCGCGAAAAGGGTGTCTATATAGAACTCCTGATCCTGTTGTTCGACAGTGGCGGATATACGCAGAAAATGACCGAAACAGAACTGATGATGGCACTGAATTTCAGATCCGAAGACGGGGAAGAGACAAGGGAAAAAGTTGACTCCGTATTCCACAGAGTATTGGAACGGCTGAAAGCGTGTGAAGTCATTCATCAAACTGAAGACGGCAGACTGTACAACAAAAGGATCCTGCGAGACCTGGAAGAAAAAGACGAAATATCCCAAAAACGATCCGAAGCCGGAAAACTTGGAAATCAAAAGCGATGGCAAACGCATCGCAAATGCGATAATGTTTGCGATAACACTTGCGATGATTCTGAAATCGCAAACGAATCACAGGAAGCGAAAGAAAAAAATCGCCTTTCTACTTCTACTTCTATTTCAAATAATATTAACAAACAACAAAACGCGGGCGCGCGCACGCGAGAGGGACACATGCCGAAGGATCCGGAGGAAGCCGTGGAGCTTTGCTTTGGCAAGACCGAAGCACCGCCGGACTTCATCCGGCAGGCGTATTTTCAGGCAGCTGCCCTGGACTTCCAGGACGGACGGGGCAATCAGATCCGAAACTGGCCGGCTCATGTCCAGGCATTTTGGATCAATTCACAAAACAAAGAACGAAAAGAACAAGCGAGGGACAATGCCAGACTGGACGTGATCAAAAGCCGGGAATCCGCAAACCGCGCTGCATCCAGTCAACTGCCGGCGCTGCGCCCCGCATCCGGTGTGATCGCAGCAGATTGCAAAGTGTAAAACCATGAACGAGAACGAACAAACATTTTTAGCGACATTCGATTTTTCAAAAATATCGGAAAACATCGAGGCCGTCCGTGCCGAACGCGAGGCCGAAGACGCCAGGGAACGCGAGGCAGCCGAACAGCTGCGCCGTCGGAAACTTTGGAAAGAAGCCCTGGAAACAATCCCGGAGATCTACAAGGAAACTCTGAAAGCCGGCGCCCTGGATTGCTCCGGCCGTTGGGGATATGCGTATGACCTGGCGCGTGCCTGGATCAAAGAATCCGGATTTATCAGCATTGTCGGTCCAACCGGTGTCGGAAAATCCACAATGGCTGCAGCACTCTGCCGTGAAGCCGTGCTGGCCGAGGGCTACAGCGCCGAATGGTACCGGATGGACAGTCTGCTGCTTCAGATCCAGCAGACATTCACAGCCAGGCGCGCCGATGAATACCGGCGCTGGAACACGCAGATGCAGGCTATTGACGATCTCTGCCGTCCAAAACTGCTGATCCTGGATGACTTCAACAGCCGGACCGACTGGGCTGAAAACACGATCTACGAGATCCTGTCAAAACGCTACGAGACAGGACGCGGATCCAAAAAGCGGATCACGATCATCACCAGCAACCGGCAGGGGACAGAATTCGACGGACTGTTTCGCCTGGCAATGGCAGACAGGATCCGAGCCTGCAGGCACATGATTGAATTCGCTGGGAACACACCCAGCAGGAGGTAGATATGAGAGACGCCGTATATCAAAACCTTAAAAAAGAAATCAAAGACAACATCAAAGACGCGCTGGCGCTCTATGAAATCGCCAGACCGTGGAATATGGATAGGCATAAGCTGGTGGAAACCATTGCCGAAATGACAGTCAGAGACATTTTGGAACTTGTAAAAGATTATGAGCGAAAAAGAACTAAGGGAACTTTTAAAAGACTTCGCAATCAAGGCACACCTGTTGCCGGCGTGGAGCAGTGAATTTGAAGAAAAGATCCAGCCCGACATTGACGAGCTGATCAAAGCTATAAACCAATATAAACAAAAGGAATAAACGATGTTTAGCAAGATAATAAGAGCCGGAAAAACGGAGCTTTACCGTTTTTTGAATACAGCAAACGAAAAATCGGTCATCGTACCGCCTGAGATCGAACAGTTGAGCGGGTACACGTTCAGAAACAAGGATGCCAAAGGTGTCGAGCTGGTTTATCTGCACGACGGGATCACTGAGATCCCGGACCATTGTTTCGAGGGATCCACGGTCAAAGCCGTGAGACTGAGCCCGAAAACCACACGCATCGGCGACGCTGCGTTCAAGAATTGCGCGAATCTGTCATATATCCGCGTGCCGGAGGGATGCGGTCTGGGGACAAAGACCTGGAACGGATCCTGGGCAGGGAGTGCCACCGTGTTCGAGAACTGCCCCAAAATGAGGCAAAAGTGGACGCCGTGGATCCAGTACGTCAAGGAAGCTGACGGCAGATTCATCATTCTCTGGGAAGGGGGACTGCTGCAGCACAGCACTGATAAAGGAAAGACCTGGACTCACGTCCTGGATGACGAATCCGGCTACTGCGTCGCGCCGATCAAAAAAGATCCTGTGTATTACCGTGTCGCGATAAAGAACGACACCCCGACAGCCCGGCAGCCCGGCGAATGGAAAGCCGTGACAGGCATGATCCAGGTAAAGGCATGACAGCAGCCAGACGTATATTCCTTCGCAAGCACAGACAGAGCAAGATCGGCAAAAAATGCTATATCTTTCTGTGCTTGCTGAAGAAACGATTCTCAAAGCCTCTGGATCTAAACCACTGCGAAATCACTTTAACACTGCAACCAGTCACGAACATTGAAGAAATTTTCAGATCCGATTCTTTCAAGGTAACAGAATTGATATGGAAAGAGATAGGAGTCTCTGATTATTTTAGATCAGTGCGGAGATAAATTTATTATGTACAACAATATCAGATATTATAGCGACGAATTCGTTCAAATTATTGCTCGAATTTTTAGAAATATAGACGGAATCGAACTACAAAAAGATTCTTTCATAAAAAACATCAATGAATATGTAAAAAGGCCAGAAGAGGTAAGATATAAAGATTTCTCCTTTGGTTTACGTCCATTATCTTTTCTTGGAGAAGTTGTAAAAAATCCAGAAGTATTAACAATAAAATACGATGTGAAAAACAAAAAAATACACGTTGATATTGATTTTTTTGGTTTTAATGTAAATTGGAGCTTTGAAACTAAAATAATCTACGATGATTCAGCATTGATCCAGGATAGTTTAAAAGAATTTATTTTACTAGAATTTCGTGCAGTTTATATAGTTGGAGATTGCTGGACCATAAGAAGTGTATTCAACTACGATGACCTCATAGATCTTTGTTTTGATTAACTATTTCAAAGAGGTAAATGACAAAAGAAGTAATCAAGAAAGAAATTGAGATTGTTTTAGGCGGTTGTATCAATGGAGCCATAAACCAAGATCAAACCATCGAAAGCATCACAAGCATCGTTATTAAAGGAGCTACAGAGCTGGCGCTTGATAAAATGATCGATGAAGCGAAACAAGAAGCCGACAGCGAGTTTAATAACATAATCACATTGAAAGATGGCTATAAAATCCGCTTAAAAGGCTATTTTTCAGAAATAAAGATGGAGAAAAAATGCTAACTGAACCCAAAAACACAAATCCGCCCGGAAGTGGAACCGATTTTTTTTCCGCTCGCATGAACGGATAGCGCCCAAGGCGGGCGGAACCTGCTCCCCCACAGCAAAAAAAGATTCCTTATAGGGGGGGGTAGGGTACCAGGGAGACATGAAAGATGATCGCCGTGGAGCCGAAACAGAATTTTTTATTTGAGTTGACTGATTACGAACCGACAGGATCCGAGAGGACATCTGCCGGTGAGTCTGTATATCTGGGCACGTTGTCTTCCGGCCAGCTGTCTGCGCTGGTTGGCGTGAGTGACAGATACATCCGAAGCCTGGAGAATCAGGGAGTGATCAGCAAGCTCGACAATGGCCGTTATGATGCAGCATCCACATTGCAGAATCTTTTCAAACATTATCGCACACAGAACACAACCAAAGCAGATCTAAACGCAAAGAAAGCGCAGCTGCTGCAAATGGACATCGACGAGCGAATGGGCAATCTGATCACACGCGAGGAGCAAGACAACTGGCGCGCCGTGATCCTGGGCTTTGTCGCTCGCGCGCTCGAAGGGATCCCGATCAATCAGACAGAGCTATTCCCAGAGCTGGAACGCGATGACGCATACAGCAGACTGGAAAAGATCTCGAACGGAATCAAGGACGGTCTGCATAGGGAGCTTGTGAAGCTGGCAGAGAACCCACCAAAGAGAAAGAATGACAGCCGAAAAACTAAAACCGATCCCGCTGAATAGACGCGAGTCATTCCATCAATGGTTTGAAGCAGCAGCGCAGTATTTCAAAGTGCCACCGGATATGCCTGTCTGGGAATGGTGTGCGAATAATGTGCGTTTCGATGAACCAGGCAAAGCGCGTTATTACCAGACAGACGGCAGAGAGTACATCAAAGAACCGCTGGACACATTCCGAAATAATCAGATCCACGACGTGACGCTGGTTTTCGGGAGTCAAACAGGAAAAACATCCATGATGATGGCCGGAGTTGCCTGGACAATCTACATGCGATCCGTGCGGATCCTCTGGGTGATGACCAGTGCCAGCATTGCCCGAAACTTCTCTAACACGCGCTGGTGCCCGATGGTCCTGGCATCCTCAACAAAAGACCTGATCGATGGGCAATACGCTGTCCTGAAGTCACACCAGAAGATCGGCGGATCTATCATCGATTTTGTGGGCGCGCATTCTGAGGGCGGTGTCGCGTCCACACCGTGCGACATGACGATCCTGGACGAGGTGGATAAATACCCGCATAATGTCGGCAAAGAAGCTGACACAGTACATCTTGCCGAGCAAAGAACCAAAGACGCTCCAGTGGAAAAGCATATCAAGACATGCACGCCATCCACAGAAGACGGTCTAATCTGGCAAGAATTCCGCAAGGGGAATCAGTGCCGGTATTACATGCCTTGCTACTTCTGCGGTCGTGAGATCCTTTTTGCCTGGTCCAAGAACTTCTACACATTCCCGAAAAAAGGCTGCGAGGCATACGTCGTCTGGGATCCAAGCCTGAGACGTGCCAACGGCAGCTGGGATCTAAACGGCGTCGAAAAGGATGCACATTTTGTCTGTCCGTATTGCGGCGGAAAGATTTATGACGCGGAAAAACGAGCCATGATCGCCAACGGCGTCTGGCATCCAGAGAATGAAAGCGCTTCAAAATCAAACTACAGCTACCAGCTTTCCAGTCTCTATTCATGCGCTCCGTCGTGTGCCATCGGCAGGCTTGCCGTAAAATTTTTACAGGATAAACAATCTCTGATGGGCTTGCAGTCGTTTGTGAACGGTGAGTTGGCTGAGCCGTGGATCGCCCAGGATGACGTCACAAAGACAGAATATATCGTCAGCGAGAAAGCGCCGTTGGATCCGGAAGGTACCTGGGCACGTTTTATCACGGCAGACTTCCAGGAGACCGAACCGCATCTTTACTGGGTTTGTCGAGCCTGGGACCAGAAGACAGGAAATTCAAGACTGATCGAGCATGGATCCTGCAATGAATTCGATCAGCTTGCAGCTGTCCAGAAGCGCTTGGGAGTGATGGATATTTGTGTCGGCATCGATTGTGGTTACGAGCCGATCAGCGTTTACAACGCCTGCGCGGATCATGGAAAGATCAAAAAAAGATCGTATGATCCAAAATATCCATACAGACAGCTGAATGTCATGTCCGGATGGCAACCGATGAAAGGTTTCGGACAGGCCAAGACATTCTACGACAGCAAACATAATCCGCAGCTGTTCGGCTGGGGAGAAGGAAAGATGCCTCATAAAGATTTTGGGATCCAAATTCTCGAATTCAATTCCAGTGATCTGAAAGATATTCTCAAACGACTGCGCGAGAGAAAGACACAGGAACACTGGGAAATAACGGCAGAGTGGGACACAGACGAATACAGGATGCACCTGATGGGTGAGATCAAAAAACGGTGTGTCCGGTTTGGCATGGTTACATATCAATGGGCTAAACGTACAAACAACTGGCCGAATCACTGGCTGGATTGTGAGGTCATGCAGCTTGCAATGGCTATGCGTTACGGAGCCCTTAAAATGAACAACTTGAACCAAAAGAATGACGATAATAATCAAGATGCAGAATAACGAATATATGAGCGTCAAGGAGGCTGCCGATTTCCTGGGCAGAAGTGAACGCTATATAAAATACCTGAAAAACTGCGGTCTGGAGATCATCGGAGGAAAAATCACCAAAGAAGCGCTCCTGAGTTGCCTCAAAGAACACCCAAACCCGTGCAAAGATGCCCGAAAAAAACGGTATAAATGAGCCAGTGCCCAACAATGCCCGATAATGCCCTTCTGTTCACTTTACAAAATCAAAAAAAACTAGCTATTTTTAACTTGTGAGAGCGAAAGCAGCTGTCATCCGAAACTTTTTAGAGTTGTTTTTCCATGATGTCACCGAAACGAAAACAATCCGTGACCTCATTCTGGATCAGATTTTTGCCGTTGCCGATAAAAGCAAGGACGGATCTGCAATCCAGGCTACATCCGCACACGGCACATCGATCACATACATGAGCTATGCGCAATCCGAAGGACTCAATCTCTCCGATCTGCACGAAATCTACGACTACCTGAAACAGCTCTATGATCGCGCAGCTGAAACCTTTGGCGAAAACGAATTCACCCAGGAAGAAATCAAAAACAAGATGATGTCTGCTATTGTCGCGAAAAAACAATGGGTCGCATCATATAACCAAATGCAGCTATGAGTATTTTTCAGAAAATCAAGAAAACCTTCGGAATCATATCTGCGTTTTATAAGTACGCAGGCGCAAAACCGTCGCCCCGTCGCCCCTGGGTACAACATACCTTGCAAGACGCACACATCGACATCAATGGGACCGAACGCAGGATCCTGGTCGAGCGCTCGCGTGAGCTGGAACGCGATAATCCGTACTGGTCAAAATTCCTGGACATTCACGAACACTACACAATCGGCAAAGGAATCTCCCTGACACCGCAAAGCTCGGATCCTGAATTCAACGCTTTTATCAAAGAGAAGTGGACCGAATGGAGCAGACATCCGTTTGTTGACTCCGATCTCACTCTGGAAGAAGGCGAAAGGATGCTGGCGCGGGCTGTCGCATGTGACGGCGATCAATTTATCATCAAATGCGGATCCCGTCGGAATCCAATGCTGCAAGTAGTAGAATGTCAGCGTGTCGCAACGCCCGACGTCCAAAATGAAAACATCATTGACGGCATCGAAGTCGATGCACTTGGCAACAAGATCGCATACTACATCCGCAGAGAAATCTCGAACGGCATCAAAGCGCAAAGATACCAACGCATTCTGGCTGATCAAGTCATTCACGTGTTCAACCCGGCTCGCTTCGGCCAGCTGAGAGGCTTGCCACTCTGCACAAACGTCATCAATGACCTGATTGACCTGACGATCCTGCACACATGCGAAATGGATGCAGCGAAATTCAACTCTGCTACATCTGCCGTCTGGAAAACTACCGGAAGCGGACTTGACGCCGATGAAAATCCGTTCGGCGGTGGATCCAGTGAATCCGGCGAGAGCATTGAAGAACGTCAATCCAGGATCGAAAACATCCTGGGCGGTCGTGTACTCAGAATTGACGATAATGAAAGCCTGGTACCATATATCGCTTCCAGGCCGACAACCGTCACACAGGAATACTGGGAATTTCTGCTAAAAAAGATCTCTGCCGGTATCGGTTATTCTGACCTTTTAATTTTTCCACGATCTGTCCAGGGCACAGTAGTCCGGGCGAACCTGGAAACAACCGCAGCACATTTACGGGCAGAGCATGAAGTTTACGCAAACGCAATCAAAGCCGTTTTTCAGTGGTTTGCAGGATGTTACGCAAGCAGAACTAATGCAAGTGACTGGTGGAAGTGTACTACACAACCGCCCAGGTCTCCGATTGTGGACATTGAGCGAAACAGTAACGCAATTATCGAAGAAACCCGTAACGGCATCCGATCCATGACAGCGAATTGTGCTGAACTGGGACGCAGTTTCGAAGATGTTTTAAGAGAGAAAGCACAAGATAGTCTATTGATCAAAAAAGTTTCTCAGGAAACCGGCATCCCTGAAAGAGATCTTATATCCAGCAGTATCGGTGTATTTGCCGGAAATTTACCAAAAGAAGAATCAAACAATGAATAAATTCTACGAAATAAAAGGACTCGACAATTCAAATGAACCCGTTCAAATTTTATTGTACGGAGAAATCGGTTTTCAGAATATTGAAAAAGGAAAAATTCACTCAAACGAATTTATCGAAGAATTTCAGTCTATTCCAAAAGACAGAAAAATCCTGATCCGAATGAATTCCATTGGTGGATCATTCCTGGACGGACTTGCAATCGGAAAAGCCATCCAAGAACGTGGAAATGTAGAATGCCATGTAGATGGATGTTGTGCCAGCGCTGCCACCATTCCAGCCTTTTGCTGTGAACGCGTAACTGCTTCAGACGGAGCATTCTTTTTACTTCACAATTCCAGAGGAGACGCAGAAGGCAAGACTGCTGAAAATCTCAGAAACCTTGCCAAGCAACTAGAAGACAAAGATCGCGTCATGGCAGAGGTTTACGCCAGGAAAACCGGTCGCTCTATGGATGAAATTTTTGAAATTATGCGAAAAGCAGAACGTCTTTCCGCTCAAGAAGCTTTGCAGCTCGGTTTAGTGGACGAAATAATCCCCGTGACTGCACAATCAAGAACAACAATAAGTGCCAAATTAATTATGGACAATACTAACAAAGAAGTTACCGCACAGGAACAGAAAGAAAATCCCACTGCCGAGATCCAAGCTAAACTAGATGCTGAGATCGCTAAAAAGGCAGAAGTCGAAGCAAAACTCAACGAAGAAACTGCTCAAAAGGCAGAAATCGAAGCACAGCTGAAAGCTGCTCGTGACGAGATGGCAAAAATCAAAGCTGAAAAAATCAATGCGCTTGTCTGTGATGCTATTGATGATCGCAAAATCAAGAACACAGACAAAGAAGGATGGATCAATGCCTGCATGAAGGACGAATCCATGATTGAACGCCTCAACAACCTACCTCCGATGAATTATGAACCCGTGGACAGCAGAAATACTTATCGTGTTGAACATGGGGCAGATTCTCTTGTTGAGATCACAGCCAGAGCAAAACAATTAAACGGTATTGAATGCAGTGACTACCTCTATGAGAATCACGAGATAATTGATGCTGCATTAAAAGCAGAATCACCCGCAGCGTTAGAAGCTCGCGCAAAAGGCTACAAGATTAAAGCTGGCATCACGGTTGACCCTAAACTCAAGGTTCCATACCTTCACACAAAAGTCATCCGTAAACTTGACTACGATCTAGGCAATATCCATGAGATGTGTACCACATCTTTTGACACAGATCCTATCATTGGCAAATTCAAAAAGGTTCTCATGCCGGTTTTACCGTTGTCTTCCGAAACTGTTCGTACCTGGAACGGTGAATACAATCGCGGAGGCACTCACGATACTGGATATGTAGAAGTCGATATCGATTCGAGACGGTATGTTCCTCTCTCTTACAACAGTGAAACACTGGCCGATTTCGAGGCTAACCTTGCCGAGGAAAAACTGATGAGGAATTATGCTAAATTATATCAAGATACCTGGATCGATGTTATGTCGTTAGTCACACCTACCAGCTTCCCAGATATGGTGTGCAATGATTTAAAAGTTGCTCACAATGCTTTCGACTATACACACTTGGCAAAACTCAAAAACTTCCTGAGAAAGAGGAAATGGCCCAATATCAAGCTCTTCTTGAATTCTGACTATGATACCTCGCTCATATCCAGCAATCCTCTCATACTCAACTCTGCTGCTACTGGCAGACCTTCTCCACTAGCAACTGGCCAGATGTTTACACCTTATGGGTTCAGCTATTATGAATCCAACGCAAACATCCCTGACAATGACATCGACCTTTACGGCTTTGCTGTTACTGGCGACGCGATCCTCTTTGCAAGCGTACCGTTGATCCCGTCTGAAGAAGCCAAGAAAGTGATCGACTTCAAGATCATGCCTGGTCCAAATAGCAAACTCCCGTTCGTTTGGCGCAAGTGGTATGACCCTGATAAGGATGAATGGGTTGAAATTATCGAATTGCGTTATGGTAAAAAGATCGGTGATCCTGAAGCCGGATGCCCGCTGGTCTCTGCCTAGATAAGGAGTTGCAATGCCTAAGTATATCACAATCGGCATTAAACACAGTGACGGAACGGCTGTCATTCTGAAACAGCCGTCCGTCCTGCTGTCAGAGCAGCGCGCGTATATCGACAGCATCATGGAATATGATCCGACGTACAAAGCGATGTATATTTTTGACCTGGACGCTGCCGATAAAAAGTGCGTCTTTGCGTCAGAAATCGCGCTGACAGTGACAGCAAACAATAAGTCAATCGTGTATGGCGACTCTAAACCGTCATTCACAGCGACTTATTCCGTGACACCAACATCCGGAGACATATCCGGCACGCTGGCGTATGAATGCAGCTACAAGAAGGGCGACGACGCCGGCACATACACCGTAACGCCGAAAGGAATCACTTCCGATAAATACGGCATCACCCTTGTCGCCGGCACTCTGACTGTAACCAAGAAAGCGCTGACGATCGCAGCTGCTGACAAGGAAATGACCGCCGGTGGATCCGCGCCTGAAAACGCAGTGTCCTACAGCGGTTTCATTACCGGAGAAGACGAAAGCGATCTCACTGGTACGCTGGCCTTTGAATATCAAACCACCGAAGGGGAGGCCGTTGCTGATATTACAGCAGCCGAAGCCGGCACATATAAGATCGTGCCGAAAGGTCTCACGTCTGGAAACTATGAGATCAGCTTTGTGGCTGGTACTTTAACCATCAACGCAGCCGGTCAGGAGTAACATGTCACGATTAGACAGCCATTTTCGACGCGCACAGCAAAACATTTACGGCGAAGCCGGTGAAATGGCTGTCTTTCGTTCCACTCCGATCACGATCCACTTTGGAAACATCACCGAAGCGGACCTGACAAAGTATTCAGAAGATCCATTCCCGACTGGATCCACAAAAATTCACATTCCAGAGACTGTTTTCTCTGCTGGAGATCCACCGCAAACCGATGAAACATTGCGCGTCGGTCAGCGAATCTACAGGATCCATTCCGTGGAATACGATCCACTGTTGAAGGAATACGCTCTATTCTGTTCTGACGATTACCAGGAAAGCTAATATGATCACAGCAGAAATTGATACCAGAGAATTCGACAAATGGTTTCGCACGGCGTATCAATACACCAAGCGCACAACAGATACATTCATCAAAGGTCAGGCGTACTCCGTAACCAGCAAGATCGCATACCAGATCAAACAAGTCAGAGCACAGAAATCCGATGTCAACGAGTATTTTGAAAACGGGATCCGCAGCCGAGGTATCAAACTGCACAAGAAAGCGATCGAACGCGCAGAAGCAAAGCTTTCTGGCGCTGGCGGTGCTTATTTTAAATCCTACAGAGGCAAACTAGGAAAACGCCTGATCAAGCTGGATGATACCGAAGCCGGTGCCCGCAGAAATAAAATGTGGGTCAACGCTCATCAATTAGCAGTCAGATACGAATGGGGACTGCGTCGATCCGGCGTTGGAAGCGTTTATGCTGGATGGGTTACAGCATTACGCAACATCAAGCCGAACTACAACCGCATCAAGAATTCTGATTTTAGTCACATACACATCCCTTTAAAAAACAAAGCCTCTGACGCGTGGAAAGTGGATATGTACCTCGGAAAATACAGTTTTACAGGGCTTTTCAAAAACGAAGCGTACAAGAAGCCAAAAATCATCGCAGCCGTTCAAGCTGGTTTCAATGCCACAGCACAAGACATTAAAGGCTATCTGGAACGTAAACTCAACAGATCACTTTCATGACACCTTTTCAACTAATGCAGAAACTTTTTGAGGCGCTTTCAACCGCCTTGCCGGATCTGCCGATATTTATCGACATCGACGGATCCAACATGCGCTATGCCGAATCCGAGACGGACACAGTAGTGTCCAGCGCTCTCCGTGATACAGGCGCTGCCGTTGTGATCCGCACGCGGTCGGCAACCAGACTGCCGTCCGATGACGCGAAACTGGCCAATCTGCGCACGATCACGGTCCCGATCGAGATCAAGACTCAGAAGATCCGCGACGTTCAAACGCTCTGTGTCAATGAGATCATTGACACAGTGGAACACGCTATCACTCAGATCGGCGCTGACTCAACACGCTGGCGCTGGTCAATAGGGAATTCCGCCGTATATACCGATACGCCGGCAGATGGTTTTGTACAAGCAACACACCAATATACTGCTTGAAATGGTAACTATATTTGATACCAAGACAAAATTGACTATACTAGGTACAATAACAGCATGGAGCCTGAAAGATGTCTCCGAAATTGTCAGCATACTGGCCGGCATCGGCACAATATGTTATATCATTCTGAATTGCATCGAGAAACAAATTGACATACGTCACAAAAAACGACAGAACCAACAGCAGAACCAGCCACCACCGCAAAAGAAGCCACGCAGACCAAAGAACAAAGGCAAAATGTGCCTCTGGGGGATCGTTTTTACACTGGCGATCAGTGCTTTGACAGTCTCCTGCACAGGAATCAGCGTCGCAAAGCCTCAGAAGGGCGGATCCGCAAGTGTCAAACTGTCCCAAAACACACCGACAATCAATCTGACACAGCCGGAAAACAGTCAATCACCATCCAAAGCGACATACGAACGCCGGATCCTGCCTGTCACTGAAACGAATTTCATCGTCCTGGCTGAGCGCTACACAACAGAGCTGGGATCCCACCAGGCTGACGAAGCCAGGGCAGGTTTTGCCGCGGTCCAAAAAACCGCAGCCGTTCTCAAGTCACAATCGCCGATCATGTATGCCGGTATCGTGCTGATCATTGCAGCCATCGCAATGTCGTATTTCCAGGCCAAGTTCCCGTTAGTCTTCGCGCCAGGTCTCAAGATCATCGCTCTGACATTCATCACAGGATTGTGCCTAACCATACTTCCTGCGATGACTCAGGACAAAACAATCCTGATCCTAGCTATGCTGGCCGGTGCCGGCATTATCACAGCTTACATTTTCGCAAAACCGCTTTCATCCAAAACAACTACAGAAACAACAAATAACACACAAAAAGAGTAAGAAAATGAATCCCGTACTGGATAACTCTACAAACGAAGCCCTTTTAATTGGCCCGCATTGTTTTTTTGCCAAGAAGGGAATCGCAATTCCTGGTCAATCGTCAGGAATCGTCGTGGACGCGTCACATAAACCGAACACAGGCGCCATTGAAGGTGTCTGCTGGAAGATCATCGGCGACGTCCTTAAAGTAAAACCCGGACGCAATATCACCAAAGTCAAAGCCCGCAAACCGGCTCCATGTGTCCTGCGTACATCTAAACAAGTCGTGACCGAAGTCGAACGCACTTACGATCTGACGCTGGAAAGCGTCACTCGTCTAGGAATGGAGCTCATGTTCGGCACTGAATTTGATTCAGAAACAAACATCGGTGAAATAGACTCCCTTGTGTCGTTTGAGGGCTGGTTCATGTGGGAGGGCTACGACGATTACAAAGAAAAATCCGTCATCGTCAATGCTTACGGCCAGCTGACATGCGATGATCCGCCGGAGTTTGGATCCGAAGAGTTCGTTAAGGCAACATTCCAGCTGGAACAGTATTACACCCCGATCAAGAACAACATAAAATTCACAAGATAAAACGCTATGAATGAACCTATTGTCAGCTTTGACATTGACGGTGGCGCAGCTTCATCCGTCAATAACGATGATAACAACAGCATCATCGCACGCGCGGTCCATGTGCATTTGAATCCGCTCACATATAACGCGCTGTGCGCAATAGACGAATCAATCGATCAATTCGACTATCCCGCAGCCGTTTCGACCGCTCCTACGCATATCTACATGTACCAGACAAAATCAGGTCTGTACGCTAACTTTTACAAGCTGGGAACGATCGAATCCGCAGTCACACTGTGCGCTGCCGGAGCGATCACAGCAGGCAGTCTGGTATGCCTTGCAGCCAGCGGTAAAGTCCAGGCAGTCCCCGATACAGCTGGCACCTATCAGATTATCGGTATTGCCCTGACAGCAGCCAGCTCCGACGGTGATGCTGTCAGCGTTCAAACCATGACGTCGGTTGAAAAAGTTGTAACAGAATAACAATCAAGCCCCTCTGTCAGCAGAGGGGCACTTAAAAATGACGCTCGCATTATCCACCGAACGACCTGATCCAAACGTCTGCCCGATCGCAGACGCCGAAATCGTCACTGTCACCGAAAGCAGTCCACAGGATCTGCAAGCTGTCTATGACAGAGAAGTGGATATCGAAGCTGAAACCACCAGCAATCCGGTCAACACAGCCTGCCCGTATGATCCAGACAAGGATCCGGATACACCGCCAACACCTCCGGAAGATGATCCGGAGCCGGAGCCGGAGCCAGAAACGATCCATGTCACCGTCACAGCCGGCAGCGCAAATATCTGTCACAACGCAACAGAACTGCCTGAACTAACACAATCAGTTTCCCCAGAGATTCCCGGAGGCAGTCTGGGATCCCCAACGGTACCTGATTGGACTCCAGAAACACATGATCCAAGTGACACTTTCCCGGTCATTCCGGGTACCTGGACCCCTCCAGATGATGGAAAGAACTATGAAATCACTTATGTCAACGGTGTATTGACCGTGATCCATTGTGCGGTAACACACCATGTCACTGTCACAGCAGACAGCAAAAACGTCTGTATAGATGCCGAATCACTACCAGAGTTGACACAAACAGTAATAATTGACGGAGACGAATCAGAAGAAGGGAGCAGCACACCTCCAACAGTGCCAGATTACTCTCCAGGAAATCACAATATCGGAGACCGAATCCCTATCATTCCAGGTACATGGACACCTCCCGATGATGGTGATATCTATGAAATCACATATGTCAACGGAACACTGACTGTTTTGTATTGTGATCCCGGATATGAAATCGAACTGGACGCGCAAGTGTGTCCTGAATATCTTAGCAGCAATGATGGTAAATACTACGTCGCAAACAACGCGGAGGGAACACTGTTTACAGGACATTCAACAATAGGAACATCTGACAACTTAAAAGAAAACGGCGTAACAATCTACATTGCTGCAATACTAAAGATCACAAGCGGAAACAACGATCCAAACGCCATCAATCAATACATAACATTCAATGTTAATTATTCTGTTGATGGAGTATCTGGACAGGCAGAAGCGTACGCATATTACGGATTTCCAAGTTACACAGAAATTCCAATAAATTTTTCAATATCACTACAAGACATTCGCGATTTACAGCTAGCGTATATAAATGGGGATAATTGGAGCAAAACAATGAATGTATCAATCACTGTAACAGAATCAGAGCGCGGATATGGCCAAACAAATTATCAGTACAGAAAGACATTTTCATTGCATCCTCGATTAACAAAATGTCCACACGATGACGAAAGCAGCACTGTTTGTCATCACAGTTGGGCTCCAAACAATGATCCATCAGATCTCTGGGCAGGAACCGCAACAGTAGAATAGTAACACTTTAAAAATAAAAATCTTATGTCAATAATTATAGAAAAAAACAAAAACATTCTCGGAGCTTCCTTTGAAGCTGAACTGAACGACGGAACCAAAGAAAATCTCACACTGAAACCAGTCGCGATCAAGCACTGGAACGAGTTGGACAGCTCAAGCGTGGACAATATGGATATTCTTCTGATCGCATATACCACAGGAAAGGGCCGTGAGTGGGTGGAAGAAAAGCTCGCTCCGGATTGTTTCTGCTCCTTATATAGCGCCTGTGCGGAGGTCAATAAAGGTTTTTTCGACCGTCTGAACGACCTACAGCCAAAACTGCTGCAAGACGTTTACGAAAGAAACGCCAAGCTCGAACGGATCCGGGCGAAGTACGAACCGAAACAATCCTCAGCATCGGAGAGCGGATCTGTAACATTGCAGACCACTTAAAAAAGTCACCCGACGAGATCCTGGAATGGAGTTACGAAAAACTGGAAATGATGGAAGCAGCATGGATCAGAAATTCAACAAAAGAAGCGCAAACCATTTCAAGATCTCTTATTGCATTCCTCGAAACAGCCTTAGCGCAAACAAAGGAAGGTTTTGAGGAAGGAAAGAAAAAAGCTCGCGAAATCAATGAAGAAATTGAAGAAGATCTGAAATTTGACTTGTTAGAGAGAAGAATTGACCATGGCAAGTAATTCTGTAACCGTAAAACTGGGTTTAACCGGCACAGATAAGGTCCTGAAAGGACTCAAGACAGTTTCATCAGCTGTCAGCAGCATTGCAAAGATGTCCGTCGGTCTGGCCGGTCTGGGCAGTGTCGTGTCATTAGGAGGGATCACAGTTGGACTCAAAAACGCAGCAGCTCTGGGATCCCGCCTGAGCGATGTTGCAGCGCAAACAAACATGACCGCCGGTGAAGTCATGGTCATGCAGCAGGCGTTTAAAGATGCTGGCATTTCCACAGAAGCTGTCCAAACCTCGATGGCACAGCTCAATAAATCCATCGCCCAGGCTCGCAATGGTGGAAAGGAATACGCTGAAGCACTAAACAAGATCGGTCTGAAATACGATCAGCTTTATAAGATGGCACCCGCCGAGAGGTTTAGAGCGGTCGCAGCCGGATTCAACAATCTGACAAACTCAGTTGAACGGTCCGAAGTAGCCATGAAGATCTTTGGGCGATCCGGAAATCAGCTTCTGTCACTTTTTTCGGATCCGCAAGGATTCCAGAAAGCAGAACAAGTCCTGGGATCTATGCCTGACCTGATGACACGCAGTGCAGTCTCATTCGATAAGATCTCCGATGCCTGGAACAATGTAGGCATCAAATCACAGCAGTTTTATGTCGGAATGCTGGAACCATTAGAGCCAACGATCAACAAAGTGCTGACGAAATTCAACAGCCTGGATTTCACTCCATTAGGTCAAAAGGTCGGAATCGCATTAAATGTCGGCATTCAAATGGCAAAAGAGGGAAAAACTCTGGAATATCTGGAGGATGTCGTTGATCTGACATACAGCTATTCAATGTCGAAGCTGTCATCTTTCAGTGGATCGCTGAAAGAAAAAATGACAAACAGTCTCAAAAACGGATTAGAATATGCTTTAGCAAAATCCGCTCTCAAATTCGGCGAAGTGATGCTGAACGTGATGAAGGGAATCGGCGATTACACTGGAGCTGCTTTAATATATTCCACTAAAGGATACTTAAACTTAATAAATCCATTTTACAAATTTGATAATACCTGGGAAAAAGCATTGCAAGAGATACGCAATGCACGCGACGAATTCAAAGACACAGACATCATCCAGCTCGGAATCGGAAAAATAAAAGAGTATGAGGAATACGTTGACAAAGTTCATACTTCTGACATCAATATAGATAAAGAAATATGGGATAAAAGGGCTAACGAATTAAAAACAAAGATCAGTGAAGGTTATCAAACAATTCTACAAAAAGCACCTGAAACAGTTTCACTCCCTGAAAAACCTATAGAAGTCGAGGTAAAAGTCGAAAACATAGAAAACATCGAAAGAGAAAAAACTCTGGTAAAACAGCTTGCTGATCTGAAAACTGGCTACTCTGAAACAGAAATAGCCATGCTGGATATTGCCAACTCAAAGACAAAAATCGGTCTCGATTTCACAAAAGACAAGGTTAAGCAATACAGCGCAAAGAAAGACCTTGCAAAACAAGAAAAGGATATACTGCTAAACCAATTAGATATTCTAAAAGAACAAAAAAAGAACATCGCAGAACAGATCAAACTCAAAAAAGAAGACAGAGAAAAAGAAAAAGACAGCGAAAAACAAGAAAAGCTCAAAAAAGAAATTGAGTCACTACAAGACCAAGAGCGCACTCTAAACAAGCAGATCGCAGAAAAGGACAACGCTGCCGGCTTGGTGGAATTAAGTCTTGGCGCAGATCCAAGCGGTATTTTTGATCAGATCCAAAGCGCAACAGTTGAACTCTACAACTCTATCGGCACGCTCGCTGAGAATATCGGCAAAGGGTACAAGAGCATCGTCAATGGAATGCGATCCAGCTTGTCTGATTTCTTCTATGATGCAGCGTCACACACCAAAGGACTGAAGGACGCCTGGAACGGGGCCTGGGTAGCGATGGGAAAAACCACACTGAGAGCGATTTCAGACGCTGTTTCCGCTTATGTGGTATCAAAAACCGTTATGGTCGGTATGGAATACGCAACGTCGGCGACAATGCTTGCCATAAACGCTGCAACCAATAAATCTATCCTGGCACAGGACACTGCAGCAGCAGCAGCTGATATGGCAATATGGACACCGGCAGCAATCATCAAATCAATCGCTACAATGGGCGTGGCTGTCCTGGTTGGCTTTGCTGCGATGGCAGCCATCATGGCGATCAATGGTTTTGAAACAGGCGGACGCGTTGGCGGTGGCGAAAAATTCATCCGCGTGAACGAACGCGGATCCGAATACGTGGTCAGTGCAAAATCCCCGGCATCGAATGATAAATGGCTCGATTATGCCAATAGAGGCTACGAGATCGATGACATGATTGACAGCATGAGAAATGCGCAGCCAACGGCAGGGAATTTTGTCAGAAGTTCAGAATCCGTTCCAAGTCAGACACCGCAAACCGTCAGACAAGTCACAGTCAGGACCGCAGCTGATCTCAGAAGGGAATGGAAGCAAGGTGGATTAGTGGAATTTATCCACGAAAATGACAGAAGGGGAAGAAGTTAATGACCAAAAATCTTTTTATATTCAGCCATTACTTCTTGTTCATCGTAACAATGATCATAAACACCGACGCCATTAGGTCCCTGCATAATGCGACGGTGGATCATTTTTTGTTCAAGAGCAGAGTCAACAGCGCATTTTTCAGACGTACTCAGAGAGTTATACCATCTTTCATATTCCGCCATCGCTGCATAAAATGGAGCATTGCGCTTGTTATGTTCATCATTCCGCGCCTGGATCTCGCGATCCATTTCAGCAAACATTGCATCATGCTTTTGTCTGGTTTTTTGAAAATCATCCATAACAGCCCTGGCGTAAGGATCACTGGAAGCAGAATTAGTCTGACATCCGCTGGTCAGACCGAGAAAAGCAAACAACACAATCAAAAGCACAACTCTCATGCACTATGTTTGACGCTAAAACCGTCAGGCATATTCAATTATGGCCAGAGATAATGCTTTTAACCATGGCGCGCTGATATTTACAGCAGAGCCAGAGTGGCACAAGGGAGTGGACACGACATTCTGCTGTCAGACAACGATTTCAGAGTCACTAACCGGCATTGAGGAACGCATCGCAAACCTTCAGCGTCCATTGATAAAGATGTCATTCACAGCCAGAAACATGGACTGGCACAATTCAGCATTCCTGCGGACCGAAGTCGAGGACCGCGGAGAACACGGCGTCGCGGTCCCTGTCTGGATGGATGCCTGCATGTTGTTTTCTGGGATCCAAGCCAACGCAACGAAGATCGCTTGTGAGGCTCGCAACCGGCTTTTCCCCTGGTTTTGGTGGGCTATCCTCTGGCGTGATCAGTTTTACTGGGATCTGGTCAAGATCTCCACTATCGCAGCCGGTGAAGTTACCCTAGACAACGCATACAGTCAGCACTTGCCGAAAAAAGCATACAACGCAGGTGCTTATCTGATTCCGCTGGCGTTCGGCCACATGACAATCCCGCAGTCTGAATACCACAGCGCGGATGTCTCTGACGTGCCGATCGAATTTGAAGAGCGTCACGGCAGAATCAGCCAATACAGTGCATCAGCTGCCGTCGGATCCGTCACTGGGTACTACAGCCTTTATCCGTCACAGTCCGGGGAACAAGCAGACCAGGACTTTGAAGAGTTCCTGATCCCGCCGACCTGGAACAAGAAACCAACACACGGTGCTGCCGATGACATGTATTTCGAGCCGATAGATGTCGGCACATCGGTCCCGTATCAGCTTTACACAGCGAAACGGCGAAAATTCGCTCATTCCTGGCTTCTGGATCGCTACGATCTGCAACAGTATCTAAGGCACTGGGAGAATCGGGAAGGGCGCCAGAAGTCATTCTGGATGCCAACCTGGACGCACGATTTCACTGTCACCCAGACTGCCGAATCAGGATCCGAAACCATTGTCCTGGTCAGATCCGGTGCGAAATGGCAAGGCGAGGCGTATCAGGCAGCATACACTCCCGACATGACGCTGATCCGTGCTGCATCCATCACCGAGGTCGAATGCCACGAAGTCTGGTACCCGGTGGATCCAACGCCTGAGATCACGCCTGGCACACCACTTTCCGCCGGCGTTCGTGTGCGCTTTTCTGATGATGAATTGAAAGTCCACTGCCACACACCAGACACGTTTGATCTCAGGGCAGAGTTTATCGAATGCCCGAACGAGCTGACAGAGAATCCATGCACGGACAAGATCGCCTATTTGTACGACGTCGGCGATGATGCCCTGGCAAACTGGGGCTACAACATACCGGCGAACGGAAAAACATACATCGCCCAGGACATCGTTCACGAATCCATTGAACATTCAGAAAGCCTGATGGGTGAGGAAATTGAGATCAAATCCTCATACATCCACACACCCACAGCGCTCTATAAGCCGGTCAAGATCTACCGGGCGAATCTCTACAACTACCCGGCAGAATCCATTATCATCGATCAGCTTTTCTCCGGGATCATCGTCAGCGTAGAAACAGAAAGCCACGGCGTCACAAGATTCAAAGTTTCCAGTGATCTGCGCAACATGTCTAAGTCTATGCCGGGAATCATCCTGCAAAGGCAATGCAATCACATCCTCTATTCAGACCAGTGCGATCCAAAGGATTCAGAAAAAGAAACACTGGAATCCAAACACACGTACGCTTGCACGGTTGCATTCATCAACCCAATCGGACTCAATACTACACGCACAGTCGCGATCACAGACACGCCCGCAAGTCTGCCCGCAGCACCAAAGCTGGCAGGATCAACCGTCACGATAAACGAAGAAAACTACATCGTGATGATAGATTTCGACAACAACGGGACCCGGACACTGATCCTGAATAAGGATGTTATATACACCGAAAGCACAGGTATTTCCGCAAGCGTCAAGCTCTGGTGTGATAAGACGGTCGGCACATGCTGCACTATTTTCAACAACGTCGCGAATTTCGGGGGATGCCCGTATTTGCCAGCCAATAACACAGTAGAGCAAGTCGCAATCGATCAAGCAGTAGGAGGCAAGAAGTAACATGGAAGACTATTTCGACAAAGAAGAAAACGTCACAAAACTAGAAACCGAGCTGGAACGATGGCGCGGGACCAGATTCATGTATAGCACCGGAGGCATCGCAGAGCCAGGCTGTTATGCAGACTGTCTCTCATTCCCCCTTAACGTGTTCAAAAACATCGGTCTGATCCCGGCAGATTATCAAGCGCCCGGCTATGAAAGCAGGCGATCCGGCAGGCATGAACTGCAAAAGATCTACGACTGTCTGGATGCGTTTCCGAACACATACACAGTCTGGGAGAAAGGAGACTGCGATTTCCCGGTGAAATGGTTGTACAACGGCGATCTAATAGTCGCAAGCACAGGCATCGCAACACACCACCTGATGATCTATGTTGACGATGATCACGTCTGGCATTGCTGGCCGAATGACGGTGTGACAACCACACACATCGGCGAAAGAATCATTTACAAATACGCTCAAAAGGTCTATAGGTTCAAATGATTGTAACTTCAAACAATTCCAGAGGAAAGACGATCGGAAACGTCCAGGACCGACTGACAAAACTCTACCAGCTAGAGGCGAAATATCTCTGCGATAATGACCAAACAAACCCGGTCAAAGTGTTGATGGGACGCGATATGCTGTCCATGACACAGCTCTGCCCGATCTGGAATATCGAGAAAAAAAAGAAGAAGACATCCACCAAAAAAACAGATATTGAAACTGGGCAGATATATTACGGGGGAATGGCTGTTTCATTTTGCGCAGGGATCGTGGATCTGCTTTATTCAATCTGGAACGGAGACAATGAAATCTACTCAAACACGGGCTTCGGACTAGCAACAGCAGAAAGCTACAAAGAGTTGAACATTAGCGAGTATGGAACATTTCGCGTTTACAGCGGAAAGCCTGGCCAAGATGTGGATCCTGCATTCTCGAATGACATCGTGATCGACGACAATGCGGATCCCAAAGTCAAGATCGAGAAGAACACAAGTCCAGCCTACAAAGGAATCTGCTATTTTTGCTCTGATCGCTTCAAATATGGTGAGAGTAACACCACACCCAACCTCAGAGCCGAGCTGGAATGCCAGCCGAAAGCATTCTTTGATGACCTGGCCGGCGCTGAAAACGTCGAGATCCCGGACTTTTTCCCTGCCGGATCCGAATTTTCCGGGAAAAGGCAATCCGTCAACAATATAGAAATCCCTATCTGTGACGAAAACGGAGACACCTATCCACCGCTGATCATCTATGAGATCCTGCGGAATACAAACTGGGGATCAGCAAGATTCAACGCGTTGCAGATCGACATTCAATCGTTCGTGAATGCGCTCAAAGTCTGCTACGACGAAGGGATTACCATTTCCGCCGTGTTTGACAGCGATACCAGTGTCCGAGATGCAATCTCTCAGGTCCTGGATTATGCCGATGGAGTTGTCTATCTCAACAGTGACGATCAGATCGCCATTGAGCTGGTCAGACTGTCCTCTCAAGCTCAGATCCCAGAAATCGGAACAGACGCCCTGTGCGACGAACCGCAGATCAAGTGGGAGAACGTGTCCGAGATCTGGGGATGCACAGACATTACGTTCAACGATCGCGATAATAAATACGAAAGCACGTCAGTCTTCTTCGAGTGCCCTGGAACGACAGACAAAAACCGCAAGAAGTTTGACATGCCCTGGATCAAGACTCGTACTGTAGCCAATAAAGTGGTTCATCGTCTGGGATTCAACGGAGCCAGCCAAAGCATCGAAGTCACACTCAAACTGCTGCCGTCTTATGCCGGTCTGTACCACATCGGAGATATTTTTTACTTCAATTTTTCAAAAAGGTTTTCAGTTGCAGGATATTTTAGAATAAACGAGATCAGAATCGGTGAACCCGCAAACCCGGAGATCCAAATTGTCGCGGTCAATATCCTAGAGACAGGATGGCAGCTGGCCGGGGATAACGATGTCAGCTTTTCCGCACCATCCAAAGCACAGCCACCCGTGAACACAGTCGGCAGCTGGTTCGCTGTCAGATGTCTCCCAAACCAGGACGGAAAAGGACTCTCTGTTTTCCTGGCAAATGAAAAAAACTGCCAGTGTAAGTATTATAATATCACAAACAAGTGGGGGACGTTTGCCAGCGGAATGCACGGATCCGAAACCATACTGGGACAGTCTCAAAAATTCCAGATCTGCGGTCAAATAACAAACCTTTCCATCATCGACGATTCCACGATCGAGATCCAATTCTTTGTCGCGGATGGACAAGTAGACGAAGCGACAGATATTTTTAATGGCAAACGCGACGTCTTCCTGGCATGTTCGGCGTATAGAAAAACAGCCACAAACACTTATCAGGCGATCTGGAAGCAGATGAGGTTCAAAATTGCTTGGGAGAAAGACTTCACGCCATCAAACACTACACTTGACGGCGTAACAGGCAAGCTCTATCCGTTCTACGCAACACCCGTCATGGGATATGAGTGCATCGACACTGAAAAAGGGATCTACCCGTCAGCATGTGCATATCTCTTTGAACAAGGAGAGTATTTCGAGTACAGGACAGAAGACACACTATATCACTCTGATCTAGCTGTGTCTGATAACAACAAAGGCACATACATTCGGATCCAGCCGATATTCCTGCGAGGTGAGACAGACAGCCTGAATGTTTTCCATTATTACCTCTCAGGCCGTGGATATAATAGCACGCAAGAAACATATTACGACCTGGAAGCTCACACAGCCACACACCCGATGGCAATGGGATCCGGACTAAACCCACAAAGCTACGATGACGCAGAAGATCCCTGGGGAGGACCCAAGATCCCAGGATCTGGCACCATCATCGCAGCAGCGGAAGATCCGAGCGCTCAGGTGATACCCGCCAGCGAATCAAATGAAGCCACAATCTGGATCAATACAGTGACAGGCGACACATACACACTCCTGGACGGCAGCTGGGTATATGCCCGCAGACTTTCTCACGCAGATGGAATGATCGGCATTGAACGTCTTCCGGTAGGAACGACCGCCGGGACCGTTGCAGCCGGAAACCATCTGCATGATGACCGCTATCAGCTGATCGGCCAATCTGCCGAACGCTATTACATTTACCGTGAAGATTCTACAGCATTCCAGCACGAATCCGGTCAGTGCGGTTTGATACACGTCCACATTACCAGCGAAACAGCGATCACACTGCCGATCCCGGCAGCCAGCACCGCCGAAGATGGAGACGTGATCACGATCATCGTCACAAAAGACAGCAACACAACACTCTGTTACATAACGATCAGCAGTACAAACAACTTTCCAAACATATCTGCGTCCACGGCAACATGCGCGACAGGCGAAATCACACACCTTGTCTGCTCAAATAGCGCCTGGCTAATCATTCAAACTTCACAACTCAAATAATTTAAACAATGACAACTGGAATCAAAACACTAGCATACATCGACGCTGAAAACTCTACGCAGCGCTTTCCTCAAGGCGAATCCGGGCAAGTTCTAATGTCTCAAGGCTCCAATGATAAGCCAAAATGGAAAAAACTGGAGATCGAAGATATTGATCAACTCAGTACAACATTAGAAACGCTTGCACCATCAGAACATACTCATTCACTGGTAGATATTGATTCAGGCATTCCAACAGGCATTCTGTTCGGAGATGGAGAAGAGATTTTAAGCATCGACGAAACAAACGCAACAAATAAATACCTCAAAAAAATATCAGGCGGATATAGTTGGGTAGCAGCTTCCGACATCACAGGAGACTATTTACCACTGGCCGGAGGTACAATGACCGGCCCAATCGAATCTAACATTATCAATTCTAAATACCGCTACTACGGAATCTGTTCAGGCGCTTATAGTCAAGGAACCAGAAAAAATTATCTGATCCGCACAAGAATCCCATTCACACAAGGAACTGGATATATTTTCGACGAAATTGACCCATTTACAATCAAAATACACGGATATGATCTAGACGATTCAAGAAATACAATAGACTGCGAAATCTATCTAACACCAGACCCAACCGGAGAAACATGGTTCAAAAATAAAAACTACTGCAACCGCGGACGCGTTGGCATCTCTAGTGTTAAAGTTTATGCGCCAGACACAAACAACACAGAGAATGGGACAAGCTATCCCTCTATCGAAATTGAATTCACAACAGCAATCAAAGCGTATATCACCGTCGATCTGATTGCGTACAACGCGACAGGCTATCTGCAAATATGTCCAAATTACAACAGCTTAAAAGGATGGACAGTCGTAACATTCATAAGCACAGACACAAATATCAAGCCGGCGTATAATTCTTCAAGTAACTACGATGAATTGACACCAATCAGTGACACCGTAGGCACTCACACTCACAGCATCCTTAATCTTCAAACAGGAGCGGACAACATAACCGGAAAAGCTCTGATTGCCGGCAACGCATCAAACGCGAATCCTGACTGGGGATATTTGGAAAGCATCAAAACACAGCTAACAGGCATCCTGTGCGGAGACGGAACCAGTGTCAGTAACAAAGCAAACACGTCAGCAACAAAGAAATTCCTGGCCGGTCAATCCGGATCCTACAGCTTCGAGATCCCAGGCATCAGCGACATCGATGGCCTAAGCACAGCACTGGCAGGAAAAGCCCCGACATCACACGCAAGCAGCGCTACGACCTACGGCATATCCACAGCGACACTCTATGGCCACGCCAAGTCTGCAAGCTCTGTCCCGCTTGTCGCATCCGGATCCGGAGCGCTTGGAGATCAGACAGCCGTCTTTGCACGTGAAAACCATGTCCACCCCGCACAAACAGAGGTCCATACAGCATATCAGCTCATGTACCCGACCAGCTTCATGGTCACCGGTGGAGCAACATCCGAGGCCGTAGAATTCGACGGCACGCAGGGATATGTCCAGTTGAAGATCACACAGCTGAATCCGTACATGCTTGGACCTAACACCCTGGAAGCCATCGGAGCAGCTGCATCCAGCCACACGCACAGCTACGCAGGATCATCCAGTGCCGGAGGCGCAGCAAACAGCGTCAAAGAAAAGCTCAAGATCCAGCTGAACGGAGGCACACCAACAGAATACAACGGCAGTGCAGAGAAAACAATCAACATTTCCGCCAGCGATGTCGGAGCAGCTGCATCCACCCATTCACACGGCATTACATCCCTCAAAAACGGGCTGTCAAATGTCGAAGTAGGGCGCCTGCTTGTAACAAGCACAGAAGGAGTCGACGGCTCTCCCAACTGGCTCGCAAAAGGAACCGTCGGCGAATATCTCAGACAAGGTAACAACGGCGCAGAATGGGCTCCTGTACGTCAAAGATCGCTCCTCAAGCTGAATGACAATTCATCGGGAATCACAACATCCGGCACTGGTTACACCGTCAGCATGTCTGCAAATAATGATCTAACGATCCACGCGGTCTGCGGATCAGGTCAGACAACAGCATACAGTCGATACATCACACTGCCGGATCCAGCAGATCTAACAGAAGGAGATAGGATTGAAATCATCATCACAAACATCGGCAGCGGTTTGGTCAAATTATACATCGACAACGCCAAAAACGACGCCTCATTGTACCGCACGCAATTAAACGGCAACATCACCCAATCTGAACGATATATCAGCTCAGGTGAACATCTTATCGCTGACGTTGTTATCGTAAGCGGCACGACAAAAGTCTGGCGCATGGTCAAACATTCCGAACTTAACTTTTAACAATAAACACAAAATCAAATAATTATGAGCGAAGAAAACAACATTGATCCCGTGGAAAACCCCACCGAAAACCAGGAACAGCAGGAAACTCAGGAAACTCCTACACAGGAAACACCTGAAACACCGGCTCAAACAGATCCTCAAACGGATCCGCAGGAAGAAACTCAAGAGCAAACTCAAGAAACTCAAGAGAATCCAGAACAGAATCCAGGTGAAACCCAGCAGACAGAGAACACTGTCCGCGAGGGAATTTACCCGAAGAAAATCTACCTGACACAAGAGCAATGCACCCAGAAAGCGCTCGACGCCCTGGCGCTCAATCGCCAAGTCGCTGCCAAAAAGCTCGCCCGTGCTCAGTACGTTGACGAATTCGACACACGTCTGAAGCAGATGGACGCAGAGATCAAGCAGCTGGAAGAAGCCGCCAACGAAACCGGAAACATCGCGCTCAATGGCGAAATGATTGAAGAAATCCCGGTGGACATCCACACAATCGGAAACGAAGAGATCTACGTCAAGAAAGGCCAGGACATCACCAATCCGGACAACATTGTTTTCCGGCAAACAATAACAGAATAACATGAACAGGATCGAATTATCAGATTTTCTGCCA
>Ga0310690_10001638_pt1 | contig 39224 bp, 27 predicted proteins | sample AusTroGonzalo_MG_2_FD_207661 | JGI IMG/M metagenome (GOLD analysis project Ga0310690, IMG submission 207661) | Bovine rumen microbial communities from tropical cattle in Woodstock, Queensland, Australia - Gonzalo_04 (v2) (version 2) | ecosystem: Host-associated > Mammals > Digestive system >... | reverse complement strand
TTCATGTAACAAAAGTTACGGCAGAACCGTGCATACGCCATTTGTTTCAACCGGAGCCTAGGTTCCGCCTTCATGTAACTCTTAGCTCGAAGGATATCCCTTCAAATATTCTGTTTCAACCGGAGCCTAGGTTCCGCCTTCATGTAACCTATGTCTTTCCAAATAGCAAGAAATATTACGTTTTTTGAGCAAAAATTCCGTACCCCACAAAAAACTTCAAAAATAAGGCAAAAAACACTTGTGCAGGCGAGCCGCCTGCGCTCCGACAAGTCCCTTGCAGTGAAAGGGGTGAGGTTATAGCAGAACTATCTGTTTCTCAATTGTCAAAGATCAAAGCAATACTATGCCGTAAAATAGGCGCAGCCGGTCTCATATATTTCCGGCGCAACGCCTGCAACTTGCGCTTTAAAGCTGTATTCCTGTTTGTAAACCTTCACAAAACCGCTCTTAAGATCGAGCTCATGCAGCCTTTTGATCAGTTTGTCGCGGTCAGCTTCCGAAAGCATACATTCAAAAACGCTTTTCTGAACACGGAATCCGTATTCTTTCAAAACTTTATCGACTCTGTTCCGCTCAGTGTTGAGCGAAATATCGTAAGCAAAAACATAATTTCCCGTTTTAGGCATCACTCCACCTGTACCAGGTCAGTTCACTTTTCCCTTCAGCCCAGCTCTTAACGAGCGCACACTGATCATAAAGCTCTTCGGCAAGAGTTTTTCCGGTTTTTGCATCTATTCTCCCCAATTCTCTTTCAAAAGAAGCAAGGATAGCCTTTATTCCGCTCTGCTTGATGATTATTCCTCGGTCGCTCGTCACAAAATCGGATGATTTCAGCTGCTGCAGGTTTATCGCGCTGAGAACAGCATTGAAAACGATTGCGCGGAAAGGCTCTTCAATGTCACACGCAAGCGATTCATAGCGGCCGTTCGCGCTGTGGAGAAACCCCAGATACGGATTCAGTCCGAGCGCATTCAAAGTGAGTGCTACTCTCTGAAACAGCTTTGCATAGGCAAAATTCAAAGTGGTGTTCATGATATCGTTTTCAAATCTCGCACGCCTTTCGAACCTGAAATCCTCGTTCAAAATCAGGTCTTGGACTTCATCGTGGATGAAGCGGCTCGCAGAACCTTCGATCCCCATGACTTCATCAGTGTTTTTTGCCTTCTCAAGTGATTTCACCGACTTTTCCAGCTGTTTTATGATTTTTGCCGTTCCCTCTTTCCACCTTTTTCTGAAAAGAGTTTCAAACGATCCGATCTTTGCTGCAACTATATCCCGCGCAGTCTGAAGCATTTCATCATCAGACAGCGACGAAAACTTTGCGTTGTGCCGTGAGATCATTTCATAATGACGTTTTTTCGGAGTGATGAAAGTCCCGTATTCATCCGATTTCCCGAGCGAGAGCGACACCGTGATATCCCTTTCGGCACATTTTTTCAGAAAATCGGTGCTGAATACCGCCTTTTCCAGAATGATGACTTCACTCAGCCTGTTGACGGGATAACTCTCTTTCAGCTTTTGATCGCAGTAAACTTCGAGTGTTCCGCCGCTTATTCCCAGAAACGAGTTCATCGCCGTGACGTAAAGCGGCTTTTTGTAAGGCTCGACTACCGTCTCCTCATCATCCGCAGATGAAGGCTCTGCGGCTCTTTCCGGCACAAAATACCCCTGTGAAGTCGTGAGTGCCGGCCCGAGATGGAGCTCGCATGCAAGCAGAAGAAGGTCGCGGAACGACGAAAAATCGCCTGAAAGCGTGATCTTTCCGACACATCCGCGGATCAGCTGCCCGTAAACGCCGTCCTTCTGATGGGTGCAGAGGGTTTGACGCCTTAAACCGGTCGTGATTTCAAAAGCATCGGTATCGATCCCACCCTGCAGATCATCGCCGAAAAGGCGTTTCATCCTTCCCGAAAGCAGCTTTTTGAAGAGCTCTTTCGTAATTATTGTTCCGACATCCCTGCCTGAACTGAATGGAAGCGGCATCAATAGATCAAGCGTGATCTCGCCCTTTTCCGGAACAAAAGTATACTCTCTGCGAAGATCGTCAAGCGTTTTCAGATAAGGCTCTGAAACCTCTTCCAGTTTGTAATAGTTCTGGTTTTCAGGCACATCCATCCGGTTTTTCAGAGCTTCGGTGAACTTGAGAACCGTTTCTTCGTCAATTCCGCAGAAGAAATAGCAGACAGTAAAGAGCTCTTTTTCCTCAAGAACATCGCTGAAACGCCTCCCCTCGACATGGTAAAAAATATTCGGCACAGCCAGATTTTTCCATTCCATGCTGGGGAAAGCATCCATATAGCTCTCTTTCATAATCGCCTGCAGGACAGCGTGAAGGATCACGCCTTTTTTCTGCGCGGAATAAACAGTTCTGAGAGTGAAGAAAACGGGTGTCATTTTACCTCTTTTCAACTAATCTTCTGGTTTTATAATCTCAACATCTCTCGGTTCTTTTGCTACATTGGAATAACGCTCAAGCTTAACGGGAACTATACCTTTTTTACGGTTTCCTTTCGCAGCTTCAAATTCCTTTTTCTCAAGACTCGGATAGGATGTAGTCAAATCATCTTTCCACAATCTGACATCTGCCATTGTTCTGAGTTCTTTAATCTGAGGCGATTTTTCCCAAGTGTATATTTCTTTTTTATTTTCAAACTCATTTTCCATAAAACGCTGAAATTTTGCGACACAATCCTGCAAATCAATTTCCTGCGAAGTTTCAGAATCTATGTTTTTCGTGATGTCTATCGTGATTCTGCCAAGTCCGAGCGGTTTTCCCATTCCGATGTTATGCTGGAAATATTTCCCTTCATCATCAAAACGACCGAATTTCAAAGACCAGATCAATGCGCCAAGCTCTTCACGCTTAAGGTTGAAAAAACGGATCGAGCCGGTAAAAACAGTTCCCGGTTTAAGCGGAACAAGCTCAGTAGCCATATCTTCATTAATTTTTCCATCCTTCTCAGGAGGCTTAGGATACGAAGCCTCAATTCCTTGAGCCGGATAACGTTTCCAGCCGCTGATTTTCGCATTACTGTCAAAGAAAAGTTTATATTGATCACTTGACACCAAATTATCAGGTTGCTCTAAATAATTCGGATAATAACTTGCTTTAGGACCGCCAAGTACTGTCATTTTCAAGCCTTGAGTCTTAACTGCACTGATATTCCTTTTACTGATAAAATGCGAAAACTGAACTCTTCCGCGCAAAGCGTCGTTACCGTTGACATAACCAAAAATAAGATCTGAAAAATCGGGTTTTTTACTTGAATGCTTGTCAACAGGTTTTACTGCGTCTTTTACGGAATAGTCATAAGGAAGCCTGTACATCATAGCCAGACCGAAAGACTGAACTTCTTTATCGTCTCCAAGATAAAAAACAGGGACCTCTTTTCCTTCTTTGAGTTGATTTTTCCAAAACGCCCATGCTTCCAATTCAAAACCGTTGCTGTCTTCATTGATAAATTCAAAATTGTCTTTCAACTTTTCTGAAACATCGAGCGGCTGCTCTTGTTTATTGTAAAAAACAAACTCCAAATGTTTTCTATAAGGAATCTTTCCCGGCTTGTCCGGCTCTTGCCTTTTTGACGGTTGCCCTGTCAGAACCAGAACCGCATGCACAAGATTACCATCGTTTTTCCTGGCGACTCTATTTACTTTTTTATCCAATGTATTTGAAGGTGAAATCCAAACTTCAGCATTTGCAGAAATTCCTAGATCTTTGTACTTGTTTTCTACAGATTCTTTGTCAGAACGCCCCATCGGACGACTGAAGATTATTTCAAGATCCTCCTGCTCCACTCTGCCGTAACTGCACGGGTAAATCATCCAGCGGCCGTTTTTATCTTTGTGAAGCCAGCCTGCCTTAACTTTGTTGACAAGCCTTTTAGTATAATCGCGATTGTGTAAATCCCTTATCGAATACCTGTCATCGTTGAAACGCTGCATCTTTCCGAAAGTTGCGATTTCAAGGACATTTCTGATCATTCCTTTGAACGATGTTCCAGGAATTATGTATTTATCCTCGCCGTTTACTTTTGCCGTAAAAAACTTCTGGTAGTCGGAATTATCGTCTTTTTTATCTGCTTCACTCCAATTTCCGCCGTTTCTGATGTAAGTATCGCTCTGGAGCGTGACTGCGAGCTCTATTTTTCCGCTGATTCCGTCTTCAAACGGAATGTCGTGGCTGACTTTATCCGCCCAATCCGGAAAAACGACTGTGCCTGAAAGAGGAACGAAATTATAAGGTGATTTTATCGGCTTGTTAGGTTCTGTCTGAACATCGTCGTGTTTGCTGAAATTACCACGGTTTTTGTTGTTCCAACTGTTATTTCCGTTTTTATTCCAGTTATTATTTCTGTTTTTGTTATCCCAGTTTCCCATTTCTGCCTCCTATTTTCCGAAGCCTGCAAAAACGATCTTTCTTATCGAGCCGTCTTCTTCGTTGATGATATCCGAGAAAAGGATTTTCTCTCCTTCCTGAGTCGCGACAAAGTATTCTTTCGGTTTTTCAAGTTTTTCTTTCGTCAGATCAACTGTCGTGACGATGTATCTGCCGCCTGCGAAACGGATTTCGACGCTCTTTTTATCCTTTTTGTACCAGCAGCTTTCGACGACAAACTGACGATCTTTGCACGGAAATTCAGGCATACCTTCACCGTCTTTGCGCAGTTCAGGGTGATCAGTATTGTCAAGCCAGTAGTAGCCGCAGTCCATCCCTTCTGCTTTCAGTGCATGCCAGAATTTTTCAAGAGCATTGCAGTCCATTTCTCTTTTTATAATATTTTCACTCATTGTTTCCTCCTACTTCTTCTTTTTTCTTTTCTTTAAAGCATCCGTGTCCGCGCATCGTGCTGCCGCCGAGAGGAAGCATTCCTGTACGGATTTCATCAAGAGCCCTTTCAAAGGCTTTTTTGATATTGCCGTCAGGATCCTTTTCCTTGTCAAAAGCCGATTTTTCGACATAGATTTTAATCGGTTTGAACTCGAATCTGTTTTCACAGACTTTCTCGTTAAAAAGAGCACCGTTCATCGCTCCGCCTGTGAATCTGTCGATTGAAACATGCTGGAAAATTTTCTCATCGACATTTTCTTCAAGTATCAGGTCGTCAAAAAACACTTTTCCGGCAGCGACTTCTTCGCCTTTTGCCTTTTTGTCATAACCGAAAAGAGTTTTTACAGCCTCGTTATTTGTTCCGGTAACTTTTTCCGGACTGACTTTTCCTGCAAAATGACCGGCATATTTGTTGTAGTAGAAAGCGGTTCTGTGGGAAATCGCTCCCTTGATCGAAGAAGCGGGAACAAGGATTTTTTCATCGCTGAGTTTGGGTTTGCTTTCATCCGACCAGTCAACAAAAGCCTCTTTTTTCGGTGTCATATCGACAATTTCATCACCGTATCCGCTGCCGAAAGTGAAAAAATCCTCCGGCTGGATCTCGAGAGTGTAGCATAAATATTTATCTGACTTTCCGTCTGATTGGAGTTTCTTCTTTTCCCATGCAGGTTTTTTGTTGAATGAAGAAGAGTGTGCAAGATATTCTTTGACATCATCAGATTCCTGGAAATCAAAAGTTTTCGAGAAACATTCATGAACTTTAAGTCTTCCGAGACCGCTTCTCACTTTGCCGCCGACCCTGAAAGTATCGCTTGAAACAACTTGAAGCAGCTTTTCCCAGTCGGCCGAAAGATCTTCGTTATTCTCAGTCAGTTCAAGCTCACATACAAATCTGACCCCTTTCGGAAGGACGCAGTTGTCGAATTTTCCTGTGCCGGACACTGTGCCTTTTTCATTTATCCTGCAGTGGTCGCGCAGAGGAAGAGCATAAGCCTGCATCGCTTTTAGATATTCGCTTTTTGTTATTTCATCGCCGGTCATCAGGCCTTCTACAACTTTGCCGCCTTCATAAATCAGGTGTGCATTGCTGACAACGAGCCTTGAACCTGCACCGCCTTGTTTTGCCTGAAAACCGAAGATCCTGTTTATAAACTCTTTATCATTTTTCTCATCGAAATAACTTCTGATTACACCTGCGAGGCTTGTTCCGTTTATCTGAGGAAGTCCGTTAGCATCGCAGTTTACAGGCGCGTCAAGGGTAAGGTCTGAACTGCCGCTGCCGACATGGAGCGGGGTTTCGGCCTCAAAAACAATTCTTGCCAGATATTTTTTCATTATTTACCTCCATTATCTTTTGATTTTTTGGCAGCATCTTTTGCTGCTGTTGCACACAGAAGCTCGAAAAAGCGGAGTTTCTGAATATCGTTCCAATGTTTGAGCATCTTCGATTCCGGATGCAGAACATCTACAATATTTTTTAATCTGTTTATATGCTTACCCCATTTATCATTGAGGCGTTTTTTGAAAAGATATCCGTCTTTCTTGTTAAAAATCTCACTTTCAAAATTTTCCCATTCCGTCCCTTCGACAACAGCCGTTCTTGCTTTTGCTCTCAAAACACCCCACTGACTTGGAGTGAGTTTGTTCTTTTCCTTCGGAACATACGGAAGTGCGTTTGTGACTTGCTCAGCGATTTCCTGCTCCGCTGTTTTCTCCTGCTGCTTACTTTCAAGCCATGCAATAAGAGGATCGGTGCACGACAGAGGGTTAATATTTTCTTCATAATCTTTGATATCTTTCGGTGCGTTTTCAAGAAAATCAGGATTTACGATTATCTGCCCGAGACCTGTTGACTGATATTCTCCGACAACCGTTTTGCCGTTGTACCCTCTTTCAGACTTGACAGTGAACACACTTCCTTTGTCGATGCAGGCTATGTCGCCGTCGTAAGCGTTTCTTGCCGCGTTTCTCGGAGTGAAGACATATTTTCTAACAAAACTCTCGTTCCATAGGATTTCTCCCTCTTTGAAACCGAGCTGCTCTGCTGTCGGCTGGAATGTCGGCTGACCGTTTTCATCAAAGAAGCAAAGACGCGAATCGGCATAGACTTTGTACTTGTTTTCCATCGCCTCATATGGCTCGCAGTCAGTAACAAGAGAATCGTCTCTGTCGATTTTCACATTTCCGTACTGGCTCGTTTTCGATTTTCCGATCCTGTGGTTTTTTGAAGTGAAAAATTTATTAAGTTCTTCGGCGATCTCCTTCTTTTCATCGTCGAATTCCATGACAAAAACCCACTCGCTCCCTTTGACAAGAGCGTCGTAACCGAAAAGAGCACCTTTTTCGGCACGTCTCGAATTTTTGTCGTATGAAGATTTCATCGTGTACTGGTGTTCCGGCTCGACTTTTTTCCAGGTTCTCCCCTCTGCAGTGAAGAAACCGCTGCGTATCTGCTTCATCTGGATCGTATCTTTCGGATCAGCATCCGGATAGATCTCTTTTCTCGGCACCGGTTTTCCGTCAAAACGGTAGAATTCTTCCATTTCTTTGACTTTCGGTCTATGGAGGCAGAGCGGGATTTTGAAACTTCTTTTCCCGTCGATCAGCGGATGTGCGTCAAGGAAGCGGATTTTTCCTGAAAAAACAGCGTCAAAAACATCATAATTTTTTCCGTTTTTTCTGTTTTCTGTGAAAAGATAATTTGCCGCGATTCCCATAAATGCAGAACCGCTGAGATAATCAAGCGATTCCGACATTTCGGTCGAGCTGAGCGAACTCATTACGACATCGGCAAGCAGTGTAACTTTGTAACTGTATCTCATTATTTTACCTCCGCCATTTCACATCTTCCGAGGCCGCGGTTTCTCTCCATGCCGAGCCTTTTTATGAACTTCATGCACTTCAAAATCGCATCTTTATGCGCATCTTCACATTCGATCGTGCCGAAAAGTGTAAGAGGAATTACAACCTCGGCTTTTCTGAGAGAATTGTCTTCTGCAACGCCTGTCTTTCTGTCGATCTTGGTGGATGCGATCTCGCGGAAAAGACACGCTTTTTTCTCATTGTCGTTTTTCAACGCTTTTCTGACCTCTTTATCAAGTTCGGCATTTGAAAAGTATGCTTTTCCCATTTCGGTTTTGTCACCTTTTTCTTTTGTAGAACCGAAAATTTCTTCTTCACAGGTTTTACCAAGATTTTTTGCCGCATCTCTCAGAAGTCCTTTTACCGTTTTGCCGGGAATGTAGGGAAATCCGTCATTGTCACGCAGAGCCGCGATATCGATATCGGCGTTTCCCGTGAGACCGCTGGAGCAGTTCCAGTCTGTGAAAAATTCGATTTTATATTTAATTGTTGCCATTTTTTCCTCCTTCATCTTTTACGGAAATAAGGGTCAGAATATCGAGAACAGGTGAAACACCGTCTTTTTCGAGATTCAGTTCTTCTTCGCCTTTGCCTTTGAGAAGTTTGTTCATTTTCTTCTTAAAATCATCGTATTTATCTTCATCATTTCCCTGCGCCACGCTTGTAAAACGCTCTTTCAGAAGATTTGCCGAATGCGGATTGACCAGTTCCTCACTCATCCAGTTTCTGAGGAAAGTTTTGAAAGGATTGTTGCTTTCGAGCGCTTTTACAACCTCGCTCAGATCATCAATGTGAGGAAGAGCATCATCAATGTCCGGTCTTTTTTCGTTCTTTCTGTCATAAACTGCATAAGGCCCGAAAATAAATTCCGCATTTCTGTCTTTTATATTTTCAAAATCTTCGGCAAAACTGCCAAGCTCCTTTCTGAAAGCAAGACAAGATGGAATTTCAGGAAGCCCCTTCTCTCTTTTAAGGTTCTTCGCCTTGCCCTTTGCAAGAGAGCAGAGCGATTCTGCCAGTTCGTATGCAAAATGCATCGGATAATTTTTCTTTACGAAGGCTATTCCCGCACAGACCGTGAACATACTTCCCTGTTTTTGATCCAGCTTTTTATCCTTCGTGTTTTTTTCGAATTCCTGAATGAATTTTTTGGTAAATTCCACGGCATCTTTTGCTTTGCAGATAAACGTGAAGTCATCACCGCCGAGAACTATCGGACGGAAAGGATATTTATCACTGTCTTTGTAAGCATCCTTTATCTCTTCGAATGCCGTTCGTGCTGAAGTTACCGTGCAGTCATCGAGATTTTTGGAAAAGGTTTTAATATCAAAATCCTTATTCTCTTTCTGATCCTGAAGGAACTGTCCGAGTCCGTTTCCGTCGGCATGGACAACAGCTATGAAATTTTGAGAAATTTCCTCTATTATTAAAGGCAGTTCGCGTCTCTCAGGGGTCGGTGTAATACCGGTCAGTTTCATCGTAAGATCATTTTCGTTTTCATCATCGCTCTCGTCCAGAAGTTTATCCTCGAGCTTTTCATGAGCCGGTCTGGCTTTTTGAAACTTTCTGCGGTTGGCTTCGTCCATAGACACCCAGATTCTTTCACCTTTGTCATTATAATCCGGAACCTTGAGCATCTCTTCGGCACGAAGCGGAAGCCCTGTGCGGTTATCCCTTTTTACAATCATAAGATTCGGGTAGTAAAGTGTCGCAGGACGGTTTTTTTCCGTACTCAGACCTGCTTCGAGAGTTTCATTCCAATCGGCATCATTGCAGCCATCTTTTTTTTCTACATGAGTCTGGGAATATTCTATTCCCGGAACAAATTCACGTGCGGTTTTAATAAATTCACGTTCAAATTTCTTCGCATCTTCATCTGCTTGAAATGAAATTTTGATCGTGCTTGCCGCAGCCTGAATAATTTCTGCACCGCTGATTTTCATTTTGTTCAGCTCTTTTTTCAAAAAATCCTCGCTGCAGATAACATTGAGCAGTTCGCTCGCCCCTACAATCTCTTTCAACCTGTTCGTTGAAAAAATGTAGCTTTGGATTCCCTGGAATTTTCCGCCATAATAAGTTGTCATTTACCCCTCATGGTCAGCTGTTTATAAAAATCCTCTCCATCGTTATACTTATCCTTGCCGCATAAAAAATCGTCATTGATTTTATCATCCAGCTTCACCCAGATCCTGCCGCTGAACGGCGGGAATTCGTTGTAAAGAAGCCTTGTGAAATAATATTTTCTTTCCTGATTTTCAGTTTCATCAATGTCTCTGTAGATGAGTTCGACATTGCGGTAAGTATTGGCTGTCGTCTGGGCAGCATAACTCATCAGCCTGTTGCCGCTCGTGACATTGAAAACAACGGTTTTGTCAGGACTGATATTTTCAAAATGGTCTTTCAGAGCTTTCTCTGCCTCATATATTTTTTTTGAAGTAAGAAAATTTATCTCAGGTGTGATTCCGGCATATTTTTCCGCAACATATTTAATCCATTCTGCGGGTATTTTTGATTCCTTCTCACTTTCAGAATGCCACAAAAAAACTTTTTCAGGTTTCAAAAGAATGATCGAAGCCACCTGCGCCTTGATGTTCCCTCCGACAAGAACGTGGAGCTCATCCACTTTTCCGGAAAACTCCATATTTTCAAGATGTTTTGTTCCCTGATCCGTTATGTGGTTCCACGCAGCTTCGACAGTGTCGGCAAATCTTATCGTTTTTCCGAAAGTTCCTCTGGAAATTCCGGCATAGTTCGCATCAGGAACAATGAACTTCCGTTTTGTGGTAAGTTCAAGTTTGTTGCCGAGCCCTACTTTGCCGACTTTTCCTGTTTTTCCGGCATCTCCTGTGACGATCCACTCTTTTGCAGCGGCATAAATCTGATCCGGAGTCCCTTCCTGCACAAGTTTTTCCGCCAGAGTCTCCGCAAGTCTGCATGACGGGCCGTCTTTTTTATAATCCCAGAAAGCACTCCACTTTTCCGTATAAGCATTGAAAAAAAATGTTTTTCCCTTGTCCGATTTTACGGCAAGCCCCCACGAAGGAAGTTCATCGTCTTTAGTTCTAAGCGGAAAAAAGAGCGCTGACCATCTTTCCATGTCGAGTTCCGAAAACACGAAACTGCTGCATTCCCCGAAAGGAACCGCATTTTTATAAAGCTCCTTCAGTGCGGCGACTTCAGACGTTTCTTCTTTGACCATAAGCAGGGAAAGCATCCTGAAATTTTTGAGCACAGACTCTGAATCATCCGGAAGTTCAGTTTTTACACCTTTAAAATCTTCGGCTCTGTAAGGAAAATCTGACAGGAACCACTTTAATAAATTTCTGTCAGTACCGCCTTTTTTAATCTGCCAATCGTCAAAAAGCCGCGCTACCATGGGATATAAATCTCCAGAACAACATCATTCGCACCTGAAATATCCTTCTCAAGTTTATCAGGAAAATATTCAATAAGCTGTGCGACACCGTGATCGGACGCGTGGTATATAGAACCGAAACCTATGCTGTTATCTTTTTTGTCACGGAGAACGAAAACCATTCCTTCGGGAATTTCAGCTTCATTCAAATCAAAACTCCATTCGGGCAGATTCTTTTCGATGACATCTTTTCTGAGGAATATCGGATCTGTAAGGTGAGCCGTAAAGGATCTTGAATCGACCTCACCGCCTTTTCTGACGACCATCGCACTTGAATCCTCGTCGGCAGCGGCAAAACCTGCCGGCTGAGTATAAATATTGAGACTTTCGACCCATCCGGCAATAAATTTGTTCAGCCGGTTTTTCACACGGCTTACAACAGATTCACTTGTATTCTCTGCCATTTCAAAAAGCTTAAATCCTGTATCCGCCGTAACCGGAACATATTCCGCCATAGCCCTGAGCCTTCTCTCTTCCCTGCCGCAGCGGGTCATTTCTTCATTCGAAACAGAATACTTTTCAACAATTTCTGCGATATCGTCAATATCTTTGACTGTTCCCGCCTTTTTTGTGCAGTCAAGCTGATAAATGCTGACAGGATAACTCAGCCATTTATGAAGAATCCAGCCGTTTTTCAGATCCGTATCCTGACCTTCGACAGCATCTCCCATGTAGTCGGGAGTAACGACTGCACATCTGAAGACTTTGTCGTTCCAAGGCTTTTTTTCACCGTCATCCAGAAGAAGGACAGCGCACGGCTTGAAAGTGTAGATAAAAGATGAGTTACCGTTTTCATCAACAACTGGAAGTTTGCTCCGGGTGTAGAAAATATCGCCTTTGCGGGGAAAATATGTCCTCTTCTCAGGATTTTCAGCAGGAACCAGTCTGCTTTCCGCAGCAGGTACAGATTCCAGTATTTTATGGAAATCTTCTTCAGAAATCATATTTTCGCTTTTGACAATACCGTATTTCCCGAATTTAACTCTGTCCAAAGCTCTCCCGCAGTTCAAATCTCTTCTGATCTGCCCGGCAAGATCCGCCTCAACCGCTTCCTGATTTTCGGCAAATTCTTTCAAAAGCGGTTCGTCGGGAACGCTTGGAGCATCGAAAGGATCTTCCCAAAGAAACATTTCTCTTGCGTATTCCGCCGCAAGAGCTTCAATTTTTTTCTTAGTCATTTTATTCTCCATAGAATTAAAAAACATCAAACTCACTCTCTTAAAGCGTTCCTAAAATTCTTTTTCCGGACTTTTTTCCAAAATTTCAGGTTTTCTTTCCACAAATTCAAGAATCAGTCTTCTCAGAAAGAAACTGACATACCCGGCTGCGAATTCCGGAGAGACCGTTTCGTTGAACAATCTTGAAATTTCATCAAGTATGCGCTGCTGTCTGCCGGATTCCGTTGAGGTGCTGGCTTTCAGCACACCTTTGGATTTAAGATATCCGACATAGTCCTTCAAACCGTAAACCTTACCGTCACGGGTCTTCTCCTCATTCCACCACCAGACAAAGAAAATTGCGAAATTTACCGCAAACTCCCCTTCTTCCGGAAGTTTGTTGTTGGCAAGAATTTCCCTGACCCACATTTTGTCGTCATACTCCTTTTGTTCCAGATAACGGGGGTCTCTTTTATAGATCCGTTTTATTTTTCCCTCACGCCCGTCTTTTGTCTCTATGAAATCAAAAACGGATTCCAGTATTCTGGAAGTATTATCCTCGAGGCTGTCTTTAATTTCTTGTTCTTCGGAACGATCCTGCTCCATAGATTTTTCAATCAAAGCTTTATTTTCGAGAGTAGTACCGTCTTCCGCTTCCGAGAAAGCAGGAGTTTCTTCCGTTTCAAGTTCATCGCTTTTCATTTTTACATTTATGAACTGTTTTTGAAGAGCATCGCCTATATAATTCCTGATTTCTGTCTCGCGGTCAGGCTTATCCTGCGACTTTTCAAGAATATTGTCGTAGTAGCCTTTCTGCAAAGTTTCAAAAAAATAAAGAACTGTTTCCGAGAAATATTCCGTCCACTGCTGTTTTCTCAGATCCGGCTCATCAAAAGTCAACATTATTCTTTTGACACTGAGTTTCTGAGTCATAAAATTTTGCAGCTCGCGTTCTTCCTCACCATTGAGTTTCTCTCCGTTTCTTACTTTAAAAACAATGTCCCAGATCATATCCGCCCCCGTTTATATGGTTCACATTTTTGACGCAGTATCATACTAAAACACTTCAAAAATAAAATTTTTTACAGAATAAAAAAATAAAGTCGAATGCCCTCCCAGAACCGGTAAGGACCCGCGTTTTTTCCAAAAAACTTTCAAATTTCGGAAAAAAATGCTAATAAAGCGCGTCTTTTTTTGTTGTTTTAAGGAAGAAACCATGAATATGAATCCTAAAGACAAAATCAAAATTCCGGTTCAGATAATGCCGACACTCGACCCTGAGTTCAGAAAGCATACTTTCGACGAGGTTCCGGTCGGTTACGGCGAGGATTCCGCCATTCTCGAGGCGTGGAGATGTCTCGGGTGCAAAAACGCGCCGTGCGTCAAGGGATGTCCTGTAAATATCGACATTCCTAAAGTCATGAAACTGACTGCAGAAAGGCGTTTCGTCGAGGCTCTGCAGGTGATACGCCAGGACAATTCGCTTCCTGCTGTGTGCGGCCGTGTCTGTCCTCAGGAGAGCCAGTGTCAGAAAAACTGCACGATGGGAAAAATAAATTCACCGGTATCTATCGGAAATATCGAGAGATTTCTGGCAGACAACTTTTCAAACGAGCTGCCGAAGCCGAAAATAGATTCTTCGACAGGCAAAAAAATCGCGATCGCGGGAAGCGGTCCCGGCGGCCTTGCCTGCGCCTATCAGTCGGCTCTGTACGGCCACAAGGTCACTGTTTTCGAAGCTCTGCACGAGCCCGGCGGCGTTCTTGCCTACGGAATTCCGGCATTCAGGCTTCCTCGCAAAATCGTTGCTGAAGAAATCAAGATCCTTAAAAAATACGGTGTCGAGTTCAAAATGAACACGATCATCGGAAAAACGATCTCAGTTGAAGAAATACTCAATAATTACGACGCGTTATATATCGGAACAGGTGCAGGCGTCCCATTTTTTCCCGAAATTCCTGGCGAAAATCTTCCGGGGGTCTATTCCGCAAACGAATACCTCACCCGCGCAAATCTGATGCACGCCGGCAAACTCTGGAGCAAGACTCCGATTTCGGTAGGAAAAACGACTGTCGTCATCGGCGGAGGAAACGTCGCTATGGATGCCGCGAGAGTCGCTCTGAGACTCGGCAGCGAACGTGTCGTCATCGCATACCGCAGGCTCGAAGCCGATATGCCGGTGCGCCGCGAGGAGCTTCTCCATGCCCGAGAAGAAGGGATCGAAACACAGTTTCTTATCTCTCCGGTCGAAATAACGGAAGGCTGCAACGGCCGGGTTTCGAGCATTGTCTTCAGAAAAATGCGTGCAGAAAACGACCCTGACGGCGGCAGAAGCAGAATTTTCGAGACGGACGAAACTTTCACAATGGAGTGCGAAGTCGTAATTTTCGCGACAGGAACCAGTCCGAATCCGACTCTGACAGGCAACTGCAGAGAACTCGAAGTCAACAGAAAAGGCTGCATCGTCGTCGATCCCGAAACCTGCGCAACGAATATCCCGCATGTTTATGCAGGCGGTGATGCGGTAAGCGGCGCTTCGACCGTTATTCTGGCGATGTCGAACGGAAAGACAGCCGCGAATGCAATAAATGAAATGTTTAACAAATCTGAATAGTTAAGTAAAATGAAAAAAATCACCTATCTTTTTCTGATCCTTGTTTTTTCACTCCTTTCATGCTCGAAAAAGGCCGCTCCTGAAAGTCCTGAAGCGGTTCAAAAACAGCTTCCTCCCCGGATCGAAAAACCGGTCAAAGCTCCTGAAAAAAAGGACGAAAATCTTCCTAAAAAAGATGAAAATCCTCAGGAACAGAAGAAGGAAAAAACTACCGACGAAAAAATGAAAGAGGCGAATGAATCGATATCAGACAGTTTCCGCGAACACGGTCAGGGCTCGGTCCTGCACTCTTCCGACAAACTCAACAAAAACGAGATGACACACGGAAGATACAAAATCAACGAGCCGGACTACGACATGCCGCCGCGGCCGATCGAATTTAAAAGCCTGAAAAAAGTCTATACCTATTTCAGACTGAAGGAAAAACTGCCGGAACCGGTTCTCGAATCGCTGAACGGCTCGCTCGTGACGATGGTCGGAGCAGTCATGCCGTTTGAAAAAATTCCCGAAAACGGAAAATTTTCGACTTTCTGGCTCTCAAATCCGGCAATCGTTATGAAAGGCTGCGTTTTCTGCAATCCCCCGACGCTCGGCGACATCGTTTACGCTTACAAAGACGCCGGCGAAATCCCTTTTGAATTCGAGCGCGAAAAACTTTTCAAGCAGGTCCTGCTGGTAAGCGTTACGGGAAGGTTTTTTTTCGGCCCCGACACGATAAACGGGCAGACTTTCCTAAACAGCATTCTTGTAAAAGAAATAAAGATATTGAACTAAGTATTGAGTTTTATTAAACAAAAAAGTTTATATCCGGGGTTCTGATGGTTCTATTTGAAAAGATTTCGGTTAAGAATCTCACAAAATCGTTCCCTGATACAAGCGGAAAGAGAAACGTGATTTTTGAAAACGTATCTTTTGAACTGCATCAGGGGGCGGTTCTGCGCCTTTCGGGGGCAAGCGGAAGCGGCAAAACCACATTTATGAACGTAATGTCAGGGCTGATAAAGCCCGATTCAGGGTCGGTTTTATTCGGAGATACCGACATAACACAGCTGAAAGAGAGCGCAAAGGACAGGTTCCGCGCAGAAAACATCGGCTACATTTTCCAGACTTTCAACCTGCTCTCCCCTTTTTCGGTCATCGAAAACGTCTATGCACCCCTTGCATTTGCCGGAAAACTCACCGGGAATTACAAAGACAAGGCACTGGAATCATTAAAAAAAGTTGAAGTAGACGAGTTCGCGGCCAAAATGCCCTATCACCTTTCTGTCGGGCAGAAACAGCGTGTCGCGGTAGCGAGAGTCCTCTTTGCCGGTCCGCCCCTTGTCTTTGCAGACGAACCTACGGCGAGCCTTGACAGAAACTCGTCGGAACTTGTCAAAAAAACGCTGCTTGAACTCAATAAAAACGGAACGACCATTGTTCTGACATCGCACGATCCGATTTTTGACGATGTAAAGCCCGATGTCGATTTCAATCTTGAAACGGGGGCTCTGTCATGAAATATTTATTCATTTTAAAAGCGGTTTTTCACAGCATAAGTCACCGGAAATTCTCGGTTTTTACAAGCATTTTCGCAATCTCGGCAGCGTTTGCTTTCCTTGCCGCGGCAGGATGCGTTTCGTTCGGGCTTGCAGCGACGGCAGTGAACTCATCGCTTGCTTTCCCGCTTGTCGTAGGTCCCGCCGGAGCAAGCGACACCACACTCGTCATGTCAACGCTTTTCAATACCGACAAGCCTGCGGGCACGCTTGACTACGGATTTGCCGGAAAACTTGCCAGTGACGAAAGAGTATCGGCAGTATTTCCGGTCGCGCGCTCAGACAGCTACACGGGAGTGCCGATAACAGGAGTCGAAAGTGCCTACATAAACGAGATTGCAAACGGTTTCGAAGCCGTTGAAAGCGGTCTGAAAGAAGACGATATTTTCGGGAAAAACGGCGGAAACTGCGCTGTAATCGGCTCGAAAACCGCGGCGAAATACGAAATGAAGGTAGGAGATACATTTTTCGGAAGCCACGGAAGCGTCGGCGACGAAGATGCGCACCTCCATGACTTCGAATACAGAGTCTGCGCCGTACTGAAAGCGGTGAACGGACCCGAGGACTTCGCGATTTTCACAAGCCTCCGGAATGTCTGGAAAATTCACGAACACGGACATCACGAAGCGGAACACGAAGAACACGACCACGGACATCACGAAGCTGAACACGAAGAACATGAACATCATCACGAACACGGCGAAGAATCTGCTGACGGAAAAATCACGGCGGTGCTTGTAAAAACGAAAAACCCTGTTTTTACAGCGGCACTTGAGCGGGAATATTCGGAAAACGGTTTTACCAGCGCGACCGATACCGGAAGAACCGTGCGGAAACTTATGTCATACATGAACAAGGCCGAGGAAGCGGCCGGATTTTTCAGCTACGGAACACTTTTTCTGGTCCTCATCATGGTTTTCGTGACAATAATGACTTCAATAAATGAAAGAAAGCGCGAAATGGCGCTCATGAGGACTCTCGGGATCGGGAGAGTACCTGTTTCACTGATGATTTTTCTTGAGCTGCTTCTGATTTCGATCGCCGGGATCGTCATCGGAACTCTCGGCGGACACGCCCTGCTCGCCTTCTGCAAACCGGCTGTCGACTTCGAACTCGGGATAAATCTGGAACCTTTCTTTTTCACGGAAATAGAGTTCCGCGGAATGATTTACACGATTATTGCGGGTGTTCTGCTTTCATTTGCGGCAATGGTTAAAATTTACAGAATGAATCTTGTCGAGGAAATCGCAAAAGAGTAAAAAAACAATGGTCATAAATAAAAAATTCCCGCAACTGAAAAAAATGTTCAAAGATAACTTATTGACATGACTAAAAAAAAAAGTTTGGGGCATAATTTGCTAAGAAAGATTTCGGAAAATTGTTCATTTTCATTTGACTTTGATTTGCGTTTCAACTATTTTAGCGCGTTTTTTTGGAAATGGAAACTTGCTCATATTAAAGGAGGAGAGATTGAAAGTGTTTAGGTTTTACTTTCTCGCTCTGCTGTTAATCTGCGCGTTGCCGGTTTTTGCACAGGAGGCTGAAAACTCTGAAAGTGCACCGGAACAAAGCGAAGCTGCGGCACCCGATCAGGAAGCCCCGGCTGAAGCTGCGCAGCAGGACGAAGCGGCAGCAGCCGAGCAGCCGGCAGAAGCTGAGCCTGCAAAAGAAGAGGCTGAACCTGCAAAAGAAGAAGCAGAACCGGCTAAAGAGGAAACTCCCGCGAAGGAGGAGGCTCCCGCTGAAGAAGGTCAGTCAGATCTTGAAGCGGAACTTGCTGCTCAGGCTGAGACCGCTGATGCAGAGACCGCTGACGGCGACAAAGCGGCTGTCAATGCAAAACAGACGAGTTTCACTGTCGGCATCAACAACAGCCTGTCACACGGTTTTGCGAAAGAAAGAAAGAGTTTTGCGTACACTTTGAATGTTTACGCAGCTTACCAGCTCCCGCTGGGATTCTCGATCGGTGCGGATCTCGGTCTCAGGGAGTCTTACCGCTACGGAATGAGCGTTGCTTATGCAAACGAGGACGGCTCGGAATCGACAACGGATCTCGACTATTCGAAATTCGACGGAACACCGCTCAACATCGGCATTTCAAAAGGTTTTGAACTCGCAGGTCTCATGGGTTCGATCGGAATCGGCGTTTCGCTTCCTTTCACCTCGAAGGAACTTTGGGATGTTTACGAAGTCAGAACAATTCTCGGTGTAGATTTCGGGCTTGGGAAAAATTTCAAGCTTCCGAAAGATGTTATGCTCGGCCTTTCGTTCGGTTTCAGCTATGCGAAAACATTTGCTGAATACGATGCGGCTTGGGACAAATACGCGAACGAACCGCTCGGCTATCTCCAGAACCACGACATCGGACTCACCCTCGGTCTCGGAATCAACTACAAAGGTTTCGGCTTCAAAGTTTCGGGCGGATACAGCTTCGGCTCCGATTACAAACTCAGCACGAAAGACTACTACTATGACGGATTCCAGGGCTCGATCGAAGATTCCGGATGGTACTATCTCTTCTCGTTCGGTGCAACGGCTTCCTACTCAATCAAAGGATTTGTCTTTGCTCTCGGCGTAAAAACGAACGCACCTGAGTTCGACAACGGAAACTACGAAGGATTCAGCGAACTTCCCGGCGATCCTGATGTAAAGAACGGCGCTACGAACTATCCGTTCAAGGCTAAATATACGACAGTTTTTGCTAACATTGGCTATTCATACAGTTTTTAATTAGGAGGTTATTATGAATTTGACCAAAAAAGCATTGTCGCTGCTTATTGCTCTCATTGCTGTCATGATGGCGGTATCATGCACAACAGAAAGAAGCGCAGTTGACAAAACCGACGAGCTTGCTCTCGACAAAAGGTTGTTCGAAGGCGAGTTCTTTTTCCGTCAGACCATCGTTGATCTGCCTTACACTGCGGACTACGCATTCATAGGCGAATCAAGCGGCGGCAAAATTGTCAAGTGGAAAATCACAGAGAACTGGCTCATTGCTTACAGCGTTTGGGACAAGCTCACCTCTGTTGACACCAACGAAATCGTTGACACCAACGAAACCCCGATCGTTGCTTACCCGATCGCAGCTCACTACGACATCGTTCCGAGTGAGAACCCGACGACAGGCGAAGCACTTCCTGTTCTCGTTGCAAACACCGACAGACCGTGGAACGAGAGACGTTACTTCTCTCTCGCTACCTACTCGAGAAGCGGTGTAACCAACTACGAACTTCAGTACCTCACACTCACAATCGAATGGGGCGCACCTTTCTACAAAGCAGGTCTTACGACTGCTACAGACTGGGAATTCTACGCTCACGACGGCACATTCATCGTTCCGAAGAAGTATCGTGACTACACTGCGATCAAAGACGACGCAGAAAGATACAACAAGGAAGTTGAATGGTTCCAGTTCTTCTCGACCGAATACTTCGAGCCGATCGGCGACTGGAGCACGATCTACAACTGGGACGATATCGATGAATTCATCGGTAACGAACCGGCAGGCGTAACTTACCGTTTCGTATTCTCGAAGATCAACAGAGATGTTGTCGGAAAGAGAGACTACGATATCGCTTCCAAAACTTTCAAATGGACTCCCGGAAAATACGACAACGGTTTCAGACCGCTCGAATATCCGGATGAAATGTTCCGTGAATACGGTTTCTTCACCAACAAATTCAAAGGTTACGACAACTATCACGGATATCGTGAAGACAACTATCATACCCTTGCAAACTACTGGAATATGGCTTGGGCTGATGCAAACAAATACTGGAACTTCAAATGTGACGAAGGCGAAGACTACAACAAATGTCTCAGCAAGATCAAATATCAGCAGAAGATCGTTTTCACCTCTTCACCGAAGACTCCTCTCCGTATGCTTCCGGCAAACTGCGCAATCACGAAAGACTACAACTACGCAATGCTTGCCGCAAGATACGCAGCTATGAATCCCGGAAGCGATACCCGTGCTTTCAACGAGTGGTATTTTGCAAACTACGAAAATGACTTCTTCAAAGAAGTTACAACTGCCGACGGCAAAAAAGTTATGGTCAGAGACCTTGAATGGTACACTTCAGACCTTAACGATGAGAAAAACCCGCACAAAAACTGGAGAGAAAAATGCTTTGTTCCTGACAGACAGGCATGGATCCAGAAATGGAACGGTCACTTCATCGATGAAGAAGATTCTTCTATGACAGAAGAACTTAAGAAGTATGTAAACGACATCGTTGTTATGGTTCCGAACCCTGTAGAATCATACGTTCCGGCAAGAGACGGCAAAGCTCTCTACGGTTTCGAAAACTACTATAACTTCTCTTCCGACAGCCGTGAAAATGCTGTAAAAATCTGTGTACAACAGGAAGAAGCAGACATGTACGACGAAGAAAAGGTTATGTACTTCACATCCTGCTACACCAACGACAACAAGATGTCGACACTCTATGTAAACGATTTCGGTTACGCAGAGTGGAGAGGCGACCGCTGGGACTGCCAGATTTTTGCTGAAGACGAAGAATGTCCTAAAGGTTACGTCGAAGCAAAGGCTGCATGTGTTCTCAACGAAGAAAGAACCTGTGAAGTTGAAGCAGGTCTTCCTGTTCTCCGCCACAAATATGATAACGGTAACCCGTACGCAGCTCTTATCAACTGGGTCGACAAACCGACAGAATACGGTATTCTCGGTGTTTCCCAGTGGAACGTCAACCCCGAAACCGGTATGAGCCTGGGCGGCGGTTCGAACATCGCAGGTTCAGTTCTTGCATGGTGCAACACAAGAGCTATCGAACTTGCAAGAGTCCTTATTTCCGAAGACGATCCGGCAGCTTGGGACTGGAAAGAACTCATCAATCCTGACTACTCGAAAACTCCGGAAGTTATCTGGGACAAAAAAGCCGCAGCAGCTACAAAAAGCCTTAATATTCCGGCTTATGAGGAAAAATCTTACAGCCCTGCAAACCTTATGACCATGGTTCAGGCTTCCTCAAATGCTCAGACTATGGAAGAAAAACTTCAGGAAATCAGTCTGAAACAGGAACTCAAGACCAGAAATTACAACAGATTCGATTTCTCTTCCATGATCGGCAACACGAAATGGGAAACCAAAATGGTTCCGTACTCGATCAAGAAGAACCTCTTCCCGTGGATGAACCCGTCCGACAACCCTGCTTACTCCGATGAACAGAAAGAGATCATGCAGCCCTGGTTCGTAGGACCGGCAGCTATGGAAGCTGAAATGGTTAAATATCTCCAGGCGAAAGCTCTTGACTTCGACTTTGACGAATCTTTCATGGATGGTTCCATTATCCAGTTCATCAAAGAAAAACAGAAAGAAATCCGCAAGGAAATGGGCGTCAAAGAGGATGAAAACGGCAAAGTAGAATGGGGAAAAGTAGACAAAAAGGTTTACGAAGAGAAACTTATCTACGCTATCTACGATGTTCTTGAAAAGATGCAGTACAAAGGTGTTGCTCAGCACGAAATGGGCCACACGCTCGGTCTCAGACACAACTTTGCAGGTTCCACCGACCAGAAAAACTACGTAGACAACTACTACGCAAGCGAAAACTATCCGGCTATGATGGATGGCATCAAAGCTAAACTTATCGAAGCTCAGAAAGATAAAAACTACAATCCTGCAACATTCGGTATCAAGGCTTACAGATACAAAAAAGCTTTTGAAACCGACATCAACTACTACACCTACACTTCTGTAATGGACTACCAGAGAGAAGTTTACATCCACGCAGTCGGCCTTGGCAAATACGATATGGCAGCTCTCAAGTTCGTTTACGGACGTTCTTTCGAGCAGCTTAAAGTTGCCGGTGACGGAAATTACGGCGACCTCGTTCTTCAGGGTTCCGCAGCTGATGATTACGACGGCACAAAACTTAATCCGATCAGAGATGCAAAATATCCTGAATACGTAAGAACGAACGAAGAATACCTCGACGAAGAGGGAAAACTTAAAACCGTCGATGTTCCAACTCAGATTTACGTTTACTATGACGACAAAGGAAAGAAAGTTGAAAAACTTCTTCCGAAAGTACAGCTCAACTTCTTCGGCGAAATGCAGTCCGATACAGTTGAAGTCAACGCTAAAGACAAAAACGGAAACGTAATTAAAGACGATGAGGGCAACATAGTTAAAGAACAGCGTACCTCTTACCGTTATGACTACGACTGTGACACAACTCAGGCTGAGTGCACAAAGAACACAACTTACCTTATCAACGACGGCAAACACTATGAATACACTTTCATTTCCGATGAAAAATCTTCAGACGATCCGAAAGCAAATACATTCGATGCCGGCTACATGGCTTCCGATGTAATCAGAAGCATGGTTGATATGGACAACGCCTACTACTTCCTGAGATTCTTCAGAAGAGGTAACCCGAAGTTCAGAGAGTTCCGCGGCAGAACATCAATGAAGATGATCTACGACACACTCTTCGGCAAATACAAATACATCCACTTCCTTCTTGATTTCAACTTCTACGTCTATGGAAAATGGACGCCTTACATTCTTGACCTCAAGAACTACGGCTGCAATGCAAAATACGAAATTCCTGATGAAAGAATCTATGACAGCAAGAACGGTGTACTGACTGAATACTTCAAAGAAAAAAACATGGTTCCTGACTTGGACAAAAACGGAAAAGAGCAGTACAATGATGACGGCAGCCTCAAAATGAAAGAGGATCTGGACGAAAACGGTGAAGTTATTTACACCAACAGATCATTCGTTCACAACTATGTCTGTGACGAATATCAGAGAGCTCTCCACGGTGAGGAATACTGGATCGATGAAAACAACGAACTCAGAACACTCACTCCGATGGGTCCGGCTGACCACGTAATCGCAGGTATGGAAGGTGTCAACTACTTCTACTACAACATCATTTACAGACCGGCTGTAGGAACCTATATCTCTGTTGACGCTGGCAATGATGCCGATATCGCAAGCAAACTCGAAACAACTCAGACCTACTACATGCAGTCGACCGATAACTACATCGAAGGTTACGATGACTACATTAAAGAACAGGAAAATTCGACATACGTCGAGATTACTCCTGTTTACGGCCGTTTCCAGAAAGACCGCTGGGATATTCAGGACACTCCTGAAATCTACTACGACAAAGTCCTGAGAAGAGGCTATGCAGAAGAAAAAATGGTTGCAATATACGCAATCGCAAACGCAGGATGGTTCGATGCTAAATACAGAAGAGAAAGCCGTGCAAACAGCGTTGACCAGCAGTTCGAAGGTCTCGAGAACGTCAAGTTCACGATGCTTTCCGATGTTGTTGACGAAGAAGCACTCTTCTCGTTCTCTCCGTACTGCTACTACGAAACATTCAACGATAAAACGCAGAAAACTGAACGCCATCTTGTAAAAGCTGATCTCCCGATCAACCTTCTTACCAACTGGGCAATCAACCCGCCGTCGGCAAAAGGCAACCTTGCTTACACGCCGAAGAAAAACCTCTGCTCTCAGGTAAATCCTGAATATGCTCCGATCCACGCTGGTTGGACATACTTTGACAAGATGTGGCCTATGTACTGGACAATGGGTAACGTTGCGAACACTTCTGCTGATACTTCGGTTCTCCAGAGATTCGTATCTTACAGAATCAACACTTACGACATCGGCAACTATCCGGAACCCGATGTAAACGAAGTTCAGTTCCTCAACAAGGACGGAAACGCTTACTACAGAGCTGTTCTTGCAAAATCGACTCTCGATGTTCAGGATCAGAACGCTCTCGTTACATGGAAAAACTGCAACGATCCTTACGATTCGAGTGACGACGATGCTTGTATGGCAACAATTACCTTCTCGGCTGACGGTGCTGCTGCGGCAAACGAAGCAAACGGCGTTAAGTGGATCTCATACAAAGATGATGAAGGAAAGACTCAGAAAAAGTGCGTCACTGACGATGAAAAGGAAACAGACTCTGAACGTTGTGTTGATACCACAACACAGCGTTTCCCGAAATCAGACAAGGAAGGTGCTTTGACTCCGAGAGATCAGTTTGCGAAGTATCTTGCTGACAAATACTCGAGACTTTCTCCGTCTTTCAGACTTGTCAGAAGCGCTGCAGCACTCAAAGACAAAGACGAGAAGAATCTTGCAGAAGGTGCTGAAGGTTTCTCCAGACTGGTCATCATGGAAACAACGATCGATCAGCTCAACTCCTTCGCTGAAGACAACCTCGGTTTCGCAGTTTTCTATGCATCGAATTACTAAACTCTGCTGAAACAAGGTTTTTACAGGGGAGCTACGGCTCCCCTTTTTTTTGCCTTTTACCTGTTGCCTAATTGACAAAAACTCACTGCCAACGTAATATGCCGCGTTTTAACGATTGGAGCGGAATTTGGCAACCGGCAAAAAATCGCATCCCGCAGGCAGAAGTTCGGGAAACGGCTTTAATACAGAAGATATCGCCAGCTTTTTAATATCAAAAAAACTCGATCCCGCCTCTTTGATCCTGCTTGACATGATGATCCCTTTCAAAAGGCTGATTCCGGCGTTCCTTTCGGTTGCAGAGCCTCTCTCCTCGCTGCTCATCGGTGAGGAAAAAACAAGGAAAATACTTGATTTTTCACGCGGAGAAAACTCTTTTGAAGCGTTGAAGGAAGCACTTGAAAGAGGTGAAGAATGAACTCGGAAAACTTCACCGTATTCCTTTCAATGCGAAACATCGTCAGAAAAATCAAGATCGATTTCGACTACTACAACGAAAGCATTTCCGCGGAAACCGAAGAGAGAACACTCGGAGCAAATGACGACATAAGAGGTGAAATCAATAAATCCTCCAGTGAAAACGGTGTGAAACAGGAAAAAACAATCCAGCGAATCATCATTCCGGAAAGACTTATGAACGCAGCTGTTTGCGGAATCAGCGAAGAAGGCTCGACACGCTCGGCAAAAAGACTTGCATGGTCAAAACTTCTCAATGTAAAAAAAGCATACTCGGCCTCGGACACATTTTCTACAATTGACTTAACCGACATAGATTATGTAATAATTTCCGGAGGTTATGACAATTCCGTCAATAACAGGCTCAACAGCATGATCGTTTCTCTGGGCAAAAATCCGCAGCTCCTCGAAGTAAAACCCAATATTATTTTTGCAGGGAGCCGGCTTTCTCTGGAAACGGCGCGGAAAGAGCTTGCAAAACCCGGGATCCGCTTTTCAGCACAGGCAAACGTGCTTGAAAACAACAGCTATGCCTCCGATGAAGAACTTCTTCAGCAGAATACCCTTTCAACGCTCCGGCAGATGACGCTGTGGGATGAAATCGAAGACGTGAAGATAAACGACATAGCCTACACCGAGGCTCTGCGCAAAATTTCGGAAGTTTTCTGCATGAAACGTTCCGAAACAGTGCTGTCGGCCCTCTTTACCGATGACTATTCCCTGCTCAGCCACGCAGAACGCGGTGCCGGAACCACTTTGTTCAGGAACTACGCGGTTCCTCAGAAAGCCGAGACTCTGGACACTGCGGTTTTCGAGTCGGTTTTCAACGATCTTTTAATAGAAAAACAGACCGTTTTTGACGAAAATTTCCAGCAGAAAAACGTCCTCGCGATAGATGACACGGTAAAGGAAGAAATCATTTTCGAACCTGACAGAATAATAGGCGTAACACTCACCGGCAGAATCGATTTTGAATCTTTCATCCGCTTTGTATCCATCCCGGGAGTCACACACGGAACGATATATTTCCTGTTTGACGACCAGGGGATCATTCTTGCAGGAATGACGATGTTCATGAAGGGGAAAAGCGGCAACAACTCGTTCCTGCGCGGATTTTTCAACACCCCGGACATAAAAAACGGCTGGATTTTCATTCCTTACGGCAAATTCAGAAAAGGAAATCCTGCAATTTTTATAGAAAAACTCGAAAATGACAGAAAAGAGGATATCGTGATCAGGTGGGGAGAATATCGGGTCCTTGAGATAAATCCTGATTCGGTAGTCGAGATCCACACGGCAAAAGGAGTCTTCATGACCAAAAACGACCCCGAAAGCAACAAAAAGACCATCGGCACGAAAAAAAGCAGAAAAACATTGATTTTCGACCTTCGTGAAGAGATGCACAAATGGAAGTAATGATCGATTTTAAAATATTTTCGCTTTTCGCGATATTCATGATTTCCCTTCTGCTGCCGAATATCTTCATCAGGAAATTTCCGTCAAAACTTTCCAGAGAAACGATGCTTCTGCTTCAGTTCATAAAAACGATGATAGACGAGGACAGCGGCCGGATCGCGCTCAACAGTTCGATCGACTCAAAGGCGCACCCGCTTTTTTCGGCTGCGGCGAGATTCATAGACGAGATTCTTGAAGGAAGCGATGCCGGGAATTATGTCAGGACGACGATTCCTGAAGAGTTCGGCGTTCTTACTACACGCTCGTCGGAAAGCGCATCAATTTTCTTCACTCCGCTTTCAAACGCGAACAACACTTTTTACACGACTGTGGAAAAGCGCGAAATGAACGCATCGCTGATACTCAACATTTCAGACGGTTCCGCGATCTCCGACTGGGACGCATACAATTCCGACTCCGATAAAAAACGGATTGCGATATCCTGTTCGGTAGAAGGGCTGCTGATTGACGCAATCAACTCGAAAAAGTGCCTGATTTCGCTCGAACCGTTCCTGATGAGCGCTCAGATAAAAAAGCTTAAGAACAAGCGTACTCTCGAAACTTCCGGAGTTTATCTGTTTCTGGCAATAGCGGCGCTTCTGATACTTTCGCTTTCGCTGTGCATGACTCTGGCACCCTACTACCCTTTTTTTGATAATCTTATAAAAACGGTGACCGAATGAAGCTGAAAATAATCCTCATATCGGTTCTGGTCTGCATCATCGCGGTTTTCGTCATGATTTCGCTCGGCATCGAAAGCGTTTTTCTGACAAAGGCTGTGCGCTGGACGGAGATTATCATCGTTCTTTCGTTTTTTGCCGGTCTTTTGAAGTTTCTGGCCAGAGAGACTGCTTCGCTGAAATCATCTTTCCGCGGACTCAAAGAGTCGTTTTCTTCGCAGAAAACCGCCTCTGTCATAAAAGATGTCCTCTCGTCTTCGGCAGAAAATGTAAAAAAGACAAAGCTTCCCGGCATAAACGCACAGAACCGGAACAAGGAAGAAAGATCCCGCCTTATCGGTAAACTTGTCAACTCGCTTATAATTCTTGTTTCGGCTGTCGCGACATTCACACTGGGCTTCATAAACCCGAACCAAAGCCGCTACACTTTTGACAACATTGTGAGAGAACAGCCTGATTTTCTTACCGAAACGGCTCTTGTTTTCATTGAAAACGATCTTTATCTCTCGAAATTTCCTTCAAAAAAGAAGCTCGCGCTCTATATTTCGGCCGATGTTTCGACAGATTTTTTCCCTTCCGAGGAAATGCTGAAACATGCCGATATAACGCTGAAAAACTATAAAAAACTTCTTGCTGAAAACAAAATCACGGCACCTTATGCCGATTCATCCGATCCTGGAATAACTTTCATAAATCAGACCGACATGAAGCGCGTCAAAGAGATAAAAGAAAAAGTAAAATCGGCATCCGTCGGCATAATTTCAGATATGTTCCCGATCTCGCAGGAACTCAAGGAATGGTTTGACACTTCGATCGCATCGCTGAAGCCGAACGAACTCAAATTCGGACTTGAAGCAGGGGAAAAGAACCGTTTCGAAGACTTCAAATACGACGGAATCAGAATCGAAAGAAGCGGAACGGAACTTGAAACATGGCTCACAAGGGAAAAGGAACTGCTGCGCACGAAATCGGAAAAACTGAATAAAGAAATGTTCAGATACAACAACTTCCTTACAAACAGCCGCATTTCCGGAATGACTTCGGAAAAACTTGCCGGCACGGGTTCTTCCACACTTCCGCCGGAAAGCAAAAAAAGAATAGCGGCTAAATTTCTTGAGACAGGGATCACGACAAGCCCTGAAATAAAAGGCTTTATCCGCTGGATCTACCGTTACATCTTTGATCCTCTGCTTTCATCCTTCGTCGCGCTGCTGCTGCTCAACATGCTCGCCACGGTTTACAGCCGCTTTTCATTCAGAAGCTACTCATACTGCGTCATAACGGTTGCATTTGTCCTGACATTGTTCGGTCTCACAAACCAGTACTGGCTTTTTGCGCAGGATCTTCTTTCAGACTGGAACGGCCCTCTCTCGCCCGGCTGGATCATGAATATTCTCGCAGTTCCGGTATTCAAGGCGCTGGCGATAGGAACGGCAAGCGGACTTCTGTTTTTTACGGCTGAAAACCTCTACACGACTTTTTTTGCAGGCCCGGGAGATAAAAAATGAAAGATTTTTTAGGCAATATCTCTGCAGCAATTGCAAAAATACCGCAATGGGGCCTGATCTTCCCTATTCTTTTCCTCATGCTCTTCCACTACTTTATGATTTTTGACAGAAACAAAACCGAAGAAAAACATGAACTCAATGCGGCGCCTGCAGAAAACGAAATGAAGGTTTTCCAGATAATAAACGAACTGCCGCACGATTCAAAAGTTCTGATTCTTGTAAACTACGGTCCTGAATCCAAATACGAACTTGAATCGGCGATGTCGGCACTGATCGGAGTCCTGGCCGAAAAAAATATCGGGATCGCATTTGCCACAATGATCCCCAACGGCGTTGAATCGACATTTACCGCGGTCGAAAAAAGCATCGAGAACGGAAGTTTCGGCAAAGAACGCTTTGTCTACGGCCACGAATATACACACTTGGGATTCATCGTCGGCGGCAACATTGCAACATATCTCATAGCCAACAACTTCGACAAAGTCAAAGAGCGCGATATATTCGACAGCAGTACAGACATTCACCAGCCGCTTATGAGCGAAATCGGCAGTATTTCCGATTTTTCGGCGGTTTTCGAGTTCTCGTCGCAGACTTTCGACGGTGTTCCCGGAATAGTCTCTTTTGCCGTAATGCAGAAAGACAAAAACGTGAAAAAAGTCGCTTTCTGCTCGTCTGATATGCTTTCCGCCTATGTTCCGTTCAGAGGAACGCTCTATCTCGACGGACTTATCGGCGGTTTCAAGTCGATTGCGGTATTTATCCACGAATTCGAGCCGTCGATGCATATAGAACAACAGTATGACATTATGTCGACTATCCTGTTTTACATAATCGGACTTGTGCTGTTTTCGAACTTGACAAAACTTGCAAGAAAAAACAAAAAATGAATATTTTCAATGATGTAGGAACAATAACAGCTTTAGTGCTGACCCTGGCGGTATTTTCAGGATTCTTCAAGCCGAATCCGCTTTACCGCTTTGCCGAATCGCTTTTTATCGGCGTTTCGGCAGGCTACTTTGCAGTTATATGGTATTTTTCGATAATCAGACCGGCCTACAAATCGGCTCTTCACGGAGATCTTCTCATTCTTGTTCCGCTTCTTGCAGGACTTCTGCTCTTTATTCCGTCGAACAGCGAAGCATCGTATTCGAAACTGCGTTTTCTGCCGGCTGCATTCATAGTCATCGTAACCACGGCGATAAACATTCCCGTCTATTTTTCGGCTTTCATCCAGGAAATGATACGCACTTCGATCATGCCGCTGGTTTCGTTTGACGAAAGCGGAAATATCCGGATCGACATGACTATAAACGCGGTACTCAGCATCGTCTGCATAACGTCAGCGATAATGTTTCTGGTCGCACGCCACAGAAACAGCAACCGTTTTGTAAACACAACGGGCGAAATAGGCAGATTCTTCATATTAGTTGCAATAGGCTCGGCTTTTGCTTATACTCTGCTTTCGAGACTTATTCTGTTTATGGGTAAGATCGAGTTTATTATGAATGCGGTCAGAATGGCAATAAAAATATAGGAATAAAGGGGGAAAAATGAAGAAGAAATTGGCGATAGTGCTTGTTTTGTTTCTTGCTTTCATTCTTAACGCCGACTTTTTCGGGTTCGGCTCGAGATTCACAAAAGACTCATCGCTGCAGAAAGGCGAAATCACTGTTTTCGCCCTTAAAACCGCCGAAAAACGCTATCTGGACAAATCAAAAATCAAAGTTGCAGACCTTTTGACTTATGCACTGGATGCAGTTCAGGATTCGCTTCCTGAAACGCTCATCTCTTATGACAAAACAAAAAAGGTAATAAATTTACAGATTTACAATAAAAAACACGTCATAAAGGTAAGAAGTCTGCGTGATGTCGTTGATGTGGCTTACGCTTTGAGAGCAGTCTATCTGGAACTTGACAAAGAATATGTTCCTGAACCTCCGCTCACAAAGGACGATATCGAATACATCGCGATAAACGGAATCCTCAAAAAACTTGATCCGCATTCGTATATCTTCACTCCGAAAGACTTTGAAGACTTCGAAAAATCAACGGGCGGAAACTTCGGCGGACTCGGCATAGTTGTCGGCATGAACGACAACGGCGAAATAACGGTAATTTCCCCGATGAAGGGAACTCCGGCGACAAAAGCGGGCATCGAAGCAAACGACGTTATCGTGCAGATTGACGACACTTCGGCTGTAAACCTCACTCTCGACAAGGCTGTCAGCAAGATGAGAGGCGAGCCGGGAACTCCTATAACACTCATGATAAGGCGTGAAGGAGTGCCTGAGCTTCTCAAATTCGAAATCGTCCGCGCCGTCATCAAAATCACCTCTGTTCTGGCGGCAATGCCACAGCCGGGAATCGGTTACATCAACCTTTCAGGATTCATGGAAAACACCTATTCAACTCTCGTGGAAGAACTTGACGGGCTCAAGAAAAAGGGAATGAAGGCTCTAGTTCTCGACATGCGCAACAACTCCGGCGGACTTCTCTCTCAGGCAATAGCGATAAGCGACATTTTCCTCGACAAAGGAGTTATCGTTTCCACAGTCGAAGACGATGAAGAAATAGAATCCAACTACGCAAAGAAAAAACACAGCGACATCCTCGATATTCCTATAATCGTCATGATTAACGAAGGTTCTGCTTCGGCGACAGAAATCGTCACGGCAGCGCTAAAAAAGAACGGCAGAGCAACGGTTCTCGGAAGAAAAAGTTTCGGAAAAGGAAGCGTCCAGACGATAATCGGAACTCCGGGCGGCGGCGGAATGAAACTCACGATCGCCGAGTATCTCACTCCAGGCAACATTTCGATCCAGTCGGTCGGCATCACGCCTGACATTGAAACAAGAGCCGTTTTCATTCATCCCGACAAAATTTCGGTCTTCGATTCGGGTGAAAATATTCTGAAGGAAGGCGACCTTGAAGAGCACATCGTCAGCAAATATGCACCGAAAACTATCGAGAAACCGCTCACGACGATCCGCTATTTCAAAGAATACAAAGATGTCAAAACGATAATCAAGGAACGCCGCGAACAGAAGGACGACGAGTTCAGAAGCGACGAAGAGATCGAAATCGCCGTCAAAATCGCACAGCAGATGACACAAAACAAGAAGGCTTACGAAAGTTCGCAGCTGATAAAGGACGAAGAGTGGAAGAAAATCCTCACGAAACTGCATGACAACGGCATAAACTGGAAAGAAAAGACCTCGCTCGCAAAGCCGAAAACCGACACTCTGAAGGTCACGATGCTGAGTGACGGCAGATTCAAAGGCGGCGAAACGGCGAAATTCACTTTCAAAGCCGAAATAGAAGGTGAAATCGAGAATCTGCTCGGAGTCTTTGAATCTCCGATAAAGAACCTCAGGCGCATCGAAATCCCGTTCGGCACTTTCAGCGGCTCGGTCGAACGCACGGTAAACGTAAAACTTCCTGAATCGATGCAATGGCAGAAAACCGAAGGAACCATGAAGCTCTATCTCAACGAACCTGAGAAGAAAAAAGAGCTCAAAACCGAAAAATTCATGGTCGAAACGATTCCGGTCGGACAGCCCGATCTTAAATTTGCCGTTGCAGCGGCTGAAACCAACGGAAACCGGGACGGCTTCATCCAGAGCGGCGAATCGGCGGAACTCACACTCATGATAACGAATAAAGGCAAAGGTGCCGTCCTCGAAGGAAAGGCGATGCTGATAAATACCAACGATACCGAAGAAATATTCATCGAGAACGGAAACTACGCGTTCACGCTCGAACCGGGAAAATCAACAACGGCAAAATTCACGTTTAAAACCGAAGTTCCGGCAAAAAAAGAGGATCTGGCAAAGCAGAAACTTTCGCTTTCGGTTTACGACTACAAGCTGAAATACAGCGCTGAGTTCGATATTCCTTTTGCTGACGCGGCAAAATGCAGTTTTGAGGAGACAAAATCAAAAATAAATCTGCCGAAAGGAACAGAACTTTTCAACAACGCCGCCCTTTCCGCAAAAACAGGGACGGTATCCGTTGAAGGAAACGCCGGTGCGGCAGGCAGATGCGGAGGCGCGATGCTTCTTGAAAACGGTTTCTGGGTAAAAGCTGAAAATGCTGCTCCCGCAAAAGGAAAAGCCGCCGTCTCGATTGAAAACGAATATCCTGTAAGTATGCCGGGAATCATTTTCGACGAAACGCCCGTCATAACCGATCAGAAAACGGCAAGGATAGAATTTAAAATCAACCCGGACGAGATCAGGGACGCATTCGTATTCCTCAACGGCAAAAAAGTTTTCTACAAACGGATGGAAAAAGGCGAAAAAACTGAAACTATCGGCGTTGATGTCGAAATGAAGAAAAAATACAACCGTATTTCCGTTGCCGTAACCGGTCCTGACACAAAAACAAAAACCGTTTCAAAGTTCGTAACCTTCACAAAAGGCGAGGATAAAAACGAAGAAGACGACTACGACGATTAGTTTTCTCAGCCGGACAAGCAAAAAAAGACTTTTTTTTATTATTTTTTCAGGTATAATTCCCGCCGTTGATGTTTTTTACATTTTTCTCAAGGAGGTTTCTATGAAAAAACATTTGATCGCATTACTCACGGCGTTAGCCTTCTGCTGCTTCTTCGCAGCATGCGGCAGTGATGATGAAGAGCCGCAGGACACTAACGATACGGAAGCTGACACTTCCGCCGACACGAATCCGGACTCCACGGATTCAGACACTTCAGACACAACCGTTCCTGACACAGACACAGATACGGGAGATCCTGATACGGAACCGACAGATACAGACCCGACCGACGATCCGGATGATCCTGTCGAAACCTGCATCTGCGGTCCTGACGATCAGGATGACGACGGTGACGGAATCCCGAACGGCGTTGAAGGATGTGATGATCTTGACGGCGACGGCCTGCCGAACTGCCTTGATACAGACAGCGACGGCGACGGAGTTCCCGACAGTCAGGAATGTCCTGAACAGCCGTGCAGAGACACCGACGGTGACGGTACCATCGATGCCATTGACAGAGACAGCGACAACGACGGTCTTTCCGACAAAAAAGAAAAGGAAAACGGCACTGATCCTCTCAAACACGATACCGACGGCGACGGCGACGACGACCTTGCTGAAATAGCTTACGGCTCGAATCCGCTTGACGACAACGATCATATTCCTGACGGTCTTTTCTATGTCGTTCTTCCCTACAACGCTCCTGCGGATGTAACGAGAACACTTACTTTCTCGACAAAAATCGAAGCTATTGACGTTGCGATTTTCTTCGACGACTCCGGCTCGATGGGTGACGAAATTAACAAGCTTAAAGAGGAAGTAAAAGAAAAAGTTGTCGGTGCGATTGCAAATCAGTTCGCAGACAACCCGAACTACGCTTCGTTCGGCCTTGTAAGATTCGGCTGGGAAAAACCCTTCATTGTCGAGCAGACGATGACGACCGATGCAACGGCTGTTCAAGACGCAATCGGAAACCTTAAAGGCGACCAGGGCAACGAGCTTGCAATATACGCGATTTACCTTGCTGCAACCGGTGAAGCCTACACCGGCAGCATGCTTCCGTGTGCAATGAACAAATGTCAGGATCCGCTTCTCGGCGTTATGCACAGCGCAAAATACAACGTTGCAAAAGCTGACTGCTCAGGCGAAGACAAACTCGGAACGGCCGGTGCACTCTGCATGAGAAAGAAATCAATGCCTATTTTCGTCGTAATCACCGACGAAGATTCCGATGACTGCATTCCCTACGGCTCACAGATAACTCTTAGCACTTCCTGTATGTTCGATGCCGGAACAAAAGAACTTTCGAAAGACCTTGCAATCGCCGGAATGAACGGAATCGGCGCGAAATTCATCGGTATAGATTCCGGTTTCGATGACAATGGCAAGAAAACAGATTCTGCAAAAGAATGGTTTACCGGTTTCGCACAGGCCACAGGTTCTCTTGACGCAAACGGCAACCCCTTCCTTTATCACACTGAAAACGCAGACGGAACAGGAATCGGCGGAAACATTACCGATGCAATCAAACAGCTTACGACATGGATCGATATGGATGTTACAACAGGCGGAATCAGCGATGACGAATGCAACGGCGTAAATGCGGCACAGTTCGTAAAATCATCGAAAGCACTTTCGTCTGATCCTGATACAATCCAGCATGACGAAACAACATTCTTCTCTGTTCCGCAGAATGCCGAAGTTACCTTCGATGTTCACTTCTACAACGATTTCTGCGTCAACACATCAAACACCTTCCTTAAATTTGACGCTCATGCAACAGTTCTCGGAAACGGTTCATACCTTTCCAGCCACCTGATCAACGTCATCGTTCCTGAAGGATCGACGAAATAATCTGAAAATTTTTCTCCCTCTAAGTTAGAGGGAGTGCCCGCAGGGCGAGGGCGTGTGTTAAAAGACAGACACACTCCACAGTCGCTTCGCGACAGCTCCCCTAACTTAGGGGAGCAACTGCGCGCTTTCGGGATCTCGATATCACGGGATTCCGGAATCCCGATGAGATTGCGCGCTTTAGGGATCACGAGATAACGAGATCTCGATATCACGGTAAAAAATCTGGCACGTTTCAGAGATTAAAAAAAGAAATGGAGCTACCGAGGTGACTCGAACACCCGACCTGCTGATTACGAATCAGCTGCTCTACCGACTGAGCCACGGTAGCACCATCGGGGCGGGATTGTAGGGAAAAAAATCTGCAAGTCAAATTTTTTCTTTTCGACGCCGCCCAAATAATTTAGTCGATATATCGATATTTCGAAATTCCGATATTTCGAAACGGCGGCGAATCGTTATTATCGACAATAACGATAATACCGTCACGGTTTCAGGAAAAACTTTCGCTTTTTCCTGAAACCGTGCTATAAATCACGGTTTTTTGAGATTTTTGGAGATTTGCATGAAACACTTGACACAATTCTTTCTTTTCATAATTTCGTTTCCGTTTTTGAGCCGCATCTGGGGAAAAATCACAAAACTTGCCTTCCCTGCCCTGCTCATTCAGAAAGTGATTCAGATTTATGCCTCGCACTATGAAATCGATATGAAGAATTTTGAGGGTGAACTTGAAGACTACGATTCGCTGTGTGCTTTTTTCACAAGAAAAATCGATCCTTCGGTACGTCCGCTCAAAAACGATGAAAACGCATTCCTTTCGCCCTGCGACGGTGTCGTAAGCGTTCTCGAAAATATCCATGCCGATGTCGCGACACAGGTGAAAGGAAGAACATACCTCGTTTCCGACCTTGTCAAAAAGGAACTTCCTTTCGAAAAAGGCTTCTGGCTTGCTACGATCTATCTTTCGCCGCGCGACTATCACCGCTTCCACGTTCCGCTTGATTCGACCGTTGCGGCACATATTCACACGGGTTGGAGGCTTTTTCCGGTAAATTCACTCGGACTCAACAATATCGACAGGCTTTTCATCCGTAACGAGCGCGTCGTCGTAAAATTCAAAGCCGAGAATTTCAACTACTTCTACACCGCGGTCGGAGCGACTTTTGTCGGCTCGATAAAAATGAATTTCACAGAAAACTTCTCTGACGAGTGGGTTAAAAACGATGTAAAATATTCACAGAACGACGAACTCGGAATGTTCGAAATGGGTTCGACTATCGTTCTTCTCGTTCCCGAAGAAGCAGTCGAAAAACCGGCGGTCGCACAAGGCGAAAAAATCGGCGTCGGCGAGCCTCTTTTCGTGCTTAAAAAATCGTAAATTTTCACCCGGAAAAATGACAAATTTCTGCCTGAAAAAACTGCATTTCTGCTCAAAAAACTGCCATTTTCCGACCACCCAGAAAAGGTGTTTGAAAAGTTCAATAAAATCAACAACTTAAAAACACGTTTTTTGAGACCGAAAAATCATATATGTCCTAAAAATCATTGATTTTTTTCTTCGATAAAAATTGCTTTTTGCGATTCGATAAATATAATCCGATGTCTGTTTATTAAGGAGGTTTTCATGACAGATCTTAACGAAGAAAAAAACATCTCTCAGGCTCAGGCTGAACAGGATTACGGCGCGTCCAGCATCCACGTTCTCAAGGGTCTGGAAGCGGTCAGAAAAAGACCTGGAATGTACATCGGAGACACGGATGACGGAAGCGGTCTCCACCACATGATCTACGAAGTCGTTGACAACAGTATCGACGAGGCTCTTGCCGGTTACTGCGACAAAATTTCCGTTTATATCCATGTTGACGAAAGTATAACGATCAAGGATAACGGCCGTGGTATTCCGGTCGATATGCACGAGGAAGAACACCGTTCTGCTGCTGAGGTCATTATGACGGTTCTTCATGCCGGCGGTAAATTCGACAACAACGCATACAAAGTTTCCGGCGGTCTTCACGGTGTCGGCGTCAGCTGCGTAAACGCCCTTTCCGAGACTCTCGACCTTGAAATCAAGCGTCAGGGCGGCATCTACAGACAGACTTACCACCGCGGCACTCCGGTTGCTCCGCTTGAAAAAGTCGGCGAAACTACCGAGCACGGCACGAAAGTAACTTTCAAGCCGGACCCTGAAATTTTCACGATGACCACTTTCGAACTCAAAAAAGTCGAGCAGAGACTCCGCGAGATGGCTTTCCTCAACAGCGGCGTCAGGATCTACCTGCTTGACGAAAGAGTCGGTCAGGAGTTTGAGTTCCACTACGAGGGCGGAATCAAGGCTTATGTCGCGTATCTGAACGAAAACACGACCGGTCTCCATCCCGATATCATCACGGTATCGAATCACGAAGAGAAAGGCGATCTCACGGTCGATATCGCAATGCAGTGGACAACGGCATACACCGAGAAGATTTTCTGCTACACGAACAATATTTACAACCGTGACGGCGGAACCCACCTTGCGGGCTTCAAACTCGGTATCACAAAAGTTTTCATCAACTACATCAAGGAGAACATCAAGAACGACAAAATCGTCGATTCGATAAACGGTGACGATGTCAGAGACGGTCTCACGGCGGTCCTTTCGGTAAAAATGGCTGACCCGAAGTTCAGTTCGCAGACGAAGGACAAGCTCGTAAGCTCCGAGATCCAGGCTTTCGTCTCAAAGTCGATAGTCGATGCGCTCACGATCTATCTGGAGGAGAACCCAGATATCGCAAAGACGATCATCGACAAGATCATCGAGGCGACCGCTGCGAGAGAGGCTGCGAGAAAGGCGCGTGAACTTGTCAGAAGAAAAGGCGCTCTCGATAGCACGGCTCTTCCCGGCAAACTTGCGGACTGCACCGAAAAAGATCCTGCTTTCTCCGAACTTTTCATAGTAGAGGGTGACTCGGCAGGCGGTTCGGCAAAACAGGGCAGAGACCGCCGCACGCAGGCGATTCTTCCGCTTCGAGGCAAGATCCTCAACGTCGAAAAGGCGCGTCTCGACAAATTGCTGAAAAGCGAGACGATCACGATGATAATCGCCGCTTTAGGAACAGGGATCGGCAAGGAAGAGTTCAACATCGAAAAACTGCGCTACCACAAGATCATCATCATGACAGATGCCGATGTCGACGGTGCGCACATCATGACTCTTATCCTCACCCTTTTCTACCGCCACATGCCGGAAGTCATCGAAAGAGGTTATCTCTATGTCGCTCAGCCGCCGCTTTACGGCATCACGAAAAACAAGAAGATAACCTACGTCAAGGACGAGAAGGAATTCCAGGATTACCTTATCGATACAGGCATTCAGGGACTCACGCTCAAAATCGGAGACAACGATCTTGACGAAGCAGGTCTCAAACAGTATGTCGAACTTCTTGTAGATCTCAACGCGAACCTTGCCAAGACCGAATTCATCTACGACTCGGCGATAGTCGAATCGATAGCGGCAACGACCACTCTTGTCGAAGACGATTTCAAATCGGAGACGACTCTTTGGGAGAAATGGGAAACAATCAAAAGTTACATGGAACAGAATTTCCCGCAGAAGGCTCCTTTCAGAATGGAACTTGAGGAAAACACGAGAGTTCAGGGCGAATTCAAGATGAAGATCTACACGACAACTCTCGGAGTAGAGAAAGTCAGCGTCGTTGACCAGAAATACACCCACAATTCAGAGATCACTCTCATCAACGGGCTCCGTGAAAAGATGATGGCTTACGGCTCGCAGAAATACGAGATCAAAAATGTCGCGAAAGAAGAATCGACCGAGGTAAACGGCTGGAGAGAGCTTCTCAACACCGTTCTCAATATCGCTAAGGAAGGTCAGAAGATACAGCGTTACAAAGGTCTCGGTGAAATGAACCCCGAACAGCTTTGGGAAACGACGATGAGCCCCGAAAACAGGGTCCTTCTCAGAGTCACATCGGAAGATGCTGCCGAAGCGAACAGGATGTTCGATATTCTCATGGGCGAAAACGTCGAACCGAGAAGGAAGTTCATCGAAGAGAACGCCCTTAACGCGACAATCGACATTTAGGAGGGAAAAATGGACGAAT
>Ga0310690_10001637_pt1 | contig 39246 bp, 24 predicted proteins | sample AusTroGonzalo_MG_2_FD_207661 | JGI IMG/M metagenome (GOLD analysis project Ga0310690, IMG submission 207661) | Bovine rumen microbial communities from tropical cattle in Woodstock, Queensland, Australia - Gonzalo_04 (v2) (version 2) | ecosystem: Host-associated > Mammals > Digestive system >... | reverse complement strand
ACAGGAAGCATCAACACCACGGGTTCGTTCTACTGCCCGCCTGAACTGGAACGCCGCTACAACGGCAGCGAAAGCACGCCGTCGTTCATCCCGACCAACTGGACCGTCTATTCTTACGACATCACCCTCATTCCTGTAGGCGGCAAGTGGGCGGACAACACCAGTTCGGAGCGTCAGTTCACATGGCGCACCGACAAGAGCGACATTGACGACTTCATCGCCGCACAGGTGGACGGAGAGGACAACAGCCTGATACAGGGCTGGTACCTTAACCCCGCCTGCACGGAAGCGACCACGGAGGAAGCCGTGAAAGCCGACCTCAGCGTACAGCAGACCGCCGAGACCAAGAAAGTCTATGTTCGCTTGAGCGGCACGAACCCGACGCTGCTCTGGGACTTCAACGGTGGTACCACCACCTCCACGGAGGCTGAATACACCTTCGGCGTGATGGAAGCGGGCGACCCGATCACAGCTCCTGCCGACCCGACACGCTTCGGCTATACGTTCATGGGCTGGTCGTCGGCACAGCCTGCGGACAACACGCCCGTCACTGTGGCAACCACGATGCCTGCCACCGACCTCATCTACACCGCTATCTGGCAGGTCATCCCGACCTACACCGTCACGGTTAATACCGCTGACAAGGGTACGGCTTCGCTGACCGCTGACCACTATGCGGACGCTGTCGGCAGCGGCTCGTACATCCCCGGCACGCAGGTGACAATCAGCGTGACCCCGTACTTCGGCTATACGTTCACCGGCTGGAGCGACAGCAACACGCAGAACCCGCGCACCATAACCGTCGGCAGCACGGCGGCAACCTACACCGCGCAGTTCGATGCGATGGACGAGATTGACATTACCATGACCACGGGTGTGCTCGACTTCCCGACCTACGCGAAGAACTCGTTTGCCATCATCGGCGAGAACGAGCAGGTGGAGGTAAGACTCTACTTCGGCGCGGCAATCTCCACAGGCAACCACCTTGCCAACCTCTCCACCGACCTTGCGAACAGCTACATCCAGCCTGCGGGAGAAAACAAGCGGCAGATTGCCTCGGCGACGCTCGCTACTGTAACGTACTACGGCAACACCTTCCGCGCCGCACGCCTCGTGGCGAAAGTGACCGACACCGACGGACGGAAGTACAATATTGACATCTACACCAACTACTGTATCAACTACGCCACCTTCGAGGAGGACTTCCGATATACGTACTATTCGTCTACTTTGCCTACCGAATCCAGTTGGGTGAACGGTCGCTCGTTTGAGTACGGCGAAGACAACTACATCGGTGAGATGGTCATCCGTCCGGGGAACATCATGCGTTACTTCCTCGGACAAAGCGGAAGTGAGGTATATGACTGGTGCCAGATACAGCTGCAGTTCTATCCGGACAATACCAAGACCGGCACCATACCGACCGGCGTTTATCCGATTAACAGCACGCAGGCTCCGGGTACGGTCTATATAGGGGCTATTCCTGCCGACCGTCTCACACGCGAGGACAATTCAGTGAACGGCTATGCCGGCACCGGCTCGTGGGTGTTCCACGATATGCAGGACATGTCCACCTATGTGCGCACAATTGACAACTGGGTACTGCGCGGCGGTTATGTGGAAGTGGTGAATGTGGACGAGAACTACTTCGTGCATGTTCATGCTTACACCGACGGCTATGCCACCAAGGGCGAGGCGGACAATACGGTAATTGACTTCACCGCCGGTATCGGTTCTGTCTCAGCTCCTGTTACGGCGACGAACATCACCATTGCCGCGCAGACCACAGGCGGCGAGGCTCTGACGGATGCTGTGACGGCAACACTGTCGGGCGCAAGCAACTGGACGGATGTGTCAATCGGGCAGGGCAGCCATACGTTCTTCAGCGGCAACACGCTGGATATGACGGCAATGAAGCCCGGCTATATGTTCGACCACTGGGAGGTGAACGGCTCACCTGTTGCAGGTGAGGACTTCACCTACAGTTACACGGTAGGCGCATCGGAAGCCAACATCGTAGCTGTGTTCGCGGTGGATACCCGTCCGCATTACACCCTCACCACCGAGACTGGCGGACGCGGTACAGTTACGCTGACAGCAGCAGGCTACCTGGCACAGACCGGCAGCGGCTACTATGCGGAGAACACCGACGTTACGATGAGCGTTGCAGCCAATACGGGAAGCGCGTTCCTGCGCTGGAGCGACGGCAACACGCAGAACCCGCGCACCGTCACCGTGACAGGGAATATCACCTACACGGCAGAGTTCAGCCTTGAGTCGGCGGATGCGGCTGTAAGTGTCTATCAGAATGTTGCGGCAAGCAGCACGAAGATTCTCTACAACCTTGACCCGCGCACCGGCGACGACGGACTGACCTACATCCCCGTGGATATGGGTTACGGCGTGGCATGGGCCGACCGCAACGTAGGAGCAACCGGCACCAACGTAATAGGCAGTTACTTCCGCTGGGGCGACCCGGTTGCAAGCAATACGTTTAATTCGTCTATTCATATTGATGCAAGCGGATTCTCCACCGGTGACAAACTCTCCAACGAGCAGGATGCCGCATACGTCAATATGGGAACATGCTGGCACATGCCTGACAAGAATGAACTGCTGGCATTGAAGGGTAATACCGACTTGTCGAACAACAACACCTTCACCAACAAGACGGATAACACCAAGTCCATCGTCTTCCTCGCCGGAGGTTATAAGGGACAAAGTCATTATGATCCGGATTACCAGTACTACTGGTCAAGGGAATATGCTATGTATGGCTACAACAGCAAGACCAAATCCAACGAGAGAACCTGTTTCGCATTTGTAAGGTGCACGGACAACCAGTATTACGCAGCCAATCTGGACAAGGATGATTATTATGGTAACGAGTACTATCTCGGTATGCCTGTCCGCGCTATCTACGAGCCTGCATACACAACCTACACGCTGACTGTGAACGTGGGAGACAAGGCTTATCAGTACATCTGTCAGGCGGGTCAGAACATCACCGTGACCGCTGTACCTGACGAGGGCTATGCGTTCAGCAAGTGGACGGAGGACAACAACACCAACGCCACCCGCACGTTTACCGTAACCGAAGATATGGAATACACCGCCACCTTCGTTCTCGGAACGCAGTACTACGATGTGACTGTTGTCAGCAACAACACGGATTACGGTACGGTGGATGTGGCCGCTATCAACGATGTGGAATCCGGCACGGGCATCACCGTTTCGGGCAGCACGCTGACCATCGGCAGCACGCCCGTCACCGCCACCAAGACGACGGACGATGCGCAGTACACCTACACCTTCAGCGGCTGGACGGACACCGAGGGCAACGCTCTTCCCGCTACCGTGACCGGCGACCTCAACATCCGTGCCAACTTCACGCAGACGCTTAACACCTACACCGTGAACTTCAGCGGAGCGGATGCCAACGGTAGTGTGACAGGCAAGGTTAAAAGCACAAGTGCATCCATCACTACCGGCGACACGCAGCCCTACGGCACTATGCTGACATTCACCGCTACGGATATCGCTACCGGCTATGAGGTGGATTATTGGAAGAACGGCAGTTCGCAGATTGCCGGTTCTACAGGATTGACGAGCATTGACTACATCGTCGGCACGAGCAACGACATCAAGGCAGTGTTCAAGTTGAAACATTACACCATCACATGGAAAGACGGTGACGGCAACACCCTTGACACGGATGACGTGGAACATGGCGAGACCCCGTCTTACACAGGCGGCACTACTCCGACCAAGACTGCAATAACAGGTTACACCTATACATTCAACAACACGTGGACTCCTGAAATAGTTGCGGCGACTGCGGCTGCTGAATACACAGCACAATTCAATCCTGTTGCCAACACCTACGCCCTCACCCTCGACAAGGGTATGGACGGCACGGCAAATGGTAGCGCAACAGCCACCTACGACAGCAACACACTCACATCTGTAACCGATGCTACCAAGACCACAGGCAGTTGGACACTGAACGGCTACTTCACCGAAACCACGGGCGGCGTGAAGGTCATCAACGACAACGGCACACTCGTTGCCAATGTGGACGGTTATACCGACGCTTCGGGCAACTGGACACGTGACGACGGCGCGACCCTGTACGCGCAGTGGACGGCGGGCCTCTACGACTTCACCTTCTCGGCAGGTGCGAACGGGAGCGTAAGCGGTACGGCGGCCGATGAAACCAAGACGCCTGGCACGACATACCACCTTGCCAGCGGAACCTCCGTTTCCCTGACTGCCACGGCGAACACATTCTATGAGTTTGTGGCATGGTGTAATGAAGGAGGCGAGCAAGTCAGCACCGCCAATCCGTACAACTTCAGTCTTGACGGGAATAAAGACCTGACTGCTTTGTTCCGGATTGCGGACGTGATAGAGTTGGAGGACAATCACGAGGTTGGAGACTCGTGGTGGACGGACTACAGCAATCTGGTGACTGCTCTCGGAGATACGAAGAAGAAAGTGCGCTATATGCGCGACCTTCCGGCCGGCGACAAGTGGTGCATGTTCTCGCTGCCGTTCGGGTACTCGTTCCGTTCGGGCAACACGCTGAAAGGCTGCGTGTATGAACTGGGCAGCGCGGAATACACCGGCGAGGGCCAGTTGACGTTCTACTTCGCGCCTGTTACCACGCAAATCAAGCCGAACCACCCCTATCTGTACAAGTCGGCCAACGGTGAGGAAAAGCCCCTGTTCGAGAACGTACAGCTGCAAGCTGTGGAGGACGGCAGTTGCTTTGTGTACAACACGAACACCACGGTAGGCGGAACAGTGACCTTCCACAACACGACGGCCAGGATGCTGCTTGCCAAGAGCGTGCGCGTCATTTACATCCAGAATAACAGACTGTACTATCCAAACCTCACGAAGGACACGTGGATGCGCGCGTTCCGCGGCTACTTCAAGCTGTCGGACGACATGCCCATCTATCATGCAAATAATATTGCTCCGCGTGTGCGGATTGTGGTGGAGGGCGAGACGGCGACCGAACTGGAGGTTGTACAGGATGGTGTTGAGACGGCTACCGATGTTCGCAAGTACATAGAGAAAGGCATTCTGATTATCGAGCGTAACGGCGTGCGTTATGACGCCACCGGCGCGCGGATCGACTAACCGTCGCAGGAATGCAGGGACAGCAAGAGCCGTTCCTGCACCTGCCTTTCCATAACAGAGGGTTGTGCCAAACCCTCTGTTATTTTCGTGAAAGAGGGAGATTTTTTTCCAGCAAATTATCATACACTGCTGTCATGAGAGCCATAATGCATTATGGCTCTACAGCGGGTGTTTGCAGGGGAACGAAAAAAAAATAACAGCTGGTGATAGATTCTGCGGTGCCGACTCCTCTATATAATTAGAAAGCGGAACAAACCGGATACATTGTCATGGCGGCCGGAGAGACCGTCATGTTGTCTGAAAAAGGCTGGCATAATGGCTGGTCTGTCAGCCCAAAAGGGTCAAAGTGCCTGTTACTGAGGAAAAACCGAAAAATAATTTGCAGGAACAAAATATTTGTATTACCTTTGCAAACTGGTATATTGCGAGATATACACTTTGGTATTCAGCCAGTAACAGATTTCTAAGGAATACCATCTGCATCAATCAAACCGTCTGTTCAAAATAATACAGACTACAAAAACAAACAAGTCGATTCTGATAAACATGAAAAGAACCATTCTTATTATGGCAGTGGCCGTTCTGACGGCCGTCACGGGATGGGCTGCTCCCGTCAATCCGCAGCAAGCCCCGCAGATGAGGGATATTTATCCTGATGAGGAAGGTCTCCTCTATTATTATGACAGCGAGACGCAGGAAGCCGTCCTTATGGATCCCTCGGACCTGATGTCCGAGGCTTACCCCAACACGGTACTGACCGTGCATCCTTCCTTCACCCTGAAGGGCAAGGGAATGAGCGGGAATGCCTACGACAAGATTATTCTGATTGTCGAAATCGGCGAAAAGGCCTTCTATGGTGCGGCGGCTTCGTCAGTGGTTTTTGAAGAAGGGTCGAACGTCCGTGCCATCCGCAAGCAGGCGTTTGCTTCGATGCCGAATATGAACGGTGTGCTTGTCTTGCCCGCCTCGCTGCAGGAATTGGATCTCTCGGCCATCTGCCTGCCCGGCATCACGGGCATCACATTCCTCGGCAGCGTACCTCCTGCCTGCGCCACGGGTTCGGGCAGCGCGTCAAATCCTTGGACCTCCGCCGACGGGAGCACGCCAGCGGATATCAAGGTGACAGTCCCTGCCGGATGCTATGGCGTCTATCGTGCCAAAGCCGGATTAGGCGACTATTTCAGCAACATCAGCGAAGTCTCTGCCGAAGCGACGGCATTGGACGTGATTGAAGTCGACGAGGCCGGTGCGGTCAAGATGCTGCACGCTGGCCGCATGGTGATTGTGCGCGGCGGCCTGACGTTTGACCTTATGGGAACCATGCTCCGTTAAGAGTTCTGTCTGTCGAAGAGATGCCATGGCATCTCTGGGCAGTGTATCATAACCTGATTCATCCAATACTACAAAAACTCCATATCCTTATGAAAAAATATCTGTCTCTTTGGATTCTTTCCGTCCTCTTCCTGTTGCCGTGTGCGCTGCTGCATGCGCAGACAAGCGACTATCTGCAGGTGGTGGGAAACTTCTCGCTTCAAATCAAAGTCACCGGTTCTCCCGAGATGCCTGACTTGTGGTACTCGATAGGCGACCGCTCATCATGGACTCAGATAACGGAGCCTGTCCAGTTGCAGAAGTCGAAGTCTTATAACTCCGACCCGACTCCTGTAATATACTTCAAGGGCAGCAACCCGCAGGGCTTCAACAAGAGCGCGACGGACTATGTGTCCATTGTCATCACCGGTGGCAATCCGAGTCTGGCAGGTAACGTGATGTCGCTGCTCGGGGAGGATTTTGCCTCGAATAAGATTATTCCCTGCGACTATTGCTTCTACGGGCTGTTCTGCGCCAATCCTCCTGCATCGTTCTCAACGTCAGGCACCTATCATTCTACTGCTAATTCTACCTCTCTTAGCAACGCGAAGGATATGGTATTGCCTGCCACGGAACTCAAGCCATACTGCTACGCATATATGTTCGCATATAATGACGGATTGTATAGTTCGCCACAGTTACCTGCCACTGTGATGCAGCCGTGGTGCTACGCCCACATGTTCGAGTATTGTTTGAGCAATTTCTGCTCGCAGACAGCTTATAATTCAGGTTATCGACTGCCCGAATTGCCCTCCCAGCAACTGGCTGAAGGCTGCTACGCCTTTATGTTCAACATGTGCGCATCCATCTACAATGGCGAGAACGACTGGTACTGCCTTCCTGCGGAGGAGCTTGCCCCGCATTGCTATGACGGTATGTTCGGCACTTACAGGAACAATTACTACCGCACGTTCAAGTCGCTTGAGATAATGGCGACTTCGCTTCAGGACCGCTGCGGCAATGATATAGAGAACTGCATGCGCCGTATGCTGAACTACAACCCGATGAACCAGAACGCGGGTCAGTTCGGTCGCGGTGCGCTCAATGTCAGGATGTACTGGATCGACTGGGGGAACACCGATGTCACAACCGCTCCCACCTACGGCTGGTTCAGCGGCTTTCTGTACTCCAACTGCACGTTCAATTACCAGAAAGGCCTGACTCCGCTGACCAAGGTCGCAAAGACCAACTACTCAAATACGACCATGTCCTCCCTCTTCCCTTATTCCTGCACGCTTAAGGAGAATGAGTTCACCTACCTTACTTTCGACTGCAAGACCAACGGAGGCACATGGGAGGAAGGCTGCACGTATGATGCGGACCTGCGCCGCGTGGTGCGCAGTGACTACAAGGCGAAGACCGTTCCGGCCGACCCCGTAAAAGCCGGAGCTACCTTCAAGGGCTGGTTCACCGCCCCGACCGGCGGCACGAAAGTGGAGAAAGCCACCATCCTGAACCAGACCACCGCGCAGACCTATTACGCGCAGTTTGGTGACGGCGGTGATGACGGCGGCGAAGGTGATGATCAGATGAGTTACACGCTCAATCTTTCTACCGGTGTTCTTGACTTCCCGCAGTACACCACGTACAGTTACACTTCTAAGTTTGCTGTTATCGGCGAAACGGACAATATGACCATCCGTTTACAGTTCAACGGAAACATATTGCAGGCGGTTTCGGATTATAAGGACTTTGCAACCGCTCTTTCTGCGGCCGACAGTTATGTGGAACTCAAAGACGGCACAAGGCGCACAATCAACTACGCGCAGAAAGCCAGCCTGCTCTATTATGGCGATCTTCTGCGTGCGGCACATCTTATAGCTACTGTCTATGACGAAGAGGACCGCACCTATAACATTGAGATATATACCAACGAACTGCTCAACTACGCCACTTTTGAGGAAGATTACCGATACAAATATTATAGTAGCACTCTGCCTATTGAATCAGGTTGGGTTAACGGTCGAAAATTCCAATATAATGAAACGAATCACATGCCGAGTGATGAGTATCATGCCGAGCTGAACGAGACGTACAAGTACTGGCGCTATTTCTATGGCATGTCATCGCCGTTTGACTATTGTCAGATTCTAATCAATTTCGTGGTGGATGAAAGTAAGACGGGTATTCCGACCGGCTACTATCCTATCAACAGCACGTTGAAGCCGGGTACGGTGTTCATCGGCAGCATTCCTTGCGGCGATAACGCAGAGATTGCCCGCAGCAACAATAAGAACTATGCCTGCGGCGGCAACACTTCGTGGCTAATGCATTACTATGAAAACGAATACGGTATTCCTATTAAGGATAACTGGCTGCTGCGTGGCGGTTATGTGCAGATAGTGAACAAGGACGGCAATTACTATATGCATGTCCATGCCATCACCGATGCCACACGAACCAACGGCGAGTCGTCAAACAACGTTATCGACTTCACCGCAGGCGACGAAAGCCTGGCAGACCAGTTGCCCGGTCCGGATGACAATCCCGGCAATGACGGCGGTGATGGTGGTAACGGTGGTGATGACGGCGATGACCCCGAAACACCGATTGAGTCACAAGATGCATCTGTTTATATTTATCAAGGGGCTACAGCGGATACAATTCGCATTTTGTACAACCTTGATCCCAAAGAGGGAAGTGATGGTTTGACGTATCAGCCTGTTGATTTGGGTTATGGTGTAGCGTGGGCAGATAGAAATGTAGGAGCGACCAACAATAAAGATGCCGGAACATATTTCTATTGGGGCGGAACAACAGCCGGAAAGGGCGGTTGGATGGGTTATTTCTATGATACCTATACAAAGCACACACCTGCCGATTATATCCTGAAATCAGACGAAGACGCAGCGACTGTTAATATGGGGTCTAATTGGCACACTCCTAACTATAATGAGTGGGAAGAGTTGGTGAAAAAAACAAATATATACAATAATGTCATATCCAGCCGACCTTATAATTTCAATAACATTACCTTACCGGCTGCTGGTTACTACAATCAAGGTCAACTTTGTGGATACGGAATCTGTTATTATTGGTCAAGCCAACTTGCTGCTCCCGCGACTAATTCCTATCAGAAATACGATTCGTATGGTTGGGTGTTCTCAAACGAAGAAGCATCATTAAACAATAATTTTGTTCTGACAGCCTACTATATGTATGCTTGGAATGATGCTCCTATTCGTGCTATATATGAGCCTTCTTATCCTACGTATAGACTTACTATTCGTTCGGGGGATGCCTCCTACATATATATATGTCAAGGCAAGCAAAAAGTGACAGTTACTGCAATAGCTACAAAGAAAGGTTCGGAATTTTTACGTTGGGAGGAAGATGGTAATACGGATGCAGTACGTACATTTGTAGTAACGAAAGATGTAACATATACCGCTATTTTCTCCGAATCTGACGAACCGGAGACACCCGAGACGCCCGAGATACCGGAGACTTCGCCCGAAGCTTTTGTTGATGTATATCAGTTCGCGAGTGCGGACACGATGAAGATTGTGTATGACCTCAGTCCTCGCCAAGGCAATGACGGCTTGTGGTACACGCCGGTTGATATGGGCTACGGCGTGGCTTGGGCAGACCGCAACGTGGGAGCCAGCAGTGTGGGCAGTCTGGGCGGATACTTCCGTTGGGGCGACCCGCTGGCGGGAACCGACTTCAGCGAGAACCATGCGCGCAACCTCAATGTGAGCGGCTATCAGAAATATGACGACCTGACTCCGGCACAGGATGCTGCGACCGTAAACATGGGCAGCGAATGGCGCATGCCGGATGAGGAAGACTTCTACCAGCTGAAGACAAAATCGCTTATCACAGAAAACAGAAGGTTCGCCAACAAGTACTACAGCAGCAGTTACATCATCCTGCCTGCCGGCGGATACAAGGGCTCCACTCTGTATGACGCCGATTATCAGTATTACTGGTCAAGGCAGTTCGCACAATATGGAAACAACAGCTGTTCTGGCAATTACGGCTATTCGACAGCAGAGTACACCAGTTTTGCACTTGTGCGCACAGGATATAACGAGTACTATGTACAGAATAAAGACAAGGACGACTGTATGGGCAACGAGACCTATCTTGGTATGCAGGTACGCGGCATGTTCGTACCTCCGTTCCAGACATATCGTCTGACCATCAGTGTGGAGGGGAAGGCGAAATATGTGTATGTCTGCCAGGCGGGTCAGAAAGTGACTGTGACTGCTCATGCGGCAAAGAGCTACAAGTTCGACAAGTGGGTGGAGGACGGCAACCAGGATGGCACGCGCACATTCACCGTGAACAGTGACATGCTTTATACAGCCACTTTCACCACTGACGAGCCTGACGAACCGGAGGATCCTGAAGAACCCGAGACGCCGGAGATGTCGCCCGATGCAGCGGTGAACGTCTATCAGCAGCTCCAGAGCGTGACTCCAGACACGATGCGCATATTGTACGACCTCAGTCCGCGTCAGGGCAAGGACGGAAACATCTATACGCCTGTTGATATGGGCTACGGTGTGGCATGGGCTGACCGTAACGTGGGCGCAACCGCCACGACCGAAGTGGGAGGTTACTTCTACTGGGGCGGCACTGTGGCAAAGACCTCATTCTCGTCAAGCCAGTATTTTGCGGACAATCACCCCGACGGTTATACCCTGACTGCTGCAAATGACGCCGCCACGCAGAACATGGGGACGGCATGGCGTATGCCGACTGATGACGAATGGGTGGAACTGAAGAACACTGCGGTGCTTGGTACTGACAACGGAACCTTCACCAACCCGTTCTATAAGGACAGGTCCATCTCTCTGCCTGCCGGCGGATTGTACGGCGGAACAAGTCACATTCTGTACTCCAATGACATTCTTACTCTGAAAATAACCACCCCTGCCCTTCGGAGTACACAATATCGTTTCTACTGGTCAAGTGTGCTGTTCAGAACAAAGCACGACCAGACAGGAGACGACCTGTATATGCCGTGGACGCTGAACAGTGCACCAAGTGGTTATCAAGTAGGTATAAGTGGTTATAATGATGATCCAAAATACGACGCTAGAGCCGATAAGATGGATTATGTGATGGATTACTACGGGCTGCCCGTCCGTGCCATCTATAATCCGGCGTTCAAGACCTGCCGGCTGACCATCCACATGGAAGACAAAGCCAATTACGTCTATGTCTGTCAGGCCGGGCAGAAGATAACCGTTACCGCCCATGCTGAAAAGGGCTATGAGTTCGATAAGTGGCTGGATGCAAACAACAACGCCGTTTCTTCCAATGTGACCGAGACCTTTACCGTGAACGGTGATATGGGTTACACGGCAATGTTCAAGAGGTCGGTTCAGACTGCGATAGTCATATTCCGCGACGAGAACGGCGGCGAGTTGTGCAATGACGAGTGGGAATACGGGCAGACACCCTCGTGTGACCTGCCGCAGAAGAATGATGACGGGCAATACACCTACACTTATTCGTGGGACAAGGCTATTGTGCCTGTTAACGGCCCGGCAGAGTACAAGGCAGTGCTGACACAGACCAAGAAGCAGTACACCCTGACATGGAACATGAACGGCGGCGTCACCACCTCTACTGAAAGTGACTACACGCACGGCACCGTAGAATGGGGCGTTGCCATCATACGTCCTGCTGACCCTACCAGAGACGGCTTCGACTTCGTGGGCTGGCGCGACCAGAAGGGTGGTGACATTGTGGCGGATGAGATGCCTGCATACCCGCTGACTTACACGGCGCAGTGGAAAGAGCAGGAGGCGCAGACCGCCACTGTGCGTTTCCTCAACTGGGACGGCACTGAACTGCAGAAGGAGACGCTTGAGTACGGTGTGATGCCGGAATACAAGGGTGCGAAACCTTCACGTCCGGCTGATGAAAGCGGCGAGTACGAATTTGCAGGCTGGACTCCTACCGTGGTGACAGTGTCGGGTGATGCCGACTACACAGCGTCTTACCGCAATGCCTCCATTACCGACTTCGACCTCGTGGACGACAAGATGGAGGGCGATGCCTGGTACGGAACATTGACCGCCTTGAAAGGCCAGACCCTGAATGTGCGCTATGTGCGCACGCTGTCAGCTGGTCAGTGGCAGGTGCTTTCGCTGCCGTTTGACTTCAATCTGCTGAAGAACCGCGACCATCCATTCAGCGGGCATATCTATTATCTGGATGCCGTGAGATGTGATGAAGAAGGCTATCTGATGCTCAACTTCCTGCCTGTCTCAGTGCTGATGAAGGCCAACACTCCGTATGTGTACTATAGTGATGAACAGACTGTTAATCCCGTCTTTGAGAGTGTGACGTTGGCGGCATCGGAGGAGAACAGTTATGCGGTGGATGCCTGCAATGGTACGGTGACTTTTATCAATACGCTCTTCAAGCAGCGTCTTGAGGCTAATGCCCGGAATCTGGCGTATATCCAGAACAACCGTGTCTATCATCCGGGCAGCAGCGCCGTCTGGATGCGTGCCTTCCGCGGAGTATTCCGTCTGGACGGTATGCCTGAAGGGATTATGCCGCGTATGCGCCTCATGCTGAACGGCGAGACGGCCACGGCTATCGAACAGGCTGACATGCCGGAGGAAGACAGTGCACCGTCTGTCCGCAAATACATGCAGAACGGCGTGCTGGTCATTGAAATCGGCAATATACGCTATAATGCCCAGGGAGCACGGATTCGTTAGAAATCCGACTCCCTGCGGGCTTGTCCTGTGAACATGTGTTCCCGCTTTCAGCGGTGGGATAATACAAACTAACAAGAAAGATGCCGGCTAAAACCGGCATCTTTGTTCGGGTATGTTTTTCCGGAACCGGAGTTCGGACGGGCTTGCGGTTAGCGCACGCGCTCGCAATAACTGCCGTCGCGGGTGTCCACGCGGATTACCTCGCCCTCGTTGATGAACAGAGGCACGCGGATTTCGGCACCTGTCTCCAGTTTGGCGGGCTTGAGGGTGTTGGTGGCGGTGTCGCCCTTCAGACCCGGCTCGGTGTAAGCCACGGTGAGTTCCACCTTTGTGGGCAGTTCGGCGAAGAGGATGGTGTCGGTTGATGCGTCGCTTACCACGTCGCAGATGAAGCCGTCCTTGAGGTAGTCAACGCCGGTGATGAGGTCGTGGGCGATGGGCACCTGCTCGTAAGTCTCCTGGTTCATGAATATATAGTCTTCGCCTTCCTTGTAGAGGAACTGGTAGGGGCGGCGTTCCACGCGCACGTCTTCCAACTTCTCTCCGATATTGAAACGGCGTTCAAGCACGCGGCCGTCTACCACATCCTTGAATTTCACGCGCATGATGGTGTTGCCTTTGCCGGGTTTCACATGCAGGAACTCGATGACGAAATACAAGCGGCCGTCCATGCGGATACATACGCCGTTCTTGATGTCTTGTGAATTAATCATAATAAATCAACGTTTTATAAAATTTGACAAAAACCATTTTCGGTGCAAAGGTAGGGAAAAAAACGGAATTGCACAAAAAAAATTGGATATTTCCGTTTTTTTTTGTATCTTTGCAGCCTGAAACAGCAACAATATAATCATTAAAAACAGTAATACTATGTCCTCACTTATGAATTTCTTCGGGACGCTTGACATCTGGCAGATAATCCCGTCGTTTTTCTTTCTGATTGCCATTATTGATCCCATCGGAAACATGCCTTTCGTGATGTCGCAGCAGCAAAAGGGCGCTAAAATCCATCCGCCCATGGTCTGCCTGTACTCAATGATTATCCTGATGGCTTTTTTGCTTGCGGGGGACATGGTGCTGAAGATTTTCGGCATCCGCGTTGAGTATTTCGCTATTGCCGGAGGCTTTGTCATCTTCCTCATGGCATTGGAGATGCTGCTCGATGTGGTGATTTTCAAGCCCTCGGAGTTCGAGTCGGCGGGCGACCTCATCCCGCTTGCCTTCCCCGCTTTTGCCGGTCCGGGCACATTCACGGCGTTGGTGTCTATGACGGCGGAGTACAGTGTCATCAACCTGCTTGTTACTATTATCCTCTGCATACTTGTCATTTTCTTTGTGCTGCTTGGGACGAACTGGATTATGAGGCACATGGGTCCCGTATCCTTGTATATCATAAGGAAGTTTTTCGGCGTGATAGCGATGGCGATAGCTGTGCAGCTGATGTTCGGCAATCTGGTGAAGGTGTTCCGTCCGCAGCCGCAGGCGGAAGCCGTATCCACCGAAGTTACAGAAGCGCCTATATCTGCGGCGGATGCTGACGGAAGCCTCGATACGGACACTTGCGCTTGGCCTGGGGTTTGACGCCTGCGGAACGGCGCCGGCCTGCCGTCTGGATGCGGATGCGCGTTTCATGGACGGCTGGGTGGACAGCGGGTGTGCGGGCGACATGACCTATTTGCAGCGCAACCGCGAATTGCGTTACGATATCCGCTCTCTGGTGCCAGGAGCAAAGACGGTGGTGGTGTGTCTGCTCAGTTACGACAAGTCCGGACACGACTATCACCGCCGCGTGAAATCACTGCTTTATGCCCTGCACGGCGCTATTGAAGACTACTGCCGCGGGGTGGGAGAACCTGTTGGGGAACTGTTCAACTCCGAAGTGCAGCATGTGTTCTGTGATTCGGCTCCCGTGCTGGAGCGGCGTTGGGCGGTGAAGGCTGGGCTGGGGTTCATCGGGCGCAACCATCAGCTGATTAGCCCGCAGTTCGGAAGTATGGTTCATCTGGGCGAACTGGTGCTGAATACGGAGGTGGAGCCGGACGGAGAGTCGCCCGTTCTGCCGGAAGGTTGCGGTGCGTGCCGCCGCTGTGTGGAGGCCTGCCCCGGGCAGGCACTTGGGCGCGAGGAGTGGGATGCACGTCGGTGTATTGCCTATGTGACCCACCGTTGCATGGTCTGCCAACAATGTTGTCCATATAATGAAAACTTTCTCTGACATGAAAATCGGTATAGCCTGCGACCACGCAGGCTATGCGCTCAAGTTGATCCTGATCGCCCGACTGAAGGAACTGGGGGCGCAGGTACGTGATTTCGGCTGCCATTCGTCTGAGAGTTGCGACTACCCCGACTATGCCCATCCGATGGCTTCAGCGGTGGAGGAGGGCGTGTGCGATTTTGGTATTGCTGTCTGCTCGACGGGCAACGGCATCACCATGACCTGCAACCACCACCGCGGCATACGCGCCGCCCTGTGCTGGGACATGCCTTTGGCCGAACTGGCGCGGCGTCACAACAACGCCAACGTGCTCGGTCTGCCCGCCAACTATGTTTCTGCCGACCTTGCCCTGCGTATCATGGAGACGTTCCTGACTACGGAGTTTGAAGGCGGCCGTCATCAGCGCCGCATTGACAAAATACCTTGTCCATAGGATTCTGAACGCGCTGCGTGCGGAGTGTGACTTGCTGTTGGCGCGTCTGGGCGTGTCGCGGTGCCGTCACATGCCTTGTTTCGTCAGTGTCGAACCGGCCGGATGGTGCCAGCTCCGTTGTCCTGAATGCCCTGTGGGACAGGCGGCAGAGGCGGGGAAAAGGCGTCCGCCGCGGCTGATGGAACCGGCTTTGTTCCGCAGCATTTTGGATGAACTGGCGCCGTATGTCCATACCATGCAGTTCTATTTCCAGGGTGAGCCGCTGCTGAACACAGCCTTGCCTGATATGGTGGCTGCGGCGCATGAGGCGGGACTTTACACGATAGTATCCACCAATGCCCAGCTTCTCACTGCCGGGGTGGCAGAGCAGTTGCTTCAGGCAGGTTTGAGCCGGATTGTTGTGTCGGTGGACGGTCTGACGGAGCACACTTATCGTGCATACCGTCGTGGCGGCAGTCTGCGCAAGGCACTGGCCGGATTGCGTTTTCTGAAGGAAGCCAAGACACGGACGGGAGCGCGCACCTGCATTGAACTGCAGTGCCTTTGCCTGAAGAGCAACGAGCATGAGTGGCCGCTGTTCCGTCGGTTATACCGCCGTCTGGGTGCCGACCGTCTGACTTTGAAGACGGCCCAGTTCCTGGATTTCCGGAACGGACATCCCCAGATTCCGTCCGACCTGCGTTTCAGCCGCTATGTTCCGGACGGTGAGGGTGGCTATCGTCTGCGCCGCCGTCTGCATGACTCCATAGTATGCCGCCGTCTGCTCACGGGCTGCGTTATTGATGCGGATGGACATGTGCTGCCCTGCTGTTTCGACAAAGAGGGACGTTACTCGTTCGGCAGTCTGCGGGAGCAGTCGTTCCGCGAATGCTGGTTTTCGCCAAAAGCAGAGCGTTTCCGTTGCATGGTGCGGAAACACAGACTGTCGGTGCCTATCTGCACCAACTGCACGGAGTAGGGGAGTCAGTGTTCTGTCGGGGTTTCATCCAGCAGTTTGAACCCTTTGCCGTGGATGGAAAGGATGTGCACATCGGGTTCGCTCTCCAGATAGCGGCGCAGCCGGTGGATATATACGGCTAATGAGCGCGAGGTGAAATAGTCGTCAGTTCTCCATACGTTTTTGAGAATGACGGACTTCTCCACCGGCTGGTTTTTGTGGCGGCAGAGGATGAGCAGCAGGTCGTTCTCGCGGGAGGACAGTTTTCTGTCGCCGAGGCGCTGGCTCACAGCATCGAAGGATAGTTTGCCGAGAGTGAATACGGTGTCTTCATCAAGGCGGTTCCGCTTGACGAGGCGCAGCAGGGCGTTCAGACGGCAGAGGAGCAGGTCAAACTGGAAGGGCTTGACAATATAGTCGTCGCATCCTGCGTCATAGGCGGCCAGTATCTCTTCTTTGGCGCTGTAGTCGGAAAGGATGACAGTCAGTGCGTTTACATCGCGCAGTCTCAGTTCGTGCACCAGTTCCGTCCCGCTCATGTCGGCCACCCCGTCAATCAGGCAGACGGCGGGAGTTTCGTTGCAGGCGGTGGCAATGGCTTCGTTGGCTGTATCTGCGGTGCGGACCTCGAATCCGTTCTGTTGCAGCAAGTCACGTAGCAGGGTCCGGATGCTGGGTTCGTTTTCGCAGAGTAGTAGCAGGGTGCTGTTTTCGCAGTTCTTCATAACGTTTTGAAACTTACAAATTCCATGCCAAACCATGCAAAAACGGGTGTGTGCGCGTAAAAATAAAAAAAACAAGACAAATATTTGCAAATTAGGTAATAAAGTCTTATCTTTGTAGGCGCAAAACAAAGGATGTTGCAACATGCAAATACTTGTTATTCTCACGGGCGGAACTATAACTATGGTTCGCAACCCCGAAAACGGGGCGTTGCGCCCGGCTGACACCGAAACGTTCAAGGCCTTTGTGCCGGAGTTGTTCGCCTCTGACATTCGCGTGGACATGTTCCCTTTCTCCCCGCTGATTGACTCGTCTGATGTCAGTCCCGCCGACTGGTCGCGGATGGCGCGCACCGTCTATGAGAACTACGACCGGTATGACGGTTTCGTCATCCTTCACGGCACCGACACCATGTCCTACTCCGCCAGTGCGGTCAGTTTCATGTTGCAGAACCTTACCAAGCCTGTGGTCTTCACGGGCAGCCAGTTGCCGGTCGGCGTGTTGCGCTCCGATGCGAAGGAGAATCTGCTGACTGCCATAGAGATAGCCTCTGCCAAGGACAGCGACGGGCGGAGCATTGTGCCGGAGGTCAGCCTCTGCTTTGAGGGCAAGGTCTTCCGCGCCAACCGCACCACCAAGAAGAACGCCGAGCATTTCGAGGCTTTCGAGAGTTACAACTATCCTGCGTTGGCGAAAGCGGGTGTGCATATCACCTACCGCTGCCACCTCATACATTACCCCGACTCCTCCGCGCCTCTGCAGTTGCTTGACCGCACTGACAGCCGTGTAGCCTTGCTGAAAATCTTCCCGGGAATCACAAAGGAGGTCGTGCATGCCCTCCTCACCACCCCCGACCTGCAGGGTGTCGTCCTGGAGACCTACGGCTCGGGCAACGCCCCGTCCTCCGAGTGGCTTTACCTCGAGTTGAAGGACGCTGTCAGCCGCGGGATGGTGATAGTGAACAAGACCCAGTGCAGCACCGGTAGCGTCGAGATGGGGCGTTACGAGGTCAGCATGAACCTGCTCAAGGCGGGTGTCCTCTCCGGCTATGATATCACCACCGAGGCTCTCCTCACCAAGATGATGTGGCTCCTCGGGCAGTATCCGGGCGACATTGAAAAAGTCAAGGACATGCTGCAGCACTCCGTCTCCGGTGAGATGACAGGAGCAGCCGAATGAAAAAACGAAACAAACCCAAAAACAACATAACACATGAAGAACTTGCAACCTCAGGCTCTCTGGAACCATTTCCACAGCCTCACGCAGATTCCCCGTCCGTCGGGCAAGAAAGAAGAGATTTCGCGTTTCCTTGCTGACTTTGGCCGCAGTCTTGGTCTGGAGACCGTCACCGACGAAATCGGCAACGTCATTATCCGTAAGCCCGCAAGTCCGGGTTATGAGAATCACCCGGGCGTGATTCTGCAGGGACACATGGACATGGTGCCGCAAAAGAACAACGACAAAGTCTTTGATTTCGAGAAAGATGCGATTCAGGCTTATGTTGAGGACAACGGCGAGTGGGTGACTGCAGACGGCACCACTCTCGGAGCGGACAACGGTATCGGCGTGGCTACTGCCATGGCTATCCTCGCAGACAAGAATGTCGTTCATCCGCCTTTGGAGGCGTTCTTCACAGTGGATGAGGAGACCGGCATGTACGGTGCGCAGGCTCTGCAGGGCGGAGTCTTGCAGGGCAAGATTCTCCTCAACCTCGACTCCGAGACAGAGGGTGAACTCTATATAGGCTGTGCAGGCGGTGTGGACGGCACTGCACGTTTCCCCTTCACGCCGGTTGAAACCGAGGAAGGCGACATCGCTCTCAAAGTCACACTCACCGGACTCAAAGGCGGACACTCCGGCTGCGATATCCATCTCCAGCGCGCCAACGCCAACAAACTCCTCTTCCGCTTCCTCAAAGATGCTGTTGCCAACTACGAGGCACGACTCGCATCTGTTGAAGGAGGCTCGCTCCGTAACGCCATTCCGCGTGAGGCTTGTGCGGTCATCACAATACCGGCTGACGGCAAGGACGAAATGATGCAGCTCGTTGCAGACTATGAGGATCTCTTCATCCGCGAGTACGACGGTGTGGAGGACAATATCCGCTTCACTGCCGAGGAAACAGCATGCCCCAAAACTGAAATGCCGGAAGACGTGCAGGACTTCCTCATTCATGCCATAACCATCTGTCCTCATGGCGTTTACCGCATGATTCCTGAGATGCCCGATGTTGTTGAAACCAGCAACAACCTCTCAACCGTCTCTATGGAAGGCAATTGTGTCAAAGTTCTTTGCCTCACACGTTCGTCGGTTGAGAGCCGCAAGGAGGAACTTCGCCAGATCATCGAATCCGCCTTCGCCATCGCCGGCGCGGAGATTGAGTTCTCTGGCTCATACCCGGGCTGGAAACCCAACCTCAATAGCCGTATTCTCGGCGTGATGCAGGACATCTACAAGAAGGAGTTCGGACGTGAGCCGCGCATCATCACCATTCATGCCGGACTTGAGTGCGGCATTATCGGACGCAATTATCCGGGCATGGACATGATTTCCTTCGGTCCCACCATCGAGCACCCGCACTCTCCTGACGAGCGCGTGAACATCGCCACCGTGCAGAAATACTGGCAGTTCCTTCTCGCCACACTGAAAGCCCTCTGATTTACTTTCTCTGCATAATCATTTGTAAAGACGGTGTGCAAAATGCACACCGTCTTTATGATTGTTGGATAAAGGCGCGAGTTTTGCGAAAGGTACAGAACAACCCGTTAATCACCCGTTAATCATCCGTTTTTTACAGCGAAATGCCCCCTATATAAAAGGGGATTTTTCTCTTTACAGGTTTATTTTCCGCAGATAGCAGTCGAGGGTGTTCTCCATGAGGGAGCAGATGGTGAGAGGGCCGACGCCGCCAGGGACGGGGGTGATCATAGCGCACTTGGGGGCGACAGCGGCGAAATCCACATCACCGCACATCCTGCCCGTCTCAGGGTCGGAGTTGATGCCGACATCCACCACAACCGCACCGTCAGACACCATGTCCGCCGTGATGAAACGCGGCTGACCGATAGCGGCAACGATGATGTCCGCACTGCGGAGCAAGGCAGGCAGGTCGCGGGTGTGGCTGTGGGCGACAGTGACCGTGGCGTTCTCATTCATCAGCAGTTTGGCGACAGGTAGTCCGACGATATTGCTGCGCCCGACAACGACCGCGTTTCTGCCGTCAAGACCGACACCGGCAGCCTTGAGTATGCGCATCGCGCTGCGCGGCGTGCAGGGGACACAGAAGCGCGAATAGTCGCTGCGTTTCTGCTTCCAGAGCTGCGCGACATTAGTGTCCGTCACTCCGTCCACGTCCTTCTGCGGGTCGAGGGCGGCAACGACCTTCGCCTGCGAGACCTGCTTGGGCAGAGGCATCTGGATGAGTATGCCGTCCACCTGACTATCACTGTTGAGCTGCTGCAGGGTGCGGAGGACCCCCTCTTCCGTGCTGTCCTGCGGCATACGCACCACGCGGCAGTCAATACCCACACCGGCGGCGTTCTTCTCGCACGAAGCCACATAACGCTGACTGCCGTAGTCGTCGCCGACCAGCAGCACACTGAGACACGGCACACGACCGTATTGAGACTTGCATTGAGCTGTCTTTTCACGGAGCTGCTCTTTTACCTGCTCCGCAAGTTGTTTACCGTCGAAGATCATAGTTAGTTATTAGTTGAGAGTTGAAAGTTGAAAGAAGTTATTCAGTTGAGAGTTGAAAATTGAAAGAAGTTGTTAAGTTGAGAGTTTAGAGTTTATAGTTTATAGTTTATAGTTGAAAGAAGTTATTAAGTTGAAAGTTGAAAGTTTTCAGTTTATAATTTTCCGCTGACGGTTTTTCCGGAGAGGATGCTGTAGCGGATAAATGGAGTCTGATACATATAAGGAATCATGGTGAAGGAGCGGAAGGGGCGCGTGACAATGAGATTGGCACGCTTGCCGACCGTAATAGAACCTGCTTCGTCGCTGACACCCATGGCATACGCGGAGTTGATGGTAACGGCATTGAACGCCTGCACAGGAGTGAGGCGCATGCGGATGCAGCCCATCGCCATGACAAAACGCATGTCGCCGCTCGGCGAAGAACCGGGATTAAAGTCACTGGCAAGAGCGACCCCAAGCCCCGCCTGCACAAACTCCCTGGCACGACCGTAAGGCAAACCGAGGAAGAACGAGGAACCCGGCAGCATGGTAGGCATGGTGCAGGTGCCGCGCAAAGCCTCAATCTCGGCATCAGTGGTCTTCTCCAGATGGTCCACACTCAAGGCGCGGTGCTTCACCCCGACCTGCACACCTCCGCTGACCGCCAGTTCGTTGGCGTGAATCTTCGGGCGTAGTCCATACTCCGCACCGGCTTCGAGAATGCGCTCCGTGTCCTCCACTGTGAAGAAGCCCTCGTCGCAGAACACATCCACGAAATCAGCCAGCCCCTCACGTGCGACAGCGGGAATCATCTCACTGCACACAAGCCGCACATACTCGTCATGACCGTAGCCTCGCCCGACAGCGTGCGCGCCGAGGAAAGTACTCTTTATCAGAGCAGGCGTAGTCTCACGGATGCGGCGTATGACCCGCAGCATCTTGAGTTCGTCCTCCGTGCGCAAGCCGTAACCGCTCTTGATTTCAATGGCGCCGGTGCCTTTGGCAGTCATCTCGCAGACACGCTCCATCGACTGGCGGTAGAGTTCGTCCTCGGAAGTGTTGTGCAACAGGTCGGCGGAGTTGAGTATGCCCCCACCCCGCGCGGCTATCTGCTCGTAGGTCAGTCCGTTGATTTTGTCAAGGAACTCGCCGTCGCGCGAGCCGGCATAGACGATGTGGGTGTGCGAGTCGCAGAAGGAAGGAAGAACCGTCCCCCCTTCCGCGTCTATGCAGGCATCGGCGGCGGGCATGTCCCGCATACTGCCGAAAGCGGCGATACGGCCGTCCTCCATGAGCAGGAAGGCATCACGGAGAGTGCCGGTCTCGTTCATTTCAGCGCCCTGCTTGCGCAGGACACCCGCAGGCAGAATGCCGACTATCTCACCGATATTCTTAATACAGGTCTTCACGGCGTATGAACTCTTTGGATGCCACCATCAGCGGGTGCATATACTGATCAACATAGATGAACGGCACCTGTTTGCGGTATTCCGCCACAATCTTCTCCAGTCTGGCGGACGACTTAGCAGGACGGCGGAACTCAAGCGCCTGCGCCGCGTTCATCAGCTCGATGCCGAGTACAGACTCGGTGTTCTCCACCACGCGAACCAGTTTGGTGGCGGCGTTGGCACCCATCGACACATGGTCCTCCTGTCCCTGCGAGGAGGGTATGCTGTCGCACGAGGCAGGCCAGCAGAGACCCTTGCTCTGGCTGACGATGGAAGCAGCCGTGTATTGCGGAATCATAAAGCCGCTGTTCAGTCCGGGCTTCGCCACGAGGAAGGAAGGTAGTCCGCGCTGACCGGAGATGAGTTTGTAGATACGGCGCTCGGAGATGCTTGCCAGTTCGTTGAGAGCGATAGCGAGCATGTCCATCGGCAGGGCAATAGGCTCGCCGTGGAAGTTGCCGGCAGAGATAATCATATCCTCATCGGGGAAGACGTTGGGGTTGTCGGTGGCAGAGTTGATTTCGTTCTCAATGGCGCTGCGCACATAGGCGATGCTATCCTTGGCGGCACCATGCACCTGCGGAATGCAGCGGAAGGAATAGGGGTCCTGAACGTGCTCTTTCTTTCTGACAATCAGTTCGCTGCCCTCCAGCAGTTCGCGGAAGCGGTCGGCCGTAAGGAGTTGTCCCGGCTGACGGCGCAGACGATGGCTGTGCGGGTAGAAAGGCTCGATACGGCCGTCGAAAGCCTCCAGCGAGATGGCACCGATCATGTCCGCCCACTTGCTCAAACGCTCCGCCTGAATGAGCGACCAGACAGCGTGCGCACTCATGAACTGCGTGCCGTTGAGCAGGGCCAGCCCCTCTTTGGACTGCAGGCGTATCGGCTCCCAGCCCATCTCCTGCCATACATCGGCACTCGGACGGCGTGCGCCCTTGTAATAGACCTCGCCCATGCCGATAAGCGGCAGGCAGAGGTGCGCCAACGGCGCGAGGTCGCCACTGGCACCGAGCGAACCCTGCTGATAGACGACGGGCAGGATGTCGTTGTTGAACATATCGACGAGCCGCTGCACGGTGATGACCTGCGAGCCGGAATGACCGTAACTGAGCGACTGCGCCTTGAGCAGCAGCATGATTTTCACGATTTCCGGGCGTACCTCCTCACCCATGCCGCAAGCGTGGGACATGACGAGGTTGTGCTGCAACTGGCTCAAATCCTCCTCGGGGATAGTGATGTTGCAGAGCGAACCGAAGCCGGTGGTGACACCATAGACGGGACGGCCTATGTCACCCATCTTGCTGTCAAGGTACTTGCGGCATTTCTCAATGGCGGCGACAGCCTCCTTGCCGAGTTGCAACTGTTCGTGGTTTTCCAAAATCTGCTTCACGCGGTCGAGCGTCAGCAGCTCATGTGAGATGGTGTGCATAATGATTTATTTTAAGGTTGTTATTTGTATTCTGTGGTTTTATGTTTTGATTGGTTGCTTGTCAGAGCAGATTGGATTCGCTTAATATATACCCCTCCATAATATAGCAAAAAAACAGCTAAAATCTATCACCTAAAAAGCAACTTTTTTTCAAAAAAATGCATATCTATTTGTAAATGTGATTATTTTATCCCGATAAAATCGCTTAATGGTCTTATTCTTGCGCGATAAGTGTTGATACGCTGCTTTATATGCGGTTGTTTATGAAACTCAACAGGTGTGTTATCAAACGGTATCACAATATAATATGCTGCGTGTTCGGGATGAAAACCGTGCTTCTCCAATGTCTCTTTTGTCCAAATAGAAAACTTGCCTTCCTTGCCTTTCTTTATATGAAACAACTGCGCTTCCTCTCCGCCTGTATGCAACAGCACATAACGCATTTTCTCAAAGCCGGGTGTTACCTGCAACGAACCCTCACTGTCTCCTGCACGCATATAGCAAATGCCCTTCTCAATCATCCGTTTCCTTGTGTCCGATTTGGCGTGATTGACGAGAACTGTCACCTCTTGCGGATTCTCGGACATCTTTTTCAGCATCTTTTCGGCAGTCTGCAGGCTGCTTATTTCCTCTTTGCGGTGCATACCTAATTGCAGATATTCTTCCGATTGGTCTATGCCAATGAACTTCCGATTTAAGAGATTGGCAGCAATGCCAGTGGTACAAGAGCCGGCAAAGGGGTCAAGGATGGTATCATCTTCGTTTGTAGAAGCAAGGATTATTCGATACAACAAACGTAGAGGCTTTTGCGTCGGGTGTTTGCCGCAGTTTTTTTCCCATTTGCCAACAGACGGAATACGCCACACATCCGTCATCTGCGTGCCTCCGTTCAACTGTTTCATAACTTCGTAGTTGAACTTATGCGTTTTCTTCTCGTGCTTGCGCGCCCAGATGATGAGTTCGGTCGAGAAGTTGAAATACTTGCACGACAAATTGGGTGGCGGGTCGGTCTTCTGCCAAGTAATCATATTCAGCACTTTATATCCTAACTCTTGCAGGCAGCGCATAACAACGTGGATGTTGTGGTGTGTGCCACTTATCCAAATCGTGCCGTTGTCTTTGAGTTTTGAACGGCAGAGACCAAGCCATTTGCGATTAAACTCATAGATATATTCGGGTGTGCCGCCTTTGTCCCACTCTCCCTTATCCACACAAACCTGCTTGCCACTCTGCACGCTAATACCGCCGTTACTCAAGAAGTATGGCGGGTCGGCAAAGATAGCATCGATAGAATTATCTTCTATCTCTTTTAGCCGTTCCTTGCAATCGCCGTGCAAGATGCGGAAGTCGGTGTAACCGTCATCAAAACCAACATGTTCAAATAGTTCCCATTCTAATGGTAACTCATCATTTTTAGTAATCATTGGTAGCGTTTGTTAAGTTTGCTACCTTGTTACTAAAAAAGACTTTCCGCGGGTACAACTGTGAGCATAGATTTGCTCACGTTGTGGCCCTCGGAAAGCCAGTAATAAGACAAATCTTGCTCACATGTACACACAGTGAACGTTATGATTTGTTCTTCTTATTACTATACTTTGAAATTTCCGAGGTTTCAACGTAAATAGAACAAATAGCAAACGCTAGTTATATTAGTATGTTACCGCCGCTGCGGATTTTTATATCACAAATTCAAATTTTTGTTTCTCAAATTCTTGTTCATATTGTTTGCCAAGCGACTCATAACTCAAGAACGCAACACGTTCTTTCCGTGATAAGTTCTCAAATGCGCTATAACATAATTTTGTGTCAAACTCTGAACGACGCTTCTCGTCTGCCACAATAACCATACGAGCCGCAAAGTCTTGCAGGTCATTGAATTTCAAAAGCGAGTTTTGAATGTCCGTAGAATGCTCTACCTCAAAGAATGAGTGTGGCATGTGGCGGTCATTAAACCAAATGACATCAATAGTTGAACTACGTTTGACAAGTTGAGGATACGTGTATTCAGGAATTGCTTGAATCGTCCGCAAGTCACCCAAAACCGATTGATTAAGAAATTGCTTATTCTTGTCTTGGTCAGGTACAAATGTATCCAAATGCCGCATTTTGCCCATTTCAAGCAACAGACCTTGATAATATGCGTGATTGAAAGTCTTTACGATTTCGGACTCCTTGTTGTGTTCGGTTTGAACCACAATACCATTGTTCTCCAACTCTTGACGATGGGACTCCAATGCGTAAAGACCAGGCTTAATACGATAGATACCGTTGGTGTGACGAACAATGCGACGGATAGAAGCAAACGGTGTTTTCGACCCCCACTGACAATCAGTAATCTCGAAAACGTGCTGATTGATTTGATTGAGCGTTGCAAGTCCGCCCAACATTTCAATCGTTTCTATCACCGCTTGAGGTTGTGTCATCTTAAAAAGACTTTAGCACACACCTACTTGCATGCATGTTTGACCAATTTGATGAATACCGCCCACGATTCGTTCACGCTGAGCAGGTTTCGGTCTGCGAGTACCACAAGCATATTGAGAAAGCATCGCCTTGCTGATGCCTGTCAATTGAGACAGATAAGCAAACGAGATATATTGCTTGCACTCTTGCAGCACAGCTGACATATCTTTGACAAACGTAAATGTGGCCTCTACATCCTTTCCTGTACGTAACTTATAGTTGGCACGCATACCTTCAAAGACAGCCAAGAAATCACGCTCGGCTTCCTCTATCGTTGCGCCTTCTCCGAATACACCAAACGGAAACTCCTCGTTGCAATAAACGCTGTACCAATTAGCGCCATTACTTTCTACATGTGCTTCGTAATTCTTTGTCATAACTGTATCAATTTATGCGATGCCAGAATCGCGGATTATATTTTTCAATGTTTTGGGAGCAACTTCCTTGCTTCCATGATTGCTTGTCGGGAAATATTTATCTGTTATCGGGCTATACCATTCAGGGTGTCCTGCGATGGAATTACCGGTAGGATAGCAACCGAATTTCTTTAGTTTTTTGTGTAATTCGTTATACTTCATAACCAAATCCGCTGCAAAGATAATGCTTTTCTTTTATATAGCAAAACTATTTTTATAAAAAATGATTTTATTTGTTATTTATTAGTAAAAGAGCATCGCTCCTCCGCCCACGAAAGGCTCAATGTAAGTGGCATTCTCCCATTGGTCAAAGTCAGCGGGAAGCAGGGCTTCCAGTTCTTATCTCGCTACGCTCGAACGATTATTTGGTCAATGAGTTGCGTCTTACCGCCAACCCATTTGACAAATGGTTTCGCTTTCATTGTTGTCATCTTAATTATTATTGTTTTTCTATTACGTTTCTTGTTGTTTGCTCATCGGTTGCGGGTTGGGGTGTTCTTATTCCGGCGATTCAATCGCCGTGCAACGGACGGAGCGGTCGGTCTGAAGACCAATGTAGGATAGTATCAGACCTAATGAACAAAACGTAGGATTCAATATACAGATTTTGTAGTCTTCGCATGCTCCTTCATTCCACATAACGCCATCTAAAACCCTATCCGCCCAATGATTTGATTTTCCACTGTTCATTCAATAGTTTTTTCTCTTTTCCGGTTTTTGTTATTTTGCATCAGTAGCGCAAGGGTAGCCTAAGGGTAGCGCAAGGAAAGGCGACTAATGGCGCTAATGTACAAACAGACGTGCAAAAGTACAAATTTTTCAGCAAATATCCAAAAGAAAATGTGCTTTTTATGTGAAAACAGGTATTTTTAATTGGCAAATCTATCGTCAACAAAGCAAGGGCAGCGCATACCGAGATATGCACTGCACCTGCAAGCAGAAGGAGGATACCGCTTAATGATTCATCTTCAGCGCCTGGCGGATGAGGTGTTCGTCCGCGAGATTGGGGACGGTGACTTTCAGTCCGGGCGTGCGGTGCATCTCACGCAAGATGGCGTGGTTGGCACCTTCGTTTCTTGCCCACGAGCGGCGGGCGATGCCGTTGTTCACGTCCCAGAAGAGCATGTTGCGGATATGCCTGTCGCTGTCGTCCGAGCCGTCGATGACCATGCCGAAGCCGCCGTTGATGACCTCGCCCCAGCCTACTCCGCCGCCGTTGTGGATGCTGACCCATGTGGCCCCCCGGAAACCGTCGCCGATGACGTTCTGGATAGCCATATCAGCAGTGAAGCGGCTGCCGTCGTAGATGTTGCTGGTTTCGCGGAAAGGCGAGTCGGTGCCGCTGACATCGTGGTGGTCACGACCGAGGACGATAGGCGCGGTAATCTCGCCGCGACGGATAGCCTCGTTGAAGGCAAGGGCAATCTTGGTGCGCCCCTCACAATCAGCATACAGGATACGCGCCTGCGAACCGACCACGAGGTTGTTGCGACCCGCTTCCTCAATCCAGTGGATATTGTCGTGCATCTGCCCCTGAATCTCCTCGGGCGCGTCTTTGGCTATCTCGCTTAAAACCTTGACAGCCAGTTCGTCTGACTTGCGGAGGTCTTCGGGCTTCTCGGACATGCAGACCCAACGGAAAGGTCCGAAGCCGTAGTCGAAGAACATCGGCCCCATGATGTCCTGCACGTAAGAGGGGTAACGGAAGGTGCCGTCGGTGTTCATGACATCCGCTCCGGCGCGGCTTGACTCAAGCAGGAAGGCGTTGCCGTAGTCGAAGAAATACATGCCGTTGGCACTCAGGCGGTTGACGGCAGCCACATGACGGCGCAACGATGCCTGCACCGCCTCCCTGAAGCGTTCCGGCTCCTCCGCCATCATGCGCTTCGACTCATCGAGGCTGTAGCCCACGGGATAGTAACCGCCCGCCCACGGGTTGTGGAGCGAGGTCTGGTCGGAACCCAAGTCAACGTGCATGTTCTCGTCCGCCAGTTTCTCCCAGAGGTCCACGACATTGCCGACATAGGCGAGAGAGACTATCTCTCTGTTCTGCTGCGCCTTGCGGATGCGCGCCAGCAGTTCGTTGAGGTCGTAGTGCAGTTCGTCCACCCATCCCTGCTCGTGGCGTTTCTGAGCTGCGAGGGGATTGATTTCCGCTGTGACGCTGACCACACCGGCTATGTTGCCCGCCTTAGGCTGCGCGCCCGACATGCCGCCGAGACCCGCCGTGACGAAGAGCATGCCTCTGCGCTCATCGAGCGTGCCTGCCAGCCCGCGCTTGCGGAGCTGCTTGCGTGCGGCGTTCATGACGGTGATGGTGGTGCCGTGGACGATACCCTGCGGGCCGATGTACATATACGAGCCGGCGGTCATCTGTCCGTACTGCGACACGCCGAGGGCGTTGAAGCGCTCCCAGTCGTCAGGCTTGGAATAGTTGGGTATGACCATGCCGTTGGTGACGACCACGCGCGGCGCGTCCTTGTGGCTCGGGAACAAGCCCATCGGCAGACCGGAGTACATAGCCAGGGTCTGCTCGTCGGTCATCGTGGCGAGGTACTGCATGGTGAGGCGGTACTGCGCCCAGTTCTGGAAGATGGCGCCGTTGCCGCCGTAGATGATAAGCTCGTGCGGATGCTGCGCCACACGCGGGTCGAGGTTGTTCTGAATCATAGCCATGATAGCCGCCGCCTGCCGCGACTTGGCGGGGTACTCGTCGATGGGACGGGCGTACATCTCGTAGGAGGGGCGGAAACGGTACATGTAGATGCGGCCGTAGTCCTTCAGTTCCTGCGCGAACTCGGGTGCGAGGACGGCGTGGTGCTTGGGGTCGAAGTAACGCAGGGCGTTCTTCAGCGCCAACACTTTCTCCTCGTCGGTGAGGATGTCCTTACGCTTGGGCGCGTGGTTGATGGCGGGGTCATAAGGCTTGACCTCCGGCAGCTCGGCGGGGATGCCCGCCAGGATTTCCTGTTGGAATGTGTTCATAGTATGTTGTGTGTTTGATGTTTGTATGAGTATATAAATAGGGAATAGCAGTTCATTCTTTTATTTTTTTGCAAAATTATTGTTTTTTTTGAAATTATGCAAGTATTTATTATGAGAATTTTGATGAAATTTACACATAATGAAAAAAAGTCAGATACAAAGCACTGTCTCCAGAGGAAATCCAAATGCATTTGCGAATGGGTATGACGTGAGATATTATACGTTTCCATACGGGAACGAATAGTTTTCCGAACAGATATTTTTCAGCAGGTTGTGTTTTTTTTTCGGGAAAAATTTGCATGTTTGGGTGATAATGTGTACCTTTGCAAGCCAAATTGTCATGTTTTATGGATTTATTTCAGAAATGTCACTACGACCTGCTGGATACCATCCGCGAAAAAGACATCTACCCCTATTTCCATTGTCTTGAATCGCGTCAGGCTCCGGTGGTGTATATGGAGGGAAAACGCCGCATCATGCTGGGAAGCAACAACTATCTCGGCCTGACGGAAGACCCCGAAGTGATTGAAGCGGGCAAACGTGCGCTGGACAAATACGGAAGCGGCGTTAGCGGAAGCCGCTTTCTGAACGGCACGCTGGACCTGCATCTGGAACTGGAGAAGGAACTGTCCGCCTTTACAGGCTATGAAGCGGCCATGACCTGCTCCACGGGATTCCAGACCAATCTGGCCATCATCTCCGCCATCTGCGGAAAAGACGACTACATACTGAACGACCGCGAAAACCACGCCTCCATATACGACGCCTGCCGGCTGACCTACTCGACCGTGCTGCGCTACAAACACTCCGACATGGAGGACCTGGAAAGCAAACTGCAGTCCATCCCCGAGACCGCCGGCAAACTGATTGTGACGGACGGCGTGTTCTCGATGCGCGGCGACATCTGCAAACTGCCGGAGATATGCGCCCTGGCGGAGAAATACGGGGCGCGCGTGATGGTGGACGACGCGCACGGCTTCGGCGTCATCGGTCGCGGCGGTCGCGGCACAGCCGACTATTTCGGCCTTACCGACAAGGTGGACATCACGATGCTGACCTTCTCGAAATCATTGGCGAGCATCGGCGGATGCATGCTGACGAGTTACAAAGTGGCCGACTATGTGCGCCACGTGAGCCGTCCGTTCATCTTCTCAGCCAGCATCACACCGAGTGCTGCCGCCACCGCACAGGCCGCTCTGCACCGGCTGATGGAGGACCCCGAACGTCCGGTCCGGCTGATGGACATGGCCCACTACTTCCAGCGCGGACTCATCAACGCCGGCGTGAAAATCATTGAGGCTCCGACCCCCATCGTGCCCATCTTCACCTACAACACGCTTGACACGCTGTATTACGGAAAACGCATCTTTGAAGAAGGTGTGTATCTGAACCCCGTGATGGCGCCTGCGTGCGTTGAAGGCGAATGCCTGCTCCGTACCACCGTGATGGCCACGCATACGGAGGAAATCATCGACGAGGCGGTGGACATCATCGCACGGGTACTGAGCAAGAAACCCAAATACTGACCATGAAAACCCTGGTTATCACAGGAGGAAGCAGCGGCATCGGCCTTGCCACTGCGGAATTGTTCGCATCCCGCGGCTGGCAGGTGTTCTCGCTGAGCCGGCACGGTGCCGACCGCCCCGGCATCCGGCATATAGCCTGCGACGTGACAGACGAAGCAAGCGTGCAGGCCGCGGTACGCGAGGTGATGCGCCATACTGACCGTATTGACACGGCCGTCAGCAACGCCGGTTTCGGCATCAGCGGTCCGGTGGAGTTCACACAGATGGATGACGCCCGGCGGCAGTTTGACGTAAACTTCTTCGGCGCGGTGCGCTTTGTGCAGGCCGTGCTTCCCGTGATGCGGGCACAGAAAGGCGGCACCATCCTCTTCACGAGTAGCGTGGCCGCCGTGCTGAGCGTGCCTTACCAGAGTTTCTACAGCGCAAGCAAGGCGGCCGTAAACGCCCTCGCCCTCGCGTTGGCTAACGAAGTGCGTCCGTTCGGCATCCGCGTGTCGTGCCTGATGCCGGGCGACGTGGCCACGGGCTTCACGGCGGCGCGCAGCAAGTCGGAGGCAGGCTACGGCGTCTATGCGCGGGCGGAGAAAGCCATCGCAACCATGGAGAAGGACGAGAAGGGCGGCATGGCCGCCACGGAGATGGCCCGCTGCCTGTGGCGGATGGCCAACAAACGCCGACCTGCGCCCCTGTATGTGGGCGGTACGGTGTACAAGATACTCTGTTTTCTGGACCGGCTTCTTCCGAAGCGTACTGTCAATTGGATTGAGGGGCTGCTGTATTAGCGGCCGCCGTCTCCAGCACGCGGACCTGCTGCAGGGTTGCGGCGCTGTCCGCCTGCAACGCCCTGACCTTTTTCTCGAGTGAGAGGATGGAGAGCGCCAGTTGTTTCCGGTGCTCCGTATCGGCACTCCGGTACTGCTCGCGAAGTCCCTCCAGGCGGTTGCCCTCCGTCCGGAGTTCCTGCTCCTGCCTGCGATACAGACGATAAAGCTGCAGAGCCTCGGGGCTGACGAACGTGTCTTCCGTGGAATAGACGGTATGGTCGTTGAGGACGAACACAATCCGTCCGTCCCCTTCCGTGCCGTTCTGCGACGCCGTCGCCTTACCGTCCTCGTCCTCCGTCTCCTCTTCCGGCGCAACAGCGACCGCATTGGTGGACAGCGGCTGCGACGCCCTATGAACGGCTTCCAAGCGGGCGTAAAGCGCCAGCGAGTCAGGCGTCAGACCGGACAGATACTGCGGCTCGTCGGTGAGCAGGAAACGATAGACACATACACTGTCAGGCGGGGCGGAACGGTCGGTCGCGAACCAGCCGGAACGGCCGGCCTCGTCGGTGGCGAGCATATAGTCGTTGCCCTCGGAGTTGAACGGGAACCCCGCATTTTCAGGCTTGGTATAGGTGTCGGTGGCGGAATTGTAGCGGCAGATATAGATGTCCAGCCCTCCGAATCCGTCGGGGTCTTCGGCGGCAAAAGTGATGGTCACTCCGTCACTCTGGCAGAAAGGATAGTTCTGTACGGGCGTGAAATTGACGGTCGCGTCGAGGGTGTCCGGCACGGACCAGCGGTCAAGCAGGCGGTAGCTGCTGACGAGACTGCTCCCTGTGCCGGTGCGGACGGTATATATATACCGGTCGGACCGCTGATTCCGGTAAGAGACACATCCGTCGGTGTCCTGCGTGAGGGTTCCCGCTTCCGGACTGAGTCGGTAGGCCGCCAGGAACTCCGCCTTGGGCATCATCACCGAATCAAGAATGGCGATGTCACGGACACGGCGGAGGTATCGCTGCCGCATTTCGGCCACGCGGATCTGTGCGGCAGCATGCCGGGCACGCGCATTGTCGGACGCCTCGGCCAGATAGGTGCGGTACGCCTCGATGGCCTCCTCCGGCCGCCAGAGCTCCATATAACTCTCGCCGAGGAAGAAATAAGTCAGCACGTACTTCTTGCCCGTGTTGCGGAAATACTCGACGGCGGTGCGATGGTCGCCCGTCTCCTGCGCGCAACGTGCATAGCGATAGGCATAAAGGACACTCCGCGGCGAACGCTTGAGCAGCGCGGCATAAGCCGTCTTCGCCTCCTCATAGCGGCCCTCCTCAAACAGGGCGTTCGCCTTGAAATCCGACTGTGCAGCCAACGGGAGCATCAGTGTCAGAAACAACCATATAAAGCAGCATCTTCGCATTCGGACTGCAAAAGTACGACAATATTTTGAGATGTGCAAAAAAAGTTGTACTTTTGCAGCATGGGAATGCAAGTTATCTTCCAACAGCCGCCTTTTCCGGACGGGAAACCGGAACACGGGCTTCATGTGCGCATCGTTTCTCCGTCGGGGAAAGTGGATGCGGCTCTGATAGATTCATCACGCCGCCGTCTGGAGTCGTGGGGCTTCCGCGTTTCGGAAGGAGCGCATGCGCGGGGCGGTTACGGCCGTTTTGCCGGCACGGAAACCGAACGCGCCTCCGACCTGCTGGCCGCCTTCAGCGACGAATCGGTGGATGCAGTGCTTTGCTCGCGGGGCGGTTACGGCCTGCAGCAGATTATTGACAGCGTGGCCGCCGGATTGGAGCCCCTGCTTCGCACCGGCAGGAGACTGCCGCTGTTGGTCGGGTTCTCGGACATCACCTGCCTGCATTCACTGCTTGGAATCCATACCGTGCCTACGGTGCACGGCCTGATGTGCCGCATCGGCGAACTGCCGGTACGGCGGAAAGACGTGCTTGCCTGGCGCCGCGTAGTGAACGGCGGCCTGCCCTCCTACACCCTGCCTCCGCACCCGCTGAACCGCGCCGGTACGGCGCGCGGAATGCTTGCCGGCGGCAACCTGAGCGTGCTGTACGGTTTGCAGGACACGCCCTGGAGCCTGAAAAACATCTGCCTAAAAAACAGGGAACAAGGATTCGACACCATTCTCTTCATCGAAGATGTCGGGGAACGGCACTACCATATAGACCGGATGATGAACAACCTGCGGCTGAGCGGTGTGCTCGGTATGGTGAGCGGTATGGTGGCCGGACAGTTCACCGAATGCGACAACGACCCGCTGATGCCATGCAGTGTGCTAGAGACCGTCCGCTGTGCAGCTGAAGAATACCATATTCCGCTGCTGTTCGGTTTTCCGGCGGGACACGGCTCGCCCAACTTCCCGCTGCTGTTCCACCGTCCGGCCGTCCTGACCGTGGAGCAGGGTGGAGGCAGTCTTCTGTATGAGAGCCGAACCACCCGTTAATCACCCGACAATCACCCGTTAATCACCCGTTTTTGACAGCAGAAAAACACGGGTCCGTTCCAGTGCATCCGCGAGGATGGCACGCGGGCATGCCATGTTGATGCGGACGTAACGGTCGTCCCCGTACATCTCACCGGCGTTGAACAGCACATGCGCCCCTGCGGCCAGCTGCTGGCAGAAACAGGTGGCTGTCATGCCGGTGCCGCGGACATCCACCCACGCGAGGTAGGTCCCCTCCATGTGAATAGTGCGCATCGCGGGAATGCGGGTGTCTATGAAATCCTTCAGAAAGAGATAGTTGTCGCGGATATACGCCCTTGCCTGATCGAGCCAGTCCTCGCTATGGTTGTACGCAGCCATGAGCGCCTCCAGACTGAGCGCGGTGATATCACCGACACGATTGACAATGAGGGCACGGGCAATGCGTTCGCGAATGCTGTCATCGGGTATGACGAGGTTGGCAATAGGGAGTCCGGCGATATTAAAACTTTTTGTGCATGAAGTGCATGCGCACCAGTTGGTGCCTGTTGCGACTGTGGCATAAGGTGTGTAGTCGTGCCCCGGGAAAGCGAGTCCGTTATGTATCTCATCGGCCATGACAAAGACATTGTGTCGGTTGCAGAGGTCATTGACTCTGCGCAGTTCGTCAGGCGACCAGACGCGCCCCGTAGGATTATGAGGATTGCAGAGTATGAGCATCTGTGCCCCGGGGAGCTGCCGCTCAAGGAGTTCAAAATCCATTTCATAACGGTCGTTGCGAACAGCCATCGGAGCAAGGGCAAGAGTCCGTCCGGCATTGCGCGGTGACTCAAAGAAGCAGTTATAAGCGGGAGTGGGCAGCACAACACGGCCTTCGGGCGTAGTCATGGCCTGGAGAATGGCAGACAAGGCCGGTATGATACCGTTGGCACAGAGAATATGCTCGCGACGGATGGTCCAGTTGTGACGGCGGCGGAACCACCCGATGACGGCCTCGTAATAGGCATCCGGCACGCAGGCATAGCCGAAGATACCGTGCCGCACATGGTCAGAGAGGGCCTGACGGATGGGTTCGGCTACACGGAAATCCATATCAGCCACCCAGAGCGGGAGGCAGTCGCGGGCGTTCTCACTGTCCCACTTGCAACTGTTGGTGCCACGGCGGGAGACTATCTCATCAAAATCATAATGCATCATAATCGTACTATATGAAGAAACAATATCCGGTTGTAATGTTTACGACAAAAAAGGCTACCAGACGGCAGCCCTCAATTATCCGGAGGTCAGCAAACCCGTCAGGCGAGTTTGTTGATATAGACAGCCAGTTTCGATTTGAGGTTGGCAGCCTTGTTGCGGTGGATAATATTACGCTTGGCGAGTTTGTCAAGCATGGACGAAACCTTCGGCAGCATAGCAGCAGCAGCGGTTTTGTCAGTAGTGGCACGGAGGTCACGCACCGCATTGCGTGCCGTTTTGGCATAATAATGGTTGTGAGCCTTTCTGGTCGCCGTCTGGCGAATTCGCTTCAAAGATGATTTATGATTTGCCATCTCGCAAAATAACTTTTAGTATTTAATTCTGTTGTTTGAGTAGCCTATAGCAGAGTCGAACTGCTCTTTAGAGAATGAAAATCTCTCGTCCTAGCCGATAGACGAATAGGCCATCGCCCTTATCTGCCGCAAAGTTCAGCGGAAAAAGCGTGCAAAGGTACGGCTTTTTTCCGAAACCACCAAATATTTTTACTAAAAAATACTTTTTTTTTGTTATTTGGAGAAATATGCTTATCTTTGCACTCCCAAATGAAGAATTCCTCGGGATGAGAAAGCGACACCTTATTATATATATAATGCTGTTCCTTGCCTGCGCACCTGCGGCAGCACAGACCGATTTGCAGCCCCGTCAGAATGCGACGGCCGGTCAGGAGGATTTCTTCGACCCGATGCGCAAGGAAGAGACGCCGGCATACAAGTTCGGCATGGAATACCGCCTGGAGGCAGGATACGTGCAGAACAACCACCGCACGGAAAACAAGACGTATGAAGACCTATTCATGCATGGTCTGCGTGCGGGCTGCACATTCGACTTCCTGCTGCCGCTCCGCTTCAGCCTGCAGACGGGTCTGTTCTACACTTTCACATGCGGACAGACCGTGCAGAACTGGAGTCCGATGGACATTGAAGACTATGCCACCCCCGACCCCGCGACGGGAAAGGCACACAGCGGCAGCATCACCCACCGGCTGTATGAACACCAACTGACCGTGCCGTTGAGAGTGTACTATAACATCAAACTTTGGAAACTGCTCAACCTGTTTTTCTATACCGGGCCGCAACTGCATGTGGGATTGGCACTACGAGACGACCTGCAGGCAGACCTGAGCGACAAGACCAAAGCATGGATGGACGGCATCGGACAGGTCTATACGCCTTATGACCGCTATCAGGAAAAAGAACTATGGCGGCCGTGTGTCCAATGGGGACTCGGAGGCGGGCTCGAATGGGACCGTTACCGCCTGCAAGCCGGCTACGACTTCGGACTGAACAACATGGTGCGCCACAAGATAACACAAAACCAGCAGATGTGGGAATGGCACTGGTACGTCAGCGCCTGCTACCGCTTCTGACCAAACCAAACAACACAGGGGTGCCGCAAGGCTGAGATTACACCCTTTGAACCTGGGCGGGCAATGCCGCCAAGGGAACGGATTCTCCACTACGGCATATCCCTATATAACACTTCAATTTTTTATATAGGATATGAAACATCCATTTCTTCTTGTACAGGCTCTGGCCGCTGTCATTCTTCCCCTGCATGCGGCAGTTGCCGACAAACCTTCGGATGCTGACAGTCTCACCATTACGGGAGACTCCCTGCGCGAAGTGCAGGTGACAGCCCGGATTGAACAGCCGACGGGCACATACACAGAAATCAACGGAACCGACCTCAACCGTACCAACACGGGACAAAACCTGCCCTTCCTGCTGAATATGACACCGTCGTTAGTGGCGACAAGCGACGACGGACTGGGCGTCGGCTATACCTATTTCCGTATCCGCGGTACGGATCACACACGTATCAACATGACCGTGAACGACGTGCTCCTGAACGACCAAGAGAGTCAGACGGTATTCTGGGTAAACATGACGGACATGGCCTCCAGCCTTACCTCGTTGGACGTTCAGCGCGGCGTGGGAGCCTCCTCCTCCGCTTCGGCACCGTTCGGCGCCTCGGTGAACATGTCCACGCTGGACAATCATCCGGACCACGAAACGGACCGGTCGCACTTTGAAATCGGTTTCAACGGAGGAATGTACAACACTTTCCGCGAATATGCAAAAGCGGATATCCGTCTGGCCAACCGGTGGCGGGCGGAGGCACGGTTCTCGAAGATGAACTCGGACGGCTATCTGGAACGGGCTGCCTCGGACCTCTATTCCTATCACGGAAGCATCGGATACTACGGGCACCAAACCAAAGCCGCGCTGACCGTGTTCGGCGGCAAGGAGAAAACTTACATGGCATGGGACGGCGTCAGTTGGGAAGACTTCAAATCGCGCCCGCGTTACAATCCTGCCGGCAAATACAAAGATGACCAGGGGAACACCGCCTATTATCCCAACCAAAACGACTATTACGCCCAGCAACACGCACAGCTGAGGCTGTCACAGACACTTACAAAGCGGTTCTTTATGGACGCGACCCTGCACTATACCCACGGAGGAGGCTATTATGAGCAGTACAAAGCCGGGAAAAAATTCTCCGACTTCGGACTGCTTCCATATACGGATGCTGACGGAAACGAAGTAAAACGCAGCGATTTCGTGCGTGAAAAACACCTGAACAACCATTTCTACGGAGGTATTGTCTCTGTGCGCTATGTGTCGGAGCCGGTGGAAGCCCAAGCGGGAGTAACGGCCAACAACTACCATGGACAACATTTCGGAAATATAACCTACGTGCGTGACTCGCTCTATCCATATCCTCTTCCCTATGACTACGAATACTACCGCTCGACAGGCAAGAAGACGGACGCCAATGTATATGCCAAAGCCAACTGGCATCTGCTACACCGCAGTCAAGAACGACTGACACTGTACGGCGACCTGCAATACCGCTATGTGCACTACCGGATAAACGGTATCAATGACGAGGACCTGCAACCGATTCCTGTAAACGAGCACTTCCACTTCTTCAACCCCAAAGCCGGTCTGACCTACCGCAACCATGGTCATCAGACCTGGTTTCATTTTGCTATCGCCAACCGTGAGCCGAGCCGCAAAAACTATACGGAAGCCGGTGTGAACGAGACTCCCCGTGCAGAAAGACTCTATGACTATGAACTGGGCTACAAATTCACACATCGCCTCTTCGCCATCGGACTGAACCTGTATTTCATGGACTATGACAACCAACTGGTTCTGACCGGACGATACTCCGACACAGGCGCCTTCCTGACCAAAAACGTGAAAGACTCGTATCGCACCGGAGCCGAACTGACAGGAGGTGTACAGATACAATCCTGGATGCGCTGGGATATGAACCTGACTCTTTCGCGCAACAAAATATTGAACTACAAGG
>Ga0310690_10001636_pt1 | contig 39256 bp, 30 predicted proteins | sample AusTroGonzalo_MG_2_FD_207661 | JGI IMG/M metagenome (GOLD analysis project Ga0310690, IMG submission 207661) | Bovine rumen microbial communities from tropical cattle in Woodstock, Queensland, Australia - Gonzalo_04 (v2) (version 2) | ecosystem: Host-associated > Mammals > Digestive system >... | reverse complement strand
CACTATTTGCATTATCAATCAGAGTGTTACACGCATCATTAGTTCCAAGGTTAGTTGCAACATTTGAACAGTCAGTTGCATCATTAGGGAGGGAAGTTGCATCATTAGCAGCAACATCATCGCGCCAAATGGTGGTGATAAACTCGGCACTCAAGTCTATCTCTGGAGCAAGGAGATGAGCCTCCTGCATCCTGCGGATATTTTCCGTGATACCCGTACCGTATTTCTCGATATAACCCATCTGGTACATCACCTCCGCCAAGTAAGGGTTGTGCGGATAAGAACCGTGCTCTTTCATCAGGTCGGCTTTGGTGAGTTCGACAGGCAATGTGCCAGGATTGCGTACCACGATACGGTTGCGGAAGACAGAAACCTGCACACTCCCCGTGCTGTTGTAGTCGCGATGGGCTACAGCATTCACAATGGTCTCGAAGATGACGGAGCGTGGTATCTCAAATTCGACCTCGTTCTGTGCTTCCTCGTTTCGCTGGCCAAAGCGAACCGACAGTTTCGACATCACCCAACTGGTGGCTTGGCTGATTTGTTCTGCCACACTACCTTCAAATGTTTTGTAGTCCTCGATAGGCTTTACTGTCTCTGTGCCAAGGAACCATGCGCATTTTACTACTGCCGATGGGAAAAAGTATTGCGGATCGTTGGCGAACATAAGCAGGGCTCCATTGCTAGGCTTGTCCTGGCGCAACAATCTCAGGTGTTTAAGCACCGTCATCGGGTCGGAGTCTTCTGCCAATGGAAAACCTCTTTTTTGGCGGGCCTGATGCAAGAAGTCCTTGATTTTCTTTGCGTCTATATCGGCCATAGAGGCATCATCACGAACCTGTTCATCGAAACTTAATGATTGGATAATACCTTTGTATTTAAGGTATGCATACAGGGATTGCTTGACCAGTGAAATCAGCACTGAGGGATTAGAAAAAACACGGTACGAAAGCTCGTTCTGTACCTTTCGGAAGAAGCGTTCTTCCTCTTTTTCACGCTGTTGTCCCTCCAAATCGCTGATAAAGGCGGCTCTCCACGCATTGCCCTCCCCTGCTGCTTGATATTCTTTTTCAGTTGGACAAATACCTTCCGGCAATATGTTACCATACTTCTTGCCAATCAACAAAAGGTAAACCTGACATGAGGAAGCCTCGTCCAGATATAGTTGGCGAGGATTCGTATCTTGTGCGGCAATCTGCTCAAAAATGAACGGCTCAAAGTATTGACTCATCAACTCGTCAGTGTGAATAAAGTCAAAAATACGCTGTCGCTCCTGTGCGAACTCCGATTGTACACTACTTATAAATACTTTATATTTGAGCATGTTTGTCGTATTACAACGATGGTGTAAAACAAGTAGAATTCGACAGCAAATATACGAAAAAATGAGCAATATTGCAAAATTATTTTGAGTCAGTGAGTATTTTCTGACTTCCCAAAAACACATCAAGTATAGCGTGAATAAGATTGAGGTCCAGAAACAAAAAACCTGACCAAGTTACACAGTACCTCCCTTTCGTTTGGACCGTCCATGGTCGGGTTTTTCTGTCTGCAAAGATACAACGAATTTTCGATTTCGCAACGTTTTCATCGAAAAATCCCTGCCATTTTGTCAATTCCTACCCTTTGGCAAGGCTTTTGCCATGTCAGGGGCGCACCTTATTTGAAAATAATTAATAAAACATAAATAATATCATGGAAGCAGAAAAAAACATTGAAAACCAGGAAGATGCGACTTCACAACAGCCCGAACAGCCAGTGGAGAACCCGACAACGGAACCCCAAGAAACAGAAAGAAAACGCCATAAAGGCAGACGCGACAGGTCGAAGGCCGCTTTAGAGGAACAGAAAGCGAGATACGCCGAACTTAACGAAACATACCTCCGACTCTACTCGGAATTCGACAACTACCGCAAGCGCACCGCCAAGGAGAAGCTCGAGCTTTCGGCAACGGCTTCAGCAGCGGTGATGAAAGACCTGCTGCCTGTTCTGGACGACTTCGAGCGCGCCCTCCAAAACATGGAGAAGAACGGCAACGAAGCTGACCTGCAAGGCGTCACGCTGATCTACAACAAATTCAAATCCACGCTCAATAAACGCGGTTTGGAAGAGATCGTCGCCATCGACTGCGACTTCAACACCGACGAGCATGAGGCCCTCACCATGGTCCCCGCCCCCGACGAGTCGAAGAAAGGCAAAGTCATCGACGTCATTCAAAAAGGTTACAAGCTCAACGGAACGGTGATCCGCTTCGCAAGAGTGGTTGTTGGTAATTAAGCTTTAGGAATATGGCAGAAAAACGAGATTACTATGAAGTGTTAGGTGTCAGCAAAAGCGCTACGCCAGAGGAATTGAAGAAGGCGTACCGCAAGCTGGCATTGCAATACCACCCCGACCGCAATCCCGGCAACAAAGAGGCCGAGGAGAAGTTCAAGGAGGCGGCTGAGGCCTACGAAGTGCTGAGCAACCCCGAGAAGCGGCAACGTTACGACCAGTTCGGCTTCGCCGGCATGAGCGGCGCAGGCGGCTACAGCGGCCAAGGCATGTCGATGGACGACATCTTCAGCCAGTTCGGCGACCTATTTGCCGACTTCGGCCTGGGCAGCATCTTTGGCGGCGGCTTCGGTGGCGGATCCCGCTCAGGCGGCACCGTGCGCGAGCGCGGAGGCAACATCCGTGTAAAGGTCAAGCTGAACCTCCAAGAGATTGAGAAGGGTGTCAAGAAAAAGATCAAAGTCAACAAATACGTGCCTTGTGAACATTGCCACGGCAGCGGCTCGGAAGACGGCTCCACCGATACCTGCCCTACCTGCAAGGGTCGTGGACAAGTCTTGAGAACTGTCAGTTCCCTCTTCGGGCAGATGCAAACCGCATCCACCTGCCCCAACTGCGGCGGCACCGGTAGGGTCATCAAGAACAAATGCACCCATTGCCATGGCGATGGCATCGTCAAAGGCGAAGAAGTCATCGAGATCGACATCCCGGCAGGCGTGGGCGAAGGCATGCAACTCACCATGCGCGGCAAAGGCGGCGCAGGACCTCACAACGGCATCAACGGTGACCTTTATGTGCTCATCGAGGAAGAAGCCCATCCTGAACTTGAGCGCGACGGCAGCAACCTGATCTACAACCTCTTCATCTCCGTACCTCAGGCCATCCTCGGCACCGAAGCCGAAGTGCCCACCGTCAGCGGCAAAGTCAGGGTCAAGATCGTTCCAGGCACCCAAAGTGGCAAGATCCTGCGACTGAGAGGCAAAGGTTTGCCGGTCGTCAACGGCTATGGCAATGGCGACCTCTTGGTCAACGTCAACGTGTGGATCCCCAAGAAGGTCACCAAAGACGAAGAAAAGACCTTACAAGGCATGATGGGTTCGGAAAGCTTCAAGCCCAACCCCACTGACGACGACCGCTCATTCTTTAAGAAACTACGCGACTACTTCAGTTAATTGTAGCCCATGAAAATCACCGTCAACAACGTCAGCAAACGCTATGCCGACCATCTGGCACTCAACGACATCAGCCTTCAGGTGCCCGAGCAAAGCATCTATGGCCTTTTGGGACCCAACGGTGCCGGAAAGACCACGCTGATCCGTATCCTGAACCAGATCACTGGTCCCGACAGCGGACAAATCCTCATCGACGGGGAGCCGTTGCAGCCCAAGCATGTGGAACGCATCGGCTACCTCCCTGAGGAACGCGGCCTTTATAAAAAGATGAAAGTCGGCGAGCAGGCCATCTACCTCGCCCAGCTCAAAGGCATCAGCAAGACCGAAGCCACCAAACGGTTGAAACAATGGTTTGAGCGATTCGAGATCGGCGACTGGTGGAACAAGACCGTGGAGGAGCTATCCAAAGGCATGCAACAGAAGATCCAGTTCATCACCACGGTAATCCATGAGCCGGACATCCTCATCTTCGACGAGCCTTTCTCCGGCTTCGACCCCATCAACGCCAACCTGCTGAAAGAGTCGATCCTTGAGCTGCGCGACAAAGGAGCCACCATACTACTTTCCACCCATAACATGAATTCAGTGGAAGAAATGTGCGACAGCATTTCACTTATTAATAAAGGTGAGAAGATCTTGGAAGGCAAGGTCAGCGAGATCAAAGAGGGGCATCGCCCCGCCGATAGCACCATCCTGCCTTCGATGAACGACATTTTCATCCAAGAAGTCCAATCCAAAAACGTACAGCCATGAACAAGATCGGACTCATCATCAGGCGTGAGTATTTCACCCGCGTCAAGAAGCGCAGCTTCATCATCATGACCTTTCTGGGACCCTTGCTTTTGGCGGCCATTTATATCATCCCTATCCTACTCGCTTTGCACAGCGACAACGAGAAACGCACCATCGCCGTAGTCGATCAAAGCCACTGGTTTGAACGCCAATTCGTCAGCACTGGCAACCAGACCTTCATCCGTCTCGACGACATCAGCATCGACTCCACCAAGAAGCTGGTGCAAGACGGCTTTTTCGACATCGCGCTATACATCCCTGAAACACAGCTTAACATCCCGTCAAGTGCCGTGATTTACAGCATGAAGCAAGTGCCGATGACCGTAGAAAGTCACATCAAGGAGGTGATGAAAAACGAGATCCAAGTGCAGAAGCTCCTGGCCGCCGGCATCGATCCGGATATCTTGGAGAGCATCAAGACGAGCATCAATCTATCAGTGATCAGGATGGACGAGGAAGGCGGTGAAAAAGAGACGTTTACCGAGGTACAGTTTACCTTGGGCATGATCCTTGCCGTGCTGATCTATATGTTCATCATGCTCTTTGGTGGCCAGGTGATGCAAGGCGTCACGGAAGAGAAGAGCAGTAGGATCGTGGAGGTCATCGTCAGCAGCGTGAAGCCTTTCCAGTTGATGATGGGCAAGATCATCGGCGTGTCGCTGGTGGCCCTCACCCAGTTCATGATGTGGATTTTGTTGACTGGAGCCATCTATGTGGGTTTCTCGGCAGCGGTGGGCATCAGCCATCCCGAGGCCATCAGTCAAGGCACCGTAATGGCACAGGAGATCAGCAACACCAACATCATGGACAACGAAGCTGTTCAGGACGTGCTCAACATCGTCCATTCCATCGACTTCGGCACCATCATCATCTCCTTCTTCTTGTTCTTCCTGTTGGGGTACCTGTTATACGCCACCATGTTTGCTGCCATCGGCTCCTTGGTGGAGAGCAACACCGACTCGCAGCAATTCTCCTTACCGGTGACCGTCCCCCTCTTAATCGCCTTCCTATCAGCGATCTACATCGTCAACAACCCTGACGGCAGCTTGGCGGTTTGGATGTCGATGATTCCGTTCACCTCCCCTATCGTGATGATGGTACGCATTCCCTTTGGCATCCCCATCTGGCAAGTCATCGTCTCCGTAGTGCTCTTGGCAGGCAGTTTTGTAGGCATGACTTGGGTGGCAGCCAAGATTTACAGGACTGGCATTTTGATGTACGGAAAGAAACTCTCGTACAAAGAAATCTTCAAATGGCTAAAATATTAAAAAACAATTTGTGTAATCGAATAAAAAGCAGTAATTTTGCAGGCTCGATTTTGGAAAAAATAGACACAATTTTGAGATAAAGTATTAAAAGTCAAATAATTAAATCGTTTTTACAATGCAAAACAAAGGAGCAATCAAGACGCTAGCCATCATCTTTGGGCTGATTTTCTTGTACCAGCTTTCCTTCACAGTGGTGACCAAGGTCGTCGAGAAGAGAGCTGCCGAGTACGCCCAAGGCGATGAAGCCAAGGAAAACTACTACTTGGATTCCGTCAGCAACGTCAACGTGTACAATCTGTTAGTGAAGAAGTACACCTATCGTGACGCTAAAGAAAGAGAAATCAACTTAGGTCTGGACTTAAAGGGCGGTATGAACGTCACCCTCGAAGTCTCCGTGAAGGACATCGTCAACGCTTTGGCCGGTGCCAACGCCAACGACCCAACCTTCCAGCAAGCCATGCAGCTTGCCATTGAACGTCAGCAGAAGAGCGAAGGCGACTTCGTGACCCTGTTCGGTCAGGCCTATGAAGAAGTTGACCCCAACGCTAAGTTAGCCTCGATTTTCCTGTTTGAGTTCAAGGATAAAGGCATCACCGTCAACTCTACCAACAGCGAGGTGTTGAAGGTTTTGAAGGAGGAAAGCGATGGTGCCATCGACCGTTCCTACCAGATTTTGAGAACCCGTATCGACCGTTTCGGCGTTGCCCAGCCCAACATCCAGAAGCTGGAAGGCAGCGGCCGTATCTTGGTCGAGCTTCCTGGTATCAAGGATCCGAAGCGTGTTCGCAAACTTCTCCAAGGCACTGCCCAACTCGAGTTCTGGGAGACCTACAACTTCAGCGAGCTTTACATGTACTTCGACGAGGCCAATGCCAAGTTGGCTGAAAAGACCAAGGCTGCCAAGGCCCTGACCGAGGAGACCGCCCCTGAAGCTGAAGCTGCCGAAACCGACACCATTGCCGAAGGCGATTTGCTTGAGCAACTTGCCCAAGAAGGCAGCGAAGAAAACGTCAGCGAAGACGAGGCATTGGCCAAGTTCCAAGCCGAGAACCCGCTGTACGCCCTGCTGCAGCCCTCCTATTCACAGAACGGTCCTGCCCAAGGCGCTTGCGTGGGTATCGCCCAGGTAAAGGACACCGCCAACATCAACCGCATGTTGGCTGAGACCGCCAGCATCTTCCCACGCACCATGAAACTCGCATGGAGTGTGAAGTCCAGAAACTATGGTGAGACCGAGTATCTTGACCTTGTGGCTCTCAAGATGTCGCGCGACAACAAGTGCGCCCTCGGCGGTGAAGTGATCACCGACGCCCGTCAGGACTACGGCCAAAACAACCAAGTGGAAGTCTCCCTGCAGATGAACTCCGAGGGTGCCAAAGCTTGGAAGCGACTCACCGGTGAGAACATCGGCAAGCAAGTGGCCATCGTCCTCGACAACTACGTATATAGCTATCCTGTCGTCAACGACGAGATCCCGAACGGCCGTTCAAGCATCTCTGGTGGCGGCATGACCATCGAAGAGGCTCAAGACTTGGCCAACATCCTGAAGGCTGGTAAGTTGCCTGCACCTGCACGCATCCTTGAAGAGCAGGTGGTTGGTCCTTCACTCGGTAAGGAATCCGTCCAGAAGGGTATGTGGTCCATGGTGTTCGCTTTCATCCTGGTGCTGGTTTACATGGTCTTCTTCTACAAGAAGGCTGGTCTGGTATCCGATGTCGCCTTGATCGTCAACGTGTTCTTCCTGTTCGGTGTGCTGGCTTGCCTCGGCTCCGTGCTGACCTTGCCTGGCATCGCTGGTATCGTGTTGACCCTCGGTATGGCAGTGGACTCCAACGTGATCATCTTTGAACGTATCAAGGAAGAGCTCCGCGGTGGCAAGGGTCTGCGTCCTGCAATCGACGCCGGTTACAAGAACGCCTACTCCGCCATTATCGACGGTAACGTCACCACCTTGATCACTGGTATTGTGCTGATCATCCTCGGTACCGGCCCTGTCCACAGCTTCGCCGTCACCCTGTGCATCGGTATCCTCACCTCACTGTTCACCTCTATCTTTATCAGCCGTCTCATCTTCACGAGAATGTTGGATAAGGAAAAGGAAATCACCTTCACCACCAAACTCACCGAGAACTTCCTTAAGGACACCAAGTTCGACTTCATCAAGTTCCGCAAGACCGCTTACATCATCGCTTGTGTGATGATCGTCATCAGCGTCGCTTCCTTGAGCTTCAAGGGCTTGAACCTTGGTATCGACTTCAAGGGCGGTCGTAACTACATCGTTCGTTTCGACCAAGATGTGAAGGTTGACCAAGTGCGTGAGGCTTTGTCCAACGTCAATGTTGAAGGCTGGGAGACTCCTGAAGTGAAGACCTACGGCCCCAACGGTCAGGTGAAGATCACGACCAAGTACAAGATCGAAGACAACAACCCCGACGTGGACACTGAGATCCAGGGTATCCTTTACCAAGGTTTGAACGGTTTGTTCAGCGAGAACATCACTGCCGATCAGTTCTCATCAGAGGACGAGACCATCGGCGTGTTGAGTACACAGAAGGTGGGCGCCACCATCGCCAGCGACGTGACCCGCAAGTCCATCTGGGCTATCATCGTGTCACTCGTGCTGATGTTCGCCTACATCGCCATCCGTTTCCGCAGATGGCAGTACGGTCTGTCGGCTCTCGCAGCCCTGACCCACGATACCGTCATCATGCTCGGTATGTACTCCCTGTTCTTCAACATCCTGCCGTTCACCATGGAAGTTGACCAGGCGTTCATCGCCGCTGTGTTGACCATCATCGGTTACTCCATCAACGCTACCGTGGTTATCTTCGACCGTGTACGTGAGAACACCACGCTGCACCCGAAGGCCACTTGGAGAGAGAACATCAACAATGCCGTCAACAGCACGTTGACCCGTTCGTTCAACACCTCGGGTTCCACCTTCGTCGTGTTGCTCGCCATCTTCTTCTTCGGCGGCGACACCATCCGTGGATTCATCTTCTCACTGTTGGTCGGTATCCTTGCAGGTACCTTCTCCTCAGTGTTCCTGTCATCACCTGTCGCTTACAACCTCCTCAAGGGTCACAAGCAGGAAAAGGAAATCGCCGAAGCAGCTGAGAACAACAAGAAGTAATTCATTCTTTCAAATTGAAGAAAAAGGTCTCGCCCCAAAAAGACGAGACCTTTTTGCATCAAAAACAATACTAAACCATGTCAAAAAAATCCAGATCCATACTCTTGTTGTTGTTCATCACGGGATCAGTCATTGCCCAAACCTCACATGGCTATCATATTGACAATGCGGTGAGAATCAACCGATCCGACTGCGCAAGTCTCAGCACACTGTCCGTGCTGATTCCCATGCCACAAACCGACCAGTATCAGACCATCAGCGCGACATCCTTCCCAGGAGGACAATTGCTTAACTGCCCCAACAGCCCCGACCAATATATTCGCTTTTATTTTACTTCCGGCCAACTTTCCGGGATAGGAAACGTCTTTGATCTTACGGTTAGTTTTGATGCCATTCTCCATCCGGTTGTTTTTGACTTCAATCAGGTCAGCACCATTTATCCGTACAACACCACATCACCGGAATACCAACAAAACATTGGCGCAAGCGGCATTTATGTAGTTCCGGACAACGCTACCATCAATGCCATTGCACAGTCCATTTGGTCAACCTCAAGCGACATTGTGGACTATGCTCGGAAATGCTACGAATACGTAGCCCAAAACTATGATTACCTTAACCCATATACTGGCTTGCATCCTTTGGCGGAAATATTGGCCAATGGTGGCGGAGACTGCGGCAACCTGACCTCCATCTACGTCTCATTGCTTAGGAACAAATCCATCCCATCCAGACATGTGGTCACCATCAGGCCAAATGGCACCTACCACGTGTGGGCAGAGTTCTATTTGGAGAATTACGGATGGATTCCCGTCGATGTCACCTATAAGCAAAGTGATCCTTACGGCAATTATTTCGGCAACTATGACGGAAACGGCATCGTGGTAAGCAAGGGAGTGTGCCTAACACTGGAAAGAACGCCAGGAGATACTTACACATGTGCGTTTTTCCAAACCTATGAATGGTGGTACTGGTACTCAAGCACCTGCAACAACATAACATCTCAACACATCGTCACCAGCAGCAATCCAGTCCTATACCATACCATTACCGCAACAGCGGATGACAACGGTTCCATTACCCCTGCGGGAAGCATTATTGTGCCCCATAACTCCACCCAAGCCTTCGAGATGATTCCCAACGATGGGTATGAGGTTCAAGAAGTGTATGTTGACGGGAATCCGTTTGGCTCCATGACATCCTACTCCTTCCCCAACGTAACCGCCAGCCATACGATTCATGTCAGTTTTGCGCGTCCTGACGCAGTCAATGAAAGCAATGACGATAAGATCTTGGGCATCAATGTTTTTAGTACCACTGGCCAAAAGCTCATGAGCAAAACCTTGAACACAGACCGTTTGGAATCGATTCACCTGGACGGCCTTCCCGACGGTATTTATCTCCTTCAAATCATTAGAGAAAAGGGAACCATCACAAAACAAATCATCAAAATACACTAACTTGGGTTGATAATTCAAGGAAAAAGACATCAGCGATAGCCTTCTGGTAGAAACTATACTGAATTACGGCACGATGGATGACGTCAAAGCTTTATTCAACCTATTAGGCATGGATAGGGTCGCTGAAGTTTTCTTTGCTGCCAAAGGCAGACAAAAACTCAATTATTTCCCGCAGATCTACAATTTCTTCACCTTGGTTTTCAATCGCTATGGTCCGCAAAGAAATACTAAACAGCCAGCAAACTGAGGTTCTTCAGCTTATAGGTGAATTCAAGCGAGAGTACTACCTTGTTGGAGGCACAGCGATCGTTCTTTATCTTGGTCGTTAATGAAGTAAAGGTAACCTTCTTCCAATATCCATTCCAAATCGAGGCTAATCAAATCTTTAACGGAATTATTAGACTACCCGATTTGTTGGATTTAGCTGCAATGAAAGCCTACGCTTTGGGAAGAAGATCAAAATGGAAGGATTATGTTGACTTGTAATGAGGAAGTTGATTATCTTATTGCCAACTCGCCCTCAGACGATGAAATCAAAGCATTTTTGATTGAAGTTTCGACAGAAATCAAGTAAGCTGTATATTTCTTACCATCTTCACTCTTTCTTTGAAAGAATTATCGTACCTTTGTACGATTATTAAAACGCATGAGTTTTTCATTTCAAACAAAGAGCAATATACCAATGAAAAAACATATCATCTTCCTTCTCGCCTTCCTGTGCCTCTGCCTCGACACCGAGCTTTATGCACAGAGGAAAAACCCAGCCAAGAACGCCGACTTGGCCTTCGGCAGGAAACAATATATCGAAGCCGTGGACCTTTACAAGAAGGCCTATAAGAAAAGCAAGCGCAATAAGGCTGAACGCGCACGCATCAGCTACCAGATGGGCGAGTGCTACCGCCTGATCGGCCTCACCAAACGCGCCGAGCCTTTCTATATCAGGGTAACCAAAACCGACTTCCCTAGCACCCATCCCGAGGTCTATCTCAACTTGGCTGAGACCTACAAGATGAACCAGAAATACAAGAACGCCATCGAGTGTTACCAAAACTATATCAAAGCCGTTCCCGACGATCCTCGTGGCCCACTGGGGCTGGAGAGCACCGAACTCATCCAGGAATGGATCGAGAACCCATCACGTTACGAGCTGACTGAACTCAAGAAGGTGAATTCAAAGAATTCCGATTTCGGTGCCATGTGGATCAACACCAACTTCAACGAGATCATCTTCACCTCCTCGCGCAACGGCGCAACCGGCGGTGAGAAAGAAGGCATCACCGGACAGGAATTCTCCGATTTTTGGTCATCGAAACAAGATCGCAAGGGCGAGTGGAGCACCCCTGTCCTGGCCGACGAGGGTGAGAACATCAACACTGACGACAGCGATGGCGCAGGCTTCATGAACTCCGGCTACTCCAAGCTTTACTTCACCCGCTGCGAGGCTGGCGAACACCGCAAAAACGGCTGCAAGATCATGGTTGCCTCCAAGTCGGGTGGTTCCTTCTCAAAAGCCCAACCCGTGGAAATCGCCACTGTCGATACCCTTGACATCGTGGGGCACCCCACCCTCTCAGCTGACGAGCTGATCCTCTACTTCTCCGCCGAACGCAAAGGCGGTTTCGGAGGCAAGGACCTTTGGGTATCCACCCGCAAGAGCAATACCGAGCCTTTCGGCAGGCCATTCAACCTTGGCGAAAACGTCAACACCTCCGGCGATGAAGTGTTCCCTTACCTCCGTAACGATACCACCCTGTACTTCTCATCCAACGGACACGGCGGCATGGGCGGACTCGATGTCTTCGTTTCCACCATCGACACGGCTGGCAGCTGGGGCAAGCCCGTCAACCTCAAATACCCCATGAATTCCACTGGCGACGACTTCGCCATCTGCTTCCACCCCACCCAGGAAAAGGGCTTCATCTCCTCCAATAGAGGCAACAACAGAGGCATCGACAACATCTATTACTTCGAGGAGCCTCAAATCCACTTCACCTTCTCAGGCACTGTCAAGGACGAAAACACCCGACAGCTGGTCTCCAATGCCACAGTGCGCTTTGTTGGCTCCGACGGCTCCGTGATGAGCACCCGCACCAACGACAAGGGCTATTTCAACTTCAGCGAGTCGCAAGTCAACAAAAACACCACTTACGAGATCAGCATCGACAAGGAGAACTACTTCACCCTCAACGCCACTGAAACCACTGTGGGACTGGAGTTTAGCAAGGACTTTGAGAAAGAATATGAACTCAAGCCCATTCCCGAAGAGCCCATCATGCTGCCCGACATCCTTTACGACTTAGGCAAATGGGATCTGAAACCCCAGTTTGAGGACTCACTGCAAGGCTTGATCGAGACCCTGCAAATCAACCCGACCATCACCATCGAATTGGCTTCACATACCGATGCCCGCGACACCGAGGAACGCAACGACATCCTGTCGCAGAAGCGTGCACAAAGCGTGGTTGATTACCTCATCATCCGTGGCATCGACCCTTTGCGTCTGACCGCCAAAGGTTATGGCGAACGCGTGCCCCGTACCCTTCAGAAAGATATCACCGTGAAAGGCTGCACTTTCAAGGCTGGAACCCAACTCACCGAAGACTTCATCAACGAGCTGCCGAATACCGAAGTCAAGGAAGCCGCCCACCAGATGAACCGCCGTACCGAGTTCCGCATCCTATCGAAGGACTATGTGCCTCGCACCGAGATCGACGAGGGCGGCACCGTCAAGATCGCCATCAACCCGACTGAGGCCAACTTCGTGGTATTTGCCACCGACACCAGAGGCTACTTTACCTTCAACGCCAACGTGGACGGCTACGGAGAACTCTTCACTTACAGCCAAAACGCCGAGTTCTGCATGTCGGAAAAGACCGCCCTGAAACTGCTGAACGCTGGTCGCATCAACCGCGACAACTTTGAGGGCGATGTCGATAAGATCCTCGGTACCGGCACTGTTGCCAACAACGCCATCGTCAACCTCAAAGAGATCAGGATCGCCAACAAGACCCTCACCAACGTACAGGTGAAAGTCGTCCAGAAAATGGTTGAGCAATGGGTCATTGGCAAGAAGACCTTGAGCCAGATGGGCAATTTTGAATTCGACACCAAGGAAAGAAAACTCATTTTCAAATAATGGACAAGCAACGCTATAGCTTACGCGGCGTATCCGCCGAAAAGGAAGACATCCACAACGCCATCAAGAATCTTGACAAGGGGCTTTATCCCAACGCTTTTTGCAAGATCATTCCCGACATCCTCGGCGGTGATCCCGAATACTGCAACATCATGCACGCCGACGGCGCGGGAACCAAGTCGTCACTCGCCTACCTCTATTGGAAGGAGACCGGCGACATGAGCGTATGGGAAGGCGTGGCTCAGGATGCCGTGGTAATGAACACCGACGACCTTATCTGCGTGGGGGCGACTGACAACATGCTCCTGTCGTCCACCATCGGGCGTAACAAAAGCCTGATTCCCGGAGAAGTCATCTCCGCTTTGATTAATGGCACTGAACGCTTCCTCGAAAAGCTGCGCAGTTTGGGCATTGGCATCTATCTCACTGGTGGCGAGACCGCTGACGTGGGCGACTTAGTACGCACCGTTATCGTGGATAGTACCGTGACAACCAGAATGAAACGCTCAGAGGTGATTGAGAACAACCTCCAGCCCGGCGATGTCATCGTGGCCTTCGCCTCTTACGGACAAGCCACCTACGAGGACAGCTACAACGGCGGCATGGGCAGCAACGGCCTCACTTCAGCCCGTCACGACATGCTGAACCATTATTTGGCCGAGAAATACGACGAGAGCTTCGACCACAGCATCCCTGAGGATTTGGTGTATTCAGGTCCGCACAAGCTCACCGATCCCACCGAAGTTCCTGGCGTTGACGTTGGCAAGCTCATCCTCTCGCCTACCCGCACCTACGCCCCGCTGATGATCCCCATCCTGAAGGAATTCCGCAAGCAAATCCACGGCATCATCCATTGCAGTGGTGGTGCCCAGACCAAGGTGCTGCATTTCGTTGACAAGCTCCATATCGTGAAGGACAACATGATGGCTTTGCCTCCCTTGTTCCGCATGATCCAAACAGCCTCCAGCACCGATTGGCATGAGATGTACAAAGTTTTCAACATGGGCCAACGTTTGGAGATTTATACCAATGAAAAGGCCGCTAACGAGATGATTGCAATCGCCAAAACATTCAATATTGACAGTCAAATCATTGGCCATGTGGAGGCTTCAGATAGGAAACAGCTGACCATTAAGAGTGAGTTTGGTACTTTCGAATACTAAGCCATGGACATCACCGAAAAACTTGAAACCATCCGGCACCGCTGGGAAGAAATGGGTGAACAACTCGCCGATCCGGCCGTGGCCGCCGATATGAAGCGATTCGTGAAGCTCAACAAGGATTATAAAGACCTTGAGCCTATCGTATTGGCCTTTAAGGAGTATAAGACTTTGAAAGCCAATGTGGAAGAAGCACGTGAGATCCTTGCCACCGAGAAAGACGAAGACCTAAGGAAGATGGCTGTCGAGGAAATCGAAACCGCCCAAACCCGCATAGATCAGCTGGAGCAAGATATCCGTGTGATGATGATTCCCAAGGATCCTCAGGACAGCAAAAACGCCATCATGGAGATCCGTGCCGGCACGGGCGGCGATGAGGCTTGCCTCTTCGCCGGCGATTTGTTCCGCATGTACAGCAAGTACTGCGAGAACAAAGGTTGGAAAGTCGAAGTCACCAGCGTCAGCGAAGGCGCCAGCGGTGGCTACAAGGAGATCGACTTCAGCGTGACCGGCAGCGGATGCTATGGCATTTTGAAATTCGAATCAGGTGTACATCGTGTGCAGCGTGTACCCAAGACCGAGACCCAAGGCCGTATCCACACCTCTGCCGCCTCAGTAGCGGTATTGCCTGAAGCCGAAGAGTTCGACGTGGAGATCAACGAAGGTGAGATCAAATGGGACACCTTCCGTTCCTCAGGTGCCGGTGGCCAGAACGTGAACAAAGTGGAGTCGGGCGTTCGTCTGCGCTATATGTGGAAGAACCCCAACACAGGCGAGATGCAGGAGATCCTCATCGAGTGCACTGAGACCCGCGACCAACCCAAGAACCGCGAGCGCGCCTTGGCGAGACTGCGTACACGTATCTACGACATGGAGTATCAGAAATATATCAGCGACATCTCCGCCAAGCGCAAGACCATGGTCTCCACCGGCGACCGCTCAGCCAAGATTCGAACCTACAACTACCCTCAAGGCCGTGTCACCGACCACCGAGTGGAAGGCCTGACGGTGTATAACCTCGCCGCCGTCATGGATGGCGACCTCAACGAGATCATCGAACGCCTGCAGATGGCTGAAAACGCTGAACGACTGAAAGAAAACATAGAATCCTAAATATGAACAAGCAACAACTCATTGAGCAAATCCAGCAAAAGAAATCCTTCCTTTGCGTTGGTTTGGACACTGATATCAACAAGATCCCGCAGCATCTCTTGGATGCCGACGATCCCGTCTTTGAATTCAACAAGCAGATCATCGACAAGACGGCACAATATGCCGTGGCTTACAAGCCCAACACCGCCTTCTACGAGGTCTATGGCGCTAAAGGCTGGCAGAGTCTTGAAAAGACCGTCCAATACATCAAGGCTAACTATCCAGAGGTTTTCATCATCGCTGACGCCAAGCGTGGTGACATTGGCAACACCTCAGCCAACTACGCCAAGGCTTTCTTCAACACTTTGAAAGCCGACGCTCTGACTGTTGCTCCCTACATGGGCAAGGATTCGGTGGAGCCATTCCTCGGTTTTGAAGACAAATGGGTCATCCTTTTGGCTTTGACTTCAAACAAAGGCTCACAGGACTTCCAATACCTGAATATTGGTTCACAAACCCTATATAAGCAAGTGTTGCAAACTGCCACCACCTGGGCTAGCTCTGACAAGATGATGTTCGTAGTCGGTGCCACCCATCCTGAAGAATTGGGCGAGATCCGCAAGATGTTGCCTGACTATTTCTTCCTTGTCCCTGGCGTAGGAGCCCAAGGCGGCGACCTTCAGGCTGTGGCCAAACACGGCTTGAACAAAGAGTGTGGTTTGTTGGTGAACTCGTCGAGAGGAATAATTTACGCCTCCACGGGACTCGATTTTGCTGATCGAGCGGCCGAGGAGGCGCAAAAGCTGCAAGAACAAATGAGCAATCTGCTCTAGCGTCCTTAGCGATTCACCGAGAACTTACGGGTAGTCACTTCACCGTTGTTGTTCACACGGATGAAATAAATGCCGTTGTTGAATCCGGCAAGGCTGATGCAAGTACTGTTGCCATCCACCGTCCTGGTCATCAGGCATTGGCCGATAGCGTTATACACCTCGATTGAGTTCATCTCGCCTTCTACCATCAGGTATTCGTTGGCTGGATTGGGATAAACCTTCAGTGTTTCCTTGACAACCGTCTCAACCTCCCACGAACTGTTTTGGATTGAGAACAACTCCCTGGCCTCGCTGCCATAGTCGCCAGAACCTTCAATGAATCTGTTGCCGTGGGCATCCTTGAAATAATAGTAACCTTGACCATAATTGCAGCAAATGCCATTGTTGTTCGAATCATAGAGTCTGAACAGATAGCAGTCGTTGACAGCAAGGTCGTTGACGTTGGCAACATTCACCTGTGTACCCGAACCGATGATGTGCTGATAAGGACCACCTGACGCGACGATATCACCTGCCGAATTCAAAAGTTCCCAAGTGATTTGTTCACCAAATTGGTCTTGAATGATATAGATCTTGATGTCAGTGGTTTCGCCTTCTTCATTCACTACCGCCCATTCTGGGCTTTCAGCATTGAAACTAATTGAGCTTTCGTAAGGTTCACCGTTAGCTTCGGTAATATTGAGCGTTCCCTCGTATGTTCCGTAAGGAATCTCCAAGGAGAATCCCATCTTAGTGGCTTCACCAGATGGAAGTTCACCCGTCCATTCAAAAAAACGGACAGCATCTTCCACCTGTGCGGTGAACTTGACAGAGGTCAAAGTCTCCGTTCCAATATTGGAAAAACCAAACTCGAAATTCTTTTCCCGGGTGCATGCTGCGACGATTTCTTGACTGACTGAAGTCATCGCGGGATAAATAGGTTCGTCAGTGATAGTGGTCTTTTGAAGCTCACAAGCCGTCAGGATAGGACGGGTTGCGGAGCCTTGCTGAGACTGTGAAACCCAAGCGAGGAAGAAAATATGGTCAAGGACAACATCCACTCCGTTGGGACTACCGATCGTTTCAGGAATCTGATATTCGTAAGTCTTGGTGATCAAAGTACCCGCCGTGGTTGGAGAGATGGCCTCGCCCCATGCGCTTGGGGTAATGACATCGCGAAGGATATGCATGTGGACATACTGGCCGTTCAACCACTGTGTAGGGTTGTAGTTGCCGTAATCAGACTGTGAGCCAAGGATACTGTCCTGAAGCATGGCAACCGTCAGGTAGTTCTCAGCAACGCTGCTGTTTCCAGTGTAATAAACCTCAACGGTAATCGTAGCAACCTTAGTGGCGGGATTGACCCTTGCCACACCTGCTATATTGCACTCTGAAGCTTGGTTGAGTTGAGTGTTCGCCTGGCCACTCCATTGGCCACGGTCGAGAGCCGAAGACGTTGTTCTGTTAACGACGCCGCAAGGATAGCCGCTGATGCTGAAGCCGCCATGGATGGTGTTGCCGTCAGTGGTGATCATGTTAGGATAAGATGTCTGAGCATAACCGCCAGCATGGATGTTGATGGCCCAAACCCTACCCGGGTTGCTTGCCATGATCTGGTTGGCGATACGGTGTCCGTCGGTGCAATAGCCGCAGCCACGACCGGTGAACTCCTCAAGGATGACATTCCTGTTGGCAGGTTCAGTAGAAACATACTGCTGGGCTTTCAAGTTCAAGCCAAAAGCCAGCAATGCGAGTAAAACGAAGTAAATTCTTTTCATATGATTCAGTTTTTCATGGATTATCGCTACAAAAATAAACATAAAACAGAAAAAATGCGCCCAATTGGGCGCATTTTTTCTTTCTCCAACCTAAAAAGTGGTATTAGAGGCCTTCAACAATGGTGATCCACCCGAATTCATCAGGCTCGGTGCCATATTGGATGCCACGGAGCTTGTTGTACAGCTTCTGGCTCCAAGGACCCGGCTTGCCATCACCAAAGGTGTATGACTTGCCAGTCTCAGGATCGTCGATGCGTGAGATCGGGCTGATGACAGCTGCGGTGCCGCATGCGCCGGCTTCATCGAAGGTAGCCAACTCCTCTTCAGCAATCGGGCGGCGTTCCACCTTCATGCCGATGCTCTCGGCGATCTGGATCAAGCTCTTGTTGGTGATGGAAGGAAGGATTGACGTTGACAAAGGAGTGATGTAGGTGCCGTTCTTGATACCGAAGAAGTTGGCAGCGCCAGCCTCGTCAATATACTTCTTCTCCTTGGCGTCGAGATAGAACTCGCAGGCATACTGGCCACCATGGCAGGCTTCAACGTGTGCGCGCATGGAAGCGGCGTAGTTGCCACCGACCTTGTAGATACCAGTGCCCAGAGGAGCTGAGCGGTCATACTTACGGGTAATGACATAAGGATTAGCCATGAATCCGCCCTTGAAGTACGGGCCGACGGGGGTGGCGAACACCAGGAACAGGTATTCACTGGCGGGTTTCACACCTACTTGGGCGCCCATGCCGATCAACAACGGACGGAGGTACAATGATGCACCGCTCTCGTAAGGCGGGATGAACTCAGCGTTCAGCTTCACACACTTCACGACGGCTTCTTCGAACTTCTCAATGGGAAATTCGGCCATCATGATGCCACGGCATGACGACTGCAAGCGCTTGGCGTTCTCATCCATACGGAAGATACGCACCTTGCCGTCTTTGCCACGGAAAGCCTTCAAGCCTTCAAATGCTTCCTGGCCATAATGCAGGCAAGTGGCAGCCATGTGGATGTTGATGGTGGTTTCTGAGCTGACTTCAAATTCGCCCCACTGACCGTTCTTGTAATAGCAGCGGACGTTGTAATTCGTTGGATAATAACCAAATGGGAGACTTCCCCAATCGATGTTTTGCATGATGTTGTTATGTTTAAAAGAATTGATGCAAAAATATAAAATAAAAACGTTATTTGAACTATTTCTTGAATATTTTATTGCCAACCGAAAACCTGTAAATCACCAGTTCCGTCTTCATGTCACAAGGCTCAACGGCGTTCCACACAAACATATTGTTACGCTCATCGTAGATGGCATAGCAGGGCTCCGAATCAGCCACCTTTACACCGTCGATCTCAACGGATGGCACACCGCGACGATAGGTCAACTTATGCTTGCCATTGTTTGAAAGCACTTGAACCGTCTTATCCTTCTCACTTTCAGGATAATAGACCGATGCCATCAATTGGGTCACATCTATGATCTTATCATTCTCATATTGCAGGAGCCGATCACCCGAAGCAAAACGGATCTTCATTACACCTTGGCTGTTCAACCCAAAATAGCAAATCTCCGCATTGCGTCTGATCACATGGCCGTCATAAACCACCACAACGCTTCTCTTGGAACCGCTTTTATCCTGGGCTGTGTAGCAATAATGGCCATCGTTGGTAATCACAAAATCGGTAATGCCGTAGCCTTCCACCGATTTGAGATCGCCGTCCACCCAGAAACATTCCTTGCCCACAGCCATCCAATGCCTTCCATTATAGGAGAACTTGAACTTCAGGCTTGCTTCATCGTAAACATCGAACAATTCCACCGGCACATTGTCAACCACCAAGACCGTGTTGGGCATGTAATTGTCGCGAAAGAGGTAATAATAATGGCCTTCGGAACTCTCGAAATACACATCGCCTGGGGCAAGCCGAGCCAAGGCTTCGGTCTTGTAGGGATCGTCGAACTTCAGTCCCGGCTCATATTTCTTACGTTGTGGCCATACCACCCGTTCAATCCGCGACTGGTTGTCATACAGGCCCTTGTACGAGCAATAATAGCAAACGTCCTTCAACAGGTAAACGAAGCCGTCGTCATTGATATACATGACGCTGTCGCAAATAGGATTGGAGACCCCGTAAGCCATCACCACTTCCATACCCTGCCCCATTTCGCTGTTACTTGCTCCCGAGTTCTTGATCACAAAAATGCAATTCTCGAGTGCCGGACCAATCCTATAGGTCCTGACCCCTACCTCCCGATTGACAATTTTCGGTCGGTTGTTCACCATGATATTGCAATTACCAGTGAATTTGTTGTCGGTGGTATAAACAAAATTGAACCAAGGATTGTCAGTGAGGTCGTTGAAAAACATGCCTTTTTGCAATTCCATCTGGAATTCACCGGGCTTGACAACCTCATTGGCGTCAATACTTGCAATAACATTACGGGTTAGTTTATCGGCGGGCGTTTGCGAGGATTGTGAAAACGCTTGGCCAATGCCGCATATCAATGCGATCCAAATATACAAGACTCTCTTCATAGCACATTCTATTTATAACTGGACCTTTTGAAATCACCGAGATGTAAGCCGATGCCGAGATCCACATATAAGTGACGGTCTTCTCCGATGAGATCCGACTCGTGGAGCAAGACCGTAAGCGGGATTCGCCACACATTCAGTATGAAACCTGTTTCAGCTTCAACCGTGATATTGAACGGACCTCCAACAACAGTGGTTCCCGCACCTGCACCCAACATAAAGTCGATGATGCCACTCACAGGCGTGAAAACAAAGCCGAATGAAGCATCCACTTTTTTCTGCAACTCGTCAGGTTGGGCATACATTGCCTTGAAATAGGTACGAACCTCCGATTTTCCAAGGTCGCCGAACATCACGCCCTTGCCATTGACCACGGGACGGGTCATGTAGTTCAACGACCACCATCTCCTGCTGTCGCTCGTGCAATAGCCTTTCTTTTTGTCATAATAGCGTTTCAGATAACCACCGATGCCAACCACAAAAGTGGTTCTCTTGCTATTGAATCCCCACTTGGAATGTCTGATTCCCATGGAAACCGTACCATTCATGAAAAAGCCCATGACACCTGCCTCCCAGTCAAAGCCGATATTGGGTATGCCATTCATTGTACGGCCTTCGTGAATACCCAAGCCGATGCCGGCATAAGCACCAGCATAGACACCAGCATACTTGATAGGCCTATACACTGGTCCGACCATGAAATGGTAACCGCTCGGATTGATGGTATCGCAAACATATTCCTTGACCAGCGGCATGGATGCCTGGAAATGTGAAAACGCACCAAAATCGTTGGCAGAGACAAAGCCGGTACGCAAGCCAATGTTTTTAGGCGCGGTGAAGGTTATCTGGGCAAAACGCAAACCGGGATTGAACACAACATCCTGTTGGTTTTCATTGAAGAGGAACTCGCGCCGTTCATATCCAACCTGTATGGAATGGTGCTCAAAATCAACAGGGAAAAGGAAAGGAGTAGTCTTCTTGAGCGTATCGTCAATATGTACCACCAGCCCCGTCGGATCACTGAGCACCATGACGGACTCTTTCTCGGAATGGGTAATGCCCTTCAGCTCCGATTCCGGCATCACACGCGCTGAGATGCGTGGTCTTTGGTGAATGGCCACATCGTAGCGGCGAGTTCCGCAGGTGACATGCACTACGCCATGACGGCTGAACACTGAGGTGTTTTCTGCAACCGAAACCCTTATGCTGTCCAAATGGCTTTCAACTTCAACCCAATTATCGTCTGAATTCACCTCCCATCCTTTCATATTGCATTTGACGAGAAGGTTTCCTTTCGATTTGCTCTCCCTGAGCACCAACTCCTTTTTGTTGACTTGAAGCACCGTATCGCCTGGCACTTGGGCAACCTTCAGCGGGAAAAACTCTTCCATGGCTTGTATCATCACTTCACCTTCACGAATGTCGGGCAAAGTATTCTTATCGCAGACCAGCTGCAGCGTATCGTCCTTCCGCTCTGCCACCACCCACTCGGGTGTAGATTCAACGACCCAGTCGGGCACGTTTGACCGCACCGCGACTTTCATCGTCTCTTCTTGACATGAAAACAGCACCGAATCGGGATTAAAATCAACCTCTAGATCCGCTGAAGCCTGAAAAATCTCAAGCACCGCAGTCTTTCCTGCCGCCGTTATGGTAATTTTTGCCTCCCGCGGAGCCACCTGCTCATTGTCCTCACAACTAACCTGAAGGATCTTGCCTTCTTGGGTAATGGTACACCATGCGGGAGCCTTGCTCACCTTAAACGTCTTTGCCTTGGTAGTGACTTCAACCTCTTGCTCATCGGTGAAAGAAGCCTCGAATTCCAGCCTTTTGACAGACAGTCGTACATCAACGACACATTTGTCAAGCCACGAATCCAAATCGTTGTCACCCGGCAAGTCGTCGCAAAACTTAGCTGCCTTGAAATTCTTGGCAGCAGCCTGGAAATTGCCTTTGTTATAAAGGTCAATACCCTTTTGCCTTGTCGTCTCGTAACAATGGTCTTGGGCTGACAAAGTTTGAGTCACTACAATGAAAACAAGGAATAGTAAAAAACGTATCAATCTCATAATCATCAATTTACTTTACTTATTTCGGAAATTTCCTACCGACCGCCTCCATTTTGGCCGATTCTTCGGGAAGCGCGAGTATTTGGGCGTTCCCATATCTATGGCGGGCAAAATCCACTTGATCAACCTCAAGGAACATGGAGGCGGCATCCAGTTCACGTTGCAATTTGCTTTGCCTGACTCCCATCAACGAATCGAGGCATTTGTTCACCTCAGCCACGTTGGCGACGATGCCGGGATTCTTGCTACCGTAAGCCAAGGCGTTTTTATACTCGGCAATACCTTTCATGAAAAGGTTGAAGTCCTTAGTGTCGGTAGGATTATTCGGCACCAATTGCAACAAACTGTCTCCAGTTTTCAAGATCATGTTAAAGGTGTCGTTGACCGCTTTGTCATGCCTTTGCCGGTTGATGATTTCCCTGATCTCTGCATCATCGACCTGAATGTCATTTTGTTGTTCTGTTTTCTCGGGCAACAGCCACCAAATGCCAACAGCGGCCAATACCACCAAGATTCCCACCCAGGAATAGTTCCTTTTGGCACGTTTCTTTTTCAGCGTAGTGGATTTCAGGTTCTCGACAATCTTCTCAAATGAAGCCTGCCGATATTCATGTGACCAGATAAACACCTGTTTCTCAGGGATTTCACGCAATTCGGCAGGAAGCGACTCCGCGACAGGCATTACAAAACCAGGAAGTGACACCCCGACAATGTTTTTGCCATACTTCTCAGCAAGCACGATCTCGTGGCGCACCCAATCCTCCTCATCGGCACAACGGTCCAACATTCCAGGCGAAAGGATCAACAGAAAATCGTTACATTGCTGGATGGCACGGTCGATCTGGTCCGGGAAAGCCCCGCTACCAATATTGTCAACATCCAGAAACACCTTGTAACCACGACTTTGCAACTTGGATTGCAACTCACCTGCCACTCCGGCTCCTGAACCTTTTCTTCTATAGCTTATAAATACATCGTATGACATAAAATGCCAAAGTATCAATTTTTTGGCAAAAATACGCATTAAAAACCACTATTGCAAATAAAACTTGAAAGATTTCTCACCCTATTCCAAGCAAGGTTTCAAGATAATGATTTCGGATGCCGTATCGATACTTCAGGTCACTTATCTGCTTGCTAATCATCAGCTTATCAGGTTCTTTATCCGTCTTCCGCCCCACGAGCAACACGTTTTTCGGCGTATGTTCCATCTCAATGAATTCCATCACTTGGGTCTTATAGCCGAAATATTCCAAAATGAGGGCTCGAATCGTGTCGGTGATCATCACCGCCTGACGTTCGAGGAAAATGCCATAGCGCGTGATGGCGTCGAGCTTGCCCGAAAGTTCCATCTCCTGCCTGATCTGCTTGTGGCAGCACGGCGCACACACAATTAATTTTGCTCCCGCCCTGATGCCTTTGGCGATGGCATCGTCGGTGGCCGTATTGCACGCATGGAGGGCGATCTAAACATCCAGTTTTTCAGGATGGAAAGCCTCAATGCTGCTCTCTACGAACTCCATACCCTTTAGGTTCGCCGATTTAATGATCTCATTGATTTTCAACACCAAATCAGGCCTTATCTCAACCCCTTTGATATCCACATCAAGGTTCAGCCGTTGCGTCAGCAATTCATAGAGCGCAAAGGTGAGATAACCCTTCCCTGCTCCCATGTCGGCCACATGGACGGTTCCGTCGAATTTCATCGGTTTGACGAGGCTCTCCACAATCTCGGCATATTTGTAGATCTGCCTGAACTTGTGCTGCATGTCGGCCGTGATCTTGCCTTCACGGGTCGTCAACCCAAGCTGGTACCACCAGGGATTGGCTGGATTCACCAAGCGGTTCTTCTGCTTGTCATGTTCGAGGTTCTGCTCACGACATTTCTGCACTGTTTTGGTCTGGATGGTCGCCTTGCCCTTACTGGAAACCAACAGTGTGACATCCTCACTCACGGTGAACAGCACAGCGTTCAAAAAACGGTTTGGGATAAGCGCTTTAAGTACCTCCAGCATCTGGCCGGCATCATAGTTTTTCGTCTCGTCGTGACGCTCATAGCGATAGGTGAAGGCAAACAACCGTTTATCCTTGATGAGCACAGGCTTCACATAGATGTTACGCAACTCGTCATGCTTGTCAGCGGGCTTGCTCAGCGTCATTTTCACCAGCGTGCTCTGCTCGGCTGCTTCAGTCACAAATCTAAAGAATCGTTCCATTTTTTTCGGACAAGATTAAATTATTCTACATTTTTATTATTATCCACCACACAAGCCACGGTAGTATCGCCCGTCACATTGACCACCGTGCGCAGCATATCCAACGGCCTGTCAATGCCCATGATCAACGCCAGGCCTTCAATCGGGATACCGACAGCGTCGAGGACGATCATCAACATCACAATGGAGCCTCCTGGAATGCCAGGTGTGCCTATGGATGAGATGGTCGCAGTGGCCAAGATGAGCAGCATCTGACTGAAAGTCAAGTCCAAACCCATCACTTGTGCAAGGAATACTGCCGCCACCGCTTGATAGCAACTTGTTCCGTCCATGTTGATGGTCACGCCAACGGGAAGCACGAAGTTGGAAACCTCCTCGGAAACACCCAAATGCTTCTGTGTGCGTTCCATCGTCAAAGGCAAGGTTGCCGCGCTCGAACTAGTTGAAAATGCCAACATCTGCACTGGAAATATTGCCTTGAAAAACTGCCCCAGCTTCTTTTTACTGAAAAGCCGAAGGATGAGAGGATAGACCAAGAAAATGATGACAGCTAAGGCTAAAACGACTGTCAGGGCATACATTCCCAACGAGGAAATGATACCCACATCACCGGCATAATCAACAATCAAGCCCGCCATCAAGGCAAAGACACCAAGCGGCGCAAAGGCCATGATGAAGTCGATGATTTTGAGCAGGATGAGATTCAATTGCTGGAAAAACCTTATGACCGAGGCCGTCTTTGTTTGTCCCACGCAAATCAAGGCCACACCAAACAGAAGGGCGAAAAAGATGACTTGCAGCATTTGGGAGTTGCTACTGAAGGCCTGGAAGACATTCTCGGGCACAATGTCCACAATGGGCTGCATCGGCGAGTCGCTTCTCACCTGCTCCATCTGTGCCTCGCGTTCCGTCACGATCTGCTGATAACGTTCCACGAGCTCGGTCTGTTTGCCCTTCGGAAAAAGGTTCCCGGGCTTGATCAGGCTGACCATCGTGAGGCCGATACTCACCGCAACGATGGTGGTACACACATAGATCAAGATAGTCTTCAGCCCAATGCGGGACAAACTCTTGATGTCCTTCAGGCTGACCACGCCCAAAACTAACGACACCAACACCAGCGGCACAGCTATCAGCTTCAGCAGTCGCATAAAGATGGTTCCCAAGGGTGCCACCCAGTCATGCACAAATTCTTCGCAATGCAAAGCGATAGCCACAAAGCCAAAGGCCACGCCAAGAGCCATACCGATGAGGATTTTGGCATAAAGCGGGAGGTGTTTTTTATTTTGAGTTTCGTTTTTCACGGCTCAAAGATACAAGTTTTTCTTGTTGACATCTGTTTTTTGCCAAAATGTCAGTTTTCCCAATGGCACACAATTTGACAAATGACGCGCGTAAATTTGAAATTTCAAAAACACAACGATATGCAAACAACCGGTAACATTGGAGTAAAGACAGAAAACATTTTCCCTGTCATCAAGAAGTTCCTCTATTCTGATCAGGAAATCTTCCTGCGTGAAATCATCAGCAACGCCGTGGATGCCACGCAAAAGCTGAAAGCCCTCGCCGCCTCGGGCGAGTTCAAAGGCGAGTTGGGCGACCTGACCATCAAGGTGGAAGTCGATAAGAAGAAAAAGACCCTCACCGTCCGCGATAGAGGTATCGGCATGAATGCCGAAGAAGTCGATAAATACATCAACCAAATCGCCTTCTCGGGTGCCGAGGAATTCATCGCCAAGTTCAAGACCCAAAGCGAGGCCGAGGCCGCCAACATCATCGGACATTTTGGCTTGGGCTTCTATTCCGCCTTCATGGTCTCTTCAAAAGTGGCGCTGATTTCGAAGTCGTGCAAAGAAGAAGGCACAAACGGCGTCATTTGGGAATGTGACGGCAGCCCCGAATATACCATGAACGAAATCCCCAAGGGCGACCGCGGCACCGACGTCATCCTTTATATCAGCGATGACTCCGCCGAGTTCCTCGAAGAAGGCCGCATCCGCGAACTGCTCAACAAATACTGCAAGTTCCTGCCCATCCCGATTCAGTTCGGCACACGCAAGGTGCAGGAGGAAATCGAAGGCGAGACCGACAAGGACGGCAAACCCAAGACCAAAGAGGTTGAGAAGCCCTGGATCATCAACGATGTGGCACCGTTGTGGAAGAAAGCCCCTGCCGACATCAAGGACGAGGAATACAACGACTTCTACCACACCCTCTACCCGATGAACTTCGGTGAGCCGCTGTTCCATATCCACCTCAATGTGGACTACCCTTTCAACCTTACGGGCATCCTCTACTTCCCGAAGGTGAAGAACCGCTACGAGTTCCAACGCAACAAGATCCAACTCTACTGCAACGAGGTCTTCGTCACCGACAGCGTCGAAGGCATCTTGCCCGAGTTCCTCTCGTTGCTCCACGGCGTGATTGACTCGCCCGACATCCCGCTGAACGTCAGCCGCTCGTTCCTGCAAAGCGACCAAAACGTGAAGAAAATCTCGACCTACATCACCAAGAAAGTGGCCGAAAAACTTGAGGAACTCTTCAAGAAAGACCGCGAGGCCTACCAGAAGAACTGGGACGACATCCGCGTATTCATCGAATACGGCATGATGAGCGACCCGAAGTTCTACGAGCGTGCCGAGAAGTTCTTCCTCTTCAAGGACACCGACGACAAGTACTACACCATTGAGGAATACAAGACTCTTATCAAGGAGCAGCAGACTGACAAGAACAAAGCACTCGTCTATTTGTATGCCACCGACAAGGACGACCAATACACCAACATCGAGAACGCCAAGGCCAAGGGTTACAACGTCCTGATGATGGACGGCATCCTCGACCCGCATTTCATCAGTGCCTACGAGCAGAAGGAAGGCGAAAAGGGCGACGACAACCGCGCGATGTTTGCCCGTGTGGACTCTAATACCATTGACAAGCTCATCGTGAAGGACGACAAGGAAGCCGCCTCGGGCCTCGACGACAAGCAGAAGGAGACCGTGAAGGCCGCCTTCGAGAAGGTCATCGACAAGGTAAAGTTCAACGTGGAGTTCAGCAACGAAGGTGCCGAAGCCGCTCCTGTGGAGGTCACCCAAAACGAGTGGATGCGCCGTATGAAAGAGATGGAGCAGATGGGCGGCGGCCCCATGTCGTTCTACGGCTCGATGCCCGACAGCTACACGCTGATGCTCAACACGAACAGCCCCGTCATCACTGGCCTTTTGGACAAAGACGAAGCCGAGCAGGAAGCCACCATCAGGCAGATTTATGACCTTGCGCTGCTATCAAAGAATTTGCTAAAAGGCAAAGACCTAAGCGAATTCGTCAAGAGGAATATGGCATTATTGTAATGCCCTCGAGTGACAATTGACGCCCCGCAAGGGCAACAGCTACCAGCCCAGGGCAACGCCTTGGAAATTGGAATAACGAGAACGATTGAACCATGATAATGCCCCGAAGGGGCAACAGCTACCAGCCCAGGGCAACGCCCTGGGTAAATGAATTACGGTATTATTAAATCGCCCTGTAAGGGCAAAAGCAATCAAATCATGTCACAATCGCTCTGTAAGATCTATATTCACATCATCTTCCACATTAAAACCGTTAGCCCATCCATCAAAGAGGAACATCTGGAACGTCTTCACTCCTACATTGGACAACTCATCAACACCAGGGGTTGCCAAACGATGCTTGTGGGAGGCATTTCTGACCACATTCACATGCTTTGTCAGCTGTCAAAAAATGAAACCGTCGCCCATCTTGTGGAAGAAGTGAAACGAAACAGCAGCAGATGGATAAAGACGATTGACGACAGGTATAGCCATTTTGCTTGGCAGGGTGGTTATGCCGCATTCTCAGTTAGCGAGTCTGTAGTGTCAAAAACAATGGATTATATTAGGAATCAAAAGGCACATCATTCGAAATTTTCATTCCGAGATGAGTATCTGGATTTCCTGAAACTCTACAATATCAATTATGACGAAAGGTACGTACTCAGCGATTGACCATGATGCTTTTGCCCTTTCAGGGCGTAAATATTTGATTAATCACGTTTACCCAGGGCCTTGCCCTGGGCTAGTTGCTGTTGGCCTTTCAGGCCGCTAATCGCAAACTAATCACAAACTAATCACAAATTAATTTACCGAATTTCCTCCCCAATTAGCAGAAGCCGCATCATCGTCCACCCGCAAATATTCAGCGCCAGTGTGATCCGAATATGGTATACTGTCTTTGTATTTATACGTTTCCAAACTAATTACAAGTCGCCCATAAAGTACCACTCGGAAGACCTAAATCAACATATTCACGACCTTGATAAGAATCCTTAGTACATCCTACAACAATAATAGCTGCCACTATTAGCAGTATGGCCTTTGTGAATTTGTTCATCTTTTGTTGGTTTTTGACTTTGCAAAGAAACAAAAATAGTCCAAACCACGCCAATTAAAACCATAAAAATCACCAACTTTCCTCATCAAAACTCAAAAATTAGTGTTTCTAAATACTATTTTTTATCATATTCTAGTGTTTTCAAACATTATTTTTCGCAAAAAGCTAGTGTTTTGAAATATTATTCTTATCTTTGCAGCCGAAATAACACAAAAACATAATCGCCATGAGTGCACCGGATTATTTGCAGCGGACATTGGACAGGAGACTATCGTCCATCTCCACCACCTTCAAGAGATACCTTTATCAGGACATCGATTGGAGGGACAACCTTATTGGCATCAAAGGCCCAAAAGGAACAGGCAAATCCACGCTGATGCTCCAGCACATCAAAGAGACCTTCCCCGACACATCGGAAGTGCTCTATGCCTCGTTGGACGATTTCTGGTTTACGACGAATTCCTTTACGGATATCGTGGAGGACTATTATGCCTACGGCGGCCGGTACCTATTTCTCGATGAGATTCATTATTTGGACTCGTGGCAGACCATCCTGAAAAACCTCAACGACAACTACCCAGGGCTTTTCATCGCCTATACGGGCTCGTCGATGCTCAAGATGGAGAAAGGCAAGGGCGACCTCTCGAGAAGGCTGATAGAATACAACCTAACTGGGCTTTCCTTCCGTGAGTATCTGGCTTTTGAAGGTTTCAAAGACATTCCACGCATATCCTTGCAAAACTTGCTCAAAAATCATCGGAGCATCGCCTTGGAGATTGTCAGCGACGGCTTCCAAGTGCTTCCCGCTTTCGCCCAATACTTGAAGACAGGCTATTATCCGTTCTACAAGCAAGTTTACGAAGGATATGGAAGCCGTTTGAAGAATGTGGTCAGTCACATCTTGGAAAACGACTATGCCGTCATCGAGAAAGTCGAGCAATCCACCATCAGGAAAGCCAAGAAGATGTTCATGATTCTGGCCGAGCAAGTCCCGCAGAAACCCAATATGTCGGAACTTTACCGCGAGTTGGACACCGACCGCAACCAAGGATTGAAAATGCTGTATGCCTTAGAGCAGGCCGGCTTGTTGTCGCTGCTGACCGACACGCCACGAAAGCTGTCCGACCTATCTCGACCCGAAAAGATCTACCTCAACAACCCCAACCTAATGAACGCTTTTGCGATGCAGCCCAACATTGGCACCATTCGGGAGGCTTTCTTCTTGAACCAATTGAACCAATCGTATCAGGTGACCTATCCGCCAAAAGGCGATTTCCTTGTGGAAGGGAAATATCTTTTCGAAGTCGGCGGACGCAAGAAATCCTTCGACCAAATCAAGGATATCAAAAACAGTTACTTAGCCATTGACGAAACCGAAGTGGGCTACGGGAACAAAATCCCGCTTTGGATGTTCGGGTTGCTTTATTAATATACCCTTACCGCCCTGACACAATGCCCGCGGCTGCGCTCGTAAGTGGCGCAAACATGGCAGTTTTCATAATCGAAATGGAGGCTCCAGGCTGACACTTGGCTGACAGTCTGGAGTGAACTTGACCAATAGATGCCAAGGCCGGTGCAAATAACCTCTCCATCCAAGTAGAAGCCGGTGGCGGGAAAGAAGATACTATTGCCATTCGGGCCAGTCAAAAGCCGCCCTTCCACACCATTCACCTTTGTCCAAGTAAAAGTCGTCTCTTGGTTCAGTTCCTCATACTCTTCCTTGGTGGGCATACGCCAGTCTGCGCCCCAATTGGCAATGACCGCATCGTCAATAGGTTCCAAGACCATCAGACTGTCAACAAATCCGTTGAATCCAAGTTTCGGATCGGTGCAATACTTGGTCAAATAACACCCATCATCACAAACACTACTATATTTATATTGTTTCCAATCATACATACCTTTCTTTGCAGTCTCGCCCCAGGCAAAGTAATCGCCACAATCTTCAGTACTACTCGCCCCTATGTTGCAGGTGGCCCATAACAAGCCGCTCGGCAGACCGAGGTCAACGAATCCATGGTCATAGACGACACTGTCATTGATGATGCTGTCGTTGACGATACTGTCACTTACAATACTATCGTTTTGATCAGTAGGGTTATCGTTATTGGTAGGTTCATCAGGTTTACTGCAACCCATGGCAAAAGCCATCATCAAAATTAAAGCCGCTATGGTCTTCAATGCCTTGTCCATCTTGTTTGAATTGAAAAACATTGCAAATGAACAAAAAAAACAATATTTTTGCAAACAAATCATTTTACCATGTTAACAGACAAAGACCTAAACCAACTCAAAGACCGCAATATCACTGAAGAGCAAGTTGAACGCCAAGTAGCCCAGCTCAAGCGAGGTACCGCTTATGTGAAGCTGATTCGTCCCGCCACCATCGGTGACGGCATCATCCGCATGACCGATGATCAAGTGAAACAGATGACCGATGCCTTTGAGGAAGATCGCGAATTCTACCAGTTCACCAAGTTCGTGCCGGCCTCAGGTGCCGCCTCGCGCATGTTCAAGGATCTCTTCACCTTCATTGAAAACGGTGTGGAGACCAAGTTCACCGAGATTTTCTTTGCCCATATCCATAGCTTCGCTTTTGCCGATGATCTGGATCAGGCCTGCCAAAAGCTTTACGGCATGGGCATTGACGAGTTGAAAAAACAAAACCGTCAAGTCGAAATCGTGAAAGCCTTGTTGTTGGAAGACGGCCTGAACTACGGCAAGCTACCTAAGGCGTTGCTGAAGTTCCACCATTATGAGCATTTCGACCGAATCGCTTTGGAAGAGCATCTGGTGGAGGCCGCACGCTATGCCACTGACCCCAAAGGCGTGGCACGTCTGCATTTCACCGTGTCAACCGAACACGAGAAGCCGTTCCTTGACGCCATCGACAAGGTAAAAAGCGATTATGAAAAGAAATATGGTGTCCGTTACGATATCACCTATTCCTTCCAGAAGCCTTCAACCGACACGGTGGCCATCGATGCCGACGGCGAACTTTTCCGCGAGAAGGACGGCAAACTGCTGTTCCGCCCAGGCGGTCACGGAGCCTTGATCGAGAACCTAAACGATCTGGCCGGGGAAATCATGTTCATCAAGAACATCGACAACATCGTTCCTGAAACCCGCATGGAGACTACCGTCACCTACAAGAAAGCATTGGCTGGCATGCTTTTACGGCTGCAACAGCTCACTTTCGAATATCTTGAGATGCTGGATGAAGGCGATTTGACCGACGATGACTTGAACGAGATCATGCGTTTCGCCAAGGAGCAGTTGCATATCGATATTCCTGAATTCATCAAGACTTACGAACCCATGGAGAAGATCGACTTCCTGTATGACCGCCTCAATCGTCCGATGCGCATTTGCGGCATGGTAAAGAACGAGGGCGAACCTGGCGGCGGTCCCTTCTGGGTGAAGAACAACGATGACGAGGTGTCGCTTCAGATCATTGAATCGTCGCAGATCGACCATAACAAAGAGCCTCAGGAAGCCATCTTCAAAGCCTCGACCCACTTCAACCCCGTCGATTTGGTGTGCGGCTGCTGGAATTATAAGGGAGAGGCGTTCAACCTCACCGAATTTGTCGATCCGAGCACCGGCTTCGTCTCCAGCAAGTCGAAAGACGGCAAGGAACTGAAAGCCCTCGAATTGCCCGGTCTCTGGAACGGTGCCATGGCCGACTGGATCACCCTCTTCGTGGAGGTTCCCATCGAGACCTTCAACCCCGTGAAGACCGTCAACGACCTTTTGAAGCCCATGCATAATTAATTGACCCCATGGATCCAATCATTGAACTCAAAGGTGCCACCATCTATCAGCGCGACAACATAGTGCTGTCCGATGTGACCTTCAACATCAACAAAGGCGAATTCGTCTATCTCATCGGCAAGACCGGCAGCGGCAAGTCTTCCCTGCTGAAGACCCTGTACGCCGAACTACCCGTCAACGAAGGCGTAGTCAACGTGGCAGGTTTCGACCTCACCGAGATTACCCGCAAGGAGATCCCCTTCCTGAGAAGGAAGTTGGGTATCGTGTTCCAAGACTTCCAGCTGCTCGACGATCGCAACGTGGAGGCCAACCTTGAGTTTGTGCTCAAAGCCACGGGCTGGTACGACGAGACCGAGATCAGCGACCGTATCGACTTGGTGTTGGACAAGGTGGGATTGAAAGACAAGCGCAAGAACATGCCCTACAACCTCTCCGGCGGCGAGCGCCAAGGTGTAGCCATCGCACGCGCCTTGCTCAACAATCCCGACATCATCCTAGCCGATGAACCCACCGGCAACCTCGACCCCGAGACAGCACTCGACGTGTTAAAGATGTTATTGAGAATCAGCGACTTCGGTACCGCCGTACTGATGGCAACCCACAACTACGGACTCATCCAGAAATACCCGGGACGCATTATCAAATGCGAGAATCATCAGGTGGTTTGCTCCAGGGTGGATTAAGGATAGAAGTCAGATGTTAGAAGACGGAAGCTATTAATAACTGGACGTTCTTCTCGTTTTGGTATAGCTCTTTCAAGGCATCGTCGCGCTCTTCGATGTCGTCATCGGTGAAATCTTCCTTCATCAGCCGATCTATCTCACTGATGAACTGCTTCGGCGTTTCAGCCACTACGCAAAGGTTTTCGAGCGAAGTGCCTCGAACCATGTCGTCGTTGACCAGGCAAAAACGCCCATTGTACAAGGCGTTCAACAACTTCAGCTTCAATCCGGTCGGTTGGTCTGTCACCAACACGTTAATCTGGGCGTTGCGTAGCAGATCCATCATCTCGGCATCGTCGGGATTGGCTTTCAAGGTCACATGGGGATAACGATCACAAAGCTCACGCAGATCGTTGGAAGGGTCGAGACCCGCAACCACACATGGAATGTTAATTTCACCGAAAACATTGTCAATCAGCCATTCCGCCGCTTTCTTGTTCTCGGCCACCGAGAGGTTTCCGTGATACAGCACATAATCGCCCCTACCCTTTTCGGAACACACCTTGCTCACCGCATTAAAGCCAGGCAGCAGCATGGTATGACCGTATTTTTCAATGAAATAGGCGGCATCCTTCTCCGTGATGGCAAAGATCATCTTGGCCTTTTCAAGCACTGCCTCATAACGTTCCAGTTTCTTGGCCTCCATCTTGTAGAACCTTCGTTTCCAGAGCTTTGACTCCGATTCGGCAAGCAAACGGTAATAGTCGTGTTCGATATTGTGCGCCCTCACATAAATGTCGCGGTCCTTCAAGCGCGGGTCATTCATGACAGCGGTGGTATGCAGGCCTTCGCATAGGATCGGGTAATTGTCCTTCAACAGGTTCCGAACCAGCGCTTCCGAACGCCTAGATGCAACGATGTAAGGTTCCCGTTGGAACTGCCTACGCAAGGAAGTGTCGCGTTGATAGTACTTTACCTCATAGCAACGATTGAGGATATCTGCTTCACTGCGGCCATATTTGAAACAGTGCAGATGCACCTTAATGCCCGCCTCCACCAAGGCTTTGATACGGTAAAACACATCGATCACCCCACCGTAGTTGGCAGGATAAGGCACGTTAAAAGCGATTATATGTAGGTGATAATCAGCGTCATTCATAATGCTTATAGATTTCCATCAAGGTCTGTTGCTCGTTTTCCCAACACAATTCGTCGGCGGCTTTGGCCAAGCCCTGTTGCCACCGTGCTCGACTTTCCGTGTCGTCCAGGCCCTTTCGGATGGTTGCCGCGATCGACTTGGGATCATGGTTAGGGATAAACAGACCGATATCATATTTTCTAATAATCTTTCCAACTTCCACCAGCTCCGAAGCCACAATCGGCACGCCCGCCTGGATGAAGTCAAACAGCTTGTTCGGCAAGCAGAAGCGGTAGTTGAGGTTGGTGTCCTTGTCGAGCACAAAGCCCAATTCAGCCAACTGAGTATAGGCCATCATGTTGGCATAGGGCATCCTCGGTAGGAAGCGCACACGGTCTTGGACATGCAGCTCCACGACCATCTGTTTCAAGAGCGGAAGTACGTCGCCGCCTCCGATAATCATCAGGAAGCAGTCGTTGAGGTATTGCATGGCCTCCACCAGCTCCTCCGCCCCGCGTTGTATGTTGATGCCAGAGCCTTGAAGCACCAGCAGATGCTTGTCTTCCGGCAGATCCAGAGCCTTCTTATCACCCTTTGGCGGCAAGGTTTTCCGCGACGGGATATTCCTGACCACATGGCACTTGACACCATATTTCTCTTGAAAGAGATCGGCAATGCTGTCGCACACCGTGATCATCTCTTTAAGCCTCGGGACCACAAAGCCCTCGATGCGTTTCCACACCCGCTGAACCCTTGGCCGATGAATCAATTCCGGCGTCTCGGTAAAATACTCATGACTATCATAAACCATCTTGATGCCTTTCAGCCTTGAGATGAAGTAATTCGGCAAGGCGGTATCCAAATCGTTGGAAAGCAACAGATTAGCCTTATGAAAAAGCAGGAAGAAAAACAGCCTGATGTTGTATTCCGCATAAAACAGCGGACCTTTCTCGAAGAGCAGTTTCATCCGTTTGGTATCGTACGGCCGTTCGTCCATCGGCGGGCTCTTGCGTTGCTTGCGACCCACCAACAGCACCTCATACCCCATCTCCTTCAAGGTGAGGCACGACTTGTTGACCCTCTGGTCCGTGACCAAGTCGTTAATGACCGATACGATGACTCGTTTCATTGTTTTTATTGACCAATCATGAATTTACAATGACCCAGTCGGTCAGGGTCTTGGTCTCACTGGAAAAGTTCACTCCCACCTTCACTACCTTGCGGCCGTCGGTCTGGTACGGGATGGCGTAGCCTTTCGTGTCGATCTGCTCCAACGCCTCGCGGGCCGTCCTGCCCTCTAATTCGGTGATGTCGGCATGGAAAACTTGCATTTGCTTGAAAAGGAACGTAGGCGTGCCGCTCTCAAACCAGTAGTTGCTGTGTCGAATCATTTCGATGAGGAGTTGTCCCGGTGTAAGCTCTTCGATATCTAGCCCAAGATCTTGCGCCAAGGGTTTCATCATGATCAACAACGCCCGTTGAAGTTCTGACGATGTTGCTTTGTTTTTCGCCCGGCTTATATCAAAATGGATGACGGGATAGCTTTCCCACTCCTTCTCAAGCCCCATAATCTTCAAGCCTTGGAAAAGTTCCTTCTGACCAGCGAAATAGGAATGTAAGGTACTCGTTAAGAGCGATTTCCCGAACCTCCGTGGACGGCTCAGGAAGATATACTTCGCTTCGTTGGCCAGTCGCCATACAAGGTCTGTCTTGTCGATATAAACATACCCTCCTTTCCCGATTTCAGAAAAGGTCTGGATTCCTATGGGATATTTTCTCTCATGCATGGCATAAACGTTTTATGGCGCAAAGTTAAGGAATATTATAATAAATCACCAATTTATCATTGCTACAAAGTTATAACAGCAAATTAATTCTGTCAAGGGCAGAACGCGAAAAACATTGGATTAATATTCAACAAATTGTTGAGGCTTCGGAACAATTGTTGTAGGTCACTGAGCGTCGCTAACGAGGCGTACCCTCTTCAATGGTAATGCTCTGAATTTCAACAGTTCCAGCATTATCATTAGTGGAAACGTATTTCACGGCAATAGTTATCGTTTGACCGACCAAATCCGTCAAGGCAATCTCCGCAATTTGAAAATCAGTCCAATTTGCCGATTCGACCAAATCCGCTTCAACCCGAGTCCAGTCGGCATTATGAGGTGTCCGACCATACACGTAATTGGTTGAAGCCCAAATCGTCAACTCCTCGCTGAGATTTCCGAAATAACGGGCAATATACGACATGGTCATCTTGGCATCGCTAACGCCTGAAAGATCCACGGGCGAGGAAATCAGCCAGTCCTCATTTTCGTAACTCATTCCCGTGGTGTAACCTGACATTGTCGCCGTGGAATTGTTTATCGTCCATGATTGAGGAGCTACGTCACCAAAAACCCAATAGGTGCCAAATTCAAAATCAAATTTTTGGAAATAAGGTAGCGTCTGTATTTCGGCTTCTACCATTGTTACAACCACAGGCAACACTAAGGTTTTTTCCTCACTCGTAATGGTAATGCTAGATGAAACCCAATACATACCGTATAAAGAAAAGCTATTTTGTATCATCGTTCTATCAATATCCACCATTACAATTGTTTCCTCTTCCGGATGAAGTGTTCCGAAATTAGGTGAAACCGTCATCCAATCCTGGCTTTCGGCGATGCTCCAACTCACAGGCTTTGTTGTGCTGGTATTGATGATTTTGAACGAACGACTGGAGGAGGAATAGAAAAAATCGAGATTGTCCTTGTCCAGCTTAAAACCAGCAACATCTTGATTTGAACTCGCATCCTGAACAAGGCGCACCGACCGACCAAAGTCTCCTGAGCCCAAACCATCAGGGAAAAACCCGGAACTGTTAAAGCCTAATAAATACGGAAAAGTAGTAGAACCGCTATCTTCTTCCCATGAGGTTGACCAGTAGGAACCATTGGAATCATTGAGGACGACCGAAATCCCATCCCTACCGCCAGCAGCAGGCAAAAAGACAGCTCCAGCTTCCTCCATTTCTGTCCACTGAGAGGCATCTATTGTATTCGAAGTATAATCCGCTTCGGGTTGGTTTGTATTGCTCAAGACAAAGACACTTACATCCCAGTCATCAGGAAGCAGTATCACCCCGTTTTTACCATTCACATTTGCCTTAGCATAACGGATACCTGACGACGTCATTCGTTTGTTGAAAAGATACACCCACTCATCTTTAGTCGGAGTACGCCACAATCCAGTTTGGTTTCCTCCGTTGCTGATGGCATTGTAAACGCCCCAGTCATAGTTAGTGCCTGCTATTTCTCCCACAGCGTAATCAAAAAACGATGTACTAGTCATGTAAGGATATTTACCATCGTATCCACTCGTTCCAAAGCCAAACAAGTCGATCCAGCCACTGTAAGTCGGTGACACGTTTGCATTATCGGTTCCAACATAATCGAACTGTTGTTTCGCAAAACGCCAGGTGTCAGTAGAAGCTTGATACTGAAGGTTGCCTCGAGAAAAACAGACTTGCTTAGACAGACTCGTGGAAAAAAGACCCGGCAAAACGCCATCAGAGATCGTATCAGAAAATGGCATTGGCTCATACGGATGAATCGGTGCGTTCGGGTCTTTCCTACAAGCAACGCAGACCAGCATTAAAACCAGTATCCAAAATCCTATTTTACTGGGTATGACTCGCCGCATGGTTAAAACTGAATATCCCCGCAAAATTAAGGAATACCATCCAAAAAACCAAACTGAACGCCCGTAAAACGATGGATTGTGGTCTCATCAAGCCCTTCCGATTTCATTTTTTGAGCGATCTCACGTAGCGTTTCCGTCTTCCCTTTAGCTTCGCCTTCATCAAACCCTTCAAACCAACCATCCTCGCGAGCAGTCTCCACCACGTCCTCTTCGTAATTCTTGTTGTAGAGGTATCTCTCATACGCCTTTCTGTCTTGATCCGACATGCTCAGCACTCGCAGGCACTCCCTAGCCTTCTGCAAGCCTGGTGTAGTGGTATCTGGACGGATGTAGCCTTCCTTCAAATACAGCATCCACTCCTCCAAGGGTGTATCCGCGGTCTCCTTCTCGTATTGGTTCACCCTTAAGATATAGTACTCAGGAAAGATGTTGGCTCTTTTCTTTCGTGTGTATCCTTGCTTCTCCCTCTTATTGAACATCAACGTATCGCCAGTGTTCAAGCCCGTGAAAGTGTTCTTGCCATGATAGATGTAGTCCTTGCCCACGCCTATGTTGAAATACAGGATGTTGACGGAATAAACTTTCTTCACATTGGCGTATTTTTGGCCTTTGCCGACGTGTTCGGTGATGGTTTTCGACACCCCAAATAGGATACGCTCCAAGAAATCGGCCTGGTGTTCCAGCTGGATCTCCACCAATATGATCTCGTCCTTGCTGTTCTT
>Ga0310690_10001634_pt1 | contig 39276 bp, 61 predicted proteins | sample AusTroGonzalo_MG_2_FD_207661 | JGI IMG/M metagenome (GOLD analysis project Ga0310690, IMG submission 207661) | Bovine rumen microbial communities from tropical cattle in Woodstock, Queensland, Australia - Gonzalo_04 (v2) (version 2) | ecosystem: Host-associated > Mammals > Digestive system >... | reverse complement strand
AGTCTTTGTAATTGTTATGTCTGCCTTATCCATGGAGTCTAGGTATTCTTTCAAATACTCTCCATATTGTGTTGCGTTTATCTGGCTATCAACTTGGTTGACTTGGACTTGATATTCATCTCCAACTTCAATTCTTCCTGTTATAAGCGGCTCATATTCAACATAATAAGCATACAAATAACCTGTTTGTGGACTACTTGCATATATTGGTGTATAATGAGCTTCATTTATATGTATTTTGTTTTCTCCCTCAACATACCATACAGCATCAACATTTTCATACAATGAAGCATTTGCTGTATATTGGTCTTGTGTCAATATATTGTTGCTATCGTATGTCTCAAATGTAACCGCTCTAGATGCATTTCTAACAATATATTTTATAACATTTTTCACAGATTTAATGTTGTGTGGAGTTCTTATTATCCAATCGCCTTTCTGCTCCGTATATTGCTCTAAACTTCTCTCTGTTGTATCTACTTCAGGGATTGCAAATGCTGTTGTCAATAAAATATTGCCTTGCTGATTGGTTGTCATATTATCATAGTTTGTAACTAACCCTTTAGCAAAGTTTTCAAAACTCTTTTTATATAGAACTTGTCCTGCATTTTCCTCTAAAGCAGAGTATTGTATTTCTTCTTTATCTGTTCCGTCTTGCTTCTCAAATCTTAAAACATACTCTGGTCTATTCATATTGTATGGCAAATCTGTTGCTCCATTTATGTCAAAATACAAAACGGGCGTTCTGCCAAGTGCAGAGTCATACTTATTCATAAGTATTTCATACAAACTTAATTCGCTATATGTATCATCATTAAATGCTTTTTCACTTAATATTTGTCTATCTGCTACCTTAATTCTAGAATACCAAGATTTACTTAAGTTGTTGTTCGCAGGAGTTGTTTTCAATATGTCTTCCAAAACGGATAAATGACTATGCTTTTTGTGAAAATATTTATTTCCATCTTGAACTTTTTCTGTTTGGTTTGAGAAGTTTCTTGTTTCACACAACACTCCTCTCAAATATTCGATAGGTTCTTTCAAATTTAATTGTATATCAATTTCATTATTTGGAGTGTCTTTTATCATACTAACATCAGAGACAAAATATTGTGCATGATTTTGTGGTATGTCATATTGTATGTATTCATGAGAAGATGTAATTCCAGCTTCGTCTGGAGAGCAATATATACTATCAAAAATATCATCTAACGTATCCCATGTTGTTCTATCTAATAAATAAACATCACTTGTTGAACTAGAATTTGCTTCAAAATTAAATTTGGCAGAAATTTGCATATTTTCCACTGCGGGCGAACCCTCAAAACTATAGTATAAATTATATTTGATATATACTGCAATTGGCACTTGAAATGTTGTGTTATTCTTAAAAGAAGCTGTGATTTTGAAATAAGTTTTATTATTATAAGAATAGTTTTTGTCAACTTGCCATTCTACATACTTTGTTACAAAATCATAATCTCTTATTTCCGTATAGTGTTGATAACTTACATTTCCATCATCACTATGGATAAGTCTACACCAATCCCCAATGTCTATCTTTGGAAATTCTGTGCCTGTATATTTTAATTTTACAACACCCGTATCTGTTGTTTTGTCAGTAACAAAGTTTTCTTGCCACCCAGCAACTAGGCTGTATGTTTCCCATGTTCCATTTGACCTGTTAAATATTTCAAATTTATCCACAATCAACTCCTGTCTGTTCTTTGTTTTACTCCAAGTATATTGCCTGTATAATATGTTGCTGTTGATACAGAACCTGCTCTTATAAGTGCATTGTCTGTATTATTCAAATCTCTTACCTGTTCTTGAATATCATTTATTCTTTTTTCAAGTGCATTTATCATTGCTTCTATGCCCATCATGGCAATAGCACCTGCCGCACCACCTAGTGCTGAACCTATTGACCCACCATGAACAATTCTTCTACCAGCCATATACAAAGGTCTTGACACTCTACCAACAGCAGAGTTTAGTGGCGTTAAAACTGCGCTCTTTACAATGTCTCCACCCACCTTGTCTGTAAAACGGTCAATAAATTCATTTTTGCTATCTTTGTCTTTGTCTTTTACTCCACTTGATATTGTATCAGTTATTCCACTCTCTGTTTTCTGTGGTGAAACATTGACAAACTCAAATCTCCATACCCTATCATCTGCCATTATTCTACCACCTTTGTAGCATTTCTTGTTAGCCAATAACCAAGTGTGTTTTCATCGCCTGTTGTATCTATTGGATTGGCAAAATATAATGTCCTGTGTGCAATAGTGTTTCCGTCAGTCCACCCCTGACCTTCAAGTCCAATATATCCACCTGTATGATATGTTGAATTAAAGAATATTGCGTTTTGTCCACCACCACTATATGTCGTAAACTCAATATTAGAACATTGAGTTTTTTGACCTCCGTAATAGTAATAATAACTCTCACTGAATGTCTTGTCTGTAAATGCACTTGGCACTTCATTAAATAGCCATACCTCAGCATAGTCTGGAATGTCCCAACTTGCAGATGCTTCTTTATTTTCTCTATAAGTATATCTTGTAGAGCTTGTGATTTGTGTTGAACCAATATACCAACCCAAGAAAGGATAACCATTATAAGTTGGTGTTTCAAGTGTTCCTATTTCATCTCCATAGACAACATTTTTACTTGAAACATAACTACCACCATTGCTATCAAACGAAAGTGTGTAGTTTTCCCACACTGCATAAAGTGTTATGTCTGCTCCTGTGGATAAGTTGATAACTTCTTGTGCATCTGTAAATGTTGGTGTTGTTGCACCATTATCTAATGACCAACCCCTAAAGTATGCTTGGTATCCACTATTGATATGTGTAAATGTATTTGCTGTCAATATGCTAGTAGTATTATAAATCATAGTTTGATAGAATGTATCGCCTGTTCCACCATTAGCATTAAAGTAAACTTTATACTCATTTGCTTGCCATACTGCTGTTGCTGTTTTGTCGTTTAGGTATTCATATACTGTTGTTGAACTTATATCAACACCATCAATTTGCCACTTAATAAATGTATATCCTGTTTTTGTTGGAGTGGTTAAACTTCCTATTTCACTTCCTTCACGCACCGTTTTAGAAATAACTTCGCTTCCACCAACTGCATCAAAATATAAAGTATGTTCCAAAACATCTTTATTGTCATCTGTAAAGGATATTGCATAAGAACCAACACCATTTTCACTCGTTGTAAAAGCAATAGTCATAATTGCATTAAATATGTGGATATGTCCATGTGGAGTTGTTATTCTTACTCTTTGTTTTCTCTTTAGAGCATTATTAACAGCTGACACATTCACTATTTCCTTGTTCTCATGAATAATAGAATAAATCTTTTGTCTTGCCAAGTTTGTTGTTTCATAATCATCTATTGTTGCTGTGCATACCCACCCACTTTGACCTAGGTTTTGCTCTATTCTTGTTTTATTCTCTTTTACAATAGCATTTCCGTCATTATTTATCGACTCTGTAAACGAATTAACATCGTCTAGTTCGACATATTCATTGCCAATACCTAACTCTATTTTGTATTGTTTGCCAAACTTTGCTTTATCGCTTATGACAAAATTCCCACTAACAGTCATAATGTCATATTGATATTCTCCGTCACTCTCGGTCATCAAGTATGTTGGCTCACTCATTGTTAATCTGCCATTATATGTCTTTGCTGTTTGACCTGTTCCAACCACATAACTAATATTTGCATTTGTGATTGCATCTATTAAAGCCTCAATATCTGTGTCAAAATTGTATGTTGGAGCAGAAATTACTTCATCATATTTGGTCTTTTTTATAACATTTCTTGGCACAGAAAATTCAATTTTGTATCCGCCAGACAAATAATAAATATTAGAATTCGACCTAGTCGAACTTGTTATTGAAAATATACCAACAACTTTGTTTTTTCTAAACTTGCCATATTCTGCTGTTGTAAATCTTGCATAACCAATATTCTCGCCCTCTCTAACTTCCCTTGCCTCTGTGTAATTCTTGTTGAAGTATGTGTTTGAGAATATGTGATAATTACTGCCCAACAATGTTTGTATCTTTGCGCTTATTACTTCACTAGGTTTCATGTCTTGCTCCTTACATTAAATTCTATTTCTATTGCTGGCACAACATCTCTGTCAATAATTTTGTCTATATATCTAAAATGCTTATTCTTGTGATAAATATAGTGATTTTTAGTCCTATACCTTATACTTGCTCTTTCTTGCAATATCTTGCCATAATTTACATCAGGGTTTGTCAATATATCAATAGAATATACATTTCCTACCATTTTGCCACTTGTGTAGTCAAAAAAATTGTTCCTTAATTGCCCTGTCCTATATGGGAATGTCGCACTATTAAGCACAACATTTTCTACTGCAAAGGCAACTTCTTCCATATCCATATCTAGCCACCAAGGTATATATTCAATCCAACAACACCTTTTCCGTCTGCCTGTGCTTTTTCTTCATCTACCACAGAAACAATACTCGAAACATACATTGTTGTCCCATCTAAAAACTCAACTCTTGCACCATTTACAAAAGGCAATGTGTAGTTATAAGTGAATATCCCTTTTGTCCTTTTGTCATAATCTATTGGCATTGTACTTTCTACCATTGACAAACTATCATCTTGTATTGTGCAAAAAGTGAAAGGCAACTTCTCTATGTCGCTTTCACCCCTTACATATAACAATGCCTTTTGAAAAGCAGTTTTCTTGTCCTTTCTTATTAGACCTAAACCTCTCCAATAACTCATACTCACCACCCAAAGTGTTGTAATAGTCCTATTATTTCAAGTATGTTTTTTGCACTCCTACACAAATCTTCTGCTGGCTCTGTGCCTCTTATCATTGAATTTCTGCCACTACCTGCATCATATATAAGTTGTGTTGCCATTGCACGCTTAAATAATCTCTTTCTTTCATCAGCGTTCTTTACTCCACAAACATAATCACATGACTTTTTGCACAATCCTGTGTCAAGCCAATATTCAATTTCTTCTGGTGTCAACCTATAAGCATTGCATTTGCGTATAAAGCCACAAATCTCATAATAATAGTCGTTATATAATGCCACCCTATTTTCTTCTACAATAGGATAGTCCATTTCTTGTATCATAAATGCATCATCTAGTAAAGTCATCTTCCCCTTGTCCTTTTTCTTTTTTATTATAGCATTTCATAAGAAAAAAGGCAACAAAACTACGCTTGCTACCTTTTTCCAAATTGCATTAAGCACCAGTGTTCGCTACAACAGTCGTTGTCCCTACTTTTTCACAAGTAAAGTTACTTTCCGTCTCTGCCACTGCTATATAATATCCGTTCGTGGCTAATATATCACTGGTTCCGTCCCAAGTAGTCCAAGCACTTAAATCGTCTCCCAACTCTGGAAGAGTGCTAAACTCTGCCTGTTGGACTTTGTATTTATATTTATTTGATGTCACAATTTTGCTAGGACTTACTGTTATTTTGGTATATCCTGAGTTAGTCCCTGCAACAGAAGTAACGGTCAGCGTTCCTGCTCCAGAGACACTTAAAAATTTGTTACACTCACACTAACTGCTGAACTAGAAACAGTTGTTTCTCCATATCTAATTGCATCACCTTTAGTAACTTTGTAAAGGTATGTTGAAGCACCAAGAGATTTGAATACTGCAACACCGCTTGAATTTGTTTTCTTGGTTTGTCCTGCCATTGTCACAACAGCATTTTGAACTGGGTCACTGCCCTCATCTGTAACAGTAAATGTCACATTGTATGTTGTTGCTGCACTTGATGGCTCAACCAAAGCAAATGGGAAGCGTGTTTCTTCGTCTGGATTTTCTGCATTGATAGGATTTGGAATTTCCCAACCCAATCTCATAACTGCTCTCAATGCCACACAGTCTTGTTGTGCAAGGTTAAGAACAACTGCACCGTCTCCGTTAGTGATAACACCTTGGTCTAGAATTTTGAAGGTGATTTCTTGTCTAATAGAATAGACTGCTTGTTTGAAGTCACCAACAATAAATTTGGCAAGGGTATTATCCCAAGAGCCATTGTCCACAAATTCTCTAGCAAGAGATGTCACTTCGCTGTTAGCAAGTGGTTGACCTGTTGTGTCAACAAATCCTTCTCTAAATGCTTGTTTAAGAGCAAGTCCACCAACAAGACCATTGACATCAAATCCGTCTTGCTCAACTTTGCCCATTGCATTTGAAATTTGTGTGTAAAGATTGTTGGTTGAAGGTGCTACTGCTGCTCCTGCATTGTAGATAGAAGCAATAAGACCTTCTCTCCATTCTGTTGGTTTGTCTTTGCCAAGGAAGATTGCTTGGTCAATTTTCTTACCAAATGCTTCTTCAATTCTTGGTCTAATTTGTCCCCAAATGTCATAACTAGCATCTTCTAGCACTGCTTCTGGAATAGGAACAATAACAGCAAGTTCTGCTGCTGTGATGAACTTATTTCCCCACATTGCTTTTGATGTTTGTTTAAGACCTGTGTCTCCGTCAACCCAATATGCTTCTGGAAGCATTGCAAGGACTGGCATTTTTGCTTGCTTTGTTGTCATGTTTGGAAGTCTTGTCATGATTTGCAAAGCCTTTGAGTTTTTGACTGCACCTTGGATTATCTCATCAATAATGTCTTGTGTTGGGATAAGTGCCTTGGCATCAGTTCTGCTTACGTTTGCGTTGTAAGTTGGCATTTTTCTACTTTCTCCTTATTAAATCATTCATTGTTTCGTTTTTTGATTTTGGTGGTATCGTTCCACTCTCTAAATTAACATAAGTTCCCTTGCTTGTGTTTAAGAACTCCTTGTTTGCCTTGAGATATTCCCCAAGACTTGTTTTGAAATCGTCTCCGTCTTTCATTTGTGATGTAACTTCAGTGTAAACGAATTTTGCAAATCTAGGATTGACATTTGCACTACTTATCTCACTCATTTTCTCAGCTTCTGCTTGTTTAGACTGAAGTGCTGTATAATCTGCTTTAAGTGTGTCTCTCTCGCTTAATAGACTATCATAATCCTTTGTTTTTTCTTCCAAAGCACTATACTTTGTCTTCCACTCATTGACTCCACTCTCGGCTTTATCATACTTTGCCTTGTCTACATAGTTTCCACTTTTCAAATTTGCAAGTTTTATAGTGTCTCCTGCCTCACTTAGCTTTTGTTCGAACTCGTCATAGCTTAAACTACCATCTCCAAACAATGACTTCAATTCTTCCATATTTATTCCTCCTTATGTTTTTTTAAGCGTTGGTCTTACACCCAACTTCTTGGAAGTGGCTATGTTAAACGACTTGCCTTGTCTTTGATATTCATATTATAGCATTTGCAATTAAATAATGCAAACAAATATGACAACTTTTTATATCTGCGTTCTCCAATTTACATATTTTAAGTTGTTTTTCTCGCAGAATGTCTTTAATTTATTCGTAGCGTTTGTAATATTGCCAGATAGTTGCTTTGTCATTTGCACATCTCCAGCTTCTTCATACACCGCCCTTGCCTGTTTCATTTTCCTTATTGCTCTTTCATAAGCTCTTTGTTCTTGGCTTAATTCGTAATTTTTGCGAACTTCTTTTATACTATATTCTTCCTGCGTTCCTTCGCCTGTATAATTCATTTGGAATTGATGGTAGCAGTTTATACCACATATTCCAAGCATTTCCCCATAACCACAAGTACTTTCAAATTCATCATAACCCTCAACTGGTTCACCAGAATAATACACTTGCCCTTGCCAACTAGAGTGGTCTTCATAATCGTGTGTCATATATTTTGTCCAAGTTCTTGCTGTTGGGTGCGAACTAACTTCCACAAACTTCGCACTAGAATTTTTCAAATTGTCGTAGTTTATTCTAGCATTTGCCCGTGTTGTTTCATACATCAAATCTTCTCTTACAAGTCCGTCAATACTTCTTAACTTGCCATTGCTCAACACTTTTATGCCCTGCTTTGCAAGTCTTTTTATTATACTTTGCAAAGGGTCAAATGTTTTCGTAAGTCTTGTTACTTTATTTTGTATGGTCAAATAGTCTGTTGTGTATTCATTTATAGCATTTTCCGCTATTCTATTGCTTAACACTGTTGCTATACCAAACGCTGCAATAAGTTGTGGACTTATAACTTTATTTGCTTCGTTATTGTTAAGTGCTTCTTGGTCGGTCGGCTCTTGCTTAAAATCTTCTTTCCCGTCTTTTACCGCTCTTTTTTTTATGTCAGCAAATACAACCGCAATTACTTTCTGTATCTTTGGGTCATACTCCGCCACCTTATCTCGAATATTCTGTGCAACCCTTATAGGCTCAATCCCCATCTTTAACTGCTTTACTATTATTTTCAGCAAGTCTTGTTCTAGGTCATCATATATCCCTATAAGTTCTCTAGGCAACTCATTACTTAAATAATTGTATGTTCTCATTATTCCTCACTAAAGAATGAGCCAATGTTCGCCCTATTTGCTTCAGCTATGGCTTCTACGTTTGCCTTTGCTGTATCCAAATCTTCATTGTACCACTTCGCCCTATACTCTGCCTTACTCATTACACCAAGTTGCACGTCTTGTCTATCGTTAAGTTTTTGTGTTTCTTTGTCTTCTATAATGCTGTCGTCAAACTTAACTTCCATTGGTGCGTCTAAGTCAAAAACATATTCATGCCCTGTAAAAGTGTTGTGGATATACATCAATGCCTTACAAACACCAAGAATTACATCTCGCAATATTATCTCGTGTTTTCTCAAAGTCCTAAACATCTCACTATTTTCACTTACGACTTGGGTGGCGGTGCTTATTCCTCCTTGGTCAAACCTATAATGATTTTCTCCAAACCCTACCTTTGCACTCAAAAGGTTCAAAGCATTGTTTATGCCATTAAAGAACGCATCTGTCCTTAATGCCTCACTATAAAATTTCAAAGGTTCTTTGTTTTCATTTTCGCCATTGCCATACCAATAGATACCTGTGTCGTTCTTATCAAATACAGGAACTTGGTCGTCTCCGTCAAACTGCATTATTCTACTGTCTGCAAATATCTTCGCCTTTCCAAGCCTCATTTCCTCGCAAAATCCGTCATATGCCAAGTCAACCCCAGCAAGTGCATCAATAGAGTTTGCAAATATAGATATTCCTAGTGAAGAGTTTATATCCACATTGTTAGCAACATTTGGCTTTAGTATTTGAAACCAAGGTATGTCGCCCTCTGTGTCTAATATTGACCTTGACACTAAATCTCCAATGTTATCAACCATGTCATTCTGTGCTTTCTTATACTCAAGGCTTATAATAACATAATTGCCCTCATTGTTCTTAATGTGTATCTGTATTGTAGTCCTGTTTGAATTAACATTAACAAACGCACACTCTGTTATTGTGTCTTGGTCGAATGTTATAGGGTATATCTTCTTGCCATTGATAAATTGCAACCTCTCGTTCCCGTCAGCATCAAAACTTTCAACAAATGCACCCTTACCAAGAGCAAATGTCTTTTCTATACCCTCATTACCTTTCTGCCAAAAAGAAACATTGTCAAGCACTTTTTCTAGTTCTACTTGACCTTCTTCATCTCCGTATGTAACATCTGTTTTCTCATTTAGCAGTAAATTAGCCCAGTCCTCACACACCTTTTTAGCCATATTCAAAGTCTTGCGTTTTTGTTTGACTTTCTTTCTTCCATTATATGCTTCATAAGTGTGAAAATCCGCTACATCTCCCTTATACCATTGTAGCCAAGTCTCCGTCATATCTTTCAATGACACCACCTGCTTTCCCGTTTCTCTCAAAATTACACTGCTAATTGTGTCCATACTTTCCCCTTTATACAGAATATTTTAAGTCATTTAGGTGTGGTTCAACACTATATTCTAGTGCATCGAGTGTGTCTATATCGCTTGTGCCATTGTCAAGTCTCTCATCTTCATGCCCTTCCTTGTTGTTCCAAACCGCTTGGCTCAATGCCTCAATTACTGTCTTGCAGTGTTCAAGCACATGAAATCTTCCGCTAGCCATCATCTTTGCTTCAAGATTTATCCTTTCATTTATAGGATATTTCCTTGCATTGTTGATAACTATGCCACAATTTTGCTTGACAACTGCTGACCTTAACCCAGCAATTAAAACCTGCTCTGCACTATCGCAGTATGCCTCCCCACTCCTTTGCCATTTATTATAGCACATTTTTACGAAATTTACAAACTTATTTGCAAGGTCGTTTGGTGTTAAATATCCGTCATACTTTTCTGCCTCTAAAACAAGCCAATCTCTTAGCCCATGTGTAAACCCAGAGCATACAAAAGTATTAGCAGAGCCATTACCTCCAAAGTCAACGCCTATCTTAATATGCCCAATGTTATACTTCTTTTTGCACTCTTGCTCACTTATAACATACCTATCTGTATGTTCTGCAAAGTCTTTGTGTATCAAGCCCTCTGCAACACATCTTAAACCAAGAATGTCTCTCTTATACCAAATAGAGTTTGGGTCATATTGCGCCTTAATAGCCTCTCGCCTTTCTTCACTTATGCTCAAATTGTCTTCTATTGTAAAGTGTTGATAGTTGTATCCACCAACATATCCTTTCTTATATTTATCTATATAATTTGTATATATTTTATGCTTTGGACTGCAAGGGTTTAAGTCCCATATTCTCTTTATCTTCTTACTCGCTAACTGTCTAGCCATTGCAACCTTTATAAAACTAGTTCTGCTATCGTCACAATCATAATGCTCGTTTATTTCCGTTGCTATCCATAACCCATAAGAGTTACCAAGTATCTTCTTGTAACTGTCTGCCTTTCCGCCACCTGCAAATATAACTATCTTTTCGCCTGTCTTGGTCTTTATATAAAGAGCCTCATTGTCTTTATACTTCCCCCACTTGCACCTGCCACCAAACAAATGCTCAAGCCCAAAACCATTGCAATCGCCTATGTTTAGTTTGGCATTTGCTATCGTGCTTCCACTAGCCAAGTGTATTCTATCTTCGCAAGTTTCAAGATACATGCAAGCAATAATGCAGTTGTCTATGGTCTTACCTGCACGAACTGCTCCCTCTCCAACAGACATCTCACAATCTATGCCCTTAATTATGTAATCTTTGTGCTTTTCACTAAACGCACACCAAGGTATTGTTCGCATTACTTATCCCTTTTCAATAATTCCGCCAATGGAGATAAATCTTCAAAACTTGTTGTGGCCTCAATCTTCTCTGTTTGATTTAACCATTGTTTACCTAACCATATCGCCATACTTGCGTTGTGTTCTGCTAATTTATATTGATATCGCCTTAAACTTATTTTTCCGTTTTGCGAATACTTTTTATATACCTCCGAAAAACGCTCCTTGTATACTCTCTTACACCAATTCTCTATTGTATCTGGCGAACAACGAAAAAAACCAGCAATTTCATCAAGTGTGCATTGCAGGTTACATAAGTTTTCAAAATGCTCTTGTTTGATTTCTATTGTTGGTCTTGCCATCTATTTCCTCCGTTTTATAAGTATAACAAAAGAGTTGCATTTGCACAACTCCTTAAAATAATCCCCATTCTGCGAATTTTTCAAAACCGCCAACACTCTTTATATAATCCCTAGCAATCTCGACTATTTCGCTATATGGTTTTCCATCTATTGTATCATCGCCTATTGCACAACACAATTCAACTGGTTTACCTGTTTCCTGTGCCTTTAAGAAAGCATATATGTTTACACTTACATCTGCTTTTGATAAATCTTTGCCATGAAGCCCACCACCAGTTACTGACTGTGCCATATCGCTTCCTAATTTTCTATTGGTTGCCCCACTATCTACATCTGTGCCTCCTGTCCAATCGCCTAAAGGATTGACTACTAAATCGTATCCCCAACCCTTAAACCAATCTGTAATATTATTAGTCTTTGCATTGCTTTGACAAATAATGAGTTTGTTGTTCTTTTTATCAAGTATGTATTTTCCATCACTTGAATACATGTCGTATATCGTTTGTGCAATTTTACTCATTTCTTTTTCTTCTTCTGCAAGTGGCACACCCTTAAATATTCCGTTGTCTCCACACCTTATCTGCTTGCTTTGATTTTCTGCTAGGTATTGGTCTTGCTTTGTTGATACGATTTCTATTTGTATAAGCCTTGTCCCAACAATTCTATATACTATTTCAAATATTTCATCTTTATATCCGTCAAAATCTACACTGCTCTCTATAATTATGTAACAATGCTTGTGTCCTATAAGCACTTCAACTGCGACTTTTGGATTTTCTTGTTTTGTGTATGCTAGGTCAACTATTGCACCTGCTATTCTATCTGCCACTTTGTCTGGGTGGCTTGGGTTTACTTTTTCTATCATTTCACACCTCTGCTTTATGCAAATATAAATTATCACTTATTAAAGGTTTCTTGTCTTTACTATTATTCAATAAAGACATTTTTCCAAAACTTGCTATCTTTTCAAATGGACAATTATATTCGCTTATAAATACATCATATTTTATTTTTTTCACCCACTCATCAAACTCTTTATAATTAAAGTCATTGTCAGTATATTCGGCTGTGTTTCTATATGGTGGGTCGCAGTAAATAACAACTTCATCATAAGGCAACTCTAAATTGTTCAAATATTCAAGTTGTTGTAAATATTCAAGTTGTTGTAAATATTCAAGTTGTTGTAAATATTCAAGTTGTTGTAAATATTCAAGTTGTTGTAAATATTCAAGTTGTTGTAAATATTCAAGTTGTTGTAAATATTCAAGTTGTTGTAATCGTGAACAACACTCTAATTGTGTCAATGATTGTATTTGGATAAGTTCAGGACATCCCCTTTTGAAAGCCGTTATTGATTTTATTTGCTTTGAAAAATCCAATCTTCTTTCGTGTAATTTTGCTTGCTTCGGCATTTTTAAATTTAAACAACTTAACTCTTTAAGTTTATCTAAACTCTTATAATCGCAATTAACAATAACTTCAAAGGCTAATCTTTTAAGCTCTTCAACTTCTTTTCCAAATAAATATGCTTGCCTATTATTTCCAAAACTCCAAACAACAGTGACAAATACTGAATAAGGGTCATCTTTGCCTAAACATTTCTTAAATTCTTCCCTATCAACCCATTTTATCCATTCTTTTGGGATTTTGTTATCCTTTAAAAAGTTTAATAGATTAACAATCCCTGCGTTCTTTTCGGTATAATAAACTTTTAATCCAAATTGCTTTGCCATTAAACTCATAGAAGCACCGCCACCAAATATGTCAAAGAAATATTTAACTTTTGGTTTTTTTTGAACAATAGCCATCATAACTGAATAAGCAATATTTTGTTTACTCCCCATATATGGCAATCTATATGGATAGACTCTACTCGGTATATTCATAGTTTTTAAATGCCTTTTCTTCGTTTATATGTCCACAAATTGGGCATTTTAACAACTTTTTATTTACACCATCAACACTTTCTTCATCTTCAAAGTCATCATCAGTTATTCTTAAATTGTTAATCCCCCAATCCAAATCAAAATCGCCCAAGTCCAAGTCAGCAAGTTCTTCGCCAAGTAAATCAAAATCCCAATCGCTTTCATTTAACTTGTTATCAAGCAACCTCAATTTCGCCACCTGCTCATCTGTTAAACTGTCTGCTAAAACACAAGGCACTTGCTTAAACTTTAATTTTTTGCAAGCCTCTAAACGACAATGCCCAATAATAACAACATTGTTTTTATCTATCACTATTGGTTGAACCATACCAAATTGTTTTATGCTTTCTGCTACATTATCAATTTGTGTTTGGTCATGTTTTTTAGCATTCTTGTCATACGGTTTTAATTTATTGATTTTTACATCTATAATATCCATTAACCCCACCTATACCGCCTTTTCCTTTCTTTATTTTTCTCTCTTTCCCTCATGCACTTATAACTACAATAGTATATATTACCATTTCTATATGCATATTCCCTTATGTTGTAAAACTCGGTGTCTATCGGTTTCTTGCATACTTTACAATATACAACCATACACTCTCCTATAAAAACAAGTAAGGTGCAGTTTACTTGTTTTTCCTTACATTTGTTTTGTGAGATTATATCTCTAGGTTGGGAATAAAAACAATTATACTTAAGAAGAAATTTTGTTTTTAAGTGAGAAAATTATATTTTTCCAAAATCCATAGTCGGTATTTTGCCTTGCTGCACCCCAAGGAAAGTTCGTTAGTGAACTACCCTGCAACTTCTAATGTAAGGACAAAGTTGCTTGCCCATTGGCAGTGGGTTTTTGAAGATGCCCACATAAACTTTATTTCAATTCTGCAGGGAAACCTTCATTCCTTATTCTCAACAATTCTTCTTTTGGTATCTTATATTCTCTACCAAACCTAACTGTCTTGATGTGTCCTTTATATATGTGTCGCCTTATCGTTATCTCACTAATACCAAGAAACTTTGCGACATCTTTTATCGTAAACATTTCTTCTCCTTTTATTATATATTATCACATTTTATCATTATTGACAAACAATTTTAACTATTTTCTTTAATTATTTAAGAAATATTCTATCAATTCTCCAGTGCAGTCATATTCGTTGCCTAAATATACCGTCAATTTTGACCTTATAAGCCTTGCGGCAGTCCTTTGTAAAAACTCGTTGCCACTCTCCCACATTGTCTTTATGGTTATAAAGTCCGTCAATGCTTCATCATGTATCATACACACCAAATGTACATATTCATGAGTCAATGTATATGCATAATCTTCGTCAGATAGTCCTGTGTCTATTATAATCAACCTTAATTGAGCTATTGTAAGTCCGCACCTATCTATGTCTCCTTCTATCTCTATATAAACGACAGGTTTTATTATGCTCTGAACTAAAGGTTTTATTTCTTCTCTTTGAATTATCGCATCATTTCTTATATTGATTTCGTGTTGCATTCTATCTAACAATTCTATTCTTTGTTCATCTGTATATGCTTTATGCTCACAATGTTCCCTATTTACAATTAAAAACACTACAAATGAATATATCAATATAACTACTGCAATTATTGTTAGTATGGTAGATATTTTATATATTCTTTTATAAAAATTCTCCCTCTGTTCCATTGTTTTCATATATCTTCCTCAATAAAAACAAGTTTAACAATGCAAAAAGCAATTACATAAGCCCAAAATAATAAACCTGCATAAGAAATTACAAATAACATTACTTCTCCAGACATTGTTGAATATATCATTCCACAAATAGAAGTCATAACTGCCAATAATGAAATTGTAATAATTGTTATAATATCAAATTTTAGTCTTTTCATTTTATTTTTGCTCCTTATTTGCTTCACATAATTGCTTAATAACGTCTTTAACTTCTTCTAAAATTTCTGCAGTGGTCCATATCTTACCAAAGACTCCCATAGAACTAAAAATATCATAACCAGAATAATCTCCATAATGAGCATAGTCCCAACCAATCCAATACTCGTCATCTTTTTTAGCATCGTATGTCAATCCACCATGACAATCTATATCTATTTCATCGTAAGGCAATCCATAGAATTTGTCGTTTTTAGGCAAACATACATAAGCACAAGGGTGTGGACCATAACTAACAATTTTGTATTTATATCCATCTATTTCTCCGCTGTCAAGAATTTCTCCACCTCTAATACATTCTGCTTTATACATCATTTCTTTCATTCAAGCTCTCCTTTGCTTGGTCTTAAAGTTCCCAAATTTGCAATTCAATATCTGAGTCATCTTCAAATGCACTTTGCCAAATTCCTTTGACTGTTTCCCAGTCGCCTTTGGCAATGCCACAGCCGTAGTTTTTCGGGATGCCCACTGTTTTCAATCTCTTTTTTTCAGCAAAATTTCTAATGTCTACTACACAATCAAATAGCCATTCGTAACTAGTGATAAAATCATTATTTTGGCTAAAACAATTAGCAACATATTTTTTGACATCGCTATCATACCCATATCTTGGAACATAGCAAACATCTCCACCTAAATTATCTATTGAAACATTTCTGCAATATTTTTTATACATTTCTTCTACTATTGGATATTTTCTCGCTATCTGATAAGCAATTCCACCACCCATCACTCCGTCTAAATTAACCTGATGGCAAATTATGTCGCACCCACTCTCAAGCAAATCTCCCTTGTGATAACTAATCATTTTCGACATCTCCTGTGATTTTCTCAAAAATTTTCCTGTTATACTCTGGCAAACTCTTTATGTAGTCAAACATCTCTTTTGGCATAAAACTCCAAGCAGTCTTATTGTCCACTTTTACTATTGCAGGAATATTCGTCTCATACCATTCAAGGTTGCCTTTCAATTCTTCTGCATTGTTAAATTTTGGATACCAACCAAAAGAACACAAATTATCCATAATCTCATTAAATCTTGCTTCTGTAATCTTTTTGTTAAACGCCATCAATTTGCCTGATTTGTTGTAACAGAAAATACACCTTGATATGCCCTCGCATTTTAGAGCACCCCAGATGTCGTTGCCACCCCTGATGTTGTTGCCACCCCTGATGTCGTTGCCACCACTGATGTTGTTGCCACCCCTGATGTAGTTGCCACCCCTGATGTAGTTGCCACCCCTGATGTCGTTGCCACCACTGATGTCGTTGCCACCACTGATGTTGTTGCCACCCCCGATGTTGTTGCCACCCCTGATGTTGTTGCCACCCCTGATGTCGTTGCCACCCCAGATGTAGTTGCCACCCCTGATGTCGTTGCCACCCCTGATGTAGTTGCCACCCCTGATGTAGTTGCCACCCCTGATGTCGTTGCCACCACTGATGTCGTTGCCACCCCTGATGTCGTTGCCACCACTGATGTTGTTGCCACCCCTGATGTCGTTGCCACCACTGATAGTTTCGTTTTGCAAATTTTCCTGTATTAGTTTTATAAACTCGTCAAAAGAATAAACTTTAACAATTTTCAAAATGTTTGTTACAGATTTCTTTCCATCTCTGGCGTCTATACACTGGTCGTATGCTTCAACCTTTGCAAATTTATTCCACTGCACACACTCGTAAAAGTTGAAACAATCCTGTGGTTTCTTGCTAAAATGCAACCCCCACTGACACTCAGCAAGTTTTCCATCAACCTTGTGAATTGTCCCTAAAACACTCCCGTTTTCGTCTTTATAGTCATAACCTTGATTGCTAGTCCAGTCATTCCTAAAAATTTTATAACCAACAGCCACTGGCTTCATTTTTTTTATTTCTTTTTCAGTTATCCTATATGTTTTCATTTTTTTATTCTCCTCATCACTTCAGTATTGTTGTAAACACCTAGTCCTTTTAAGTCAATTTTTCTGTTTACAAAGTCATAAAGTCTGTCAAAAGTTTCTTTGTCAAAATCTTTTTGACCTTTGCGATATTTTTCTAGCAAATTGAAAAAGCAAATAAGCAAATATTTATTGTCGTGTTCTTTATATCTAGCAATATTTTTTATTTGTTTAGGTATTACCCCAATGCCCTCAAAATAATTGTCCGCATTTGTTAAACTTTTTATTGCAATATTTTTCTTTTTCATTTCAATTCCTTGTTCTTTTGTTTCTATGCCATAATCAAATTTATTTTGGCTTTCTCCTTTATGCAAATATCAATTATTTCTTGCTTTGTCTTCCCTTCAAATGATTTGATTAGTTCTTTAATTGTCACTTTTTGTTATTTCCTTGTGTTTCTGTCTCAAAGATTTCGTCCAAGTCAAAAATCCAATCATCGTCTTTAAAGTTTTTTTTGAACCAATAAAGTTGCTCATCTTCAACAAAGCAATCCTTATTTAATTCAATAGGCATCATACCGTCGTCCCAATAAATTGTGGCTTCTTGTTTTATAAGTTCCATCAGTCTTTCTTTAGTTATTGCCATATAAACTCTCCTTTTTATCCACCCCTTTATACTTCATTTCCCCAACAATCCCCTTTCTTACACATTCAACATTGCTCTTAATCTCATAATTGCGTCTTTACAACTATCACAGACAAAAATTTCAAACACCCCTGCTAGAACTTCTTTTTCATAGCCACAAATTATACATTTGGATTTGTATACTGGCTCTAAAGCAAGTTTTACAGGTTCTCTATATACTAAGTCATTAAAAACGTGTCCACATTTTACACATTTGTAATTTCCATCATCATAGCAAATAGTTTCATCACTTCCACACCAAATACATTTCATTTTTTTATTCCTAACCCTTTTAAGTCAAACTTTTTATTTACAAAATCATACAATCTGTCAAACGTCTCTTTGTCAAAATCTTTTTGTCCACGAATGTATTTTTCGTATAAGTTCATAAAGCATATAAGTAAATATTGGTCGTTGTGTTCCGTAAAGTTCCTTCTTGCATTATACGCTCGTAGTGGTATATCAAAGTAATTGTTATAATTGAGAAAAGATTTTACTTTAATATTTCTTTTGCTTATTTCATCTAAAACAGCACAAGTATATTTAAACAAATATTCTTTTGAATAATCATACACATAATTTATCAAAATATGCTTGTTTTCATTTTTGAAAATGCTATTTAATTCTCTCCATTGAGCAACTAACTGACTCTTTGGGAGATATGGTATTAAATCTATGTGCCAAAGTCTCATTATATGTTCCTCCTTATTTAATTTCTTATTTCACACATTGCTCTGCTATAGAAATAATCGTGTAACATTGCACCAAAATCTTCGTTTATTTTTTCTTCTTTTGGATAGAACAAACCTTTTTCATCTGATGTAAAATATTTACTCCAATATATTTTTTCTGCTTGTTCTTTACTTATGTTTTTATTTTCCGCTATATATTCAATAATCAATTCATGAACCAGCTCTTCATTAGCTGTGTATATATACTCCGTATCTCCAAATTCATATATATCCCAGCTATCATGCTCTGAAGTCCAATCATCAAATGCATCCCACCCAATATCTTTTAACCTACTCATCTTTTTCGTTCCTCCCTTGATTTTTCTACAATTTGTCTTGCTAGTTCGATTTGTTCTTTCATAACCTCTAACGAAATATACGTGTATCCCAAATCAACTAACTCTCTACCTATCCTTGCCAGCTCACTTTGTTTTTTAATTAAATCTTGCATAAGTACCTCCCTTTCTTTATTTACATAATCATTATATATCATTATTTATCATTTGTCAACTATTTTTTAGAAATTTTTTATAAATTTTTTTCTAAATTTTGCTCTTTTTTCTCTTTTTCTCGTATTTTTTCTATACGAAATCTCCTTAATTGTGTGTCAAGTTGTTGTGCAAATATACTCTTTCTATATCTCATAATTTTCCTCTTTCATTTTTTCATTTAATTTTTTTATTGTTTCTGCTTTTTCTTTTGTGTTTAGTTTATTTTTTATAAGCCAACACCTATCTCCGATGCAGTTGGACTTGTGAATTAAATAATTGCAATTATTGTCACATATAATATAATACTTACATTTTATTTTTGTTGTTTTTCTCATAATATCTTCTCCACATCATCATATAGATTGTCCATTGTCTGCCTATAACTGTTATTTATTTGTTCTTTGGTATTTAATTTTATGTTTAAGTATCCCTCAAATTTTGTGCCAAATAAAGTTTCAGGTCTTAAATACTGCTCCATTGGTGTTCCTTTCCATTTAGTAACCATGTTAGCTATTACTTTTTCAAAGTCTTGCACACTAAACTTCTCATTTATTCTTGCTCTTATAAGGGATTGTGTTTTAGGTGTAGATGCTTTGTATTTGGTTCCAGCTTTCATGTTTAGATAATCGACAATATATTTATATTTATTTAATTCATTAGTATTTGATTTATTAGTATTTAATTGTCCTTTATTTTCTATATCTAGGTTTTCTATATCTTGTTTTTCTATATCTTCATTTTTGAGATATAGGTCAGGGCTCTCATATATAACATATTCCCAGTCTTTAATTTTGCCTTTTTCATATATCCTGTTTCTTTTCATATATTTTGCATCTTCTAATTCATGTATTATACCATTTATAGTATTTACGCTTTCACAACATATCTTACAAAGTCCAACAATCGAATAATCCCAATTATCTGGAAGTGAAAGCATTAGACTCAATAACCCTTTTGCCTTTAATGATAAATTCTTGTCTTTTAAGTGATAGTTACTCATTACTGTGTAATCTTTTGTTTTTTCAACTCTAACAACTGCCATTTTCTTTTCTCCTTTAGGTTATTTGCCTTTTCCTTTTTATTAGAAAAGCCACCAAACTACTTGCCTTAAAGTTGCGAACGGGCTTTCATTTAGTGGCTTTCCTGCCAAGTATTTAGTTGTTTACCTAGTGTTAAGTCGCAACCCCTAAACACTCGGCGATGAATAAAAAGTGTAATTAACTGCAATTACATGATATATTATATATCATTTTTGCATTTTGTCAAAGCGTTTTTTAATATTTTTTTATTCTGATATTGCATCATCTGTTATTTTATTTGGAGTGCTTAAAAATTCAATTTCAGTAGCGACTATCTCTATAGCATATTTCTTAACCCCATCATCTTCCCAACTTCTTGTTTGTAATCTACCTACAACAGCAACCTTACTGCCTTTGGTTAGGTATCTCAAGCAATTTATTGCCATAGTTCCCCAAACTGCTACATTAAAGTATTGAACAGGCCTTTCTCCGTTTTGTGTGTAATTTTCTTTAACTGCAAGTGTGAGTTTGCACAAATGCTTGTCATTCTCCATTTTTACTTCTTGTGGGTCTTTAGTCAAGTTCCCCACCATAAAACTCGTATTCACATCAACTCTCCTTTTTTAATTTATATTTTAATACAGAAACATAATTTGATGGTATATTTAATGCTTCGGCAATTTCTTTTGCACTTTTATTTTGTTTTATAAATTTTCTAATATTATTTGCACTCACATTATATTTACCTAAACCATCGCTTCTATTTCTTTTTATATGGTTTTTTTGCAACATTCCTTGAACAATATATTCTGGCACACCTAATTTCATGCCAATATATTTTGCTGAATAACCTTTAATAAACATGTTTGTCGCTTTTTCCTTGTCATATTTATAATAACATTTGTTTCTTTCATGTATTACTGAATATTTTATATTATATTCTTGAGAACACCATTCTAAATTTTCCATTTTATTATTTAATGCATTAAAATCTTTATGATTAACAACTTTATAATTATTAGTATTAGGAATAAAAGCTTGAGCAACAATTTGATGAACTCTATAATTTTTTCCGCCCATTCTTACAACATATCTTTTATATTTAATATTTACATTTTGTAAAACCAATTTTAATATTTTTGTTCTTTGAATATATTTCTTCCCGTTCCATCCTATAAGACTTTTTATTCTACCAAAATTACTTACTTGATATTTCCCATTAAAGCCATAAATATCTTTCCATATTTCTTCTTTCATAATTACTTACATTTAATAATATTTTAATCCTTTTCTAATGTATATACAGCATAAGTGCATCTATCCCCAAACCTATTTTTGCTGGTCTTAAAATCCGTTTCAATTTTATAACCCTGCTTTCTTAAATCATAGATAATTGCACTTAATCTGTATGCTCCATATAAATTTATTGCTTGCTTTTGTGTAAGTTTTCCTTTTGTTTGTAAATGTTCCAAAACTCTATTGTATTGTGTCATTGCTTTGTTCCTCCTAAAAATATCTTAAATTCTTCAAATTTTCTTTGTTTAATCTTGTTTGGCTTGCCTTTGATAACAAAGTCCAAATATTTATCAAAGAATATATTTATCTCTTCTATTGCTTTTGCATAACCCTGTCTAACACCTCGTCTATATCCACCAAGCTCCCTATTTGCATCAAGATTTCTTTTCCCTATATCTTGACTGCCTGTGGTCTTATTTCTCAACTGAAACCCTAACCTAGCATATTTCAAGATATATTCTTGTTCTCTGTCGTCAAGTTCGTTTTCAGGATATTCTACAAAGTCAACTCCCCAACCACAAGGATTATCCTTACTATATAATCCATGATTTTTAATTGACAAATCTATATGCAAATAACCTCTCATGTGTTGTGCAAGTCTTGTTAGAATGTGTTTTGCTTGTCCAATATAAGCATATCTAAAACTACCTTCTTCTCTTGTTAGAATATAAATACCAGAATGTTCGTTTAACTCTGGGTTAATTGCTAACCACCTTTGTTTGTTAATTTTATCTATAACCCATACTTGTTTATAATTCATTCTGCCACTTCCTATATTTTAACTTTTCTTCGTCCCAATCGGGATATTTTGATTTTAAGTAATTTCTAATATATTCTCTATATTCTTCTCGCTTTGTTGTATGGTCATAATTATGATGGCATTTAGCACATAATGTTACTATGTTTTGCTCTATCCCTAGCCCAAGTTGACTTCGTGCAATATAATGAGCATTTGGCATGGCAAAAGGACTTCCACAACATATACATCTGCCTTTATCTCTTTGCCATACCTTTTCTTTAACACTCTGTGATATATTACAAGCCTTTGTGCCTTTTCTCATATATCTCCCTTTCCAGCAACAGACCATTCTCTTTCCATTTGTGCATCTAATAGTCTTATTTGTAATTTAATCGCTTGAATACTCTCTTGATTTGCCTTGTAGATACCCTCTGCAAGTATTTCGTCAAATTTTAACTTCGCAACACTTGGCTTACCTCTAACTAAATCACTCGTAACTGTTACGGGCGTTTTCTTGTCTCTTAAAATCAAAGTTTCCTTTGCCACTTCAATTCTATAATCTGTATAAGCCTTTGCGTAATTGTAAGCACTCTTCCTTAATTCTTTAACTGCCACATCTAATTGCTTTGATTTATCCATAAGTTCGTTGTAAAGGTTAATATCCATAATCAAATCTCCATATAAAACCACCAGCAATTTTTCTTTTAAGGTTACAACACATAGAAATATTTGATAAATGGACTCCACTTTTTTTACTCGCATCAGTAATAGAAATATATTTATTTACTAGATTGTTTTGTAAATCAAATTGTAAAACTTTTTTATTATTTGCAAAAGTTCCTTTTTTTAATCCATTTTTCCAAGCGTGTTGTTGATTTTCTAGGTTTGTTACCCATTCTAAATTACTAATATTATTATTTAATTTATTTCCATCTATGTGGTTTACCTGTGGTTTTTTTAATGGATTTGGTATAAATGTTAACGCTACAAGTCTATGTATAAAAAAACCTTTACTTAAATTATTGTGCTTAAAATGGACTTTTAGATATCCGTCTTCGTTTTTAGTCCCAGACATTATTTTTTCTTTTACAATTCTATTCCCTTTATATAATTTTTGAGCTATTCGGCGAACACTTTTTATTCTCCCAAGATTACTTGCTTGATAAATTCCCTCAAAGCAAGGAATATCTCTCCAAATTTCTTCCATAATTAAACCTCTCTAAACTTAATTATGTTGTCTTTTATTGCTTTGCCAACTTTATCACTATCAATCAACCAATCAAGATATTCAGCATCTTCTTGTGCTACTTGCTCAATGCTCTTGCCTTTGTGTTTGCCACTAGCAAATATGTATTTGCCACCAATAACTAAACTCTGCTCCATTTTTTCTTGTTTTTTAATTGCCATATCGACTTCTTCAGCACTTGCAATACTTTCGTCAATACCTATTCCAAAATTGCCTAATGCTCTACCCCACGCACTTGTTTCGCAATTTTCTAAATAACTCGTTTTGTTTATCATAGAACTTGACCTGTCTTCTTGTGCGTGTCCTGTTGCTACAACTATTCCGTTCTCATCTAAAACAGATGCCTTAATTATGCAACTTTCTTCAGTAAGAGAGACAATCTCGCTTATGAGTTTATATCCCTGATATCTGTTTCTAAATTCCTTTATTCTTTCATTGACCATTACATAGTCTTTGCCTTTAATATTTATTGTTTTCATTTTCTTGTTCCTCCGTCTTCTTTTTAATTATTCGTATGGCTTTATACTCCCCACCGAAAGAGTGTTTTTCTACTGTTGGTGTTCCTTTGACAATCTTCCCATTGTCATCTATAAACTCTTGTAATAAGTCATCAAATATCATCTCTTAAACACCAACCAGCACCAAGACCAACCAAGTATCTAACCAATGCTTGTTCCAAAGTCTCTCCAGATTGCACTTCGTCTTTTTCAAATCTTTGCAATCCTTCAAATGTTTCAATTCCTAATATTTTGCATAGTTCCAAAATTCTCATTTAATGTTCCTCCATAATATCTATGATTTGTGGTTCACTAGCGAACTTCGTGCTTTTCAGTAATTTATCTATTGCTTCTTTTGGAGTCTTTGCTTCAACAATCTCACAATAAATAAATTCTCCGCTGTCATCATTCTCAATAAATCCGTCTTTATCAAGAAATCCATAGTAAATTTTGTATTTCATAAGTACCTCCCTTTATCTTATTTCATAATCATTATATATCATTTCTTATCAAAAGTCAACCAAATTACATATATTTTCAAAAATTTTTTTATAAAAAAGGACAGCCATGTCCACTGTCCTTGAAAAACAATACCCTAAAGCACCCTTTTTCATTATGTTCACACCTTTGTTGGTGTAATGAGTCTCTAGCAATATCAGTTTTTGCCATAAGTAAATAAGAAATTCATAATTACCTCCATTTACTGTCGGTATTATACACTATTCGTGTATTGATGTCAATATTAAATTGTTTCACGTGAAACATTCCACGCATTTGTAACTATTTCATTTCCGCAATCCCATGTATCCCATATCTCTCCGTTTATTACACAAGTCAAGTGTCCGTCCATTCTTACAAGATAAACTCCCTCGTCATATTCTTGACAAAACTCATAGACAGACAATCCGTAACAATCTACTTGTTCATAATCAAAAACATTGTCTAATAAGAAGCTGTAACAACAAACACACCTTTCTGGGCATTCAAGTAATTGTGAAGTATAATATAGTTTTTCTTCTACGTCTTCGTATTCAAGGTATGGGTTAGCAAGAGTTATTGCTCTTACCACGCAATCCCCAATGTCTTCTAAATCAGGATTGACATTTAAGTAATTAAATCTTGCCATATACACCTCAATTATTCAGCACATATTATCTCATCATAGTATGTCGCCAGTTTTTCTCCGCCTTTAAGTTCACTATCTTCATCTTCTAGCCAATCTTTACCTAGGCGAATATACAAATCAACGTTACCTGTGCCAAGAGTTTTCTTGTAATCAGTATATGCCATGAGAGTTGCTACAACAAGTTCATCTTCCGTATAATCTTTGAATTTTACTCCCATATCTTTTGCTCTTTGTGTTATATGTTCTCTTGTCATTATTGGTTTGTCTTTTTCGTCAATTTCTTTAAGTAAATCTTTTGACCAGTCCATAAGTTCTTCGTCACTTAAAAACTCGTCATCGCCATAATCATAACCACCATAATAATCATATCTACCATAGTTCATGTCCCCATAATCTCTCATGTCAGGCTGGTAGTTGCGGTCATAACCCCTATAATCTCTATTATATTGTCGAGATTGTTGGCGGTCATAGCGATTTCTCGCATAATCGGATTGGCGATAGTTCCTATCACTGCCCATTGAGCTGTGTTCTCTATCATCAACATAATCGCCCATTCTTCCAGAAGCATAGTCTCTCATTCTTCTCCTGTCACTCACAACATATCCCCCACGACTACCATAAGGGTTTCTCATATCCCTACCTCTGTAGTCTGGTTGTCTTTCAAGCCATTCTCTCATTTTACGATATCTCATAGTTGCACCTCCTACAATACCTTTACAACGTCAAGCATAACATTTGTGAAAGTTGCACCTACGCCTGTATTTTCAAGAGTTAGAGTTTGTGCCAAAGTATTATTGCACCCCAATACTTCTGCATTGTTTACTAAAACAAATCTGTCAATGACAAATGTTCTAAATTCTGTGTCTGGGGTTGTAATTGTTTGAGTTGAGACTGCTCCCAAAATAGGTTGTCCGTTTGCAAATAGTTGAACAGTTACGTCTCCAGCTTCTGTGCCTGTACCTACAAGAGTTGCTGTGACTTTATAAACACCACTCCAGTTTAGAGTAACACCTGTATTTGTGTTATCAAATACTTTTGTGCCACAACTATTTTTTCTACAATATCTCCTGTAACTATCTCCAATTTGGATAATTCCGTCAGCCAATACTGTTTGCGTTGCTGGGTCTTGCAACCCAATTAAATAATCTGTATCATTTAATGCCATTTTTCTTCTCCTTATAAAATAAAGCACAGAGATTAACCCTGTGCCTTACATAATAATTTCAGGATATTTTAATCTCCTATGTGTGCCGATAATTAGTCGGTCTTATTGAATTGAACTGCAACCGCACCCATTGTTGCAACTAAAGATAGGTGTTCTGCCATAAACTGGTGTTGTACCTACTGGGCAGGTATCAAGACGAGTATATAGTGAGTTTACAGCATCGATTTGTCCTGCTCTAAGTTGTGCAGTTTGTTCAATTTGACTTGCTTTAAGGTCAGCCATGCTCAACTGACTTCTCAATGTTGCAATCAAGTCATTCTTTGCATCAATTTCTTGCTGACAAAGTTTGTCAAGAATTGCTTGAGTATTAGCAGTATTGCTTGCAATAATGTCTCTTACGCCTTCATTGAGAGCTTGTCTATCTGCACAGTTTTCTGTTGCAATTGTGTATTTAAGGTCAGCTAACCCAAGACGATTTTCGCAGCAGCAGTTTTGGAATGCTGACGAAGTATTTGCAAATCCACTATTGATTGCTTGAAGCAACGTTGTAGTGCTGTTGCATCTAGCGACAGAAGCATCACTCAAAGAACTTTGAATACCATTTAAGCCACTAACAATTGCAGCTTGGTCAAAGCCACGATTGGTATTAGCATTGATGTCATAAAGCATATTGTTGCCTGCACCCATGCCACCCCAGTTGCCACCCCAACCGCCGTTGAAGATAAGAGCAAAAAGAAGTATAGCCCAGATGCCATCTCCGCCAAAGAAACCGCCGTTGCCATAGCCACCGCCTTGAACAACTGTAGGAACTTCTCCTTCTACATAAGCCATGTTAAAATTCTCCTTTTAATTGATATTTATATCATCACTCACATAGTCGACATTTGCTTGTGTTGATACCACTGTTGTCCCTACATTTTTATGCCTTTTTGTCGCATCATATTAAGAAAAGGCTCTAAATCAATATTGTTCTGTCTAGCAAATTGCATAGTAAAATCTTTTGCAGATAGCCCACTTTGCTTCATTTGATTAAATACAGCATTTAACTGTGGGTTTTGTTTAATCATTGTTTGCATATATTGTTGTGGATTATTTCCTGCTTGTAACATAGACATAAACATATTCATTGCATTTGGATTATTCATTTTTTGCCTCTTAAAGATTTTTCAATAATTGATATTTTTCTTTCATTGTCTAAAATTGCTTGTTCAATTTTCTTCAGTCTTTGCTCAAGCAATCTTTCTTTCTTTTTATTATCTGTGTATTCGTGAATTGTTTTATCATTTGTTTCCATCTAAAAAGTCTCCCTCTGGCTTTTTTATTAGTCCTTGTTTAAGCTCTTGTAACATTGTTGAAATGCTTTTTATATCATCTTTTGTTGCATATCCAGTTAAATCTTCTTTTGTTATAAATTGTGGTTTATTCTCTTTAGCAGTATCATCTTCTAAGTTGTATGTATATATTTTTACAGAAGACTCTCCCATTGCATCTGCACTCTTTATTGCAACTCTTTTATTTGTTCTATCTATCAACATTTCACTTGTATTTGGTTGAACTGCCCACCCCTTAATTTCATCTGCATTTAGAAATCTAATTGCTTGTATGGGTGTTTGCTGTTGTGGTTGAGTTTGCTGTATAGGTTGTTGGACTTGTGGTTGGTTGTATAATTGGCCATAATTGTAATATGGTTGTTGATATGCGTTAAAACTTGGCACATATCTACCAAAACCTGAGTTATAATTCTGCGTGTTATACATAAATATACCCCTTTATTTAATTTCACAAAGTCAAGGGTATGCGTAGGGAAGCACACACCCTTTTCCTTGCTACTCACAAAATAGCATAAAAAAAGAGCCTGTATCCTTTACAGACTCTTATCACTTTGTTTAACATTGATTTATTTTCTTATTTATTCTGTTTAGAAGTATATATACACTATCTAACTCCATATTTTCGTTGTTTTCGCACAACCATAACCAAATTTGCTTTGGCGACTTCCTATCAATATAATACATCTCTGCAATTTTAATATTTCTTTCTTTTAGACCTGCCTTTGCACATTTCTCGAGTAATTCAGTCCTCTTGTCTTTTGGCTTTTCATTTAGTTTAGTCTCAAGTTCTTGTGTTAGTAATTCCAATTCCTTTTTATTTGCAATCAAGTCCAACCTGTCTTGAATAAACCAAAGCATAAAGCAATCAAAGTATGCAAACAGAATTGACACGAGCAAATACATATAAATCGGTGGGCATATTATAATTGACAAAGTAAATATTGATATTATAAATGTCATACAAAGCACAATGCTTTGACTATGATAAGTCTTTGAAAACTTGTATCTCAACGAGAAAAACGAAGTTAAAAAGCATACTGCTTCAAAATATTTGTTAAATATCGTAGCAATAAGAAAAACACTACCCATCACAAGAAAGTGATAAGGTAGTGTTCTAATAAACATTCTAAACTTATATTTTAGTTTAGACTTCTTCACTTGCTTTTGCTTCCTTTAGCATGATTTTGCAAAATTCTTCATATTCAACAGCAAGTTCATATTTCTTCTTGGCTTTTTCAGTTTCCCTATGAGCCTTTTTCAACTCAACTTCACGAGCCTTGATTTCCTTGTTTAGATATGGTGGACAAATTTTTGACATTTTTCTTCTCCATTAGATAAAATAATAAAGCAAATAATATCAACCAAACCCAACATTCAATACAAAGAATAAAACCGCTAGCAATGTTAATTTCTGTTATGATTGTTTCAAATCCTCTTATGCTAAATAATAATTGTTGAAACAAACCATGCACTGCAAATGTAATAATGGCAAACTTAAATTTTCCACCATTTATCCAAGCAAGTGCAAACATTAAACTTGTAATAACATGAATTTCAAATTCTGGTGCAAAGTTAGATACTATAAAATATATAACTATCGCCACAAGCATTGAAATTAAAGCATACCACTTAATCTTAAAACTGCCTTTACTTGCACACATAAATAGATAAAAAGTTAATGCAGTAGAAATTGTGTAATAAATATAGGTTAAAACAACATTGCTTTCGATAAATTCTCCAAAGTATATTATGCTTGGATTTGTTATTGCTAGCAACAACTTGTCAGGAAACGCAAACTTCAAAACATAAAAACCAACAAGATATATTCCACATAAAATTAGCATTGTTTTTGCTATCTTTATGTTCATTATTTGTCTCCTGCATCGACTTTTTGTTGTTCTTTTTCTGCTTTCATTGCCATTGCTAGAGCCAACAATCTTTCTTGCTCTGCTTTCTTGGCTTCTTCAGCAGCTTTCTTTTCTTGAAGTGCTTTTTGTTCGGCTTCAAGTTTCTTTAGTAATTTTTCTGCCTTTTTGTTTTCGGTTTCCTGTTTCTTGGCTATTTCTTTCTTTTCTTTCTCCGCTTGTGCTTCTTTCTTTTCTTCAGCTTTTAGCACTTTCTCAACCTGTTTTTGCTCTTTAGCTTTCGTTACTCTTTCTGCAAATTGCTTAATTGTTTCAAAGCCTTTGCCAGTAACACCAAGCTCTGTCAAGCCAAATATAACAAGTCCTGCAAGATATGGCATAATATCAATACCAAATACTACAAGTGCTGGAAGAAAAGCAATTATATCGCCATGGACAGCCAGAGCCGTTGCTACACCCGCAACAAGGCCAGCCAATGTTCCGGTTATAGATTTTTTGTTAGAAAATATCCACAAACCGATATTCTTAAAGGCTTTTCCTATTTTTTTCATCGATGAATTCTCCCTATTTTCATTATTTGATAACAAGCGACCGCTAGTCCATATCAAACTGACTTTTGATACAGCCTTAACAAGACTCTTGCCTTTATTTGTAACCACCGCTATTTTGATTGGAACATACCCAATTTTGACAACTTTGAATATTGCACCTAACAATGCTATTCCTGATAAAATAGAAATGACGCCACAAATTATGTCTAATATTGAAAATGCAACTTGCCAATTATCAAAATTGCTCTTAATAAAAGTTTCTGCATTCTCAAATTCGGTTGTTATTTTCCCTTTTTTAATCGTAAAGTTACAATAAAAGACTATAATTGCTGCAATGAGTGTGCAAGCAAATGATATATAGTCACTACTTTCAAAATTAAATAGAAAGTCAAAAACTAAATCATTCAATACAAATAACAACATTAAAATTACAGCTATTATATATTTTATCTTAATGCTTGATTTTGCTACACTCATCTCAAATCCCTATTAACCTACAAATTCTTCAGCTGGAGTCTCTGGTGCAAGTTGTTCTTCTGTATTGTCAAGAGCAACTTCGTGTTGTATTTCTTCTTCAGCTTTTTTGTCGTCTGCGAGTTTAACAATGTACTCGTCTTTTTCAATAAGAGCTTCCAATTCTGCAATTTCTTTCTCAATGTCCGCTCTCTGAGCTTTCAAGGCTTCAAGTCTTGCTCTGTGGTTGGCAACTTCTTCTCTGTTTACTTCGTGGATTTCTCCATACTTAATAATGTTGTCAACATCGCTTACAATTACATATTCTGGCATTGTGACCCTCCTTTTAATAAGATTTTATCTACACACGCAAACTCCCTTATCTGCATGGCAAATAACTAACCAATTACTATTCTTGCTACTTTATATATTCCAAGCCCAACTATAACCAACAATGCTAATCCAAGAATTGCTATCATTGTCCAAATACAACCTTTTGCAAGACCTTTCCTGCTTTCACTATTAGCACCAGCAATTAAATTTCCAAATGTTGCACATATCAACAATTTCGTTGGATATATTAAAGTTATGCACCCAACAATAGCAATTATCCACATAACATATATATTCATTGGCTTTTTTATCCAAAAAGTCTCAAGAATAGGTTGTAATGACTTAAAGTGATATTCTTGCTGGTCTAACTTTGCACCATACTTTGCTTTCAGTCTATCGTTAAGTTCTTTCTCTTTTTGTGTTGCAATTTGTTCTTGTTGTAAAAGTATTGCAGCTTTTTCTTTTTCTACCTTTGCTTTTTCAAGTTCAATACTACCCGTCAAGACTTCTTTACTTTGACCATGTAATTCTTCAACATAGTTCTTGTCTTTGCCTGTTGAAATAAGAACAACTTTCTTTATGTTCTCTTTTGTTTCTTCGTAAGTCATGTCTTGCAAAGGTTTAGTTATTGGCTCGGTAGTTTCTTGCTTTTCTTCTTGTTCAGATTTTACTTCTTGCTCAAGTTTCGCAAGTTTTTCGTCTATATCCATAAAAACTCCTTTTATGCGGTAGTATATACTCCGCCATCTGTTATTGTATCACTTGGAGTTACGCCCTGAACTTGATTTCCATTTGCATTATACACTTTGTTATTGTTAATATAGAAACCAGCCTTGTTAAAGAATTCATCATTTACAAAACCTTCCCAAGTTGCTGTACCAGAAGAACTTTGTCCGACACATACTCTGTAAGTTTCACCATCTATAGTGAAAACATTTGTTGCATACACTGCATCCGCATAACTACTCCACCCACTATCTGCTATCCAATCGTTGTAAAGACTTGCTTTGCAATAAATATGGAGAGGACTACCTGCACTGTATGGATATAATGCAGAAGAACCTAATGTAGGAATTCCTGTACAATTTGATAAATCAAAATAAGTAAGTATAGACGACCAACTCATAGAAGACCCTATAGCCGTTATATCTCCTAAACAAATTAGTTCTTTTAGTTTACTTTGTCCATTAAACAAATTTGATGGCAAGCTAGTTATACCACTTGGAAAAACGCATCTTTCTAATCTTTCTCTATTATATTGAGAACCAAAGCAATATGAGCCTATTGATGCTAATTGACTATTCTTACCTAATTCAAATTCTTTTAATCCACTATAATAAAATGCATAATTTCCTATTGAAGTAACAGAGTCTGGAATGGTTATGTTTTTCAAAGATAAGCAACCATAAAATGCATAATTACCAATAGAAGTTAGATTTGATGGGAGTTTTATTTCTGGTAGGTTTGAACAACTCAGAAAGGTAGAATTTGGCAAAGTTGTAATTGAATTGCTTAATTCTGCTTTTTTAAGAGTCGTTACTCCACTCAATGCACTTTCCGCTTGTGTGTGAAATTTTCCTATTCTAATTTCTCTAATATTAGTTTTAGTGAACATTTCAGATACAACTTCCATATCATCTGGTAAATATAATTTTTTTAAGGCAGTACACTGAAGATTGTTTGACCAATACATAACAGATGAAGGAATAAATAATTGCTTTAGATTTGAAGCATTTGAAAGTCTAACATTTGTTAGACTTGTTACATCTTTTGGTAAAACAATATATTCAAGACGATTAGTTTGCCCAGCTTCAAAAGTACCATTACTTGCCAATGCCCAAACTTTTATACCAGTCCTGTTTAGATATACACCGCCATTACTATATTTATAAGATACTGCTGATAAATTCAAACAATTTGTAAAACCACAAAAGCTTCCACTTGCATAAGTTGCATAATCTGGATAATTTATCTCAACAACTGAAGTATTATAATAAGAATCGTTATTTGATACTTCAGTAAAAGCTGCTACACCACTACTAATTCTACCACTTTGTATAACAATAATATATTCCCCATATGCTGAATAAGTATGACTTTCATTAGTATCAGAAGTCCCATCACCCCAATCTTTAGTAGCTCCACTATATTCAGTTCTACAATATTGAGTTAAACCAGTTGCAGGTGTCAATTTAATTCTAACTTCTGTTTTACCTGATACAGTAGTGTATAAAGGAACGATTGTTACATCTTGATTTGGCACTGTTATTGTGTTGTTTGTAATTGTGACAGGACAAGCCCATTCATAAAAAGTCAATCTTGAGTGATTTGTAGGAGGGTTTGGCAAAGTATATGTTGAGTTTTCTGGCAATACTTGTTCGTCTATAATTGTTCCGTCATAATCAACTACCGTAACTGTCTTGCCTTCAACAGCACTTTCCAATGTCCCTGTCACACCTAAAATCGTGACATCTTTTTTAATATTCCCTGCTGTAATGTTTGCATCAATAGCACTTGTAACAGCACCGATTGCTACTGCACTTAAACCAACATAGTTCTCATCTGGAGAGATTGTCTGTTGTGATGTGCTTGGGGTTGCTGCCTTTGCTTGAAGCGGAGTTGCATTTACTGTAACAGAACTTAGTCCATCATAATTTTGGTCTGCTGTAACTGTCTGTGATAATGCTGTTGGAGTAACTGTCTTTGACTGCAACACAGGGCTACTTCCACCTTGTGCAACAACAGGAATTATTTTCTTTCTTTCCATTGTTATCTCCTTTTAGTAGTCAAGTTGCTCGACTTCAACTTCGCCTGTTCCCTTGACATAAATTTTGTCGGTATAGACATCATCATTGACAAGTGGAGCATACGTAATTGCTACTTCTTCGCCCATTCCTGTCTTAATTTTGAAACTTTCTGCTTCATCATCATTGTTAGCAAAAGATACATAAATGTCGCCACTTGTGTAGTTTTTAACAAAGTACCTTCTTGCCTTTTTAGTAAACGTGAAGTCTGTCCATGTTCCTGCCAATGTTTTTCTTTTTACGCTCTGTTTCATCTTTTATCTCCTTTTAAGTATTTTTCAAACTTGCCTCAAGCTGTCTTAATTGTAATATTATATCTGCACACGCCTGTTTTTTCTCGGCATAGTCTGACCTTTCCATTCCGAACAATTCAACCTGTTCAACATCTTCTTTATATTTCTGCAATAACTCTTTCAGTTCAATTATTGTGTTTTTTGTAACCTGTTCTGTTGAATAAGAAACAAAGACCTGTATATCTTCGTAAATATCGTATGGAGATTGCATTGGAATATCTATAACATAAAGATTTTCAATTTCGCCAGTTTCTTCGTCTGCAATATCTTCATAGTGACCTTGCTCATCTACTCCTTGAAACCTGCCAACCTTTATTTTGTCATCTTTTAGATAACCATACTTTAAGTCATAGGTTTTTAGTTCTTGTGTCTTATCTTCGTTAAATACTCGCATAATCACTCCTTATGAACCTGTAAATGTAACTCTTTCTCTTTCAAACGCATAAACTGGTGGTCTATAATCTGTATATTCTGTAGCTTCTTCTAGTTTTACCCAGTTAATTTGCACACTTGTTGCAGTATTGCCTGTGTTAATTATTCTTACAAAAAATCCCGTACAATTCGCTGCTACAGAGTAGCTTACAGAATACACTGCATTGTCTGTATTTCCTGCCAAAGAAACTTTTTTATTTAGACCATTAGGGAAAGATGTTGATTTATATACTAGATTTAAGTACACGTCTTCTGCTACTGTGCCAGACACACACGCAGTAACTGTAATTTTGTGATTTGTAGCTTCACCATACTTTTGCTTAATTGTCCTAAAATCATCATCACCTATTTCTTGTTTTATGTAGCCATTTTTACACAGATTGAAAATATTTGTTCCATTATGAGTGTATGATACTGTCCCAACTGCTGTTTCTGGATTAGAAATACCCATTTTCCATTGGTCAATAAAAGGTATTTCTGTTCCGTATGTTTCAAAAGATGTTTGTCCACTTGTATTTAGATAAAAATCTGGGTTAATTATGTAATTAAAAGTATGCAGCGACTTTAACTTGACGTTATTAGATATGTCACTTATTGTTGCAATCTTGTTTGTAGAAACATCATAAGCAGTTCCAGTTACAATATTTGCAACACCATTTTCAACAATCGAAGTTGCGTTTATTTGAACATCTGTTGATGAACCCCCACCACCAGCAGTACCCCATTCTACTGTTCCAGCAGTACTTGTCGATTTTAACACTTGTCCTGCTGTTGTTGTAGTAGGAAGTGTATCTTGTTTGCCAGCAAGTGCTGTCTCAAGACTTTTTACAGACTTAACAACTTCTTGTGGCGTTGGATTATTTGATAAGCTCATTTAGTCCCCCTTTTAGAATGCCAAAACACTTCCTGCAAATTTTGTGTCAGTTACAACATAAATGTTTGAGCCATCAGTTTTTAATCCAGCCATAACTTGTTCGCCACTTGAATTGTAGCAAATAAATGGTTTCTTTGTGCTTGTAATTGTCAATGTATAGAAACCATCACTATCCACCGAACTCCAGCCATTATCACTTGCTGTGAATGAATATGTTGTATATTTATCTTGTTTGTTTTGGTTAAGCAAATATCCTTGATATGCGGACAAAGCATACATTGTGCCACTTGTAGAATATGTCAGATTGTCTTTAACATAAGAACTTATATTTCTTAAATATTCTGCAAATGGAGCTACTGTATAATCGCCTGCACTTGCATTCGTTCGTCCATATACTAATTGGGCAGAAGCATTCGTACCACTGCCTATGAAATACCAACAAGTATAACCTGTTGCAAAAGTATTATCTACATGAAGCAAAATCTCTGGATATTCAGTGCCTACCAGAATATTATTCAAGTCCACATAATCAGTGCTTGTTGACCCATTATAGTAAATCTTTTTAGCACCATTATAAGACAATCTATATATGCCTGCAGTAAGTGACGTTATTCTTATCTCTTGGTCAGAAATTTCCTTTATAAATTGATTTGTATGGCTTGCATCATCAACTAAATCAGAGCTCAACTTGTGAGAACTATCAATAACATCTTGTTTTGAAGTGTCACTTGGGTGTATATGGTCTGCTCTTGCTACAGTGTCAGCACTTCCCACACTAACACTTCCATTCATTTTTATATTGCTAGTACTTGTTTCAAAATTCTTGTTAAATGCTGTATTTTTTGTTGATATTGTTGGTTCTGCACCTACATCACTTGCTGACAACGTAATGTCACTTGACAATGCCTTGTTATTTACTTTTCTGCTTGTAGGAACATATCCACTCAAGTCAACAAAACCGGCCAAAACATCAAACATATATGTTGGCGACTCACTTGTGCCTGTGTTGACTACAACTACATTTGTTCCTGCTGGATATGTCTTTGTCGAACCACTTGAGTATTCAACAAATCTATTATCAATAGTGAAACTATCAGTAACACTATATACATTCCCTAGCACTCCAATTGCCAATGTAGGCAAACTTGCAAATGCTACACTTCCTGCTGGTTTGTACACAGAAGAAACCTTGCCATCAACTTCACTCTTGGTATATGTGTCTGTTTTAGTGTAATAATTTGTTAAATTGTCAACACCTTGAATATCTACCGCTTTGCTACTTATAGAAAATGTTGTTGTGCCGCTTTTCACACTTTCAAGCACATTGACCTGAGCACCACTTGCTATCCCACTCAACTTGGTTTGTTCTGTAGCTGTGTATGCTTTATTTGTTGTGCCATCTGCAATAAGGTCTGCACTCAATTTGTTTGAAGAACTTATCGTTTGTTGTGCATCAATATTCGTTCTTGCATTTCCTTGATTTGTAGAATTTAACCCTTGAGCATTTGTGTCATATCTAACATACCTGTTGTTTGTTAAATCACTATCACTTGTTGGTACTGTAATATTGACATTCTTATTTGCATCAATGGTCTGTGCAACATTATTCACAGATATACTATCAATCTTTCCACCATTTGCTGCAACATAGGCGTGTGTAGCATAAGGACTATATGTATAAGCTGCTGTTGTGCCTGCTGTTATACTCAACGAGTCCTTGTTTGAATTTGTAACTTTCGTGTAAGTAATATCTACTAAAACATAATACCCAACATAGTCACTCGTGCTTGAAAAACTTGTGTAACCAGAATATTCTTCATACTCTGTGCCACTACCATCATTTGTAAAATCACTCGTGTGTGTTTTTGCTTCAAGGGTCTCTGTTCTGCTATCTAGTTCATCAAAGTTGTCATTGATTTTGATTTGAGTGTTTTTTGCTGTGTCACTTGTAAATTTAACTTTGCTTATCATTTCTCTCCTCCAATTTTTATTCTGCAATTTATTGCAGTATCACTATATATTATTATATTGTCACTTGATGAAACTCTGTAGGTAGGTCTTAAATTATTCTCGTATTCTCCACCACTAATATCTAATTGCATTTCTACTACAAACGGATTATTAAATCCATGTGTTTCACGTGAAACAATTAACCTATATGAGTCCTGAGATAATTGTTCCCAATCGTTTTCTTCAAATGTAAACCATGTGGATAACTCGTGGACTTGAGCACCCCTTAATATCTCTGCTTGTTGTTCGGTTATTGTAACATTGCTCTTTTCTAACCCTATATCTACATATACATCTTGTTGTTCTATTTCTAAATCAATGTATATGTCATCGCAAGTACTTTCTATCTGCATACTATCCCTCCTGTTGTGAGGTTTGAGGCACTATACTTGCACCAACTGTTTTGACTATCTTTATTTCTTTTCTGCTAGTCAATGGCTTTTTCTGGTCTAGACTATCAATTAAAGTTAGGTCATAAAAATATGGTGCTTTATAGTCCATATCTATTGTGAGTGAACTTCCAAGAGTAACTTCAAAAATATATACTCCATCTTCTTGTTCTAGGGTAGAAATAGTAGCAGATTTTGTCATTATAACCGACTCGTCAATGTCTTTAAGTGCAAAAAGAATTGTGTCATCATCTAACAACAATCCTTCCGTTTTTGGTTTTATTCTAAATATTAAATTCCTTGTTGCACCTTTTCCAATCTCTATCATGCTTTTTTCTCCTTAACTATTATAGCATTTTTTTTAACTTTAACAAAATAATTTTACTTGGTTAAAATTCCCACCTACATACTTGTCATAATCATGGATAATAACCATTGGACTATTTAATCTGCAAAGTGCTATACATTTTGCTGAATTTAGCGTATCTGTGAGGTTTATTGTTATCTCTCCATTATTGTATGAGCAAGTAGTAACTTCCGTTGTTTGTGTTGGTGTGTATGTGCTAATATCTTCAGCACTAATATTTTTATCAAATGTCTTAACCATAAATGGTGGAATATACGTAATTCTTATGCCAGCGGTTGAAATATAATCAAGTCTTGGGTCTAAAAGATTATGATTTGTAAAAAATGGCTCACAAATAATTATGTTTGGGTCGCTTTCTATTTTAATGCCAAATGTATAGTTTAATGTGTCAAGTCTTTGTTTTTTATAGTTTATATTCTCTATATCAAACACAGACTCTCCCTTTATACTTGCTAATGGATAATCTGCAGATTTTAACAAAGAATTTATTGTATCTGTTTCATAACCACTAAAGGTTTTCTTAATATCATCTAAATTTGCACTACTTCTATTGAATGAAATACTAAACGTATCAAATTCGCCAAAAGCGTCTGTATATAATACTGGAATTTGTTGATTTGGTGTTGCGTAAAAAGTTTCATCGGGATATTGAAGCGTTGGAGCATATCTTTGTTGCAATATTTTCTTTTTACCAGCTTCCGCATTATCATAATATCTCATGTTAAACCAAATTGTATTTGCAGAATAAAACCTTACAATGTCACACGCTAATTCTTTTTCTATATTGTGAGTTGTAATATTTTGTGAAACATGACTATACATATAACTTTTGAATTTCATAATTGCAATTTTAGGAAAGTTATTTTCATCATAATTGTTTAGCAATGGACTAAAAACAAGTTGTTTATTTACACTTTTTTGTTCATCTTCATATTGTGTCATAGACAACTTATAAGTTTCTATTAAAGCACTTCTTCTTTCTTTTGTTGCATCTATACCAATATCAATGTTTGTTCTTATTGTCTGCGGTGCCGCTATACTATCATTTCTTCTTATGTGATTTTCATTTAGTTGATAAACAACCTCATAATCTATGCCTCTATTTTTTACAGAAACGTTGGTTATTATATATTTCTTATCTCCATTCACAACTCTTGTTGTTATTGGATATATATCAGCATAGTTTTCTATAGTCTTTGTAATTGTTATGTCTGCCTTATCCATGGAGTCTAGGTATTCTTTCAAATACTCTCCATATTGTGTTGCGTTTATCTGGCTATCAACTTGGTTGACTTGGACTTGATATTCATCTCCAACCTCAATTCTTCCTGTT
>Ga0310690_10001633_pt1 | contig 39287 bp, 31 predicted proteins | sample AusTroGonzalo_MG_2_FD_207661 | JGI IMG/M metagenome (GOLD analysis project Ga0310690, IMG submission 207661) | Bovine rumen microbial communities from tropical cattle in Woodstock, Queensland, Australia - Gonzalo_04 (v2) (version 2) | ecosystem: Host-associated > Mammals > Digestive system >... | reverse complement strand
CGAACCCCTATAGGGGTTCTTATCTTTATTATACGTTATAAAATAAAAAACTATTAATAAACACTAATGTACTTTTAGTGTCTACTAATAGTTTATCATTTCAAAAAATTACTTTCCTTTTTTGTTTAATATTTCTTTTAATTCATCAACACTAAATTCATACCTTTCTCCACAATAATGACATATTGTTTCAATTGGTTTACCATCTTCAATCATTTCTTCTAAATCTTTTTTAGATAATGTGAGTAAGCCTTCGCTAAAGCGATCTTTATTGCATGGGCATAAAAACTTGATATCAAGTTTACCAACAATTTCGGCGTCATCAAATAGCATATCTAATATATCTTCAAGCGCATGCGTTTGAAGAAGTGTCGACATCTTTTTTAAGATATCATATTTAGTTTCAATATAAGTGATAGCATCTTCAGTAGCATTAGGTAGTAGCTGAATTAAAACACCACCATTAATAATGGCTAAGTTATTAACATCAATTAAAGTACCTAGGCTAATTAGCGTCGGTGTTTGTTCACTCTCCACATAATACTTACTAAAATCAGTTGCGATATCACCAGTTGCCTCAACTGAAGATGTAAATAAATCTTTTAGATGTAAATCTTTAATGACATCTAAAAAGCCATTATCGCCTAAAGTCATCTTTTCATTTAGACCTCCATCATTATTAACAAAGTTAATATGATTAGTCCCAACATAACCCCTTACATTACCATTTGCATCTGCATCTACGATAATGGAACCTACTGGCCCACCGGCATTGTATTTTACAGTAACGGCTTCTTCGCCTTTTAGATTAGCTCCTAAGAATAAGCCAGTTGTCATAACTTTACCAAGACAGCTAGCACTTGATGGCCAAATATCATGACGCTTGATAGCTTCGTTTAAAGCATCAGGAGCATTTACTAAAAATACACGTACTTGTTCTTTAAAAGCTAAGGCTTTAATTAAATAATTTTTCATAATAATCACCGAAAAGATTATAGCATACTGCTTTAAAAAGATAAATATCATATCTTTAAGTTGCCTTAAACTAATCTTGATTTATCTTAACAAGCGATATTTAATATGTTATAATGTCTTTACGCGGAGGTAAAAGATGTCTGAAATCAAAGAAACCCCTTTAGAAAAAGTAGATAATACTAAAATATATGATCACGTTTTATCAAAAAGCGAATATAGAAGAAAAGATCATAAAAGATTTTATTTATTTCATACTTTCTTTAGAAGCTCTACCCCATTACTAGTTTTAATCTTAATGGGCTTTATGATTTTCTATGCGATTAGAACTACGCTTAGAATGCAAGAGACTGATTCATACAGTACTTTAATTATGGTATGGACTTTAACTGCAGCTACGGCTATGATGGTTCCATTCTTAATGATTGGTCAAGTTAATAGTGTAATCAAGAAAGAAACTCAAGAATTAAGAGAAGGTATTGATACAATTGAAGTTAACAAAGTTAAGATTGTTAGAAGTAATCCGGCGATTAAAGGTAAAGTGGTAATCTCTTGGTATCAAGTAGAAAATATTTGTGAAACTAAGAATTATATCTTTATTTACACTGGTCCTAAACAAGGTATCTTTATCGTAAAGAAAGATATCAGTGAAGGAAATGTAGTAACATTTAGAGAATTAGCTAAAAAGAATATGCGTAAGAATAAAAAAGGAAAGGTTGATTACCATTATTATTTCGTAAGTAAAAAGAAACCTTTCTAAGGAGATGCCATGTATAAAGATTATGAATATTGGTATAAAGAGAATAAAGACTTACTAGAACATCTAGAACATCATAAATCATTACTGTATGATGATTACCGCGATATCATTGCGGTTCTAAACTATATTAAAGGTTTAGATGCATCTGAAATCGATAATGATTTAGAAGTTATATTTGATGAAGGATATGCATATATTTATGATCGTATCAACTACGTCAAAACATGTTTAAAACAAGACTTTATTGGCGACTTACACGCATTCTTAAAATATGAAGAATTATTTAGATACTATTTATTTATTGAAGATTTAATTGATGCTTACTTAAGAGAAGATATGGATACTAAAACTATCAAGGAAGCATTTAGCGATATCCAAAATAAAATATTAGATATCATTAATAATAGAAAACCTTTCGGACGTGAAGTATTAGAAGAATTTGATATGATTGTATCATCTTTAATTCCTTCAAATAAAATGCTTCAAACTGTTCCTCAAGTATTTAATCAAATCAATGATGAATTATTAATAATGAAAGATCATAAACATTTTGATCAAGAATAAGGAGGTGTCATATGGATACTAAAAGAGCAAATGACATCACATTGCTTAACAATCAAATAATAATTCTTGATGCATGGAATAATTGGAAACAAAAAACTAATGATAATTATGATGCAAGAATTAAAGACTTCAACGAAAAAATCGAAGAGAAATCAAAAGAAGTAGAACAATTAAAGAAAACAATTGATACTCTTGATTATGGTAGAAGTCTTGGTGCTTTAATACTAATTATATTATGTGCAGTTTTATACATTGTTCCATCATTTATTGAATTTGCTAAGCCTTATAGAGCATATTGTGCTATGGCAACAATGTTATTTGTTATTCCATATATATTCTGGCTAAGAGGTGCAAAGAAAACATTTATTGCGCACTTACTATACTGGTTAACAAATGGTTTATTATTTGGAGCTACTTTATATATCGTAAGCATTAAAGATGGCCAACCAAATTTATATTATGCTTTATTTGAAAATCCACGTTTTGATCAAATTAATCATATCTTTTGGTATTTAAGCTTAGGCTCAATCATCATTTTAACTGCATCGATGATTATTAGAAAGATTCATCTAGAAAGAGTAAAAGCAAAACTAAATAGACTTTTATTTGAATATGAAGGTGAAGTAAGCGAAAACAAAGATTTAGTTGCTAGTTTAATTAGCGAAAGAGAACAACTTCTTGAAAATAAAGAAAGAGAATACTTTAGTAAGTATCCTCTTGCGCTTCCAAATTATTCTATTCAAGATGTTAAGAAATTACTTTACTATATGATTAATCATCGAGCTGATACAATTAAAGAAGCTATTAATTTAAATAAGCAAGATGAAACTCTTCAAAACATTCAAAATGATGTTAGGGCGCTAAGAACTATGCAAGAGAAGACTAACGAACAAATTGAAGAAATGAAGAAAGAAAAAGAAAAACAAGAAATAGTAGAAGAAGAAAAAGAAGACTTAGTTTACTAAGTCTTCTTTTAATATCTAATATAATTTAGCACCAGCTGGGATATGATTATCCAACATTATTAAGTGAAGCTTTTCTTCGCCATTTTCATGGTGGACAGCACTTAATAACATTCCACAAGATTCAATGCCCATCATTGGTCTTGGTGGTAAGTTAGTAATTGCTACTAATGTCTTACCAAGTAATTGTTCTGGTTCATAGAATGCATGAATACCACTTAGGATTACTCTAGGATTTTCAGTTCCATCATTTAAAGTAAACTTTAATAGTTTCTTACTCTTTTCAACTGCTACACAGTCTAATACTTTAACTACTCTAAAGTCAGATTTAGAGAATGTTTCGAAATCTACAAAGCTTTCAAATAATGGTTCAACTTCTACATTAGAAAAATCAATTACTTCTTCAGTATTTTCTACCACTTTCTTAACTTCTTTTTTCTTACCGACATCTTTCATTTGAGGGAATAGGATCGCATCACGAATTGATTCGATTTCACCTAGTAACATTACTAGTCTATCAATTCCTATACCAATGCCACCTGTAGGTGCCATACCGTATTCTAGAGCCTCTAAGAAATCAGTATCCATTTCATTAGCTTCATCGTTACCTAATTCTTTTTCAGCTAATTGCTTTTCAAATCTTTCTCTTTGATCAATTGGGTCATTTAATTCGCTAAAAGCATTAGCATATTCATGACCAGCAATGAATAATTCAAAACGATCAGTATAACGAGGATCTTGACGATTCTTTTTAGCAAGTGGAGAAATCTCAATTGGATGACCAAAAACAAATGTTGGTTGAATTAATGTTTCTTCCACATACTTTTCAAAGAATAAGTTTAGAATATGACCAACAGTTTTTTCGTGGTTTTGAACCTTAATTTCATGTTTTGAAGCAAGCTCTAGGGCTTCATTAACATCAGTAATCTTTTTAAAGTCAATTCCAGTAGCGTCTTTTACCGCATCAGCCATATGAATCTTTTTAAATGGCTCGCCTAAATTGATTTCTACATCGTGATTATTAACAGTAGTCTTACCTAAAACATCACTAGCTACATGTTTAATTAAGCTTTCAGCTAATTCCATCATACCATCGATATCAGAATATGCTTGATATGCTTCTACAGTTGTAAATTCAGGATTATGCATTGAATCCATTCCTTCATTACGGAATAGTCTTCCGATTTCATAAACTTGCTCCATTCCACCAACGATTAATTTCTTTAGTGATAATTCAGTAGCGATTCTTAAATAGAAATCTTTATCAAGAGTATTATGATGAGTAATGAATGGTTTAGCAGCAGCACCACCTAAAATTGGTTGAAGAACTGGAGTTTCCACTTCCACAAATCCTCTTTCATCAAAGAATCTTTGAATTGAACGAATGATTCTTGGACGTAAGAAAGCATTCTTCTTAGATTCTTCGTTCATAATTAAATCTACATAGCGGTGACGTCTTGCTTCTTCTTTATCTTGAAGACCGTGGAACTTTTCAGGTAGAGGTCTTAGAGCTTTTGATAAGTGTGTATAAACTGTTGCTTTAACAGTTAATTCACCGGTATCAGTTTTAATAACTTCCCCTTCTACTCCACAAATATCGCCAATATCTGCTTTCTTAAATATTTCGTATGGTTCTTCGCCTAATACATCTTGGCGAACGTATGCTTGGATCTGACCAAATTTATCTTGAATATGCATGAAAGCAACCTTGCCTTTACGGCGAAGTGACATAATTCTACCAGCAACGCTAGTAATTACATGCATCTCTTGTAATTCTTCTTTAGAAAAATCAGAATATTTGTCCTTTAAATCTTGGCTAGTAGCTTTACGGTCGTATCTAGCACCATATGGGTCGATACCTAATTCTCTTAATTCCTTAGCCTTGCTACGACGGACAAGTTCTTGATCGTTTAACTTAATTTCTTCCATATTACACCTCTATTTCTCTACCATTTTATCACTTGTGGATAATAAAATCAAATATAATTGCAAATGGCGCGTCTGTTGTGATACAATGGCACCATATGGGAGGCAGATATGAAATATTTACCATATATAATAATTGGCTCTATTATTATCTTAATTTTGATATATGTATTTTTTATTAGACCGATCCAAATTAAAAAGACAGTAACGGCTAAACTATTATCTTATTTTAAAGAGTTAGGTTATACCGAAGGTAAAAAATCTAGTCTATATAATATTTTACTAACTAAAGGTGAAGAAAAGTTATACTTTAAGTATTTAATAATTCCATCTAATTCCCAAATTACCATTAACTGTAAAGAAAAGTGGCGCTTATCTTGGGGAGGAAATCCCGATAAAGTAGGACGTGCTTATCCCAATAACCGTTATCTAACCGAAATTGAAGATTTCGCTAAAGCAACCCTTGATGGTAAAAAGATATTTATTGTCTATTATTCTACAGAACATATCTTAAGATATATCAATGAATGCGAACTAGAAACAATTGATATTACGAAAACACCATACGATTATAAGATTGTATGTTTCGATAAATTTGAAGAAGAAATACCTTATTGTATTAACAAATAGAAAAATATTCTTGCATTTTATAGCCTATCATAGTATAATGGTTAAGGTAAAAAGAAAATAGCTTAATGGTGGGGTAGCGAAGTGGCTAAACGCGGCGGACTGTAAATCCGCTCTCTCCGAGTTCGGTGGTTCGAATCCACTCCCCACCACCATTTTCTAGGGCTATAGCCAAGCGGTAAGGCATCAGACTTTGACTCTGACACTCTCTGGTTCGAATCCAGATAGCCCTGCCATCTATAAAGAATTATGATTATGCATCTTGGTGCATAATTTTTTTATTTTGTATAATTTTGCTACTTATGATAAAATGGATGAGAGGTATAATTATGCGTATTAGAATTGAAAAAGATGAATTAGGCGAAGTAGTAATGCCGGCTGAGGTGTATTACGGCATCCATACATATCGCGCTAAAGAAAACTTTCAAATATCAAAGAGACCGATTTGTAGACAAATGATTAAGGGGCTTGCTATCGTAAAGAAAGCAGCTGCTTATGCTAACTACGATGCGGGCTTAATTACAAAAGAGATTAGAGATGTTATCGCTTTATGTTGCGATGAGATTCTAAATGGGCGCCTACATGGCCAGTTTGTTACCGACCTTATTCAAGGCGGTGCTGGTTTTGGTATGAACATGAACGCTAACGAAGTAATAGCTAACCGTGCTAATGAAATGTTAGGACATGAAAAAGGGGAATATTATCCCGTTCACCCCATCGATCATGTTAACTTATGTCAATCAACTAATGATGTAATAGCAACAGCGGGTAGAATTGCGGCTTTAAGGCTATCTAAGAAGTTGATTGTGGAGATGAAAAAACTAAAAGAAGCTTATATGCAGAAAGCTGAAGAGTTTAGAAATGCCTATACTATAGCTAGAACTCACCTAATCGAAAGCGGTCCAATTTCCTTTGGTACAATCTTTGATTCACTAGCTAATTCAATTGAACGTGATACGATCAAACTAGAAGCAGCAACTAAAGGCTTACTAGAACTTCCACTAGGTGGTACCATTACCGGAACTGGTTTTAATGCAAATGAAGTATATAAAGAAAAAGTATGTACATATGTAGCTAAGTTTACAAGCGAAAAGTTTTATCAATCATCTAACTTAGTCGATACTACTAGACACATCGATGCCTTTGTATGGATGAGTTCAGCACTAAAGCTATTTGCCATTAACTTAAATAAAGTCGCTAACGATTTTCGCTTAATGAGTACGATCATTGGTAACATTACGATTCCACGTGTGCAAGCTGGTAGTACAAACTATCCAGGTAGAAGCATCCCAGTTATTTTAGAGATGGTTAACCAAGTAGTTTACTATATTGAAGGAAACGATTTAACTATTGCAAGAAGCGCTGAAAGCGGTGAACTAGAATTAAATAACACGCTACCAATCGTGTTAGCTTGTTTATTTGAAAGCTTGAATTTTGTTAGAAGAACAATTGCCACTTTAAGGAGTAAAGTTGTAGAAGAAATTAAAGTAAATGAAACTACAATTAATCAAATTCAAGAAAACAATATGTTTGTAGCATACATTACTAGTGAAGTAGGCTATCATAAATGTTTAGAACTCGTTAATAGTTGCGACTGTGCATCGATTGCGGAATATGTAGTTAAAGAAGGAATCATGACAAAAGATCATGTAGATGAAATTTTAGATATAATTCATAACAAAAGTAAGGTATAATTAAGATAAGTTATATATAATGAATAAAAAGGAGATACTTATGGAACAAAAAGAATTAGAAAAAGAAGTATTAGAAGAAATCAATGCAACTAGCGAAGAGACTCCAGTTGAAGAGGCTCCAGCTGAAGAAGCTGAAGCTCAAGAAGAAGTATTAGAGGCTAGCAGCAGAAAAGTAGTTGTTAAATTAAATGTCGACTACAGAACTTTAAAATACTATAACGTTTATGTTTTAAAATATGTTAGAAAGTTTTATTGGTTATATGCAATATTCTTACTTTTACTTGCTGGTGGGTTAGTATATTCAATCATCGTTAAAACTTATATTGTTGTAGCATTAATGGCTGTATTTGCTTTATATTTAGTTTATCAAATGTTATCAATCGAAAAGACAATCGATAGACAACTTACAGCTCATTTTATGAGAAGACGTCCTCAAGTTCAAACATACACATTTACTGATGAAGGTATCACAATTGATCCTGCGGATGGCGGTGATCCAATTAACTATGAATGGGTATATGTAACTCACATTTATCAAATCCCTCAATTCTATTATTTATATTTAGGTAAACAACCAATTATTGTAGATAGAAATGAAGATATGATTATTGAAGGTACAAAAGAAGACTTAGATGGTATTATTGCAACTCAAGCAACTAAGAAACCATTCAAATCACTTGACAAGAACATTTTAAAAGAACCTGTAGAATTCAACTATCCTGATTATGATGCAATGGAAGCAGCTCAAGAAGAACAAAGAGCAGCTATCGAAAGCGAAGAGAAAGCAGAAGCTGAAGAAACAGTAGAAGCTGAAGTTGTAGAAGAAGAAAAGGCTGAAGCAGCAGAACCAGTTGAAGAAGCTGCTGAAGAAACTGAAGCTAAAGAGGAATAATAGTGGAAACTAAACCAATTGATGTTTCCTTAGATTATAAAGAAGAAGTCCTTGCGGACTTCTTTAAGTTTCAAATTAACGTAAGGCAAAACACTAAATGGCTTTTTATCTTAGCAGCCTTAGTAATAGCTGGTGCGGGAACTGTAATGTGGTTTGTAATTAAAATACCAGCAGTTGGTATTGCTTGTATGATTGTTGCTTTAGTAATAATTGTTAATTACCCATTACAAATGCGCCGTGCGATTAGGCGCCAAGATTTTAGAAGGTTGAGTAGACCAAATCAAAGGCTTAAGATAAATGAAGATAATCTTATTCAATATGATTTAAATGGTCAAGTAACATACGAATGGGATAAGATTATTGAAGTTTGTGAAACTAAAAAATATTTTTATTTATATAGTTCTAAATATGGTGCTTTAATCGTACAAAAAAAAGAATTAACTGAAGAGACAGCTAATTCTTTAAGAGAAATAATAATTAGTAAAAACATTAAAATCAAAAAATATTTATATCATAAGTAGGTAGCATTATGAGCGATATTAAATTATATGATTTAAAGAATAATAAACAGATTAAAAAATGTAATGTTTTAGATGTTAAGCAAATGATTGAAAAACATCTAAAAGATGTTTTTAAAATCGACTTGTTAGCAAAAGAATTAAAACTAGAAGAAAATAGTAATGATGCTATTAGTTATCTAGGATTAGACGAAAACATGCAACTAGTTATAATTGAATATCGCTATGGTAAATTTGGATCATTAACTAAAAAAGGTTTATTTTATATCGACTATATTAAAGATCATATTAGTAGATTTAAAATGATTGCTAATGATTATAAGAAAGGAATAGCTGATGCTATTAATTATAATGCTAGATTATTAGTATTTTGTGATGATGCTAATAGTTATGATCATTATGCAATTAAACAATTGCCTTATACAATTGAGTTAATTCAGATCCATTTATATGATGGATATGTTGCTTTTGAAAAAGTATATCAAAGTAAAAATATTGATCATTCATTGCTTAAGTTTAATTTAAAAGCACTACCTTATTATGACTTATATAAATATATTAGCGATTATGTTTTATCTTTAGGCGATGAAGTGATTGAGACAGCTAATAATAACTTTGTATATTTCCGTAAGATCAATACATTTGCATATATGATATTTGAAAAAGAAATTAAGCTTAGTATTTTATTAGATGGTAAGTATGTATCTTATAATATAAGTGATGCAGATGCCTTTGATAAAATAGTTAACATGGTTGAGAAGAGTTATGATGAATGTTAATGATTATGTAAAGAGACTTAACATTCTTTATGAAGATAATCACTTAATTGTTTGCGAAAAGTTTGTAAATGTCTTATCACAAAAAGATATTACAGGTGATGTTGATATGTGTGAAATTGTTAAAGCATATATCAAAGAAAAATATAATAAACCTGGTAATGTCTATTTAGGATTAGTACATCGCCTTGACCGCCGTGTTGGTGGTGTGATGGTATTTGCGAAGACTAGTAAAGCTGCAAGCAGATTATCTAGTGCCATATCTAATCATGAAGTAGTTAAAAAATATATGTGTATATGCAAAGGCAAACTAGAAGATAGCGGAAATATTTGCTTAACTATTGCTAAAGATGAGAAGAATAATGTCGCTTATTTTTCTAAAGATGGTAAAGAAGCAAAACTAAATTACAAACTAATTGGTACTAAGAATAATAATTCAGTAGTCGATGTCGATTTACTAACTGGAAGATATAATCAAATTAGATTTAGTTTTGCATACATTAAGCATCCAATTCTAAATGATTATAAGTATGATAAATCATGCCCAGTTAATAATAACGAGTTAGCTTTATGGTGTTATTATTTAGAACTAATTCATCCTGTTACTAAAAAGAAAATGGTATTTAAATTATTACCTAAAGGATTAGTTTGGGATGAATACAAACAAATGATTTTGGAATATAAATAAAAAATGTCCCATCTGGGACATTTTTATATTGTCAATTATTTGTTTTCTTTCTTTTCTAAACGCTTATTGAAACGTTCAACACGACCAGCAGCTTGGACGAACTTTTGTTGTCCTGTGTAGAATGGATGACATTTAGAACATGTATCTACACGTAACTCCTTCATTGTTGATCCACTTTCAAAAGTTGCGCCGCATGATGTACAAGTAACAGTAACTTTATTATAAGTTGGATGAATACCTTTTTTCATTTTTTTCTCCTTCCGCCATGATAGATTCGAACCATAGTAAGTTTCTTTTTATAAAGAAGGGTTTCTTCTTTAGTTCCTTAAACATTATACTATAAGTCTTGCCTAATTGCAAACATTATTTATTTTTTTGTTTCGAATATCACAAAATTTTATCTCATCATAATGATTATTGCTTTGACTTTTGATAACCGATATTATACAATTTTAATAGAAGTTTAATTATTAGGAGTACGATATGGATTTACCTTTACAAGCTGGTTGGATTGAAGTTATTTGTGGATGCATGTATGCTGGTAAGACAGAAGAATTATTACGTCGTGTACGTCGTATACAATATGCGAAAAAAGAAGTAGTTTTATTTAAACCAAAGATTGATAATCGTTATAGCGAAGATGCAGTTGTATCACACAATAAGAATCAATTAAAATCGGTTAGCATAGCTAAATCAAGTGAAATCTTTAAGCATATCACGAAAGAGACATATGCAGTAGCAATCGATGAAGTACAATTCTTCGATAATGATATCGTTAATGTATGTAATAGCTTAGCTGATAACGGTATTAGAGTAATTGTAGCCGGACTTGATTGCGACTTTAGAGGAGAACCTTTTGGACCAGTTCCTCAACTACTTGCTAGAGCTGAAGATGTTACAAAATTAACTGCTATTTGCCAAGTATGTGGAGCTCCGGCAACACGTACTCAAAGAATTATAAATGGTGAACCTGCTAAGTATTCTGATCCAGTTATTTTAGTTGGAGCAAAAGAATCATATGAAGCAAGATGCAGACATCATCATATCGTGAAATAAAATGATTAAAGATGATGCATACTATATGCGGATTGCTTTAAAAGAAGCAAAAAAAGCATATGAAGAAAAAGAAGTTCCTGTTGGGTGTTGTATCGTATGCGATGAGCAAGTTATCGCCAAAGGACATAACCTAAGAGAAACTAAAAAAGATGTTACGATGCATGCGGAAATTGTAGCGATCAAGAAAGCATGCAGCAAGTTAAATAGATGGATACTAGATGATTGCACGATATACATTACCGCAGAACCATGCTTAATGTGTGCTGGTGCTATTAGCCAAGCAAGAATTAAAAAAATAGTATATGGCGTAGCAAGCCCTAAATATGGTGTATGCGAAAGCGTATGTAATGTTGTAGATAACCCAAAGATTTTTACTAATACAGTTGTTACTAAAGGTGTTTTAAAAGAAGAAATCGAAAAGATGATGAAAGAATTCTTTATATGTCTTCGTAAACAGTAATCTCGCTTGATGTACCCATATTCAAGATTAAGTGGTGAACCAGGTCAGGTCGTGACAGAAGCAGCCTTAAGCTTACTTAGTTTGTGAGTATGGGTACATGAGGCGAGATTAATACTATCGGGAGGATTATTTATGAGAATAAATAATTTGAGCAAAATTTATCGTGGAAAATATGATACCGTTAAAGCTCTTAACGATATGACACTAAACTTTGATGAAAAAGGTTTAGTTTTTATTGTCGGCGTTAGTGGATCGGGTAAATCTACGTTAATGAATATGTTATCTGGCATTGATAAACCATCTAATGGTGATGTAATTGTCGGCGGTAAAAGCCTATATGACCAAGAAAATGGTGAAATGTTTGGATATCGTAATTCGTATGTTGGTTTAATTTTCCAAGACTATAACTTAATAGATGACTTAGATGTATACGATAATATCAAATTACCTCTTGAATTATTAGGTAAAACTGACTTTTCAAAAGTTGATGAAGTAGCTAAAGCAATTGATATTGAAGATATATTGCATCACAAAGTAAACGAAATATCATCAGGACAAATGCAAAGAGTTGCAATTGCTAGAGCGCTAGTAAAAGATGCTAATATCATTTTAGCTGACGAACCTACTGGTAACCTAGACTCTACAAATGGCGATATCGTATTAAACTTATTAAAAGAAGTTAGTAAAGAAAAGCTAGTAGTTGTCATTACTCATGATGATTATGCAGCCCATAAATTTGGTGATCGTATTATTGAAATCGAAGATGGTAAGATTTTAAGCGATTCAAAACCATTAGCACAAGATTTAGATAATACACTACCTGAGTTTAGACAACCAATTGTTACATTTAAAAATCAAGTTAGATTTACCAAGAGCTTTATCAAAAGATATCTTGCTAGATCTTTAACTATATTTATTACATTATTGTTAATCCCAATCATTGGAGCAATCCTAGCTGGATATGGCTTCTTTGATGTAGCTAAAACATATCAATCTCACCAAAAGAAATATGGTGGTGAATATGTAGTATTAGCAACTGAAAAGAGAGGACTAGATGTATACTTTGATGCCGATTTATATACTGATACATTTAATGCTTATCCTGGTAGTAAATTAATTCAAGTATTTAATACATCTATTGTCTTTAAAGAAGTTAATGAAACTGATGAAGATTATGATTCATTCTATACAAATGAAATCAAACACGTATCAATTTATCAAAATGGTTTCTTTAAGATTGATGGTATGGAACCTACATCTACTGATGAGATCGTAATTACTGATTACCTTGAAGCATCGTTAGAGCATTATTTAGGATATACACCAGATAAACTAAATATTTATGGCCATAACTATGAAATAGTTGGTATCGCTGATACAAACTATGAAAAGTTTATCAATGCGGATATGAGTGATGATTTCACGAGAATGGCATTTGAAGATAATATGTATATCTACAATTCAATCATCATGGATGAAGCAAGTTATGGTGATCCAACTGATTCTAAATCATTTGTACGTAGATGTACGCAATATAAAGAAATATTCTTCTGTAAAAACGTTAATACAGGCGAAACAATGAAAGATATTGAAATAACAGTTTATACACAATCTGCTAAGAATGTTTCTGTTATGTCAACTTCAGTTAGAGGCTACCCAACAATTGGTGGTAAGACTGCATATTTTTCTACTGCTTTAATTCAAACATTAGGATTTGGCAATAATTATCGTGGTGCTGTATCAAAGAATGCCCCAACGATGACATTCTATGATCGTAGTAGATGTGCAGCTAACTTCCAAATTGGTGGAGTATTTGAGAGTGATAAATGTGAAATCATTTTAGCTGATTCCACATTCAGAACTTATGCAGTTGATAAAGTAGGTTATGGACGCCTAGTCATCTCTACAAACGATAAAAACTACAATAAGATTGTTAATAACGAAAATGTCATCAATAATTCATTCGTTTATGCTAATAGCATTAATGATCGTATTAAATCGACACGTATTGCGATCTTTGAAGTATTATTTGCTGTATTAGTAATTTTAATTGCTTTTGGTGGATTTATTAATTCATATACTTTATCAAATGAAAAACGTAAGATTGGTATTAAGTATTCTTTAGGTTTATCAAGAAAGAAGATTGTAACACCATATATCTTAGAATACAGTTTATATATTTTAATTGGTTTTGTAATTAGCTTTGGTATTGCGAAGTTTGGTTTCCCATTTATTTTAAGATTACTTAATATGGCTGATGAATTTGCTTATAAAGAAGCTACATTCTTCTATATTTCAGTAGCTGTTATTGTTGGCTGGAACTTAACGATAGCTATTATAATGATCGCAAGCTTACTACTCATGATTTCTACAATCATGCGTAAGAGCCCAGTTGAGATCATTAAGGATATTTAGGAGGTGGATTATGAGTTACGTAAAGATTAAACACCTAACTAAGTATTATACGCGTGAAGAACCAGTTATCTCGAACCTAAATCTTGAGTTCCCAGCAACAGGATTAAATATTGTAGTTGGTAAGAGTGGCTGCGGAAAGACAACTTTACTTAATGTAATCGGATCAATGGATAATGATTACATCGGAACAGTAAACGTCGGTGGTAAAGTTTTATCAAAGATGAGCGATAAGCAATTATCGAAATATAAAAACTTTACAATTGGTTATATCTTCCAAAAAGAAGATTTATTTGAAGAATTAACAGTAGAAGAAAACTTAAAGATCGTCTTAGATATGCAATCTAAGAAAGCTAGTATAGCTGATGTATTAGAGCGAGTTGGCCTAGCTGGCTTTGAAAAGCGTAAGATTAAATATCTATCTGGCGGTGAAAGACAACGTGTAGGTATCGCGAGAGTCTTAATTAAAGATTGTTCAATCATTTTAGCCGATGAACCTACTAGTGCTCTAGATAGCAAGAATGGTAATCAAATCTTTAAACTACTTCAAGATATCAGTAAAGAAAGATTAGTAATCGCCGTTACCCATGATACTAAGAAAGCATTTAACTATGCGGACCGTATCATTCGCTTTAGCGATGGTAATGTAGTAGAAGATAAAGAAATTAATGATTGTCCTGATAAAGAAATAGTTGATATTTATAAAAAGCCTAGAGGCGCTGCTTTAGCACCAGTCTTTAAGTTCCAATTTACAAGAGGCTTATTCATCAATATCTTTGTTACTTTACTTTTATCTTTAGCGATGATGGCTTTAAGTGTATCAGCTGAACAAAAGATAATTTATGATGAATATCAAAAATATGAAGCTGAAGGCTATACTGGTGTAAATGTAGATAGGGTAATATCAACGCAAATTAAAAATAATATTAATTTGTGGAGCGTAGCACCAAAGACTACCGAAGAATCGCCTTATCAATACTTAAGTGAAGTAGCACTTATTAAAGGTGGCCTTGATAGTTCTGATTTAGAAATTCTTAAAAACCATGTAAATGGTGCCAACATTAATGTTAACAACAGTGTTGTTGGTAACTTAATTGTTAAGTATGCTTCTAAATCACAACCAAAAGATGCATCAATTTCGGGCATTGGCTCAGTTGCTTGGCATGAAGATGAAAGAACACCATTTGAATACTATCTATACGATGCAAATAATAAATACGATATTATTGGCTCACTTCCTAAAGAAGATAACGAAATATTAGTAACTGATACATTTGCGGATTTATATTGTAGAACAAGATCGGAAGATGGATCATTCGTTAATGGTGGTGTGTCAGAATATTACGGTACATTTACAGGTGACTATACTACCCTAATCGGCGATACAGTAGTTATTAGAGATATTTATTATCAAATTGATTCATATTACTACACTAACGAAGTTGAATTTAAAGTAACTGGTATTATTAAAACTGGCCAACTTGATTATTTCTATTATCGTGAAGGCGATTATTACTATACTAGTAAAATTAAACAACAAACTGGTAGAGCAACTTATATGAATTCAGCTCATAACCAACCATATGGATATATCGTTACTATGGTTGATTTAGATGCGATTAGAACTACACCATATCTATTTAAGACTCTTAACTTAACAAGCGTAGATTTGCAAGATGTAAATGTTGGTGGCAATGTTAAGGCATTTGTGGGAACTGATGATTACCGTGTAAGAGGTTATAATGATCCAAATTATGGATATTATACAATTCATTATGTGGATAACTTACAAAAAGACCGCAATGAACGTATCATCGTTAAGTCTACAACTAATGCTAACTTGCAAGATAACGAAGTAATGTTAACTTTAAGTGCTCTTAAAAAGATTGCACCAAATGTAGATACTAGTAGCGAAGCAGCTGTTACTAATTATTTCAATAATAATCTAAAAGATAGATCATTTAAGATTTCATTTGAAACAATTAATAATTCTAATGAAATGGATTGTAGAATCGTTGGTATTACTAAAGATGATGGCGATATATCAATGTATATATCTGATAATTTGTATGCTAGTTTATTTGCGGATAACCAACCAGAAATTAATTATGGTGTAACGCTAGATTTAGCAGGTCTAAACTTAAATCAAAGAAAGAAGTTAATGGAACACTTATATGATTTAGGTTACATTATGTCACCAATCGATGTAATGCCTGGTGCATATTCTGAATTTATCCCTGAAGCATCTATTGCTACAATTACCGATTCGATTGGTGAATCAGAAGAAGGTAATATATCTTTATACAATATGTATTCAGAATATTACAATACTGCTTCAGTTAAGAGTATGAATAACTTCTTAAGAATTCTAGATAGCATTTCAATCTTTACATTAGTAATGGCACTAGTTGTATCAATTGGCTGTATTTATCTAAATGAACGTAAGCATAAAGTATATATCGTTAAGATGTGTATTTTAGGTGTAAGACCAAGAAAGATTATTGTAATGCAATTCATTACATATCTACTAATGTCAGTATTAGTATTTGGATTGACAATGCTAGGTACATTCTTATTTAGTATCTTAGCTAATAGCGCAATGACACTAACATTCCCAGTTATTAACGCTCAAGGTGTGGAAGCTGGAGCATTTAGTGTATATCGTATTAGAATGATTTTAACTTCTAATACAATTAAGTTTGCGGCACTTGGCACAATAATTACAGCCTTTATAGGCTTAGTATGTACTTCAATTGCAGTTAAGCAATTTAAGAAATAAAATTAAAAGTCTACATTTTTCTAAAATGTAGGCTTTTTTAGTTATTTTTGGTATAATCTACCAGTAGGTATTTATTATGGAATTAAAGATTAGAGATATTATATTGCCATCTAAAGTAATCGTAGCGCCACTTGCGGGTTATACTAATAAAGTATACCGCGAGATAATGCATTTACATAAAGCGGGGATGGTATGTTGCGAAATGGTGAGCGCTAAAGGCTTGCTTTACGAAAACCAAAAAACATTTGACATGTTAGAAGTAGGCGATGAAGGTATTTGCTCAATGCAAATATTTGGTTCGACGCCTGAAGACTTAGTAGTAGCTGCTAAAATATTAGATAAAGAAACTAAATGCGATATTATCGATATCAATATGGGCTGTCCAGTTAAGAAAGTCACAACCACTGGCGCGGGATCAGCTTTGCTTAAAGATCCAAAACTAATATATGATATCGTTAAAGCGGTTTGTGATAATGTGGATAAACCGGTAACAGTTAAAATTAGAGCCGGTTGGGATCATAAATCAATTAACTGCGCTGAAGTTGCTAAGATGATTGAAGCCGCTGGTGCTAGTATGATTACAATACACGGCCGCACTAAAAGCGATCTATATTCGGGTAAAGTAAACTTAGACTATATCAAGATGGTAAAAGAAGCGGTATCAATTCCAGTAATTGGTAATGGTGATATTAAATCATACGAAGATGCGATTAAGATGATGCAATATACTGGTTGCGATGGGGTAATGATCGGTAGAGCAACGCTAGGTAACCCGTGGCTCGTAGAAGAAATTGTAGATAAAATGGAAGGTAGACCATTCAGCGCTCCATCTAAAAAAGAAAAGATTGATATATTAATCTATCATTTTAACGAACTAGTTAAGCTTAAAGGCGAAAAGATAGCAGTTTTAGAAATGCGTAGTATGGCTGGCTGGTATGTAAAAGGGATGGCTAATGTTAAGGAATATAAACGCGGCCTCGTAAACATTAAAACTAAAGATGAATTCTTAGAATTAATCGATAAATATTTAGTAAATGGTGATAATGATGATTGATTCATATAATAAATATTTAGAGTTATTGGCATCACTAAATGGTAAAAAGCCAACGCTTTTACTTCAAGCATGTTGCGGACCATGTTCAAGCGCTGTCTTAGAACAGCTTAAACCTTATTTTGAAATAACGATATTGTATTATAATCCTAATACTTATCCAGAAGCTGAATACGAAAAACGCTATAACGAGTTTAGTAAACTTGATGGCTTCAAGATGATTAAGATCGACTATGATCATAATGAATTTTTAGATGTTGCTAAAGGATTAGAAGCAGAAATTGAAGGTGGGGCCAGGTGCTACAAATGCTACGAGCTAAGACTTCAAAAAACTGCCACTTTAGCCAAGGAATTAGCATTTGACTACTTCTCTACAACCCTTTCAATTTCTCCACATAAAAATGCCAAGTGGATAAATGAAATTGGTTTAAAACTAGAAGTAGAAATGGGCGTTAAGTTTCTATATTCTGACTTTAAAAAGAAAGAAGGATATAAAAGAAGTATCGAGATTTCTAAAGAAATTGGATTATACAGACAAGATTATTGTGGATGTGAATATTCACTTCGAAACAATAATAACCACTAAGCGAAGTAATTAATCCATGTGAACTTCACAAATTGAATTATTTAATATATAATCGTAGTAGAATATTAGGTCACCGGAGAACAAGTGCCGTAGCACTATTTGTTGATTAGGTGTCGAGTGAGCTCGGAATTATTAGGTTTATACCTTTAGTTATCCGAGCTCTTTTTATTTTTAAGGAGGTATTATGTCAGTAGTTACACTTACAAAACTAAAAGAAGATGATTTAGAACAATTTGTAGTTGATAATCAAGAAGCATTTAAATATGGTGCCTTAGAGGAATTTGGAAAAAGAGATGACCATTTTGAAGAAGATGGAGAAATAATATCGAGAAAAACGATCATCGATTGTATTCAAAATGGCGAAGCGTATAGAATCAAAGAAGATGGAGTAATTGTTGGGGGAGTAGTTTTAAAAATTGATTATGAAACAAAACATAATCATTTAGACTTGTTATTCATTAAGCCTGCATATCATAGTAGAGGAATTGGATATAAAGCTTGGCAACTAGTTGAAAAATTATACCCAGATACTGTTGTATGGGAAACATGTACACCTTATTTTGAAACAAGAAATATCCATTTTTATGTTAATAAATGTGGATTCAAGATTGTAGAGTTCTTTAACAGTCATCATGTTGATCCGAATGATCCGGAAGGGTGCGATGAAGAATCATATGATGAGTTTGATGGAATGTTTAGATTTGAAAAGTATATGGACAGATGATGGTAAATTTTATGATTTGATTATGATGAGTGTCATTGGATATTTCACTTGTCTTTGCACGAAAAAATTAGTAGCAGTTTTAGCCAACTGCTACTAATTTAAATTTGCATAAGTTTATAAAAACATACAATAAAATATTATTATAAAAACTTAACAAAGTGTTTGTTTTTCACTCTTGTATTAATCTATAAAAAATAGTAAAATGATAATTAGAGATATTATATTCATTTTTACGATAAAGGAGATATTTATGAGTGTTTTTCCTGTGCCCAAAAAGGTCATAAGAGCCGATGGATTTTTTGAGACAAGCGAGTTAATGAAGGTTTTCAGTGAGTTAGAAAGTCTTTTTGTTTATGAAGAATTGAAAACGTTTGTTAATTTTGAAAAAGCAGCGAAAGAAGATGCACAATTAAAGTACTTACTCGATAATGAATTAGCCGAACAAGATTATAAAATTGTGGTAGGCGAAAAAGACATAACAATCTATGCATCAAGTGATGTAGGTCATTTCTATGGAACTACTACACTAAAACAAATTTTTGATAAATCTATACAGTGCCAAACAATAATTGATGGACCGGATCTAAAGGTGCGAGGCTTTATGTACGACATCAGTCGTAATAAAGTACCTAAAGTAGAAACAGTTAAATTAATTATTGATGTAATGGCAAAACTTAAAATGAATCATTTAGAGTTATATGTGGAAGGATTCTCATTCGGATATAAATCATTCCTAGAATATCTACACAAAGATGGATATTTAACGATTGAAGAATATCAAGAGATTGAAGCATATGCTAATTCTAAATTTATTGATTTTGTACCAAATATGAATGGTTTTGGTCATATGAATGCTTGGCTTGCTATTCCAGAGCTTAAACATTTAGGTGAAACTGAAACTGGTATGTATAAATGGGGTAAGTTTAGAAAACCATCTACACTTAATGCCCTAGATCCTGAATCTATTGAACTAGTTAAAAAGATGTATGCGGATATGATTCCATATATGAAATCACAATACTTCAATATGAACTTTGATGAACCATTTGAACTTGGTTTAGAAAAGACTAAAGAAGCAGTAGAACAATATGGTGAAGAAAAAGTATATATCGATTATATGTTAAAGGCATATGAAGAGATTAAGAAATACGGTAAAACACCAATCATTTGGGGTGATGTATTAATTAATCACGATAATGCTTTACCACTTATTCCAAAAGATATGATATTTGCGGAATGGGGATATGAAGCAGAACATCCATTTAAAGATCATCTAAAGAAATTATCAAAGGCAGGCATCAAATTCTTAGCTGCTCCTGGAACATCTACTTGGAATACAATTGCTGGTAGAAAAGATGATGCTTATGAAAATATCTTAAATGCTTGCTACTATACTAAAGAATATGGTGGCGAAGGAATTCTCCTTACTGATTGGGGTGATAATGGTCACTTACAACCATTACCAATTAGCCTACCTTATTTAGCATATGCGGGATTATTATCTTACAGATGTAATGAAGGTGCATTTAAGAAAGTTAGAAAGTTTGTAAACAAAGAGATATTTGATGATAGTAGCGGAATGATTGCGGATTTAATTTTAGAATTAGGCAATTATTATCATTTTGAAAATGATTATGTAGGCAATGCTACTCATTCATTCCATGTGATTACACAATCAGTTAATGCCCTAGATCAAGAGGAAGAAGATAGGGTTGATTATGTAATTAAGAGAATGCGTGGTAAAGAATTAACAATTGAGAAATACAACGCAATTATGGATTTCTATGATGCTAAACATAATCAGCTACTTGATTGTGATGTGGATAACTTAGTAAAAGATGAATTAGCATTTGCCATTCATCTACTAAAGACTCTTGCTACATTCTTACTTGCTGTTAATGATATTTATGATAACAAGTTTAGAGTTAAGAGATTTAAAGAAGTATTGAAACAAAAAGACATATTAATTGGAACGCTCGAATATATTTGGTTAGAGAGAAACAAATATAGCGAATTAGAAGATAGCATACAGAAAATTACAAGTGTAATGACTATGTGTGAAGAATTTATAGGGAGGCTTAAATGAAAGTAGTAATTACTGATAAGATGCTAAAGAAAATATTCTTTATAGCACTTGGAGTTGTTGTGTTCGTCATACTGATAATTGCTATTGTTCAAAGTTTTGACAAAGGTCATGTGTCATCTAATTCAACAATCATGAAAGATGTATCACCAACCGGCAAATACTTGAAATATTTACAACTTAACAATTATGAAGACGAAAGTTTATATCCTACTGAAACAATTGAACTAAATGCTAAAGACGCTGTTTTAGTAGCTGGTTCAACAAACGAAACATATTTCAAAGAAATCAATTCAAATCATGTTCATATGCAAAGAAATGATCGTGGTGAAGAACAAGAAGTAACTATTAGATATGATGAGATTACTGATACTGATGGCACACTTTTAGCAAGTGATGCATCAGATAAAGTAATTTACATGGGAGCAACAGGTTCAGCCACTTGGGAATTTAATGTTCCTGCTGATGGTTTCTATAATATCTTACTTGATTATGTAGCAGAACAAAGCGGTGGTGCTAACATCGAACGTAAATTCGTTATTGATGAAGAACAAGATGCTAATGGTAATTACATCCCTCCATATGATGCATTACTAAATGTATCATTCCAACGTGTTTGGGGCGATGCACCAGGTGCTGATATCATTACTGATATCAACGGTAACCAAATTAAACCTGAACAAGCTGAATACTTCTTCAGACGTCAAGTTTATGCTAAAGACTCAGTTGGCTATGTTACGGAACCTTACCTTGTATTCTTCGAAGCTGGTAATCATAAATTAACAATTGAAGCTGTTAGAGAATGCATGACAATCTATAATGTATATCTAACACCAAAAGAACATTATGATTCATATCAAACAGTTTACAACAACTGGATTAGTAGTGGTATTAAGATTGTAGATAAAGACAATATGGATATTAACCAAACTGAATGGACAATCCAAGGTGAAGACTCTACATATCGTTCATCATCTACTTTATATGCTGTATCAGACCGTTCTTCTAAATTTAATCATCCTGCTGATCACGTTAAGATTTTACTAAACGTAATCGGTGGAGCTAAATGGTCAACATCAGGCGACTGGATTAGTTGGAATGTAAATGTTCCTGTTGATGGCTTATATAAAATCTCTCTAAGATGTAAGCAAAATTCATCACGTGGTCTATTTGCAGTTAGAACTGTAAGTATAAACAATGAAATACCATTCGCTGAAGCAAAGAATTGTAAATTTAATTATAGTGCTAACTACAGTATCGTAACACTTGGTAATGCTGATGGCGATTTCTATTTCCACCTACATCAAGGTGAAAACATTATCGCTCTAGAAGCAAGCTTAGGTGATTATGGTAGTGAAATTAATAGTGTTCAATCAATCATCGATAACTTAAATAATGTATATCGTCAAATTATCGCTATTACTGGTACATCTCCAGATAATTATATTAACTATAAGTTAAAAGAAAGATTACCTGAATTATTTGATAATGCAGATACTGAAGAAGCAAACGATGGTTTATTTAAAGCATATGCTAAAGAACTAAGAGAAATAGCAGCTAGAATCACAGAAATATCTGGTGAAAAGAGTGGTGAGACTGCATCACTTGAAACAATGGCGTTACAGTTAGAAAAGTTTGTTAAGAAGCCTCGTAACATTCAACGTAACTTATCGACATTCAGTTCAAATATTTCTTCTTTAGGTACTTGGATTTTAACAGTAACTGAACAAACATTAACAATTGATGAAATATATATTCATACAAAAGATTTCAAGTTGCCAAAAGCTAATCCTAATTTCTTTGGTGATTTAGGATTCAAGTTTATAGCATTCGTTAGATCATTCTTCTTTGATTACACTACAATTGGTAAAACAGAAGCAACTGCTGGCTATGAAAATATCGAAGTATGGTTACTTACTGGTGGATCTGCTGGTCGTGAACAAGCTAATGCGATTAGAACTTTAGTAAATAGTTCATTTACTCATCAACATCGTATTAACGTTGACTTAAAAGCCGTATCAAGTGGTGTATTACTAACAGCAACACTTTCTGGTAATGGACCAGATGTAGCAATCCAAGCTGATAATGGTACACCTGTTAACTACGCTATCCGTGGTGCAATTTATGATTTAACTCAATTTGATGACTTCGTTGTAGAAGAAAAAGTTGATGCTAATGGTAACAAGAGTTATTCAGTAAAAGTTGATGGTGAAGCAACATCAAGATGGCAAGATAGTGCCATGACTCCTTATGAGTTAGAAGGTGGCTTCTATGCCTTACCTAATACACAAGGATTCCTAGTAATGTTCTATCGTACAGATATCTTTGAAGCTCAAGGATGGGATGTACCTCAAACTTGGACTGATGCAATTAACTTAATTCCAGAATTACAATTCCAGAACTTATCATTCTACTTACCATTAAATACAGTTGGTGCAAGTAGTGTTGTTAACCAAGTATTTGCAAGTAGACTATATCAAACAGGTGGTAGATTCTATCGTACAAAGATTAACGAAGAAACTGGCCTAGAATATATGGAATCTAATTTCGATTCAGAAGAAGCAATCAATGCATTTGAATTCTGGTGTTCATTCTATACAGATTATAGTTTTTCACTTTCTGTAAGTGGTGGAACATTCATCAATAGATTTAGAACTGGTGAAATGCCAATCGGTATTGCAAGTTATGAAACATACAATACACTTGCCGTATCTGCTCCAGAAATTAGAGGTAAATGGAAATTTGCCCTAATGCCAGGAACAGTTGATGATAACGGCGACTTACACATTGATGGTGCTGCTGGTGGTAGCGCAATCATGTTAATGAAGCAAGCTAAAAACCCTGAAGGTGGTTGGGAATTCATGAAGTGGTGGACTAGTGCTGATACACAAATCCAATACGCTCGTGAAATCGAATCTATCTTAGGCGCAGCTGCTCGTCATCCAACTGCTAATATCGAAGCATTCCAAGCATTGTCTTGGACAGTTGATGAATTAGCTGTTCTAATGCAACAATGGGAAAACACTGTTGGTGTACCAGAAGTAGCAGGTGGTTATTACACTGGACGTAACCTAGAAAATGCATTTAGATATGTAGTTAATAATAAAACAAATCCTCGAGAGACACTTGATGACTATGTAAGAACAATCAATAACGAAATAAATCGTAAACGTGATGAGTTCGGACTTGGTACATCACCTGACTACTACGGCTAAAAAGGAGGGAAATAATGGAAAATTCAATAAACAAAGAACCTAACTTTTTAGTTAAAGGGTGGAAGAAAATTACTAATTGGTGGAACGAAACTGGTCGTAAGATTGATAAATGGAGTAAACGTGGTAAACCAATCAGAAGGAAATTATATTTGAATAGAACATTATATTTAATGATGTTTCCATTCTTACTATTATTCTTATTCTTCACAGTTATTCCAGTATTAATGAGTTTATATTTAAGCTTTACTTACTATAACATGTTAGAGACACCAAAGTTTATTTGGTTTAGTAACTACTTAACATTATTCTTAGATGACCAAATATTTATTACTGCTTTAAAGAATACAGTAATCTTAGCAGTTATTACTGGTCCAGTTGGTTATATCATGGCATTCGTATTTGCTTGGTTAATTAACGAACTACCTGACCGTATTAGACCAGTTATTACTTTAGTATTCTATGCACCTTCACTTGCTGGTAATGCCCTAGCTATTTGGACATATATCTTCTCAAGTGACTCATATGGATATGCTAATGCGTTCTTAGTAAGTTTTGGTTTAATCCAAGAACCAATTCAATGGTTAACAAATACTAAATACATCTTAGCAATCGTTATTATCGTACAGTTATGGATGAGTTTAGGTGTTAACTTCTTGTCACTAGTTGCCGGTCTTAAAGGTGTTGATAAAACACTATATGAAGCTGCAGCTGTTGACGGTGTTAAAAATAGATGGCAAGAGTTATGGTACATCACACTTCCTAGTATGAAACCACAACTTGTATTTAGTGCCGTTATTCAAATTTCAGGTACTTTAGGTATCGGATCAATTACTGTATCACTAGCGGGCTTCCCATCAGTAGACTACGCAGCCCATACGATTGTAAACCACTTACAAGACTATGGTAACTTACGTTTCGAAATGGGTTACGCTTCAGCTATCGCAACCTTATTATTCTTAGCGTCAATCGGACTTAATAAGTTGATCAGAAAGATCATTAGTAAGGTAGGTGAATAAGATGGCAGAAAAGATTAAAAAAGTTAGAGTAAAGCGTTCTAAACGCGATATTAACGATATCAAGTCTGCTAGAATTGATTCGCGCCCATTCTCAGAAATTAGTAATTCGAAGGTATATCGTAGATCAAAGAAAAAGAAAAGAGTAAACCGTTCAACAGGTGGCGATATTGCCCTAATCGTATTCTTAGCGATTTGTGGAATATTTAGTTTCTTACCATTATTACTAACAGTTAATAATGCGTTCAAACCACTTGATGAATTATTCTTATTCCCTCCAAGATTCTTCGTTCGTAAGCCAACACTTGCAAACTTTGAAAACTTGGCTAATGCGCTAACTAGTTCACTAGTTCCATTCTCAAGATATTTCTTCAATACTATATTAATTACAATTGCCGGAACATTTGGTCACTTATTAGTTGCTTCAATGTGTGCATACCCACTAGCAAAATATAAAGTACCTGGTGGTGCATTCATTCTATCAATTATCACTTTATCATTAATGTTCCCTGGTAGTGTTACAGGTATCCCTCGTTATATCATTTTCAACTGGTTTGGAATGATTGATACCCACTGGTCAATTATCTTACCTGCCCTACAATCATCCCTTGGTCTATTCTTAATGAGACAGTTTATGGTTGGTGTACCAACAGAACTTCTTGAATCAGCCAAGATTGATGGTGCTGGTGAGTTTAGAATTTATTGGAAAATCGTTATGCCTCTAGTTAAACCTGCTTGGTTAACTTTAATTATCTTATTAATCCAAGATCTATGGTCAGCAGATGGATCAAGTTATATCTATCGTGAAGATTATAAGTTAGTAAGTTATGCCTTAAGCCAGATTTCAGCTGGTGGTCCAGCCCTAGAAGGTATTTCAGCTGCCGTTAGTTTAATTATGATTTTAGTACCAATCCTTGTATTCATAATTTCTCAATCACAAGTTATGGAAACAATGGCTCATTCTGGTATGAAGTAGGAGTAGGCTTTATGAAAAGAATTATCTCTAAAATCTTCATTCTAGTTTTAGCAGTTAGTTTACTTGGTCTCGGATTACACAGTAAGGCAGCAACTGGTTATTCATATGACCACAATAAAAAGATTATTTATTCAGCAGAAGGTCTAATTTATGACCATAGCTTCGATGGTCAATCATTAGGTATTGGTTATAGTGGACTTACTTCTCCTGAAGACTTCTTCATCTTCAATCATCCAACTACAGATGAAGTGAAGATGTACTTAACAGATTCAAAAGCAAATACAATATATGTATTAGATACAACATTTAATAAGATCGATGCATATAGTTCATTTGTTTTAGATGTAGCTAAATTTAATGATACACAACTTAAAGCAATGAAGAGTAATGGTGCTTCTATTGTAGTAAGTTATGAAAAAGCTGATAAGATTGTAGAAGACTTTTTGAAAGACTTAAATAAGTCACTTAAAGCATCTGGCTTGATGCCACAAAATGGTATTGAAGTTGGTGGCAATAAGATCACTACAATTAATGCATCTAACTTCTACGAAGCTACGAAGTATTTATTAGTTGGTAGAGGAACAAGTGATGAAAACTGGGATAGCACTGCTAAAGGTCTTTTAGAAGTTGATAAAGCATTCACATCAAAATGGTTATGGTATTTATCATATGCTCAAAGCACTAATTTAAGTAATGAATACTTACTTGGTGCATGTAACAAAGCGGGCTTGCTTTATGATTATAGCGGTGCAACAGCAGAAGTATATGATGTAAGTTCAGCAAAGATGTTAGCTAATAACATCGCTAACTTAATCAATTACTCTAGTGAAACAAAACACGGTGTAGAAGGTAACAGTTACGTAGCTTCAAACTTTGCAGATAAAGATGCAACTGAAGCTAAGCTAGTAGAAGATTGCGGTGCAATGTCACTAAATGCTATTAGAAATGCTGGTACTTATACAATCGGTTTAGCTAACCCTAAATCAGCATATCGTAGTGTTATCACTAAGTTTGCAGATGAATCATTAGATAACCGTGATTTCTTATACATTTGTGACTACGATAATAACCAAGTATTATGTATCGATTCACAAACATTAGAAATTAAGATCGTTATTACTAACCCTAACGAATACGAAAATGTATTAGTATTCGATGCGCAAGTATTCCAACCTCAAAAAGTTGTTACTGATAACGCTGGTAGAATTTATGTTATCGCTAATAGTGTCTTTGAAGGTATTCTTCAATTCGATGCTGATGGTATTTATAAACGTTTCACAGGTGTTAACAACGTAACATTAACTGCTTGGGATATCTTCTGGTTATCAGTATCAACTGAAGCCCAATACGAAAGTAGAAAATCATATATCAATACGACATTTACAAGTATGGCAGTAGATGTAACTGGTACATTTATTTATAGTACTGCTTCACCTATTACTAACTCAAATGGTAGTGTTAACTCTACAGCAATGATTAAGAAACTTAATCCAGCTGGAAAAGATGTACTACGTCGTAACGGATATGCCCCTCCTCAAGGTGACTTGACATATGTAGCTGACACTGCAAATGGTGCAGAAATTGCTGTTGGTCCATCAAGCTTTAACGCAATCGCTGTTAATGAATATGGTATGTATACAGTAGTTGATAGCAAACGTAACCGTTTATTTACATATGACAACGAAGGACATCTACTTTATATTTCAGGTGAAAGCGGAAAATACACTAACGTATTAGATGCGCCTGTTGCTATTCAATATTATGGCGATGATATCATCGTACTAGATAAGAATACTAAAGAATTAAAAGTATTCGTATCAACTGAAATCGGTGGTTACATCAATAAAGCCGTAGAATTAGAATACAAAGGTGATATTGATAGTGCAGCAGAATACTGGAAGAAAGTTATCAAATTCAATGCTAACTACGAATATGCATATGTTGGTGTTGGTAAGAAGTACTTAAAAGATAAAGAGTACAAGACTGCAATGCAATACTTCAAGAATGGTTCTAATAAATTACAATATTCTGAAGCATATAAGTTATATCGAAATAACATCATCAAGAAATATGCTCCTCCAGTATTATATGTAATTGTAGGACTTGTAATTGTTCTAGTTGTATTCAAGATTGTTAGAAAGAAGCTAGGTAAGAACAAACCTAAAGAAGAATTAAATATGGGTGAGGACGAATAATATGGAAAAAGAAGTATTAGATTCTCAACAATTAAATAAATCTTCTGAAGAAGCAAAGGAAAGCAAAGCTAAGAAGTTCTTCGGCGCTCTTAAAAGATTTTGGAAATATTTCGTAGAAGAATATATTAAGTTTCCACTATATATTCTTGCCCATCCAATGAAGGGTTTCACGATGTTCCAAAGAGAACATCGTGCAAAATGGGGTCCAGCAATCTTTTATGCCGTAGTTGTTATCATTATTAACATCTTAGACTTCCAATATGTTTCGATTGAAATTCGTGACCGTGATTTGAAGAACTTAAAGTTCTTCGCCCAAATCACATATATCGTAGGACCAATCTTACTTTATACATTTGCTAGTTGGGCATGTACTACCATCCTTGATGGTAAAGGCAAATTAAAAGAAATATTCTTAATGACATGCTATTCATTATTCCCACTTGCTTGGTGTAGTGGAATTGCCTTAGCATTAAGCAATATTTTAACTGGTACAGAACTTGCAATTTATCGTTTAATTTATGCTCTAGGTTATGTATTAATGGGTTATATGATCTTTACGGGAATGATTACTATTCACGAGTTTGGATTAGGTAAAACACTGTTTTCTTTAATTCTTACATTAATAGCGGCAATCGTAATTGTCTTTGTCATTTTATTAATGTATGAATTGTTCCAAAAGATGTTCGGTTTTCTTTATACTTTGTATACTGAAATAACGCAAAGAGATCTTTTGAGGTTCCGAAAATGATGCGATTTTTAAAAGCTAAATTCATCATTCCGGCTTTAATTGTAATCCTTGCAGTTATCGTAGTACTTTTATATTTTGTTGGTGCTTTAAAAGCTAACGCTAAATCATTTGATAATATTCCATTTGATTTATCAAAGTTTGTGGTTGCTAGTGAACAAGAAACACTTAACAAAAATAAGAAGATAGCTGAAAATGCTAACTTCATTATGTATTTTGATGAAGACACAACAGTTGTAACTATCGAAGATAAGACTACTCATAAGCTTTATACAACTGCTATCCCATCTGAAGCTAACGCCGAAGGTGAATATGTAGCAGAAGGTCAAGATACAGGCTTACTTGATAGTGAAAATAATCCAATTTTAGAAAACGTAGATAAGAAATCATTGATGTCTAACTTAATTCTTTACTACATTAAGAAAGATGGTAAAGAAAGTGGAAGTAGCTTAAACGTTATTGAAAATAGCGTTGCCTTCAAGAATGAATTAATTGGTGAATACGAACGTCATTATTCATTCTATGAAAACCAAGAAGAAGGCTTAGTTCAAGTATGTTATGACATTGGTAAATTCTCATCAATTTCAGCTTATTTCCCTTCAAAAGCTAAAAAGACTGATTGGGATGACCTAATCAGAGGTAACATTAGATTTGAAGAAAGAATTAGTAGTCAAAAAGAAACTGGTTATATCTCATATACTGGTCGTGCTTATTGTTATGGTGATGATATTCTAGAATATCTTCAAAATAATGATTTACTAGATTATGAAACTGAACCAAGACTTACTGATCCTAAAGAAAGAGAATATTTAGTAACTCTAAATCCTGATAATCTTCTTTATGATACATATGGAACATATTTAAATTGTGAAGATTCACCTCTTAAATATAATCCATTCATTTCATACAACGAATGGGAATTCTTATCAAAGACATATTATCAATTAGGTGTTTCAGATACAATCGTTGATGAAAACGGCGAAGCAGTTAGATATTATGGTGTTGATAAAATGTCTACAAACATCGCTCGTGAATTATATAATTACTTATACACAAAACATATTCAAACAGTAGAAAAAGTAGTTGGTGGTACAACTGAAACTGTTCAATTAAAATATGATAATGGTGAATATGTATACCGTGGTGGTTTCCATGCCCGCGATGAAGAAGGTAATTATTTATATGAAACAGATGAAGAAGGTAACTTAGTTCCTGTTCAAGGCTTCTATAGCGTTGAAATGGTAGAAGAACAAGATATTTACTTTGGTATTGATGCCGATGTTACACTTCCTGTCTTTAGAGTAGCTTTACAATTCAAGCTAACTGAAAAAGGATTAGAAGTATCTGTTATTCATGATTCATTATTAGATTCATCAAATTGGACTAAAGATGATGATAAAATGTATAACGGTAAATGTAAGATCGCTCGTATTGAAATGGCACCAATGCTTGCTTCTTCATATGTAGCAACAGATGGCGCTGGCCAAATCGTCTTACCAGATGGTAGCGGCTCAGTTATTGAATTCAATAACCACGCCGAAGACCGCGGCGCATCTGCTTACAACCATACAATTTATGGTTCTGATGAAGTATTCTTAGTAAATAACCAAACAGCTCAAACACCTGATTTAATGTTCCCAATGTTTGGTTTCTTAGATAACGCTAGTAATAAAGGCGTTATGGGTGTTGTTAAGAAAGGTGCTAACTTATCTTCAATTGTAGCCGACTCAAATAGATCGGGTACACCATATAACTATGTTAAGTTTACAACTTATATTCGTGAAATCGAAAAGCTAGAATTAGCTTATGGATGGTATCGATATAAAATCGATAAATGGGCTGAATATATGTGCCCAACAGATATTGTATATGATTATTGGTTCATTAAAGGCGATGATCTAAACTACTCAAGTTTAGCTAAGATTTATCAATCATATTTATGCGCTCAATACAATATATTGCCATCTGATGCTACAGATAAAACAGTTGTTAACCTTAATATGGTAGGTGCTTATAGACATTACCAATTAACACTTGGTATTATCTACTACAAGAAGAGTGCCTTAACATCATTCGAACAAGCTGAAGAAATCGTTCAAGAATTAATTGATAACGGCGTTGATAAGATGACTGTATCTTATAAAGGCTGGACTCAAGATGCATTAGAATATAAGTTACGTCGTAACTTTAGTATCTCAAGTGCCCTTGGTGGCAAGAAAGATATGCAAGATTTAAGCGCCTTCTTTGCTAGTAAAGGAATTGACTTTTATCCAGAACTTAATATCTCTACAAACAAAGGATATAAGTTAGGATTTGGTAATTCTAAATACACAGCTAGAGGTGTTGGTAATGTTGCGGCTAAAGAATATGCATACGACTTATCAAAGAACCAATACGATAAGAAATCAAAACCAACTTATTTAGTATCTCCTAAGTTCTATACTAATATTTCTGAAGTAGTATCTAAATCATTTGCAAAGACAAATGCTAATGGTGTTTACTTAATAGATTTAGGAAACGAAAAGATTGGTGATTATCGTAAGAGTAATCCAATTTACGCCGAAGCTAATAAGTATTATCAAATGGATGCCATGAATTATTGGAAAGATAATGGCTATAAAGTTCAATTAAATCGTCCATTTGATTATGCTATCGCATCAGCTTCAAGTATCGTTGGTGCTCCATTAACTACTACTCTAGATCCAATCATTAACTATACTATTCCATTCTATGAATTAGTATTAAGTGGTATCGTAGATTATAGTATGGAAATCATTAATGGTACTAATGACTATAGCGTTGAATGGTATTTAGCTAAAGCAGCTGAAACTGGATCTAACTTATATTTCCAAGTAGCATATAAAGATAATTCAATCTTACTTGAAACAGATTATACTCAATATTACCGTGTTCATTTTGAACAATGGAAAGATACAATCATCGATATGACTACAAGATTAAATCAACTTGGAATTCATGGTGGTCACTTAGTTAAACATGAATCAATCAATGTCAATGGATTAACTATTGCGAAAGTAGAATATAGTAACGGTATTAAACTATATGTTAACACTAATAGTCGTGATGTCATCTACGATGGCAAAACTATTAAAGCATATAGTTGGTACAAGTTATAGGACTAAAGGAGGTAAAAAATGGAAGCTAAACAAGAAAAGAAATCATTTTTCCGTAACCTTGGTCATTCTATCGCAAATGGTTGGCGTAAGATGCGTAACGCCATTAGCAATTTCTTCTATAAGATAAGAAATTCAAAGTTTATGAGAAAAGTTGGTGAGATTTTATCATTCTTACCAAACAAGATCGCTAAACATATTCCTTATCGTAAAAGAAAAGCTATTTGGGGTGTTATCTTCGTTATTCCACTAGCTATTGGTTTTACATATTTCTTCTTAATTCCATTCGTCCAAATGTTCATCTACAGTTTCTCTTTTGTAACTATTGGTGATGCTGGTCTAGAACAATGGGGTGTTGGTTTTAAGAACTACATATACATCTTTACAGAAGATCCAAACTTTACAGAAAACTTCAGTAAAGCCGTATTATCAATGTTAACAGATATTCCAACCATTTTAATCTTTAGTTTATTAATGGCTGTAATTCTAAATTCTAAATTTAAAGGTAGAGCACTTGTAAGAAGTATCTTCTTCGTGCCAGTTATCTTTAACTCACAAGCCGTTACTGCTGCTATTGCTAATACATCTAATTCATTAAATGCAGCCGCAAGTGCTTCAACAAACGACTTGTTCGCGCAAATGTTTAACTTTAGTACGTTCCTTCAAAACGCTGGTATTCCATACTTCTTAGTATCATTTATCGGAAGCGTTTCAACGAAGATCTACGATATTATTAGTTATTCAGGTATTCAAATTATTATCTTCCTAACTGCTATTCAAGGTGTTCCTGTTCACCTATATGAAGCAGCTAAAATGGAAGGTGCAACACAATACGATATGTTCTGGAAGATTACTTTCCCAATGGTATCACCAATGATGCTAACTTGTGCGGTGTATACAGTTGTAGATGCTTTCTTAAGATCACCAATCTTATCAAGTATTCAAGCATGGTATGCAAAAGGTACGGGTACATACGGAAGTAAAACTCTAGGAACTTTATCAAACTACGGAATTAATGCTGCCATGTCAGTTATATTCTGTTTGATGAGTTTATTGATCGTAGCTATTGTGTTAGGCATATTGTCAAGGTTGGTATTCTACTATGACGATTAATGAAAGACCAGAACCTAGGACAATAAAAGAAGCAATCGCATACTTCAAAGAAGATATGCAAAATCCAATTAGAAGAAAGATTAGGCTTACAGGACTATTATCGACAATCGCATCGATTTTTAGAGCATTCTTACTACTTGGTTTATGCTTCATAATTTTAATGCCATTCCTTCAAAAAATATCTTATTCATTTAGATATGTAACTGATACTGATAACCCACTAGTTATTTGGATTCCAGAGACTTGGTCAGTAGTTAACTACAAGATCGGTCTTGAATGCTTACAATTTAGTACATCATTCTGGGTTAGTTTAACATTATCTGCTGTTACAACAGTATTACAAGTATTATCAACAGCTATCGCTGGTTACGCATTTGCAAGATTAAAATTTAAAGGAAGTACAATTTTCTTCTATATCGTTTTATTTGCTCTTGTAGTTCCAGATGAAGCATTAAAAGGAACAAGATCATTATTCTTCTCGAATAATAGATTCTTCTGGATTAACTTAATTAAGTTATCTACATACACTAGTTCATTTGTTCCATGGCAAATCATTAGAAACTGTGCTGCTGTATTCATTATGTCAGCCTTTGGCCAAGGTTTGCGTAGTTCTATCTTCATTTATCTATTTAGACAGTTCTTTAGAAATGTCCCAATTGAACTTGAAGAATCAGCACAAGTGGATGGTGCTACGGTTACCCAAACGTTCTGGAGAGTTATGTTTCCAAATGCTAGAGGTACAATAATTACTGTCGCTTTGTTCTCATTTGTATGGCAATACAATGATTCATATTATGCAAGTATTTATGGTATCAACACAATTGCAACTAGACTTGCCAACATTTCTTCATCTTCAATTAAACTAGTTGTACAATTATATGAAGAATTTAGATTAATCTTCGGTTCAGAATTAATCGTTGACGAAAGAATGGTTGGTCTAATCGGTAATACATGTGCTTTGATCATGATGGTACCATTACTAATTGGTTACTTCTTCGTTCAAAGATTGTTTGTAGAAAGCATTGAACGTACTGGTTTAACTGGTATGTAATAAAACAAGGTTACATACTTATATTCCTAAGTATGTAACCTTTTAAAGAGAAAGAAGGTACAAAATGAAAATTATAATTACTAAAGATTATCAAGAATTAAGCGAAAAAGCGGCTGAAATTATTATTGATTTAGTTAAGAACAATCCAAGTTGTACTCTAGGACTTGCAACCGGATCAAGCCCAATTGGTTTATATAAACACTTAATTAAGGCTTATGAAGATGGCGTTATCTCTTTTAAAGATGTTAAATCATATAACTTAGATGAATATTGTGAGCTTCCAAAACAACATCGTGAAAGTTATTATTCATTCATGCATGCTAACTTATTTGATCACATTGATATTAAAGAAGAAAATACTCATCTTCCATCAAGCGAAGGATCAGACTTACAAGCTAACTGTAAAGCATATAACAAGATGTTAAATTCTACAGTTGTAGATTTACAACTTTTAGGAATTGGTGCTAATGGTCATATCGGTTTCAATGAACCTGGTACTCCATTCAAAAACGAAACATCAGTTATTAAATTAACTGATAAAACTAGAGAAGATAACAAGAGATTCTTCGATGGTGATATCAACCAAGTTCCTAAATATGCCATTACAATGGGTATTAAGAACATTTTAAATGCTAAATCAATTTTACTTGTAGCTAACGGTAAGAATAAAGCTGAAGCTATCGCTAAACTAGTAAGTGGCGAAGTTAGCGAAGACTTACCAGCATCGGCTTTAAATCTACATGATAATGTAACAATTATTGTAGATGAAGAAGCAGCAAGTTTAATCGATAAATAAAAAAAAGGTCTACTCGTAAGAGTAGACTTTTTTATAATATCTTATCAATGATACCGTAAGATAATGCATCTTCTGCGAACATGTAATTATCTCTTTCGGTATCTTTTTTAATTACGCTTAATGGTTTGCCAGTAGCTAGGGCTAACATTTCATTCATCTTATTCTTAATACGAATGATATGCTTTGTAGATATCTCCATATCTGTTGCTTGACCTTGAATACCGCCAAGTGGTTGGTGAATCATCACTTCACTATTAGGTAAGGCACATCTTTTGCCTTTAGCGCCATGAGCTAGAATAAAAGCACCCATTGATGCAGCCATACCGACACAGATTGTAGATACATCTGGTTTAATTAAATTCATCGTATCAACAATAGCCATACCAGCGCTAATTGATCCACCAGGTGAATTGATATAAATACTTATATCTTTTTCACTATCTGTAGCAGCTAAGAATAAAAGTTGGCTAACAATACTACTAGCTAAGTTATCATCAATTTCTCCACAAAGCATAATAATTCGATCTTCTAATAATCTAGAATAAATATCATAACTTCTTTCGCCTTGACTTGATTTTTCAATTACATAAGGAATATACATATTTACCTCCACATCTATCCCATTTTAACATATCTATTATCATAGCGCAAACTGATTGAATAAATATGATTAAATTGGTAAAATGTAAGTGGAGGAATAAGAAATGAATAAAACCTTTAAAAGAATTTTTAGTTTAATGATATTAATAGTGTGTGGCTTATTCTTAATTGCCTGCGGAACAACTAATGGCGGCGGTGAAGAAGGCGGTGGCCAATCTCAAGGCGGAAATGGTGATGGTGGCGGTAGCCAAACTGCTACAATAGCTAAAATCCCTGAAGCTCTACAAGGCACATATTATGGTGATGGTGTAGAAGTAGTTGTTAGTGAATCAAAAGTACAAATTACTGATGCTAATGGTGGCTTCCAACTTCTTACAATCTATGAAGAAGATGGTAGATACTATGTTAACGAAAATGGTGAAAAAGTATATTGTACATTTGGTGATGGTACTGTAACTAATAGCCATGGTACATTTACAAAAGATCCAAACCATGGCACACCAGTTGATGAAAAAGTAGCAATTAAATTCGAATTAGAGATTCCAAAGCTAGAAGCTGGTGAATTTAATTTTGTAATTGTTGGCTCATTTAGCGAATGGAAATGCTTAGCAGCTAATAAACTTACTAAAGATGGTGATAAGTACACTATTACTTTAGAATTTGATAAAGATGAGACAATCGAATATAAGTACGCAATATTAACTGATAATGATAGTTTAGATAAGGTGGAACTAATGTTAGATGGTAGTGAATTACAAAATCGTAGCGTAGAAGCTACTGAAGACAAAACTATCCAAGATAAAGTAGCAAGATTCAAAAACGTTAAACTTGCAAGCGAAGTAGAAGAAATTAAAGAATTATTAGATAATACATTCTATGATAATGATGGTGGTGCAGTTCACCAACTTGCATTTGATCAAGCAACTGGTAAACTAACTGTATCATATAGCAAAGCTGAAGGTAAATCTTGGGCATGTATCATTAGACCATTAGAAGATGGTGTAAGTGGCAGACTTGATTCTATTACATTTAAATTCAAGGGTGAAAGCGGTATAGAATACTTATTCAAACTTGAAGGTGGCGATGGCAATCAAGAAGAAATGGTTGTTGGTACTGGCGAAGTACAAGAATATGTTATGAAAGTATCTGAGTCAGCTAGAAACTCAGCAAGGCTTGTTATTTTTGGCCATAGAGGCCTTGCAGGTACATCAACTGATCCAGTTGTAGGTGCATATGAATTAATTTCAATCAAAGCAACTTTAAAAGAACCTACTCCAGAAGTTCCAAGAGAACCAGGTGAAAACCCAATTCACATCTTAGCAATTGGTAATAGTTTCTCTGATGATGGTTTATGGTTACTTTATAATATTTTAGAACAATTAGGATATGATGATATTATCGTAGCTAACCTTTATATTGGTGGATGCAGTGTAGCTACTCATAAATCTAATTTAGCTAATGATGTAGCAGCATATACATATCGTATTAACCAAGATGGTACTTGGGTAAATAAGAATGGATATAAAGCATCTAAAGCATTAGAATCACAAACTTGGGACTATATCTCGCTTCAACAAGCATCTGATTATAGTGGTTTAGTTAACCAATATAATGCTAGCGATATCGATTATATTTACGAATATGCACTAAATATTGCGAAAGTTAAAAACCCTAATGTTAAAGTTGTATGGCATATGACTTGGGCTTATCAACAAAACTCAACTCATTCTGCATTTGTAAATTATAATAAAAACCAAATGACAATGTACAATGGTATTTTAAATGCAGTACAAACTGTTATCGTACCTGATCAAAATAATCCAATCGTTGTACCAAGTGGCACAACTATCCAAAACTTAAGAACAACATTCTTAGGTGATACAATAACTCGCGATGGTTATCACTTAAATGAAGCATTTGGTCGCTATGCAGCAGCTCTAACTTGGGCAATCAAACTAACTGGTAAAGATATTACTAATATCAATAGACCAGCAAGCGTACTTGCAAAACATGATGCATTATGCAAAGAAGCAGCAATGAATGCTTGTGCTAAACCATTTGAAGTTACTAATTCAGTTTATACAGAAGATACTAACCAAGTAGTAATAAACTATGATAATTATACTTTACTTGATCAAAGTGAATATATTATTGGAAATGGTTATTATAATTCAGGAGACGCTTCTAAATTCTTAACACCAATTCAAGATGGATCTGATTTCTGTAATAAATTCATAACTACTAAATTATTCACTCCAGAAGATTTACCAATTGGTAGTATTATTGTAGTAGGAGATGGATATCAATACCGTCCTGAAGGCTGGATTGATGAAGCAAAACAAGCAAATAGAAATGGTAATACTACCGAAAAGATAATCATAGTAGATGAAGCTTGGTGGTCTAACTACATTTACCGCGCCTTCAACTTATCTAAACTTGATAACACGGTACTAGTAAATGATTACTACACTGCGGCTTTAGAAAACTTCAAGATTTATATTCCTAAAACAAATTAAAAAATAGAGTAACACCAAATGGTGTTACTCTTTTTTAGGTTGGTCTTGAAATAAAAAGGCTTAAGTGTTATAATGGATTAAATCGTAGATAAAGAAGTAGTAACAAATGATTATTTATTTAGAGAGAAGTGGGTTGGTGCAACACTTTTAAATGACTTTGTGAATTCGTCTTTGGAGAGGTACTAATCATACCCGCTAGCAAGCGTTAAAAGTAAATGAAGCGAAAAGTAACAAAAATATATGTTTACTTTTAATTAAGGTGGTACCGCTAGAAATCTAGTCCTTAAACTATATGTTTAAGGCTTTTTTTAATGAATGGAGGCAAATATGGAAACTGAAGAATTATTGAAATCTTTGGAGGAAGAAGCGAATCTTGCGATTGATAATGCAAGTCAAGTTCAAG
>Ga0310690_10001631_pt1 | contig 39315 bp, 66 predicted proteins | sample AusTroGonzalo_MG_2_FD_207661 | JGI IMG/M metagenome (GOLD analysis project Ga0310690, IMG submission 207661) | Bovine rumen microbial communities from tropical cattle in Woodstock, Queensland, Australia - Gonzalo_04 (v2) (version 2) | ecosystem: Host-associated > Mammals > Digestive system >... | reverse complement strand
ACTATAACGGCGAGGTTTACGAAAACAATAACAGGCTTGTTACGAATAGTTACATCGCAAACAAGGTAAAGGGTGTAGCGCATATTGTTACCGATACATCGTATCAATATGAGGTTGACCTTATGCAGAATTTCAAGTACGAAATAGGCGATGTAATTCGTTTAGAAACGCAAAAGGATATTTTTAAGTCTTGTATCATCACGGGTTTGCAGTATGTATTTCCCGGCAGCGCAGGACACATTACTTGCAAAAGGATATTCTCTTTGTTAGATTGCCCTGATGTTGTTTTCGATCCTAATGGTTTGGAAATAAAGTATAAAGTTGTTTATGATCCCGATTGGTTTACTAATACCGTTTTGGAAACAAGCGAAAACGGAATAGTTGTAGGCTTGATGAAATTCGACGAAAGCGAAAGCCTGTTTTTTGTTCTGGGTGTTACGGAAATGAAACGCGAACACAACGGCTCGGGAACATCAGAATACTTAACTAATTTTCTGACGGACTTAAACGGGCATAAGTGGGGTTTTGTCTATCACTTTATTGATAGCGATTACTTTGAAACAAACGCACCCGTTGTTGAATTACCCGATTATGACGCGGGCGCAGGTGCAGAAAGCGTACACGCATACGGCATTATAAATCTTTTGCGTGAGATTTATGCTATGCAAGGTATGACCGCGCCCGTAGATTACACTTGCACGGTTGAACAGATACATTAAGGAGTAAACATTATGCCTACTTGGACTACACCAAAAACAGATTGGCAAGGCACGGACTATTTCACGGCTGACGATTGGCTTCGTATTGTCGGTAACGTGGAATACATAGCTGACGATTTAGGACTTGCATATACGCCGCTAACAACAATTTCGGCAGGATCGGTTTTATCTTCATCTGACAGAAACGCAGTTACCGATATGTTAGAGGCTATTTATGCAGAATTATCTGCGTCGTGGAACAGGGGTTTTGTTTTGCCGCGCGTTGATTACGGCTCTGCGTGGAATAGCAAGGACTTGAATAACATCGAGAATTTGCTTTTGTGCGCGAAAGCTCAGATTGACGGAACACTTGATAATCTGGCGGAAAGTTATACGGGTGATGAATTGATAGCGGGCGATCAGTTATCACTTGGCTTGCTTTAATTTTAGTGTAAAAGTACACTAACAATATACAGACAAAATACGGAAGGAGTTTACATTATGGCTTTTGTTCAAAAGACGTGGGTAGATAGAATTAGCGAATATCCTAATCGCCGTACCATTAATGACGGCAACGTAACAAAGCAAGTTACCGTTGGGCGCGACGAGGGTACTATCACGGAAGCAGGCGACGCGTTTAATGCTTCCAACATGAACGATTTAGAGCAGCGAATTGCAGACGCGGTTTATGAGGGCGGTACTATGGACTATACCGAACTCCACGATAAACCCGAAATAAACGGCAACGTATTGACTGGCGATAAATCTACATCAGATTTAGGAATTGCGCTAACAGGACTTGCGGACGTTCAGATAACTACGCCTACGGCAAGTCAATTTTTAAAATACGATGACGTTTTAGGCAAGTGGGTAAACGGCTCAGGCGGCGGCGGTGGCGGCGGCACGGATAACTACAACGATTTACAGAATAAGCCGTCAATCAATTCAGTTACATTGTCCGGCAATAAGACTACGGCAGACCTCAATATCAGTTACAACGATCTTGATGATAAGCCTACTATACCCGCCGCACAAGTCAATTCTGATTGGGACGCAGTATCGGGTGTTTCGCAGATATTGAATAAGCCGTCATTGTCAACCGTAGCCACAAGTGGAGATTATGACGATCTTCTCAATAAGCCTACTATCCCCGACGGGTTAGACCATTATTCAAGTACCGAAAAACAGGTTGGTGTTTGGGTTGACGGCACTACTCCGATTTACGAGAAAACAGTTATCCTCAATTCGCCTGTTTCGTGTTCGGCGGGTAATACATCGGCGGCGGGCGCGTGGACTTCTTTAATCTCTTGGCAAGACAAAATTACGATCATAGATTTTGCAGCTTACACGAATAGCGGTAACGACCCGACATTTTGGGGACATTTATCGGCACAATGGAGTAACACAAACAAGGACATTAGGGCATTGAACATACGATCTTCGGCGGCGGTAGTTGACGGCTTCGTTATGCGTTATTTCTACAATTAAAGGGTGATTATATGAACGACGTATTAGCTTCACTTTTAACGGCAGTTGCGGGCGGCGTGCCTGCGGTTATCGCAGTCGTTCTTTCCAATCGTTCACACGATAAGGTTATCGATGAACGTATGAAAAATATGAACGATAGGATCTCGGAATTATCCGCAAGGGTAGAAAAGCATAACAACGTAGTTGAACGGCTTGCCGTTGCGGAACGCGATATTAAATCAGCGCATACGCGAATAGACGATGTAAAAACGCAGTTGAACATCGTTCAAACGCGAAAAAAGGAAAATGCCTGATATTGTCGAAATTTTTATAACTTTCGTTTTGCTAACGGCGTTAGTGGCTATCTACTACGCCGATTTAACATAAAATAAATTTTAGAAAGGAAGAAAAACAAAATGAACGATTTAGGTTTTATCGCATTTCCGGCAATCGTAGTTATCTGCTATCTTGTCGGTGCAACACTTAAAGCTATCGGAGTAGAGGCGCTTGACAAGTTTATCCCTGTCATCTGCGGTTTTGTCGGCGGTATTCTGGGGGTAGTTGTTTTTAAGACAATACCCGGTTATATTCCTGCGGATAATTGGCTTATGGCGCTTGCTATCGGTATTGTTTCAGGCTTTGCTTCCGTAGGCGTTAATCAGGTCTATAAGCAGCTTTCATCTAAAAAGGAAGATAAGAAATGAAACCTACGGCAAAGCAGGTAATATCAACCGCGTTATCTGAGGTTGGCTATACTTGCGGCACAAACAAGCATAACAAGTATGCTGCCTATATAGACAAAAACTTTCCCGCGTTTTACAACGGCAAAAAGCAGGGCGTTGACTTCTGCGATATTTTTGTAGATTATTGCGTACTTTACAATGCGAGAAAGTCAAAAGACGCGGAGTATGTTCTATGTCAACCGGCGCGATCCTGCGGCGCGGGTGTAGGTTGGTCTTGGAAATACTACAAAGCAAAGAAGCGCACATCATCAACCGCGCATTACGGCGATCAGCTTTTCCTAACTAAAAACGGAAAATCAACAGGTCTTTATCACACGGGCATTGTCTATAAGACAGATACGAAATACGTTTATTTCATAGCCGCTAATGAAGGTGCAGTAAAGAACGGTAAAAAGGTTAGGAAAACAAAGAAGCATAAATACCTTAAATCCAATAAGAAGATTTACGGGTATGGTCGCCCGCGTTATGCAACGTAAAAATAAGCTTCGGCTTTCAGTTATTCCCCCTTATTCCTTAAAGGGTGCGCTATTGCACGGCGCACCCTTTATTAATATAATAAATATACGGCTCGCGCGCCTCTGCGTTCTTTCCGATTTTTCTGCGTATGCGTAACTGCGAGCTTTTTATTTGGAATTGCGGCGCAGCCTGCGGGCGTAGCCTACTAATGAGGCTTGCGAGCCTCATTTTTAATGTTTAGCAATATTAAACCAAAAGTAAAGCGGCAATCAGCCAACCGCTAATTTACCGCTAATGATTTTTGCAATAAAACCCGAAACGCTTGATTTTATTGCGTTTTATTGGTGGAACATACGGGATTTGAACTCCTTGCGGTAAAAGTCATTTGTCCTCGCCGTGTCCTCAAAAGCCTTGTTTTATTACATTTTGGCTTTGCCGTGTCCTTGTAGAAAACGGGTTTTGTCCTTGTAACCGCTAATAAAACCGCTAATATTATTTTTCAAATTTACCGTTCATTTCATCTAACATCGAGGCTGCCGCTTCCGTTTGTTTATCGCTTTCGTGGTAGTAGTGATAAGTATTCATATTGACGCTATGCCCGATGATCGTTTTGAGATACGGCAGGGGTAATTCTCCATAATAAGAAACGAAACTGTGTCGAAAACTGTATAATGACGTGCCTTGTGCGCCTATAATCTGCGACAATCTTATCCACGCTCTATAAACTGTATTCTGGTGCGCGGGTGCGCCGTCATATCCGCAAAAGATATATTCAGATTGCAGATTTTTCGTAAATTCCTGCTGCTGCTTCACAATTTCAAGCGCTTTTGCAGGCAGTTTGAAACGGCGTTGCGCATTTTTGTTTTTGCCTTTTGTGATCCTATAATGAGTGTTTATGCTCGCCGTTATGGTAACAAAGCCTTTTTCGTCAATACTGGTATAGCGTAATGCTAATGCTTCGCCCGGTCGCATACCCGTATAAAGTAAAAATCGAAAATAGTTAATGAAGAAGCAAGTACCTGTATTTAGCTCTGGATCGTTCATAAGACGTTTCACGGCTTCAATAGGTATAATTTGCTTTCCTACTGTATGCGCGCTTGTAGGCACGGTTAGGGCGCTTCCTGCGGGTACATTACAACCGTCAAGCGCGGCAAACTTTAAGAATTGGACTAACAGGGCGCGGATATTCATAAGGCTTTTCTTTGATAACGGCGATCCGTCCTTTTTTGTTGCCGTGTTTATTACCGCTTGAAAATCTGTTATACGCATAGTTCTCAGCCGGCGCGCGCCTATTTTCGATAAGATATAGGTATTCGCACGGCGCTTTATGTCATTATACGTTTCGGGTAATACCCGCGCTTTGTAATCATCGAGAAAACGCATAAACTCACCTTGCACGGTAATTTCACTATCAGCGCCGCCGATATAGGCTTCATATTTGCGTAATACTTCTTCTTTTCCTGCTTTTCCCGGCTTATTACTCCAAAATGTTTTTATCCTTTTCGATCCTGAGTAAATGCTTATATTCCATTTTTGCAAAGACGATGACCATTTAGGTTGTATCATACTATCCCCTTTTGCTATAATGCAGGTATAGACGTTATTCGTTTATACTCCAATCATCATTACACAATGCCCCTAACTTTCCGCACAAGTTAGGGGTTATTTATTCCTTGTTTTGCAGAAGAACATCGATCATAGCTTCAATCTGTTTTCTTTCCCTTGTATCGAGCCTTTTGATCTTTTCCAAAAATGCGCCGTCAAGTGTAAAATCAGGTTGCTTGTCATCGTCAAATAAAACAAGCGGATCAACACCGAGCGCCCGCGCTAAATCTGGCAGCCTGCCTACGTTGATACCGCTATGCGCTTTTTCGATACCGTTTATTGCGGCACGTCCTTTGAAACCTGCTTTTAATGCAAGTTCTTCTTGTGTCATACCTTTTGCCTTGCGTAATGTTTCAATCTTTTTCCCTAAAATTTGTCTTTGTTGTTGCTTTGATAACATAGTTTTATACCCCCTTTACCTTACTTTTTATTATATAGCCTCTGAAATGCTTTGTGTCAATGATTGAATTACTTTTGTCAATTTTGAAAAGATTTTTGTCAGTAGGTACTTGATTTTTGTCAAGCAATAGAATACAATCGAGCTATGTTCAAAGAAAGGGGGTTATCGTGATGAACATATTGAAACTCAAAGCAAAGTGCGTTGAAAAGAATATTAGCCGTGATGAATTGGCTTTTATTCTGGGTTGCAGTTCAAGTTCAATTCAGCGCAAGCTTGCCGGAAAATCGCCGATCACGGTTGACGAAGCACAAAGGTTTTCAAAAGCTGCAAACCTAACAGATGAAGAAAAATTTTCTATTTTTTTATCTGAGTAGTCAACAAACGGCATACAAAGTCGCATACAGGGAGATAGGCAAATGAGAGTTACGGAAAAGACTAATTTTCCTATTCTCGCTAAACAGTTCAGGAACAGGCGCGATATTGCAAGGCTAATTCATTGTTCAGAAAGAACGGTAGGCAGATCAATGTCCGGCAATCGCCCGTTTGAAGAATATGAGATTAGGAAATTAGAAGAATATACGGGTTTACCCCGTGAATATCTGTTTAGGAGTATTAGCAAATGACGATCATTATTTCAGCTATGGCAGTTGTAGGCTCAATAGTAGCCTTTTGTGCGGGCGTGTTGTGGCAAATGGATAAGGAAGAAGAACGCTTATCCGCAAGGGTTATCCGTCCTGTAAACATCACTATCGAGAAGCACGTTCACGTTACGGAATACACAATAAGCGATCCTGCTTCACTTGATATTGATTTTCCAAACAGTAGGAGAAAAGCAGTATGAGCGACGGGAGAATTAATAGCGGCAGGCATAGAGGCGGATATTCAATACCGAAAACGGATCGCTGCCCGTCAGGTGAGATTATCGAAAACGCCCGTATGGAGAAAAACTTATCAATCGTAGAGCTTGCAGACAAGGCTATGTTATCACCCGGCACGATAAGCAATATTGAACGATACGGTGTTACATCAACAAAGGTTGTTACCCTGCTTTCTATCTGCAAAGTGCTTGATCTTGACATTATGACGTTGATTAAAGCGGACGTAGGGCAAGTGCTATGAAAGATTACAACGATGAAGCGATTATCCGTTTAGGGATAAGGTGTATCGAAGATATGACGGAAGAATACTTATCGCGGCATAGCAAACCCGATTTAGACAGTTACCGGCATTACCTTAAAAAACACTTATCAAATAACTGTTGGCTAAGAACGGCAGTTGACGCGGACGAAATACTTGCCTGTATGGAACGGGTGAGGCAGGAAAAGTTAAAGACAGAAGAAGATTATCGCGCTAAATGCACGGACTAATGACAGATTGGAGTTTTCTTATGAGCAGTAATGAAAGTTTTTACGTTTTGGTAGTGCCTCAGAATAAGGGCGATTTTCGTCCTGCCGTTCTGGAATACGGCATTGACTATGAAAAAGCGGCGGCAAAAGTTAAGTGGTACATCAACGATCACGGCTTGAAATTCAAGCAGGGCGGCGAAACTTATCCGGCATTAATTCAGATACGGAAGATAACAAGGGCGCTGCCGTCAGATTATCGCGTAATGACAGTAAAAGGGGTGAAGGTATGAACGGCATAACAGACGATTACATCAAAGAACGTAACGAGGCTATGCTTGCTTATCCCGATACGTCAAAGATCAGTTTACTTTTAGTCAAATATCCGTTTCTTTTCCCGGACACGTTCAAGCTTTTGTGGGCGCAATCTTCACCCGAAACAAAGATTAGGACTTTGGAAAAGATGATCCTTAATTGGTCGGAAGCGCCTATATCACTTATCAAAAAGGTAAAGGACGCGGAATACAAAAGAATTATGAGGGGTTTTGTATGAAAAACACGCAGGTAACGATGATTGAAAATTATAGCCGTTCTTTCGGTTGGATAACGCAGCGCGACGCGTTCAGGTTGGGTATTTATCGCCTTGCTTCCCGTATCTCCGATATGAAGGCTATGGGTTATCAAATTATGACCGAGTACGTCAGAGTTGATAACGCGGACGGAAGCAATAGCAGGATCGCAAGGTACAAGGTTGTAAAAACGCCCTATGAGGTATTGCACGATGTTAAAAATGTTTCAGTTTAAGAGCCGCGAAAAGTGGCTCGAAGCAAGGAAAAAGTACATAGGCGGTAGTGATGTTAGCTGCATTTTAGGGTTAAACCCGTATAAGACAAACAAGCAGTTATACCGTGAGAAAAAGGGTTTAGCTATGCCCGATGACTTATCAGACAACGATTTAGTCATTTACGGCACAAACGCAGAGCCGCATATAAGGGCGCTTTTCGAGTTAGATCACCCTGAATTGAAGGTAGAGTATATCCCCGATAATTCGTGGAGAAATACCAAATATCCGTTTGCGGCGGCTTCACTTGACGGGTGGCTAACAGACGAGAACGGGCGCAAGGGCATACTTGAAATCAAAACATCAACGATAACAAGCGGGCAGCAGGCAAGCAAGTGGAAGGACAAAATACCCGATAACTATTATTGTCAGGTGCTTTTCTATCTGGGTGTTACTGAGTGGCAATTCGTAGATTTACGCGCCAATCTCAAATATTTCTTTCCCGGCGAGCCGTTGAAGATCGCAACGAGAGATTATCACATCGAAAGAAGCGAAGTAGAGGACGATATAGCAACGGTTATGGAAAAAGCGGCGGAGTTTTCGGAAGCGTTGAAGAATAACATCGAGCCGTCATTGATATTAACCCTATAAGAAGGTAGGTAAAAGAAATGAATTTTGAATTGAAGGTACAAGCACCCAAAAACGCGCCTGTCATTTGGAATTATGACGAGTTGAAGGAAAATCTGTCAACGGCGCTTGCAGACTATTCTAACCGCGTTTACACGGAAGATATGTTATCGGAAGCAAAAGAAGATCGCGCAAAGCTCAACAAGCTTAAAAAGGCTATCAACGATGAACGTATAGCGCGTGAAAAAGAGTATATGCAGCCGTTCAATACGTTCAAAGAACAGGCAAAAGAAATCTGCGAAATGATAGATGAAGCTGCTGCCGGGATAGGCGAACAGTTAGATACATTTGAGCAGAAACGCGTTGACGAAAAGACGGCGCTTATCGAGGGTTATTTTGCAGACGTTATAAGCAATTATGACCTGCCGTTTCTAACACTTGAAAAAATCTTTAATGACAAGTGGCTAAACAAGTCAACGTCAGACAAGGCAATTATCGCGGAAATAACGGCTATCTGCGAAAAGGCGATAAAAGACCTTGCCGTGATCCGTAAAATGCCGAGATACGCATTTGAAGCGGAAGAAGCCTACAAGTCATCGCTTGACTTAAACGCGGCTCTGGAAGCGGGCGAAAAAATGTCTGAGATTGCCGATAAGAAAAGGCAGGCGGCATTAGAGGCGGCGCAGGAACAAGTGAAGAACGATAGCGCGGATTGCTTTGAAATTTCCTTTAAGTGCAAGCTCACGTTAGCGCAGGCAAAAATGCTTTCCGCTTTCTGTCAGGAAAACGGGATCGTTTTAGAAAGAATTTGAGGTGCGATATGAAGCAGATAACAAAAAAGCAGTTTGACGAAATGCTTTCTATCATTATTTCAGAATTGACAAAGAAGGAAGCAGACAATAACGCGCCCTATACCGCTATGGCGACGATGATAATGGGCGCAAAGATAGGCGCATTGATAGGCGCTTGCCTTTTTGAAGATGACGAAAAAATAGAAATTATAAAGGAGTAAAATCAATGGCAGTAAAAAATTCGTTGGCAAAGACCACAAACAACGACGGCACGATCACGTTTGACGCAAACGGCGAGCAGGTAAAGCTTTCTCCGAAAATGATTAAGCAGTACCTTGTTTCCGGCAACGGTGCAGTTACCGATCAGGAAGTAGTGATGTTTTTATCACTTTGCCGTTTTCAGCATTTAAACCCGTTTCTGCGTGAAGCCTATTTAATCAAGTACGGCAGTTCTCCGGCAACGGTAGTAGTAGGCAAAGACGTATTGCTTAAACGTGCTATGCGTTCTGCCAAGTATGAAGGATCGCAGGCAGGTGTTATCGTGCTTGACGGTAACGGCAATCTTAATGAACGTGAGGGTACTTTCGTTCTGGAAGATGAAACACTTGTAGGCGGTTGGGCGAAGGTTTATCTCAATAACTACAAAAACCCTGTTTATGCTTCCGTCAGTATGAAGGAATATAGCACGGGTAAATCAAATTGGCAGACAAAACCCGCGACGATGATCCGCAAGGTTGCGTTAGCTCAGGCATTACGCGAGGCATTTCCCGAAGAAATGAGCGCCCTTTACGACGCGGCAGAAATGGGCGCGGATATACCGCTTGACGCGACACCCGTTGAAATGCCGTCAGAAACGCCCGTAGAGGTTGCCGAGCCTGTAAAGGTAGTGGAAGCCGAGCCGGTTAAGGAAGCGCCCGCAAAACGCAACGTAGGCGGTCAAGAAGCTATCGACGATATTATCTTCCCGCCTATTTTGGAAAATCAGCCGCCGTTTGAAATTTGAGGACAGTTTAGCCGTTGTCGGTAACACGGCAACGGCATAACAAAAGGGAGTTGGCGAAATGAGTGGAAAATACTATTGGCTAAAACTGAAAAAGGACTTTTTCAAACGGCACGATATAAGAATTATTGAGGCTATGCCGAACGGAAAAGACTACGTTTTGTTTTATCTCAAATTGCTTGTTGAAGCGGTAGATCATAACGGCGCTTTGCGCTTCTCAGATACGATACCTTACAATGCCGAAATGTTATCTGTCATTACTAACACAAACATTGACATTGTTAAAACCGCGCTTGAAGTATTTACGAACCTAAATTTAATTGAGGTTTTAGATGACAGTACAATCTATATGAACGAAGTTCAAAAGATGATTGGAAGCGCGGCAAACAACGATAACGCAAACCGGCAGCGCAGTTTTAGAGAGCGTAATAAAAACAAGGCTTTGACGGATAGCGTTACGAAAAGTAACGCGGGCGTAACGGGCAACGTTACAAATGATAACGAGAATATAGAATTAGAGTTAGATACAGATATAGAGTTAGATATAGATAGAAATACTAATATAGATATAAATATAGATAAGTATAAAGATATATCCCCCGTTATCCCTGCCGAAACCGCTAAAAAAGCCGAAATGTTTGAACAGTTTTGGAAAGCATACCCGAAAAAAGAAGCTAAGAAACTTTGCCGGGAACGTTTTTACAAGATCAAGGACTTAGACAAGATATTTCCGACGATAATGCAGGCGTTAGAAATTCAGAAGAAGTCTAAACAATGGAACGAAGAAAACGGCGCGTTTATCCCATATCCGCAAAAGTGGATCAGCCACGAACGTTGGAATTATGTCAACGAGATAGAAGAAAAGCAAGCCGCAATCGACGATATTGCAAGTGAAGGGATTGACGATTTTTTTAACTGAGGTAAAAGGCGATGTTATCACAAAAAACTTTTCTGTCTGGTATGACGGCGCTAAAAAAGGGTTATCTCGATTTTACGTTTGATACAAAAGACGAAATACAGGTTAAAGTTTGGTATGCCGCGTTGAAGGGCTTATCAGATGAACAGTTTAAGACGATAATCGCGGACTATTACGCACACAATCAGCACCCGCCGAAATGCGCGCGCGATCTAACCGTAGTTCTGGTAGATAAGGTTGTTTCAAACGCGAAGATCAAACCCGAAACGGCATTAAATTATGTCAGAGATATAGTGAGTAATTGCGGCGGTTGGCAGTATGAGGGGCGCGATGAAATCTATTCTAACTTGAAGAAGCACCCGGCATTACTTGAAACGGTAAAAGAATTTGAGGGTGAATTACGGACAATGCGAGCCGATGACGCGTTCACGGCAGAACGATTTAGAAAAGCCTATGCGATCAAGCTGCGTGCAAACGCGATAACGCAGGTTGATACGGCATTAGGTTTATCCATAACCGATAAGAAACTGTTAGGAACAGGCTTATAAATTAAAAGGAAGGACAAAGAAACGATGTTAAATTCAATCACAATTCAGGGCAGGTTAGTAAAGGACGCAGAGGATAAACTGCTCAATTCAGGCAAAGTAATAACAAACTTTTGCGTTGCGGTGCAGAGAAACTATAAGAATAGCAAGGGCGAGTATGACGCAGATTATATTGATTGCCTTGCTTTCGATAAGGTTGGAGAGCATATAGCAAAGTATTTTCACAAGGGCGATATGATCCTTGTTACAGGCGAATTGCAGACAAAGATATACGAGGACAAAAACGGAGTAAAGCACAAAGTATCAATGATAAACGTCGCAAAGTCGTTTTTCGCAGGCGAAAAGAAATCTGGAAGCAAGGCGAGTGATAATTCTGCTTCCGTTTCCGATGATGAAGAATTGCCGTTTGAGTGAGGCTGCTTATGAATAACGAAGCATTTGTAGCCTTTTGGGTAGGCATAACGGGCGGCTTCATATTAGGGATCGTGCTATCTGCGATTTTCGTATCGATAGCAAACAGAATAGAGGGTAATAACAATGAATAACGATTTAATCAGCCGTGAGGCTTTGAAAAAGGTTTTTGAAAATTTGGCAAGTGATGATTATAACGAGCCTATTTGGTATCAGAAAACAGTATTTGAAACTATCGACAGTGCCCCTACAGTTGAACCTTTTGAACCTGATTATGTTGGTGCTGAAAGATTAAAGGCAAGACAAAGAGGATATGAACAGGGTTATCACTTTGGTATGAAAATCGGAAAAACATTAAACCCTAAAATAAAGCAAGGCGAGTGGAAGTCTGAAGGTGGCTTTGTGTTTTGCAATCAATGTGGAAGTTCACATGGAGTACATAAAACTAACTTTTGTTCTAATTGCGGTGCGGATATGAGAGGTTCGGAATGAGACTAATTGATGCTGATGCTTTGAAAGAGGCAATTATAGAACACAGATACGATTATGTTGAAGATAATTTCTTTTGGACTAAATTGTTTGATATTATCGACAATGCCCCGACAGTTGAAACGAACGAAATGACACAAGACCTAATTGACAAAGTTAATGTAAATGTTGGTTTGGCACAACCGATAAAAGACGAAAGACCGCAAGGTGTGTGGATAAAAGAAAGAACATCACCACACGGCACAAGGTATAGGTGCGACAATTGCAACAAGGTTAGTGCGAGAGGTGAAAACTTTTGTTCGAAGTGCGGGGCAGATATGAGGAAAGGCGGTGCGAAATGAGCATTTGTGATTTAGATTTACCGACAAGAATAATTATAGGGTTTGTTGTGTTCATATTTGCTTTTCAATGTTTTAAGAAGTGAAAGGCGGTGCGGAATGAAATATATCGTTGATATTAAAGGCGAAATTGAAGGTGATTATGAAATCATAGGCAAGTATGAAGAAAGAACACAAGGCGAGTGGATACCTGTTAGTGAGAGATTACCTGAATATAGTGGCTTGTATCTTATAAGCATATACGACCTTGTAACCGTTGCAAATTTCACGGGAAAATATTTTTGTGATAGACAAATGGATAAATTCATTGATGTAATGGCGTGGCAACCGTTACCCAAACCCTACAAGAAAGGCGGTGCGGAAAATGAGAAATGATAAAGACAGATATAGCGATTTTCCCGTTGCGGCAGCTTCAATCGAAACGAAAGATTGCGATATTAACGATGTAGAGGACAGACCGACAACAAGGGTTTACAGGACTTATACGAAGGGAGATAAAGACAAATGAGCGCATATTCAGACTGGAAGTGTGGCGCGATCTCCGATGAAGAATACACAACGGCTTGCAATATGGAAGCTGCGAGGGATAAAGCGCTTGAAGAAAAGGACTTTTTTACCGATGTAAACTGCGATTATTACGACAACGAAAACGGCAAATGCAGTTTGACCGGGTGCGAGTGCGACGGGTGCGAGTGAGGTGCAAAACGATGAATACCGAGCAGATACTTAAAGTTTTGAAGAACGAGCGCGAGTGTATCAAACGGCAGGGCGATATTCAGAAATGCGATAGGCGGTGCGGTGAGTGTGATCTATGCTTGCCTAATTATGTAATACTTGCCGTTTATGATTACTTGATAAAGCTTGTTGAAAAGAACCCAATTATCGTAAGCGGAAACGAAGAAGAAATGAGGCATATTGTCGAGTGCTTATGCAAAGCGGGGTTTTCTGTGAGCGACGATTTATTAGCAAAGTATGGAATAGACAAAGGAGATTAGACAATGAGTAAAACAATCAGACCTACGAACGATGAAAAAAACAAGGCAATCGTTGACAAGGTTGCAAAGATTTTAGCAAGCACGGACTACCGATCTGAAATGAGCATTTGCATATCAGAGAAGCAGGCAGAGCTTTTGACTGTTAGATACTGCATTACCGAGTACATAGTGCCGGACGGCACGGGAGAAGAATAATGCTCAATAGCAAATTGAAAACCTGCCCGTTTTGCAACGGCACGGTGAACATTATGTATAATTCGATCGAAAAAAACTTTTATGTTTATCACGACGGCTACGGGTTTTGCCCGTTAGATTATTTCACTATTAACGATTGCTTTGCGAAGTCATTATCCGAAGCCTACGAGATATGGAACACGCGGAAGGGAGAAAACTAATGGCAGATTACATTTTTACCTACAAATGCCGCTTTTGTGGAAAAACATTTGAGGATATACGGACGGGCAACGAGACACGAGCTTTTGCAAATTTGATAAACATTAGTTGCGGACAATACGCCGATAGTTGCTATCTTTACAATGTCCATTTTACGAAAGATCACTACGGCTTTGCCGATTTGATAGGCTGCAAGATTGAAGGAGATACAGACTAATGGCATACTATCGCAGACACTACGGCGGGCAGACCGCTAAATATAACAATATCAAAACCGTTGTTGACGGTATTACCTTCGATAGCCGCCGGGAAGCCAATCGCTATTGCGAATTGAAGTTACTTGTTAAAGGCGGGTTAATTAGCAATCTGGAATTGCAGAAAAAATATGTTTTGATCGAAGCTCAATACGCGCCTGATGAAGTAAAAACATTAAAGAACGGCAAGCAGAAAATCGTCAAAGGAGAGTTGCTTGAAAGGTCTTGTGTGTATAAGGCAGATTTTACTTATATCGACAATGCGACAGGTAAAACCGTTGTTGAAGATACAAAAAGCATAGCGACGAGAACTCCTGAATACAAGATCAAGAAAAAATTGCTTTTGAAGCTTTACGGAATACATATTGTTGAAATCTGAGTACACAAACGGAAGTCAAATGTAAAGGAACGAAATATGTCAAATAAAATCGAATTGTCAAAACTTGATCCGCAGCATTGGAAGCCTACATATATATTTCCTGATGAATACTTAGTATCTGATTGCGGCAAAGTATATAGTGTGAGAAATAGAATATTATTAAAAAACACTTACGATGAAACCGGCTATCCTGCTTATGTTTTTTGTGTTGCGGGTGAAAGACGCACGGTTAAAGCGCATAGACTTGTGGCAACGGCGTATATCCCAAACCCTGAAAACAAACCCGCCGTAGATCATATTAACGGCATTAAAACCGATAACCGCGTTTCAAATTTACGTTGGGTTACATTTAAGGAAAACAATCATAACCCGAATACATACCCTAAATATCTTGAAGGTATGGCGCGGCTTAGAAAACCCGTTGCAGTATATAAGGGTGATTGCCTTATCGGTATTTATTCTTCACGGAAAACTGCCGCAAAAGTGGCGGGTGTAGTACCGCAAACCGTATCACAATGTTTAAGTAAAAGACGAAACACTACGCAGGCGCGGGGTTATACGTTTAAGAACATCGAGGTTGCAATATGAAGCAGCTAACAATCTTTGACGTGCTTCCTGATGATAAACCGAAAACAATACCCTGCGGCTATACTCAGGATCGAAGCATTGTAGGTAAAGCTATCCCGTTTACCGATTTAAAGAATTATATCGGCAGGAAGATAGTCAAGATCGAGAACGGCAATTACAAAGTATTAAAAGTAATTAAGTATATCGAGAATAGCGATACGTTCTGGAAGCGATTTAAGGAATTGCCGGACAATTCACTACATTACGGCGACGTTGTGAACAGTTATATCCACGATGTATGCGGCATAAAAGAGTGTATGAGTTGTTATAAACCGTTTTTCACTTGTGATCGCGCTGAGTTATCAGACAAGGAAAACTCAGATACGGCTAATTGTTATCTGTCAGAAGCGTATTGTGAAACCGGGCGTTTTATCTATGACAAGGATATAACTTTTTCTATCCACGAAATTTTGACAAGCGGCGTAGATTGACATTATATTTTAGTTATCGTGTAAACAAATAAAATACAAAGAAAGGAGAAAACGAAAATGGACTACAAGCTGAGTACAAACGAGAACGGCGATGTAAAGGCTATTATGAAAGCAGGATCATCATACGTTCTTACGTCAATGCCGGCAGGCAAGGCAACGGGCATAATCGAAAGCGCAAAGCAGGTTGAAAAATCAGTAAACCGCGTAGGCTTTGAAATCTGCGTAAATGACGGCGAGTATTATTTCGCGGGCAAGTTTACGGCAGGCAAGGCAAAGGCAGCCGACGAGCCGGAAAAAGCGGTTAAAAAACCGATCTTCAAAAAGACCAAAACAACAAAGAAAAAGACCTGATATATGTATGCCCGATAGTCATAACAGATTATCGGGCGCGCATATAGCCGTATTTCGCCTCAGATTGCGCTATACGGCGTTCACAAAGAAAATACAAGTAAACTATCATTTAAAGAAACGAGAGGCATTACGGGGCAAATATGGGCGGTGTTAGATTAATCGACGCAGAAGAATTGAAACGGATCGCGTATAGGCGCTTTGGACTTGAAGCAATAAAGCTTATTACTTTAATAGATGAAATGCCGACGGCGGATAACAAAGAAGATAAAGGAAAAACGGACAATGGCACAACACACATTACAGGACTTAAAAATTAAACAGGCTTTGCCGTTGGAAATAAAAGTGAATATGACAATCGCGCGAATTAGAGCGTGGGTTGATTATTACGGTTTAGACGGCGTTTATGTATCGTTTTCTGGCGGAAAAGACAGTACGGTGTTGCTTCATATAGCAAGATCAATATATCCCGATATTAAAGCGGTTTTTGTTGATACAGGTCTTGAATATCCCGAAATACGCGATTTTGTAAAAAAGTTCGATAAAGTTGATTGGTTAAAGCCAAAACTCACATTTAAACAGGTTATCGAAAAGTACGGCTATCCGTTTATTTCAAAAGAGGTTGCGGAGTGCGTACAAGGCGCGAGAAAATACTTGACTGAATTAGCTTCATCGGACAACATCATTAAGACAGACAGACAGACAGACAGACAGACAGACAGACAGACAGACCGTATAAGTATTTCTACGATAAAGTTTGCGGAACGGGAGAATACCGCAAATTTTCCGCTTCCCCTCTTACTGACAACGAAGCGATTAAGCGAAATAGTAGGGGGGGTACGACAACAAGTACAGAAAACTACGCGGAATTGGTGAATTTGCTAAAACGCAAAATGCAAAACCGAGAGGGCGGCGCGAACGAAAGGGCATTGATCCTGTTGGGAGAATTGCCGCCAAAAACGAAAATGGAGATTACCCCTGACAAGTCAAAATACAATCAGGAAAAGTACAAATTTTTTCTTAACGCGCCTTTTGAAATATCTAACAAATGCTGCAACGTGATGAAAAAAGCACCGGCACACAAATATTCAAAAGAAACAGGGCGAGTACCGATCCTTGCTACAATGGCGGAAGAAAGCCGCCTCAGAACGCAGAAATGGTTACAAAACGGTTGCAACGGTTTTGAAATGAAATCGCCGGTTAGTACGCCTATGGCATTTTGGACGGAACAGGACGTATTGAAATACATCAAGGATAACAATATCGAAATCTGCTCAGTTTACGGCGAGATCGTACCTAATTATGACGGAACGGAAGATATAAACGGGCAAATGGATATTTGCGAGTTTGGACTTGCCGAAGATACAAGGGCATTAAAGACAACAAAGTGTGATAGAACAGGTTGTATGTTTTGCGGTTTCGGTTGTCATCTGGAAAAGGAAAGCCGATTTGTGCGTATGAAGGAAACGCACCCAAAACAGTACGACTACATTATGCGCCCGAAAGAACAGGGCGGGTTAAACTACAAAGAGGTAATAGATTGGATAAATGAACACGGCGGGTTGAATATTAAATATTAAAAAAGGGGCAAACGCCCCTTTTTCAATTTAATACTGATTTTCTGAAATATAATTTCGATTTTTGCCGTTATATTTCAAAAAATGCAATATTAATTTTGTAAACACCGATTTTAATTCGATTTTAATTGAGTTAGACGAATTAAAATTTAACTCGATATTTTTTAATTGACTTGTTACTGCCGATTAATCATCGTTGTTTCTGTTTAGCAAAGTCATAAGCTTATCGTAACAATCATCGCAACAATGCGCTTTGATGTTTTTAACATCAATGAACGGACTTGTTATCTTTACCGTAAAATGCGGTGTTTTGTTTGTGTCTGTTGCAAGTGTTTTATTGCAAATATCGCAGAATATCTTTTTCATAACTGCCTTTCCCTTTCCGCGCGTAGCTTTTCAAGTTCAAGGCGCTCGCGTTCGATCCTCAATCTTTCCGCGTCCATAAATGCCTGCTTTTTCTTTTGATTAGATTGCATAGCCATTGAGATCGCACCGGCAATAGCAACGGCAATAAGAACGAACAGGATAGCGATAATCAAATAAACTTTTAACATAGTTAAACCCCCTTGTTTTGACTTTTGACTTCTTCTAACCGTTTCTGCAAAACGGCAATCTGTTCTTTAAGGTACATTTCCTCATAAGAATTGTTGATAAGATCATCTACGGTAACACCGAAATAGTTAGCGAAAAGCACTACCTTGCTAATGGGTAAATCAACGTTGCTTGTTTTCGACCTTACAAGATAGCCAATACTAACGCCTGCGGCTAATTCGACCTCGCTTATCTTCTTTTTTCTAATATTGATAAGCCAAGCGATATTTGAATAAATGCGGTCAAGTAGTTTGTTATGATCCATTTTCCTTTACCTCAATTTCCTGCTTCATCTTTTCGCCTATCTTTTGTGCTTCATCTTTCGACAAAAAGGTGAAATCAGATTTAATTTCTTTCCCGGTACTATCTTCAACGGCAACGTAGTATGCCTTTTGGATAGTTACTTTTAGTTTTGACTTGCGGCTTTTTTCTGCCGCCTGCTTCACGGCGTTTGGTATTCTGCCGGTTTTCTTCCGTTCTTCCCAAACCGTATTGCGATCAATCATAATGCTATCGCCTACTTTGATATACGGTATCTGATTGCGTTTTACCCTGCCGCGTACCGTTTCAAGCGGCAAATTGTGAAGATCGGCGTACTCGCGTGTTGTGATGTAATCTGGCATTAAGTTATACCCCCTTTATTATTTCTTAATTACACCAACGATACCAAGCGGACATAGCGCTTTTTTCGTTCTTATAATGCCTTAGCTTCTTTTCATAAGACATTTTGAGCGTTGCCGATCCGTCGTTGTGGACTGTTAGCTTTGCGGTAACGCCGCAAAAGTCTTTAAGATACTTTACTGTCATTTTCCTATACTTCCTTTCGATTTTTCTTAACAGGCAATCGACTTCTGACTGCCCGTTGCCTGTTACCATTATGATATACCCCAACGGTGCAATATACCATTGTGCAATATAGACAAAATAGTACCGCGATAGTTGTATATAAATCGACTTCTGACTGTTTGCAGCCGCAGGACAATCGACTTCTGACTGCCCGAAAACCGCTAAAATACAAGGCGACCTACGACTGCCCGAATAAAATATAAAAAAATAAATCGACCTACGACTGTTTTACGGGGGCGACCTACGACTGCTCGATGAACGGTATTTTTTACGGCGGGCGGGCGCGCGGGCGGAAAATTCCCGGCGTGTGCGGGATCGTCGGCGGGTTTTGATCCTGCGAGGATTGACGTAGAATAATCAAAGATTTTTGACAGAAAAGTGTATGAATATGCAGCGCCGGCGCGCTTCCTGCCGGTGTCATCAGATCGCCGCCGGGATCGCTTCCGGCGGGTGCTTCCTGCTTCCTGCGGGATCATCTGAGGCGCTGCCGGGATCGTTTGCCGTGCTTCCTGCGGATCGCTGCCGGGTATCATCAAAGCAGCGCGCCGCCGTTCCTGAGATCGCCGCCGGGATCATCGGGATCGCTGCCGGGCGTATCTGAGGCAATAAAAAAGGCGGCAAAGCTGCCGCCGGTGTTTTGGTTGGTTTGTGTTTTAACCGTCGATTAATTCACGCTTGAATTGATTATTAACAAGCCTGTAAATTGTTTCTTGATCCTGATACGTCATTTTCCCGTTTTGATAGCTATTATCTACAAGCCACAAAAGATCGAATAATGCCGGGCGGTTATCAACCTGAGATAATGCCGTTATAGCCTTTTTAAAAGTTAAATACATAATAAATACCTGCCTTTTTAATATTTAACCGTTTAGGTTATGCCTTTATTATATCCCGCTATGGTGCAATATCTCAAATATGCAAGCTATACAAATTTGCACCGTAAAGGTTTTACATTTTGCCGTCGTTTTGTCCGTTGTTATTTGTCCCGCTATGGTGCAATATAATGCTAAGAACAACGGCAGCCGGCGCGCCGATCAAAGCGCCGGAGAAATGGAGAAAAGACAATGAAACAGGCGTATAAAGATTTTAAATTTTATAGCGGCAATCGCTATATGATTTTTGTAACTATTGAGAATTTTACCCGTACCGCTTCCGGCGCTTCGTGGAAAACAAAAGCGGAAAAAACGGATCGCCGCGTTTATGACGATGAAAAATACACTAATTATATAAGCGCGATCCCGTTTTTTAATAACTTTTTTGGTTATGGCGCTTACTGCCGCGCGCATTGTGGCTATACTGAGGCGGGTTTTTTGCCTGTTGAGGTTGTAACCGTATCACCCGGACGCGATGAAAAAACCGTTGCGCGCTTCTTCTTTATTCATAAGAACGGCTTAGAAAAAAAAGCAGGTTGGCGCGAAATGGATATTATAAACCGCGCTAACGGTTGGCAGTTTTTCACCGATGACAAAAAGCATATTGAAATCTTTACAAGCAAGGACGCGGACGGCGATATTAAAACCGGCGTTTTTAATCGCGTTACTTATGAATGGGTGAATTGATAAGGGCGTAATAATCACCCGGCAGGAAATTCGGCAGGCGTTTCGCGATCTACTCAAATACTATGAACGGCAGCCGGAAACGGAAAACACAAAAGCAGCTAAGCAGGCACTAAACGAAATAATAAATCAATGGAGGATCGAAAAATGAAAAACACAATTAAATCTTTGATTAATCAGGTAAAAAAGGCTATTGATAGCAAGTCAAGCGCGCCCGTATTAACAAGGGCATACGCGGATCGCGACGGCGCTTTGATTGCACGTTCTTTTAAGAATAACGCGGATATTATTATCTTCGTTGCCGGGATCGTTGACGACGTTTCAAAGCGTGAAAAGCTTTATACAAAAGACGAATTGACATTTGCAGCGGACACGGGCATATTTAACGGCGGCATTGTTACCGATGATACAAGCATATTTGAAGCACCTGCGGAGAATTTTACATACTGCGGAGATATTAGCGCGGACGATCTGAGCGCCGCCGCTTATGCCGCAAGCGCGGACAATACGCGCCCGGTTTTAACTGCGGTCAATATCTCCAATGACGGATATTTGCAGGCGTGCGACGGTTTCAGGGCATACCGTAAAAAGCTTGACGGCATTAATACAAGCGCGTTTGACGGTAACGGTTTGATGATCCCGGCAGCCGCCGCCGGTTTTAACTTTGCCGGCGCTATTGCGATCTATAACGGCGCTAAGTATATAAAATTGCTTGATACGGCAGGCGGGATTGTTTTGTATTGTAAAAAGCTTGACGGCGCTTTTATTAATATGGAAACGATCTACACGGGATACGGCAAAGATATAAGCAGCCGCGTGAAAATCAAAAATATAAAGCTTTTCAAAAGCGTGCTTAAAAGCGCTATTGCGGCAGGGGATCGCCGCCGCTCTGAGATTGCTTTAAAAGTTCGTGAGGGTTTTATTGATTATTATATCCCGGCGCTTGATATGGTTGGAAGCGTGGAAGCGATCACGGACGGGATAACGCCGGCAGGCTTTAATATTACTCTTAATGCGCGCTATATATATGACGCGGTTATAAATCAGGATTGCAATATAATCGAATTTATGACAAGCCGGGTTAAACCTATATTTGTTAGTAATGAGGACGGCGCAAAAGCTTTACTGCTTCCAATTAGGGATAACGGCGAATATTATTTTGACAAGTACGACGCGGAAAATACACCCGCCGCGCCTGCGGTATCTGAGGCAAGGACGGAAGCACCCGCGCCGGCAGCCGTTGAAGATGATACACCCGCCGCCGATCCTGTGGACGTAACAACGGAAGCGGAAGCGCCTGCGGAAGCAGCGCCGGAAGCACCTGCGGTATCATCTGAGGACGCGGAAGCGGAAGCAATAGCGGAAATAAACGCGCGTCAAAACAAGGAAAACAAATTTGTCAACGTATCATCTGAGGACGTTGCAAAAGTGTTAGCGCGCAAAGCTGCGGAAATTTCTGAGGAATTGCCGCCGGAAATAATCAAAGCAAGGGCATATTATAAGCGCCTGTATAGCTGCGGCTTCAAGCCGTCGGAAATTCAGGAAGCGGACGCGGAAATTATATATAAATCTAACCGCGATCTATTGCAGCCAATAGCACGGCAGGCGGGCGGATTATATATTGATACTTTGTCGATCATCGCGGCTATTATGGCAGCTTTTGAGAATAAATAATAAGGGGGTAAACATTATGTTATTTAATGAATTTGGCGCTAATTCGGTAACTATTCAGGACGTTAAAAACGCGGCAAAGTTAGGACAAAATATCACGGTTATTATCAACGGGCAGTATTATGACTTAGATTTATCCGGGATCGATGACAACGGCGCATTTATTGACGGCGTGAGATTTGCCGCCGCTATAATTGAGGACGATCGCGCCCGCGCAAACTTAGTCTTTAATGCAATAGCAAAGCGGAAGCGGACGCCGGCGCGGGTTATAGCTTGTAATGAGGCGCGAAATGATGAAATAAAGCACCTAAGCAATAAACTTTTATCGATCCTTAATAACTTGCCTATATGGAAGCTTGACTATAAAAATAATAAGCTTTGGAAGCTTGAAAAATAACGGGGGTTTGATATGTGGCTTTTTGTTCTACTTGTTTTATATTTCCCGGTTTGGATCATCTTGGAAGCAGCGAAAAAAACAAAATAATATAAGCGGGTATTTTTACCCGCTTTTTTTATTGCCTGTTTTCTGAGGATCGCGCCGGGATAATATGCCGTGTAAAAATATGCCGTTATTTTGCGTTTTAAGGCGCTTCAATTTGTCGGATATGAAATTATACTAAAATTGTATGCAAACGGCATACAAGGCATTTTGACGCGTTTCAGGGGTATGTATGAACGTGCAAAAGGTTAGCAAGTGTAAAATGCAGGTTATAATATGCCGTTTATACGTTCTAAAATGCGATCTAAGCGCGCCGGCGATCCTGAGCAAAGAAGAATATCAAGCACGGCAGGCGCGGACGATCTGAGGCGCTTATATATAACATATAGTTAAATATAATATTTATATATATTAATTGATTTATAGATTTATAGTTTATGGTTAGTGTCTATTGGTTTAGGTTAGTATTGTTTGTAGCTATACCCGTTAGTAATTACTAACATAGCTATAATATTTTTATCATTAGAGGGTTTGCCGGAAATAAATCACGGCAGGAAATAAGAAGCAAAGCGCGCCGGGATCATCTTAAAAGCTGCGGAAAAATGCGCGGCAATATCTCCGACAAAACGGAAGCACGGCAGCGCGATGCAAACGGCAGGCGATCAAAGAAGAAAATCACGCGGGCAGGATCGCCGGAAAAATATCACGCGGAAAAATGCCGCCGGGATCATCTGAGAAATAGCGCCGGGCATATTGAATTAATAGCTATATATCAAATGTAATTCTATCCGGGTTATTGAATAGCAATCAAAATATATATGGTTGCTTGTATAGGCTTTTATATCCCTGTATTAGCTTATATATTAATATATTCTATCCGGGGCATTAGCATATAATTCTATATACTATACTAATAATCTATATATAATTAATATATAGTATTGATATTATAGTATTATGCTTTTTGTTGTGAGAAATATATATATAGATTGCAATATATAGGCGTATATCTTCTGCAATATAGCAGCGTTGCCGGCGTTTTGGGTTGCCGGGCGCGGAAATTTACAAGCAAAAACAGGATCACAAAATAGAATTATCAAAAGAAATTGACGGATAATTATTCAATTATGCCCTTGTTTTGTGTATAGTTATGCAGCCGGGCAGGATCGCGGGCAGGCGGGCAGGCGCGCTAATGGTCTGTAATGCCCCATTTCATTACGTTTGCGGGGTGTTATAGGGTGTTTGCTTAATTCGGTATAATTTTTATTTTGCCGAAATTGGCAGGGCAGGCGCGCGGATATACCTACGGGGCAAGTAGGTAATAGGCGGCAGGGGCGGGGTGGTCGCCTCTGCACCCTTAGACTAAAAAGGGCGGTCAAAAAAGGAAGGTCGCTCAAAAAGTGTGCTTCCAGAAGCACGATCTCCAAAATTTTTTTGAAAACAAAAAGGGCGATATTGAATAATACTTTTTATGTCTTACTCTCGCGCGCGCATATATATTAAAAAGAAACGAAAAGTGTAAAATTACACGATTATTGACAATTTATTTTTGTCAACATATAGTTTACATAAGGCATAAGATAGGAGAAAAGCGGAAAATGGGAAGCGGAAAAGCGAAAAGGTATCATATAAACGATGTATTAGCGCGGTTTATAGACGCGCGCCCTGAGTATGAAACGTATGAGGCATATTCGAGGCGTATCGGGTTACATACCTGCTTAACAATAACGATGTTAAATAAGCGGGAAGATATAGCAGTCAGTACGGCATATAAGATAGCGAAAGCTATGGGATATGAGGTAATGCTATATAACCCAAATGCGCCGCAGGGGTTAGAGAAGTGTTATGTCTTAGGCACGGAAAGAAGCAAGATCGAGCCGCGCGAAAGACGGAAGCGGTATGTTTACCATAAAAATCACTATACAGGCGAAGTTTACCGCGAGAAGCGGAAATACAGAAATAGAAAATCATTTAAAAGGATAGGCTGATATGGGAAGAAGTAAAGAAGAACGGACACGGGATAGGGAATACCCGAAATTGAGATCATCGGATATGACGGCGTTATTGGCGATAGACAAAACTATTATGGAGAATAACCCGGATAGTCCGGCAGTAAACAAGCGCAATCTTAAATCTATGTCAGATATGACTAAGGGCGAAGCGGTTGCGGAAACGTTAAGGCAGGTAGGCGACGTTATAGCTGCGGAGATAGACAGGAAGCAGTTAAAAAACGCAACGTGCGTTGATCTTAATAATATAGATGAAGTAATGATAAGAACGCGCGATTATTTTTATGCGTGCGCCGAGGCGAAGCACCCGCCGTCAATGTTGACTTACTGCTCTATCGGGTTAGGTATGACGCGTATGAACGTGTCGGCTTACTGCAAGAAGCATAGTAACGCGACAACGGACTTTATCAGCAGGGTGTCGGACTTGATAGCGGATAGTATCACTACGGGGGCGCTATATAACAATCTGGATAACATAATGAGCATATTTCAGCTTAAAAATCTTCACGGCTTTGCTGATAACGTGAGGATCGAGGCGGCGCTGCCCGAACAAGCACCCGAAATCGACGAGGAAGCTTTGAAAGCGGAGTATATGAAGTACGCGGAAGAAAACGGCATAGCCTTGCCGCCCGAAAGCGAGGGTGCGTAATATGTCTGATTATAACTATGCGGAAGAACACAAGCAGACAGGTCGATATTTTGAAAGTATCAAGGTCGAGTGCGACAAAAACGGAAAGCCGTACTATTCGATACTGTATGTCGAGAACGGGGAAAGATTTAACGGCTACGGCACATACGATATTGATGTTTTATCCCGATATATAAGAGATTATTTCATTTATGGATAATAATTTATTGCAGATAATCGAAGAAGTAATCAATAAAGGTACGGAAGCAGTAAAACCGTATCGTGATTATTACGAAATCTGCGTACAGGACACGAAAAATAACGTGGATAGGCTCAAATGGTTAGAGAAAAAGGCGCTTGAAGCACAAAACAGGGCATATTTCAAGGGTTTAAAGGACAATTCAGCCGATTTTCACGAATTGAGAAGGGATATTTTGACTGCTGCGGCGCTTTTTGATTTTGACAGTTACCTTATAGCGTTGGAGTGGAACAGAAAACCCGAACAAAGATTTTACCTGCCGCGCAGGAAAGTGTTAAAAGTGGCAGTTGACGCTATTCAAGATTTGGAAGATGACAAACTTGACGAGCTTTTTCTATCACAACCGGCGAGAACGGGTAAATCGTCGCTTATGATCTTTGCGATGACGTGGAAGATAGGCAAAAATAGCGAACTGAGCAATCTTTATTCTGCTTATTCGGATAAGATCACAACGGCATTTTATAACGGTTGTCTGGAAGTGATAAACGATAATGTTACTTATCGTTGGCACGAAATCTTCTACGGACACGATTTGGCGGCTACAAACGGAAAAGATTTGACTTTTGACATAGACAGGCGCAAACATTACCCGTCCGTAACGGCAAGGTCTATTCACGGTACGCTCAACGGATCGTGCGACGCGTCGGGTTGGCTTATTTCAGATGATTTGGTATCTGGAATAGATGAAGCTATGAATAAGGACAGGCTCATTTCGCTTTGGTATATCACGGAAAATAACTTATTAACGCGTGGTAAAGAACAATGTAAAATTATCTGGGAAGGTACGCGGTGGAGTAATAGCGATCCGATAGGCTTGCGCATAGAATTGCTGCAATCACGCGACGAGTTTAAGAATAGGAGATATAAGATAATAAATATCCCTGCTTTAAATGAGAATAACGAAAGCAATTTTGATTATGACTACGGCGTAGGGTTTAGCACGGAGTATTACTTATCCCGTAGAGCCTCTTTTGAACATAATCAAGATTTGGCGAGTTGGAACGCTCAATTTATGGGTATGCCGATTGAACGCGAAGGTACGGTATTTACGGCAGAAGATATGAATTATTACAACGGTGCGCTGCCGCCGGACGATATGTTAGTGCGTAAATTTATGGTCGTTGATGTTGCTTTTGGCGGCGGCGATTATACTGCTGCCCCTGTTGTATATCAATATAGCGACGGATCGGTATATATCGTTGATGTTGTTTACGATAACGGCGATAAGACAGTTACGCAACGGCTTATTCTGGAAGCGATCATAAAACACGGCGTTTCCGTTATCCGTTTTGAGTGTAACAAAATGACAATGAGTTATAAAGAAGAAGTAGAACGCGCGTTAAATAAGAAGAATATCAAGATCAACCTGCTAACAAAGAACGCCCCTAACAATCAGGCGAAGGAAATGAGGATATTTGATAAAGCGCCGTTTATCAGACAGTTTTATTTCTTAGATGAACGGAAAAGAAGCAGCGCCTATACGACTTTTATGGTAAATGTTTACAGTTTTAGGGTAACAGGGCATAACAAGCACGATGACGCGCCGGATAGTTTAGCTATGGTCGCAGATTTTATTGAACGCCCGGTTAGTACGAAAGTGGAAGTATTTAAACGGCTTTGGTAATATTATAAAGATAGGTATTCCGTGAAAATACTTTAACCTATCTTCCTATCTTCTTTGGGAAACCCCGTATGACTGCTCACATACGGGGTTTTTCTGTATTTAGTATTCTAACTGTTGACAAAACACAATATTTTGATATTTTGAAAATATATACCTACTTTTCAAGTGGGTACTTTCGCGGCTTGACTATTGAGGTGTTTTGAAATGTCTGATAACAACAACAACGAGGAAAGGCAGGAAAACGCAGGCTACGGCAAGGCGCTTTTCGGCAGGACGGTAATTTATACCGATGAAACGGAGATAAACGCGGATAACGTGCTTTCCGTTCTTTGTAATGCTTTTCCTGCGCACACGAAAAACCGTTGCGAGATAAATTACCTTTACGATTATTACAAGGGCAAGCAGCCTATTCTTTATAAGACAAAAGAAGTCAGAAGCGAGATCAATTCGCGCGTTGTTACCAATTACGCTAATGAGATAGTCAGTTTTAAAGTAGGATATTTGGCTTCCGAGCCTATACAGTACGTCGCTTTGGATAGCGAGAATTTAGCCGTAAAGACCTTAAACGATTATATGTATCAGATAGGCAAGCAGGCTCAGGATCAAGAGGTTATCGAGTGGGGGCATATCTGCGGCACGGCATATAGATACGTTCAGGCTAATAACCCTAACGATGTAGGCAAAGGCGACGCGCCGTTTGACCTTTTTACGCTTGATCCGCGCACAACGGCAGTTATCTATTCATCTACTTTTAAGAAAACCCCTATGGCTGCGTTTACATACACGATAAGCGCAACGGACGGACAGACAAAGAATTTCGTTGTATATACGAAAGACAAGATTTTCTCTTTCGGCGTTGACAAGTTAGGCTCAAAAGAACAGGTTGTAAACGGTTTTGTTGAAACTATTAACCCGTTGGGCGAGATACCCGTTTATGAATACCCGGCAAATAACGCGAGGCTTGGAAGCTTTGAAATCGTTTTGCCGCTTTTGGACGCCGTAAATCGCATAAATTCAAATAATATCGACGCCGGCGACACTCAGATACAGAGCTTCCTTAAATTTATTAACTGCGATATTGACGGCGACGGCTTAGAAAATCTGAGGGCATACGGCGCTATCAAGATCAAGTCAATAGACGGCGCGCCTGCCGATGTAGATACGGTTAAGACCGATTATTCCTATGACGGCGCTAATATCACAAAGCAGGATATTCATACGGCTATCCTTACTATCTGCGGTATGCCCGTGCAGAGTAACGGCGCTTCAATTTCGGCTAATAACGGCGCAATTTACCTTGCAAACGGCTTTTCGCAGGCAGAAACAAGGGCAAAAGCAAGCGAAATGATGTTTAAGGGCAGCGAGCGCCGTATGCTCAATCTGGTATTGAAGATATGTAAAACTGTTGGCAAGGACAATCTGAGTTTGAGAACGTCGGATATTGACTACAAGTTTACGAGAAGAAACTACGAGAATATACAGGTTAAAGCTCAGGTGCTTTGCGAAATGCTTAATACGCCGAGAATACACCCGAAACTTGCATTTGAGGCTTGCGGACTGTTTAGCGATCCCGAAAATGCGTACTTATTGAGTGAAGCGCATTACGCAGAAACTTTGGAGAATTGGAAGATCGAAGATTTACCTGCTGAGGACGGAGTGATCGACAATGCCGGAACGGAAGAAAACGAAACAGTACGAGCTAACGGACTTACTGATAGCGGTTTTAATAACGCGCCTGCGTAAAGAAGTTAATCGACTTGACGTTATCGGGTTTGATGAATTATCCGCGCCGCGCATAACGTCAATAACAAAAAAGATAATGAAGCGCCTGCTTGCCGATAACAAGCAGGCATATATCGAGATAGCGGCGGGCGCAAGTGAAGAAGCTGCTGAGGATATAAAGGAAGCAACGGGCGTTATCGTGAAACCGATAGCAACCGACGGCAAATATGTTGACGGGATATTAAATGAGTATAACGCGGTAACGGGTTATCTTTACTATCCCGAAGCAGACAGAAAAAGGGCGAGGCTTGCGGAAGCATTGATCGCCGCCGTGATAGCCGGTTTAAGAGCCGATTATCACAAGGAATTGCACAAGTTTGCTAATTTGTGGCACACACAAACTTTGCAATACGGCGAAACGGTTGTTGACAAAACAAGGCTTGATACCTTCAAAAAGAACGGCATACGCCGGGTGCGTTGGGTAACGCAGGGTGATGAAAAGGTATGTAAAGAGTGTAAAGAACGGAACGGCAAAATCTACGACGTAGATAACGTGCCTGAAAAACCGCATTATCGTTGTCGTTGTTGGATAATGCCCGTTCTGGAAAAGAAAAAAGGTAATAACGGCGAAAGCTGATTGTTATAAACAGGCAGAGAAGCCTTAAATCGCAAAACGCAGAGAAGCGGTAAATCACAAATTAATCATTGGCAGAGAAGCCGTAAAAACGCAAAGGAGAAAAAACGTATGGCAAACATCGACACAAGCAAGATTGACGGTTACGCAGATATGACCGCAGAAGAAAAGATCGCAGCATTGGAAAATTACAATTTTGCCGATCCTGATTATTCGGGTTATGTCAAAAAAGATTTATTCGATAAGACCGCTTCCGAATTGGCTCAGAGCAAAAAGGACTTAAAAGCGCGTATGAGCGACGAGGAAAAAGCAAAAGCGGAAACTGAGGCGCTTTTGGCTCAGTACAAAGAACAGGCGGAAACTTTGCAAAAGGAAAAGTCTATATCCGAAAACAAGGCAAAGCTTATTGTTGCCGGATATGATGACGAGTTAGCAACGGAAACCGCGACGGCTTTGGTAAACGGCGATATTGCAACGGTTTTGAAAAATCAGCAGACAGTCATCGAGAACGTGAAGAAAGTTGCTAAGGGTGAGGCTATGGCTTCGACCACGCCGCCGGCTAATAAGGCAACGGACGGCTCAAAGACGATAAGCAAGGAACAGTTTAAGAAAATGACTTTGGCAGAAATGACAGAGCTTTATCAAACTAACCCTGACTTATACGAACAGTTATCACAGTAAAGGAGAAAAAAAGTATGGCACAGACAAAGACAAGCGACCTCTTTATCCCGCAGGTCGTAGGACAGAAGATCGCAACAGATTACGGCAGATTTATCACCGTTTCTAACTTTGCAACAGTTGACAGAACGCTTGTTGCAGGGGCAGGAGATACAATTACCCGCAATCAGTTCGTATTCGTAGGCGCTGCTAACGTACTCGGTGAGGGCGTTGCAGATACACCCGCAAAGCTTGAAAGCGCACCTATCACAAAGAAGGTTGTCAAAGTATCTAAGCAGGTCGAGATTACCGATGAGGCTATTATGGCAGGCGGCGATGATCCTTACGGCGAGGCTATTGAGCAGATTGCTATGGCTATCGCTATCAAGGACGACGCAGACGCTATCACAGAGCTTATGACAACAACACAGACCGCAAGTGGCACAACACTCGCTAAGGCTATTGTTGCCGGTATGAAGGTATTCGGCGAGCGTGGTATGAAAATCCCCGCTATCGCTTTTGTCAATTCCGCAGACTACTACGATATGGTCGCTGATTATGCTAACTGGATACCCGCTTCCGAGGTTGCAGCAGAGCTTGTTCAGCTTGGTGTTGTAGGCAAGTATATGGGCGCTAACATCGTTCCTACTGATACAGTAACCGCAAAAGCACCCGTTATGATGTTGAAGGGCGCTCTTTCAAAGGAAATGAAGCGTGATTTCCTTGCAGAGAAGGATCGTATTCTCAACAACGGTACAACGTCCTATGCTGATCTTCTCGCAGGAAGCGAACACCGTGTATATTGGCTCAACAATGTTGCAAACGCCGTAAAGTTGACAGTAAGCCCTTAACAGAGGTTAGCGTAGAACCCTATACACTAACCGAGGATCTTTGGGGTGTAGCACTTACGGATATTCAGGGCAACGATATTGAGCTTGTTGGCAACGAGCTTCACGGCACTTTGAAGAAGTTGACAGGCGATAACGCTATTACGCAGGTTTGGGGCGAGGGTTATTTCATAGCACTTACCTTTACACCCGATAGCGACGCGGTTAAGACTGAGGTAGGTATTCTCAATCTTGCAGAGCTTGATCCTGATATGTCGGCTCTTATCAAGGTAGAAGATCAGTTCGGTACGAAGTTGCGCGTAGTTCAGACAGACGCAAACGGAGTTAAGTTCTTCTCATTCTTCAATCTTGACAAGTTGACACTTGACGAAGGGGAGTAATGCTTATGATCGTAGTAACAAAAGATAAGGCTGAAAAGGTCGAAACGCAGGGCAAGGCTTCAAAGTCAAAGAAGAACGAAAAGCCTGCAAAGTAACAAGTTAAGGCAAAAGGAGTTAGCAATATGACGGACGCTGAAAAATTAGCAATATTAAAGCAAATGCTTGATACGGGCGATACTACGTCCGACGATATTGCTAACACTTACCTTGCCGCCGCAGAAAAGGCAGTAATAAACATCGCATTTCCGTTTGGCGACGGTACAGAGGATATGCCCGCAAAGTATGATTACGAGCAGATTGAGATAGCTTTGTATATGCTCAATAAGCGAGGATCAGAGGGCGAAAAACTACATATCGAAGCGGGTACACATCGCAGCTTTGAAGTAGCGGATATTCCTGTATCGTTGCGCATACGGATAACATCAAAGGCGGGTGGCTTCTAATGCGTACAATGACACGAAATAGGCAGGTTTTCTATTGCGCCGCTTTGCAGAGCGTTGTTATGTCGCAGGATAGCGACGGAAACTATGTTGAAGAAACTTATACCTATTCCGTTCCTGAAAAGCATTACGGCGTGTTTTCCGTTGCAAACGGACAGGCGCAAACGCAGCTTTTCGGCGCAAATGAAGTATATGACAAGGTAATTACATTAAATCAAGATGAAAATTACCTCGATGTAGGCTCTATTCTTTGGGTTGATACAATGCCCGTGATTGATGAAGAAACAGGCAAAACCGAAACGCCGTATGACTATATCGTAACAAGGGTTGCCAAGTCGTTAAATTTCGTAAATGTAGCGATAAGGAAGGTTAGTGTATCGTGAAAACTATTCACATCGACGTTCTGGATAAAGACGGGTTAAACAAGGCTATTGCCGAGTTGAACGCGATCCGCGCCGAGTGGAGAAGAAAAGCAGATTTATGCTGCGAAACAATAGCCGCTATGCTTGCGGATAAGATAAGCGAAAACTTATCTCAGATACCGTATAGCGATGATCTTATTGATATTGGAAGTCATACAGAAACGCCGCGTTTTGCTATGTTGGGCGCTGAGGCGCGCGGTAACACGGTGCGCATAGGCGGTGAAGAAATTGTCTTTGTGGAGTTTGGCGCGGGTATTTATCACAACGGTAACGGTGTAGATAACCCCTTGTCAAGTAAAGTTACGTTTGAAACGGCAATAGGCAGTTACGGCAACGGAAACGGCAATAAACCGTATTGGTTTATAGCGCACAATCTAATTTCGCGCGGTACACCCGCTTTTATGCCTATAAACAATGCTATTGAGGCAATAAAGCCGGAAATACCGACAATAGTTAGGCAGGTATTTGTATGAATATGTTTGAGATACAAAGAGAAATCTTTACGGCGGCGGCAACGGCGGTTTTGACCGCTTATCCCGATTGCCGTATCACAAATGCTTTTGTTTATGCGCCTGCTCAATTTCCTTGCGTAGCAATCGTATTGTCAGATGACGGCACAAACGCAAGTATGCGCGATAGCTCTAAAAAAGACAATTACCGCGATATTACCCTTACTGTTGACGTTTACACAAACAAAACGGACGGCAAAAAAACGGAAGCTGAGGCTATTATGCAGATAATAATAGATACTCTCTATCCCTTAAATTTTAATATGGTTACTTGTAAACCTATGAGCAATATCAACAATGCTCAAAATTACAGGATAACGGCTACATTTACCGCAACGGTAGATAGTAACGGCACGATCTATACAAGAAAGTAGAGGTAAAACACAATGGCAGCTATTAACACTTATGCTTCTTACCTTATGTCTGGTACGGGTACACCGCTTGTTTATAGCAAGCTGCTTGACATTAAGGACTATCCCGATCTGATTGCGCCCCCTGAAAATCTCGACGCAACAACGCTCTCCGACGATATGCGCGTGTATATTCCCGGCATTAAGGACACGGGCGGCGCTATCGAGTTCACGGCTAACTACGATCCTGCTGATTTTGCGGCAGTACAGGCGCTTGAAGGTGTAGAGGGCGAATTTGCTATTTGGTTTGGCGAAACAGGCGGTACACCCGACGGATCACACGGAAAATTCTCATTTAAGGGTTTTCCCTATGCTTCCAAGAAGGGCGGCGGCGTAAACGAAGTATCTGAAATGACAGTAGGTATTGTCGTTTCATCTGAGATTACTTTCGCTCAGAGCTAATAAGCAATCTTAAAAACTATTGAGGACGGTTAATTACTATGGAAAAGACACTTACTTTCAAAGACAACGGCAAGGAATACAAGCTCGCTTTTACGAGAGAAACAATCATTATGACCGAAAACGCAGGTTTTCGCATTGGCGAAATAGTTGAAAAGCCTGTCGGCTCGCTGCTTCTTTTGTGGCGCGGCGCTTTCCTTGCTAATCACAATTCACTTGATCTCGCGGAAGTTGATGAAATCTTTGATCGCATAGACAAGAAGGGTTTGCTTGACGCGCTGCTTGACCTTTATAACGCGCCTGTTATATCCCTTTTCGACGAGGATAACTCAAAAAACGCGGTGAAGTGGACGGTGAATTAACGGCGATACCGTCCTCAACGGTTGAAAATGCCGGGTGTGATGATAGCAATATTCTCACGCCCGGCAGATACCGTGATTTATTTGACAAGGTGTTTCCGTCGTATCTCGCTATGGGTATGACCTACGACGAATTTTATCGGCAGGATCATACACTTGCTATCGCGTATAGAATAGCTTTTAAGCGCAAACGCGACAGAGATAACGAAAACTTTTGGCTGCAAGGCGCATACGTTTATGAGGCGATAATGAGGGTAGCACCCTTACTTATACCTTTTAACGAACACCCTAAGCCTATGCCTTATCTGGATAAGCCTTATGACTTAGGCACAAGCGAAGAACAGGCAGGAAATACCAAGCAAAAAGCCGTTGCCGACAAAGGACTTGCATATATGCAGGCTCAAATGATTAAGTTCAATAAGAAGTTTGGCAAGGAGTAAATACTATGGCTTCCGAGAAAATTGACGCATTAGAATTAGATATAACATCGTCATTAAATACCGATAACATAGATAAGCTTATCGACAAGTTAGGCGAGTTAGGCAAGGCGCTTGATAATCTCAAAAGCAAAAAAGTATCGGTTAGTTTGACAGATACCGGCAAGGCGGCAACAAACGCCGCAAGCGGTATGGGTAAACTTTTAAGCAAAACTATAAAGTTTGCCGCAGTCATCGCAGTTTTCAGGAAGTTAGGTACAGTTATCGCGGACGGCATAAGCAAGGCGGCAACATATACTAAGACCTTAAATATGTTTACCGCTTCAATGGGCGATTATACCGATAATGCGATCAAGTACGCAAATGCGGTACACGACGCGGTTGGTATTGATCCGGCAGGTTGGCTTAAAGCTCAGGGCGTTTTCCAAACACTTATTACAGGTTTTGGCGTAACGGGTGATAAGGCTGCGTATATGTCGCAGAATATCACGCAGTTATCGTATGATATTGCTTCTTTCTACGGCATTACTAATGAAGAAGCGCAAAACAAGTTAAAGTCGGCATTATCGGGTAGGTTAGAGCCTATCCGTAAATTAGGTTATGACTTATCGCAGGCAAAGCTTGTAGATATAGGAAAAAACCCCGCAAATTACGGAAAACAGACGTTTAAGGTCAACGAAGAAACGGGCGCTATTGAGGCTAATACCCGTGCCGTTGATGATAATACAAAGCATAAGATCGTAAACTTTAATCAGCTTACGCAGGCTGAGAAAGTACAGTTGCGTTATATTGCGTTGATGACGCAGGTAACGCAGGTACAGGGCAATTATGCCGCCGCCTTAAACGATCCTGCCAATCAAATGAACGTGTTTAAAGAAAACCTAACCGTTCTCAGTAGGGCATTAGGCAGCATTTTCATACCCGCTTTGAATAAAGTATTGCCGTATCTTTCGGCAATAGCGCAATTAGCGGCTAAGGCTTTCCAAAACTTAGCGGCGTTCTTTGGCTATGAAATACCCGATATGAAGGATCGCACCGATATATCGGGCAATACAAAGCCTTACAATGATGTTGTCAAGGCAACGGGTGACGCGGCAAATAACGCAAAGAAGATGAAAGATTATATGTTAGGTATTGACGAATTGAACGTCTTTAATCCTGACACGGGTACAAGTGGCGGTAGTGGCACGGGCAATAATAAGGGTCAAAATAGCAACCTGAAAAACCTGAAATTACCCGGCTATGACTTTTTAGGTAAAGCTCTTGAAAATGCTATTGAAAAAGCGAAGCAAAATCTCGCTTTACTTGCGGAGTGGTTTAATAAAAACCCGCTTATCGCTACGGTACAAATATTATGGGAAGGTGCAGGCGAATTAGCCGCAAAATTCTGGGAGTTGTATTTAGGAAAATCGCCCGAAGAATTAGCAAAAGAAGCAGAAAAAGAAGGGCGCTCGATACAGGAACAGTTTTTTGTAGGTTTAACACACAAGTCTAACCCTCTGGCGTGGAGTTATGTCGATCAGGTCAAGCAGGCGTTATTCGGTAATGACGCGAAGTTAGCAGGTAATACCGTTTCTACGCAGTTTTGGGGCAGTTTTGCCTTACAAACGCTTAAACAGATTAAAAATAACCCTGTTCTCTTTTGGCTTTATCAAACGGCTATGGGTAAAATTGGAAAGTCCGTTACAATGGCGGATATTGACAAGTCTATATCGAACATCGAAAAGCAGTTAGCACCAAAAGATTATGAGGTTAAAGGCAATACAAGCGCGGAAGAAGCGTGGAAACGTGGTAAACGCGACGCGCAGGCATATCAAAAGGGTATGCAATCAGAAGAAGGTAATATATCCAAAACGGCGCAGACAATTCGCGGCGGCGCGTATAACGGTGTTTCGGAAGGTGGCAAGGCGGGCGAAACTTTTTATAATACGTCCGCAGAAATGGCTAAACAGTATGGTAAAGGTTTGGGCGCGCATTTGGAAGAAGTTGGAAACGAAAGCGCTAATCTTTATAAACAAGCAAAAGACGGCATTAGTGATAACGGAAAATCAAAAAATGCTTTTGCGGGTATAGGCGACGCAGATACAATAGCTTTTGCTAATTCGTTTACCAAAAAAAGTGCCGCTACATCGTTTTTCGCGGCGGGCGCTGCTGCGGGTTTGAAAACAATCGCAGGCGCAGAAAGTAAAATAGAGAAATTTGAAAAGACAGGCTCAAATTCGACGTTAGGCTATATCAAGGGTATAGGCGCACACATTAAAGAAACATCAAACGCGGGTGCAGAGTTAGGCGAGGCGGCATTAAAGGCTTTGAAGAAAGCAATCAAAGAAGGATCGCCGTCAAAGCGCTTTGCAGAAAGCGGTATGTATTCTGCTATGGGTTACGCAAACGGCATAACAGAATATACATCAACGGCGACAAGGGCGGTATCAAATATGGCTAATGCCGCATTGAAAGCCGCTAATACTGATCCTATGGCGATTAATGGTAGTGTTTCGATGACATCATCAACGGGCATAAGTTACGGCATAGGCGCGGCTAATGAGGGTGCTATGGCAGGTTTGGCAAGCAGTATCTATCAGGCAGTTGCAGGCGGTATGTCGGCAATCGGCGGTTATGCCGGACAGGGTGATATTAAAGTCATTATCGACGGCAAGGAAGTATTTAAGGCAGTTCAGACAGAACAGAGAAAGCGCGGCGCGGTAATCAGTAACGGCGCATTTAGCAGATAAGCAAAGGGGGTACGCGATTATGTCAATCGAACGCACGGGTAAATTCATAACTTTATCAGCAGGTGGCGACACGTTGAAAATACCGTTTGCCGCTTACGAAAGCGGAAAACAGACTATTGCAACGGTAGTAGATCAAGCGCGTACCGCAGACGGCATTGTGCGCGGCTCGGTAGTGGCAAGGGCAAATAAGATCGAGCTTAAATGGGCGGTTTTAACCCCTGCGGTATGGGCGCAGATATGCACGTTCTTCAACAAGCATTTTTACTTTAATGCTACATACTTTGATATGCAGGCAAATGCTTTTAAGACAAAGAAGTTTTATGTAGGCGATAGATCAGCGCAGCCGTTCAAAATGGACGCGGTAACAGGAAAACCGAAATACTATCTGAATTGCGAGGCTAATATCATCGGCATAGGTGAAAAAGTATGAAATATGTTAGCGAACAGTTTAATAATGCTCAAAACGAAATAATACGTCCTGCTTTGCAGATACATTTTGAGGTAGGCTCAAATGTTGCATTATCTATATTAGCGGAAGAAACTACGGCATTTGATTTTGACGAAACGGTTGCACCCTATATCGAGCCTGCCGATTGCACAAATGAGTATTTTTACGCAGTAGTGGGCGATAAGGTTGGAGTTGATGATCCTAACCGCATTTGTGCGCCCGATAATTCGGGTGTTATGTCAACACCCGAACATACCGTACCTTGCGGAGTAACGTCTTTAACAAGCGCTAATGCAGAAGCACTTATAGGAAGTAATGACTTTTTTGGTAACATCGTAGAGCCTTTATATCCAATCACTTTGCGTTTTGGTGGACTTATCCCCGAAGAAGTTAGGGTAGAAGGTTATGACTACAATACGGAAACGTGGAGTACGATTACAACGATAGTAAATACCGATATGAGTAATGAAATCGTTTATACCCCACAGGCTTCCGAAGATACATCAAATATTCGCTTTTACGTCAAAAACAGTCAAACGGACGGGCGCTTTCAATTATTGTGGATAATGTCTAATGAAAATCAGCCTATATCATTTGATAACGGCATAGTATCAACGGCAAATGTTAGTCTGGAAACAGATTTAACATCGCAGGCATTACCGCAATATGATATGACGGTAGAATGTCTTGACGTTGAAGAAGAATATACACCCGAAACATCATATTGGGATATACAGTTTGTTGACGGTGCGCCCTGCTTCCTTAAAGTAGGTTATGAAATAGGCGGCGCGGTAGAGTATATCCCTATTCTTTATGGTACGTTAAATCAGCGCCCTACATATAGCGAGGGCAAATTGACGTTTAGTGTATCGTTCAAAGACGCGTATGCGTGGGATATTCTTTTACCGTCAATACCCGATACAATTTCTTCCGGCGATCCTGTTACATCTGCTAATTTTATTGATATTCTTGATGAAATGGGCGGTATTGAAGCGCACGATGTTTTTGTAGATCAAACAGACGAAGATAATTCTTTGTGCAATTACTACGGAGAGTTAAAAGAAAATGAAGCAAAGCAGCTTATCGCAAATGCTTTGGGCTGTTTTATGACGGCAGGAATAGACAAATATAACTTGTATAGCACAATCAACATTCAATACAGGTTATACGATAACTATTTATTGCGAAACGATCAGATACAATGCAGTCTTGAAAGTCAAGCAAAGGTCGGAAAGATTGAAGTATCACGTTACGAGAACACAATGCTGAGCGAGTATGTTGATGTTACATCGGCTTCAACAACGGTTACGCAGGGCGATAACGAGGTAGAGTTCAAAGTACCGTTTGTTGCGTTTGGGCGTATGACGGCTATGAATTTTCCTACGGGTTATTCTCTTGATAGTCTTGACTATCAAACTATGAACGAGGACGGAACATCAACGGCACACATTATTATCTACAAAAGCAGTTCTGGAAGTGCAACGAGAACATTTACCGTGCGTTTCTACAAGGTAAAAAGCGAAGAATTTAAGGAAACGGAAGAATTAACCGCTAACTATAACGGCGAGGTTTACGAAAACAATAACAGGCTTGTTACGAATAGTTACATCGCAAACAAGGTAAAGGGTGTAGCGCATATTGTTACCGATACATCGTATCAATATGAGGTTGACCTTATGCA